>MDTD01070993.1_pt1 | contig 54008 bp, 62 predicted proteins | sample 811221 | NCBI WGS metagenome assembly MDTD01 (sample SAMN05326646, study PRJNA326480) | marine metagenome | isolation source: seawater | place: Pacific Ocean: South West | collected 2011 | reverse complement strand
CCCTGTCGATCGCATGGCTGCTGAGCGCCGCCTGCCTGATCTCTTTCCTGGTCGCCCTGAAGGTGCCGGAGAGCGCCTTCACGCCCCTCCCCGACTGACGACGGCCGGCCAGCAAGCCCGGCCTCAGGCCCCGCCTTCGGCATCGTCGATCGCGCTGACATGCGCGGCGACGATGCGCCAGCCGTCGGGCATGCGGACCCAGGTCTGCATCTGGCGGCCGACCTTGCCTGGGGCCGAGGGCCGCCGGTACAGGGTCGAGGCGGTGGCGAAATCGGTCCCGAAGGTGGTGATCACGGTCTGCTCCAGGCTGCGCTCCAGCCCCTGCGAGGGGCGGGCCGCGCGGAACGCCGCGATCTCGTCATAGCCGTAGAGGTTCTCCGCCAGGCCGTAGCGGACCGTCGTCGGCGAGACATGGAAAAGCTCGTCCAGCACGGCCACGTCATTGCCCACCAGTGCCTTTTCGTAGCGGGCGAAGGCACGCTCCACCTCGGCCCGCACCACGGGATCGTTGATCTTCATCGCAGCCCCCGACCGTCGACCGTCTCGTCCAGCATCCGCGCCTTCCTTCCCACTCCACCGGAGCCGGAGCCCGTCGCGCTACAGCAGCCCGAGTTCCCGCAACTCCTGCACCATCTCCGCCGGCATCTCCTCGGCCCCCTCGGCCAGTCCGGCGCCGGACAGGTCCCGCGGCGCATGCCGGGGTTCCAGGTAGCGCCAGCCCTGGTGCGGCCGCCGCGGCTGCGGCTCGGTCTGGACCAGGTCCGGATCCAGCCGGATCGCGCAGCACCGTCCCCGCCCCTCCAGGGACACCATGTCCAGCCCGAGGATCCGCTGCCGGGCGCGGGCGAAGCCGGCGATCACCCAGTACAGCGAGCCCCCGTCCAGCACCTCCTCCGCCCGCTTCGGCCGGAAGCGGGTATGGTGGACCAGTGGCTGCCCGCCGGCCGCACGCCGGGCGATCGACGCCTCCAGCTGCTCGATCCGGTCGACGCCGACGCAAAGCTTGAGAAGATGGACCGTCACCGGCTGGCCCAGTTCAGCGGTAATATAGTGTTCAGATCCTGCTTCATTGTCTACAAGAGACCGACAATCATCAGCCAGAGAATCTCCAGCGGCAACAGGAACAGGATGGTGCCCGCGGCGATCAGCAGGGTGAAGCGGGTGCCGACGGCCAGCGGCACCGCGCCCAGCTGCAGCGCGACCACCATCGGCGCCGCCTGGTAGGGCAGCAGCGGGGTGGCGCAGCCCAGCATGATCGCCGTCAGCACGGTGTCGAGGGCCAGGCCGGCGGCATCCGCGATCTGCGCCGACAGCGGGACCATGACCGCGGCCGCACCCGGCAACGTGGTGCCCAATGCGACGACGAGAGCGGTCGCGGTCACCGCGACGAAGCTGCCGACGGCACCCAGTGCGCCCAGGTCGCCGATCGACAGCAGCCCTTCCGCCACGCGGGCGCCCAGGCCGCTCTCCGCCACCACGGCGCCGAGCCCCAGGATACCGACCACATAGAGCAGCGGGCCGAGGCCGAGGCTGGACATGTCCTTGCCGTCCATCACGCCGATCCAGGGCAGGACGCAAATGCCGCCGGCCAGCATGGCGATCCAGGCGGGCGACAGGCCGTGGGCGGTGTCGGTCATCCAGCCGATGATCGCCAGCAGCAGGATCAGCCCCAGGCGCCATTCGGCGGGCCGGGCGGGGCCGCGCAGCGGCGGCCGGTCGCTGCCCTCGCGCGGCGGATCGCCGTAGAGCAGCAGCACAAGGCCTGCAACCATCGCCACCCGCAGCAGCCCCATCACGGGGAAGAAGCGCCACAGCCATTCGCCATAGAGGAAGTGGTGGTCCAGCACCCGTTCCGCGGCGCCGACCAGCACCAGGTTGATCAGGTTGGCCGGCATCACCGCGAAGCCGGCGATGAAGGTGCCGAAGGCGCCGGCCAGGATCAGCCCCTCATAGCCGCGGCTGCCCTCCGGATAGCCGCTCGCCTTGGCCAGGGCCGCGACGATCGGGATCACCAGCACCGCCCGGCCCATGGCGGAGGGCATCGGGAAGGCGAGCAGCCCGGCGGACAGCACCACGCCGAACACCAGGGCGGCATAGCGGGTGCCGAACAGGGTCGCCAGCCGCAGGGCGATGCGGGCGCCGAGGCCGGTTCGGTCGACGGCGATGCCGAAGATCATGCCGGCGAAGACCAGCCAGAAGGCGGGCGACAGGAAACCGGAAAAGGTCACCTCCGGCGGCGCGACCCCGATCACCGCCAGGGCCATGAACAGGAAGGCGGTCACCGGCTCCGGCAGGGCGCCGGTGCCCCAGAAGGCGATCGCGCCCAGGGTCAGCGCCGCCGCCGCCCACTGGTGCGGCGCCAGCCAGTCCGCCGGTCCCGCCAGCACCATCGCCAGCCCCAGCAGGACGACAAGGCCGCAGAACCAGAAGCGCCAGTCGCGCGCGTGCGTTACCGCCGCCAAGGCAGACGGCTCCCGTTCCGCAGCGGGCGCGGCCGGTTCAGGCGGCGCACTTCGCCTTCATCGCCCGCGCGACGTTGGAGGCCGGCGGCCGGCCCAGCGCGTCGGAGATGAACCAGGAGGTCTGCACCAGCTTCTCCAGGTCGATGCCGGTCTCCACCCCCAGCCCGTCCAGCATGTAGACGACATCGTCGGTGGCGACATTGCCGGTGGCGCCGGGCGCATAGGGACAGCCGCCCAGGCCGCCGACCGAGGAATCGATGCTGGCCACACCGACCTCCAGCGCGGCCAGGATGTTCGCCAGGGCCTGGCCGTAGGTGTCATGGCAATGGACGGCGAGCTTCTCCAGCGGCACCTGCGCGGCACAGGCCTCCACCGCAGTCCGCACCTTGCCGGGGGTGCCGACGCCGATGGTGTCGCCCAGCGCCACCTCGTAGGCGCCCATCGCCGCCAGGGCGGCGGTCACCGCCGCCACCTTTTCAGGCGCGATCTCGCCCTCGAACGGGCAGCCGGCGATGCAGGAGACGAAGGCGCGCACCTTCACCCCGCGCGCCAGCGCCGCCTCGCAGACCGGCCGCAGGCGCTCCAGGCTCTCGTCGATGCTGCAATTGGTGTTGCGCTTGCAGAAGCTCTCGCTGGCTGCAGTGAAAATGCCGATCTCCTCCGCGCCGGCCGCCATCGCCGCCTCGAAGCCCTTCATGTTCGGCACCAGCACCTGGTAGTGGATGCCGGGGCGGCGGCGGATCCGTGCCATCACCTCGGCATTGTCGGCCATCTGCGGCACCCATTTCGGCGACACGAAGCTGGTGGTCTCCAGATGGCTGACGCCGGCATCGACCAGCCGCTCGATCAGCTCCACCTTCACCGCCGTCGGCACGGTGCCGGGCTCGTTCTGCAGGCCGTCCCGCGGGCCGGCCTCCCAGATCGTGACCTTCTTCGGCAGACCGGAGATCGACATCGCCGCCATCCTCGTTCGCTGTCCCTCGGCAAGACCCGTCCGCCCGGTCAGGCGGCGGCCTCCGCCTCCTCGGCGAAGCGCACCAGCACATCGCCCTCCTGCACCTGCTGGCCGACGGCGAAGGGCATTGCCTCGATCACGCCGTCGCCGGGGGCGGCGATGGTATGCTCCATCTTCATCGCCTCCAGCACCAGCAGCGCATCGCCCTTCGCCACAGCGTCGCCGGCGGCAGCCGTCACCTTGACGATCTTGCCCGGCATCGGCGCCTTCAGGGTGCCGCCGGCGCCCTCCTCCAGATGCTCCACCTGCATCGGGTCGACCAGCAGGTAGCGCCGCATCTCGCCGCCGCAGGCGAGCCAGACCTGGCCCGGCAGGACCGCCGCCGCGCCCTGCAGCTGCAGGCCGTCCAGCACCGCGGCGAAGGTCGCGCCGCCCTGGCCGGTGCGCCAATGCAGCTCGACCTCCGCGCCGTCGTCAGGCATGCGGATGCGCCAGCGGCCGGGACCGGCATGGGTCACCGCAAGCTCGCTTTCCGCCTCGCCGCGCTGGAAGGTCAGCTTCTCCTCCGCAGGCAGGTTCATGCGCCAGCCGTCCGACCGGCCCCAGGGCGACCAGCGGTCGGCGGTGTCCGCCATGCGCGCGGTGTCTGCGGCCGCGCGGTGCGCCAGCAGGGCGCCGGCCGCCAGCGCCAGCAGGCGGGTCTCCAGCGCCGGGTCCGGCGCCAGCAGCGCCTGCAGGTCGCGGTCGATCAGGCCGGTGTCGAAATGGCCGTCGCGGAACCCCTGATGCGCCAGCAGCCGGCGCAGGAAGCTGCCGTTGGTGGTCACCCCCAGGACCGTGCTGCCGGCCAGCGCCCGCGACAGCCGGTCCAGCGCCGTGCGCCGGTCCGGCCCCCAGGCGATCAGCTTCGCGATCATCGGGTCGTAGTGCGGCGAGACGGCATCGCCTTCCGCGACGCCGGTGTCGATGCGCAGGCCGGGCGCCGCATCCGGCAGGGCGAAGACCCGCAGATCGCCGGTGGCCGGCACGAAGCCCTGCGCGGCATCCTCGGCATAGAGCCGCACCTCGACCGCATGGCCGTCGATCGCCAGCCCGTCCTGCGCCAGCGGCAGCTTCTCGCCCGCCGCCACCCGCAGCTGCCATTCCACCAGGTCCTGCCCGGTGATCGCCTCGGTCACCGGATGCTCCACCTGCAGCCGGGTGTTCATCTCCATGAAATAGAACTGGTCGGCATCCAGGCCGCCGGCGCTGTCGGCGATGAACTCGACGGTGCCGGCGCCGACATAGCCGACCGCCTGGGCGGCGGCCACCGCCGCGGCGCCCATCGCGGCGCGCATCTTGGCCGGCATGCCCGGCGCGGGTGCCTCCTCCACCACCTTCTGGTGGCGGCGCTGCAGGGAGCAGTCGCGCTCGAACAGATGGACCGCATTGCCATGGGTATCGGCAAAGACCTGCACCTCGATATGGCGCGGCGCGCTGACATATTTCTCCACCAGCACGGCCTCGTTGCCGAAGGCGTTGCGGGCCTCCCGCTGCGCGCCTTCCAGCGCGGCATCGAAATCGCGGGGCGCGTCCACCCGGCGCATGCCCTTGCCGCCGCCGCCGGCCACCGCCTTGATCAGCACCGGATAGCCGATCCGCTCCGCCTCCGCCTCAAGAAGCGCCGGATCCTGGTCGGCACCGTGATAGCCCGGCACCACCGGCACCCCGGCCGCCTCCATCCGCGCCTTCGCCTTGTCCTTCAGGCCCATCGCCCGGATCGCATCCGCCGGCGGCCCGATGAAGGCGATGCCCGCGGCGGCGCAGGCCTCGGCGAACTCCGCATTCTCCGACAGGAAGCCGTAGCCCGGATGGATCGCCTCCGCGCCCGTGCGCTGTGCGGCGGCGATGATGGCGTCGGCGCGCAGATAGCTCTCCGCCACCGGGGCAGGCCCCAGCCGCACCGCCTCGTCCGCCTGGCGCACATGCTGGGCATCGGCATCCGCGTCGGAATAGACCGCGACGCAGGCGATGCCCATGCGATGCGCGGTGCGGATCACCCGGCAGGCGATCTCGCCGCGGTTGGCGATCAGGATCTTCTGGAACATCTCAGCCCCGCTCGGACGACCAGGACGGCTTGCGCTTCTCCAGGAAGGCCGTGACCCCTTCCCGGCCCTCGTCGCTTATCCGGCGCTCCGCGATCGCACGGGCGGTATAGCCGCGCACGTCCTGCGGGTCGACGAAGGCGACCTCCCCGATCAGCTCCTTGGTCGCGGCGATCGCCTCCGGGCCGGCCTGCAGGAACTGCTCCACCAGCGCGTCGCAGGCGGCATGCAGCGCCGCCTCGTCGGCGACCACCTTGTGCACCAGGCCCAGGCGCCAGGCCTCCTGCGCGTCGAAGCGCTCCGCCGTCAGGAAATAGCGGCGCGCCGCCCGCGGGCCGATGGCATTCACCACGAAGGGAGAGATCACCGCCGGCAGCAGGCCCAGCCGCACCTCCGACAGGCAGAACACCGCGCGCTCGGCGGCGATGGCGATGTCGCAGGCGGCCACCAGGCCGACGCCGCCGCCGAAGGCCGCGCCCTGGACGCAGGCGATGGTCGGCTTAGGGCATTCGTCCAGCGCCGCCATCATCGAAGCCAGGGCGCGGGCATCCTCCTCGTTCTGGTCCTCGGTGAAATGCGCGGCGCGCTGCATCCATTCCAGGTCCGCCCCGGCGGAAAAGCTCTTGCCGCGGGCGCGCAGGATCATCGCCCGCACGCCGTCCTGGTTGCCGACATCGGTGAAGATCTCGGCAAGGCGCGCGATCACGTCCTCGTTGAAGCAGTTGTGCACCGCCGGGCGGTTCATCGTCACATAGGCGATGCCGTCGGTGGTGATCTCCAGTTCCACATATTCGCTGGAATCGGCGACGGTGGGTTCGCTCATGGCCGCTGCATCCTGAAGGTTACATCCGGAAGATGCCGAAGCGGGGATCCCCGATCGGCGCGTTGTGGGCGACGGAAAGCGCGAGGCCGAGCACGGTCCGCGTATCCGCCGGGTCGATGATGCCGTCGTCCCAGATCCGGGCGGAGGCATAGGTCGGGTGCCCCTGCTCCTCGTACTGGGCGCGGATCGGCGTCTTGAAGGCTTCCTCCTCGTCGGCGGACCAGCTCTCGCCGCGGCCCTCGATGCCCTCGCGGCGGACCGTCGCCAGGACGCTCGCCGCCTGCTCGCCCCCCATCACGGAGATCCGGGCGTTCGGCCACATCCACAGGAAGCGCGGGCTGTAGGCCCTGCCGCACATGCCGTAATTGCCGGCGCCGTGGCTGCCGCCGACGATCACGGTGAATTTGGGCACCTGGGCAGTGGCCACCGCGGTGACCAGCTTCGCGCCGTCCTTGGCGATGCCGCCGGCCTCGTACTTCTGGCCGACCATGAAGCCGGTGATGTTCTGCAGGAACAGCAGCGGGATCTTCCGCTGGCTGCAGAGCTCGATGAAATGCGCGCCCTTCAGCGCGCTCTCCGAGAACAGGATGCCGTTGTTCGCCAGGATGCCGATCGGATAGCCATGGATATGGGCGAAGCCGCAGACCAGGGTCGTGCCATACAGCTTCTTGAAGGGGTCGAAGGCGCTGTCGTCGACGATGCGGGCGATGACCTCGTGCACGTCGTAGGGCACCCGGTTGTCGTCGGGGACGATGCCATACAGCTCCGCCGGGTCGTAGCGCGGCGGCAGCGGCCTGCGCAGCTCCCCGGTCGGCCGCTTCGGCAGGTTCAGGTCGCCCACGATGCGGCGCGCGATGGCCAGGGCGTGCAGGTCGTTCATCGCGTAATGGTCGGTCACGCCGGAGGTGCGCGAATGCACGTCGGCGCCGCCCAGATCCTCCGCCGAGACGATCTCCCCCGTCGCCGCCTTCACCAGCGGCGGGCCGCCCAGGAAGATCGTGCCCTGCCTGCGCACGATCACCGATTCGTCGGACATCGCCGGGACATAGGCGCCGCCGGCGGTGCAGGAGCCCATCACCACCGCGATCTGCGGAATGCCGGCCGCCGACATGCTGGCCTGGTTGAAGAAGATGCGGCCGAAATGCCCCTTGTCGGGGAAGACCTCGTCCTGGTTCGGCAGGTTGGCGCCGCCCGAATCCACCAGGTAGATGCAGGGCAGCCGGTTCTCCAGCGCGATCTCCTGCGCGCGCAGATGCTTCTTCACGGTGATCGGGTAGTAGGTGCCGCCCTTCACCGTCGCGTCGTTGCAGACGATCATGCATTCGCGGCCCGCTACCCGGCCGATGCCGGTGATGATGCCGGCCGACGGGATGCTCTCGCCATACATGCCCCAGGCGGCCAGCTGGCTGCATTCCAGGAACGGGCTGCCGGGATCCAGCAGGTGATGCACCCGGTCCCGCGGCAGCAGCTTGCCGCGCTGCAGATGCCGGGCGCGCGCCCGCTCGCCGCCGCCCAGCGCGACCTCCGCTGCCTTGGCACGAAGGTCGGCCACCAGGGCGGACATGCGCTCCGCATTGGCACGGAATCCGTCGGCGGAGCGGTCGATTGCGGTCTCAAGCACGGTCATCGGTAGCGGTCACCATCTGGGACAGGGCCCGCCGGATCGGCCGGGCCCGGATGTCGGGGCCGGCATTATGCCGAAATCGTCCGACAATGCGACCGGAAGGCCAAAGCCGCCGACGGTCGCAGGACATTGCTGGATCCACCGCCCGGATCCGCCCCTGCGCTTGGAACCATCGCCGCCGCCAGCTTTTCCTGCACCGTATCCGGAACGGACGGTGCGCCGCGACAGCGACGGCCGCAAATCCGTCCCCCGGAAACGGAATGGCCGGCAGGCCCAGGCCCGCCGGCCGCGACAGTACCGGAAGCAGGAAAGGCTCGAAATGACCCGCAATCTGCTGAAGACCACCGCCCTCGGACTCGTCATGTCGACGGGCCTCGCCACCGGCGCCATCGCCGCGAACGAGGGGCCCGACCCGACCATGAACAACACCCATGCCGCGGTCGAGATGGACCACCACAACGACACCGCGATCACCATGGAATCCCTGTTCAACGACCGGGTGATGGCCGCTGACGAGCAGGAGCTGGGCCGGATCATCAACGTCTATCAGGCCGACGAGACCGCGGACCCCTACCTCATCGTCGACCGGGGCGTGGCCTATGATCCGACGGTGCGGTACGTGCCGATCCGCTATGACAGCATCGCGCGCGCCGACGCCGACAACAATGCGATCTATGTCACCACCACCCGGACCCAGTTCGACACCGCGCCGGCCTACAGCGCCGAGAGCGTGAATGCCGACCTGGACGCCTGGCCGGACCGGGTCGACGCGTTCTGGCAGGACAAGTATGCCAACGACCGCGGTGTGAACGTCACCGTGTCCGAGGCGGTCAATGTCCGCCCGAACGACCTGTCCACGCAGGCACCGGGCTACCAGACGCCGGGTGCGACGCCGTCGAACTGAGGCGGTCGCACACCGCAAGGCAGCCCATTCCGGCTGCCACCGATTGACGCCCCCGGGCCCCGCCCCGGGGGCGTCGTCGTTTCAGCCCCCCTGCGCCGCACCGGCGGGCATGACGCGCGGGAACCAAAGCCCTGCCCGATGCTTCTTCAGACAGCGGCCGCGCCGCATCGGATCGCGGCCCGGGGACACAGGGACGGAGGCTCGACATGAACCGCAAGCAGATCGGAACCGCCGCCGGTGGCGCAATCCTGGCCGTGGGCGTGGCGCTGGGCGCGATCACCGCCGCCGACGGCATGGCGGGGGGCGAGGCCGCGCCGGACGGCAGCATCGACGCGCTGGTGCTGATGAACGACCGGGTCGTCGGCATGGACGATGGCGCCTTCGGCCATGTCATCAACGCCTACCAGCCGGGCGAGGCCGGTCAGGCCTTCCTGATCGTCGACCGGGGCATCGCCCACGGACGCACCGGCCGCTTCGTTCCGGTGCCGCAGTCCAGCTTCGCGGTGGTCGACGCCGGCACCATCATGGTTGCCGCCGACGCCGAAGCCTTCGACGCGGCGCCGGCCTATGGCGGTGCGGAGATCAACGACCGCGCCGGCTGGCCGGAGGCAACCGGCCGCTACTGGGCGGATCGCCCGGCGCACCGGAAGGAGCCGCTCTGGATCTCCCAGGCAGTGCGGACCGGGACCACCGACCTTTCGATCCAGGCCAGCGGCTATCCGCCCGCCGATACCTGACAGCCGGCGAGCCGCGCTCGGCAAACAGGGATTCAGGCCCATCGGAATTGGCTCTACACTCCCGCGCGAAAAGCAACAGGAGGTAGAACCGACATGGCTTACACGCCCTTCGACCTGACGGGACGCACGGTCCTGGTCACCGGCGGCAATCGCGGCATCGGCCTCGGCATGGCCGAGGCGCTGGTGCAGTCCGGCGCCGGCGTGGTGATCTGGGGCAGCAACGCCGACAACAACGCCAAGGCCGAGGCCGGCCTGAAGGCGCTGCAGGGCAAGGGCCCGATCCTGACCCAGGTCTGCGACGTGTCGGACGAGGCGGCGGTGGACGCCCGCCTCGCCGAGGCGGTCAGGCAGGTCGGCCCGATCTACGGCTGCATCGCCAATGCCGGAATCTCCGGCGGTGCGAAATCCTTCATGGAGATGAGCACCGCAGAATGGCGCCGGATGCTGTCGGTCAACCTGGACGGCGCCTTTTTCACCCTGCGCGCCGCATCGCGGCACATGGTGGAGACGGGGCAAGGGGGCTCCCTGATCTCGATGTGCTCCACCGCGGCGATCGAGGGCGCGGCCCGCAGCGAACACTACGCCGCCACCAAGGGCGGCCTGCTGTCGATGACCCGCGCCCTGGCGGTGGAACTGGCGCGCTATCGGATCCGCGCCAACTCCATCCTGCCCGGCTGGATCGAGACCGACATGACGGAGCGGCTGACCAGCTACGACAAGTTCGTCGACAACGTGATGCCGCGCATCCCGGCGCGGCGCTGGGGCAAGCGGTCGGATTTCGGCGGCATCGGCGTCTACCTGATGTCCGACGCCGCCGACTATCACACCGGCGACCATTTCGTGATCGACGGCGGCTATACCCTGTTCTGACGGCGCCAGCGGCGGCCCGGCAGGCCGGGCCGCCGCACGCCGCTCAATCCTTTGCCGCCAGGTCCTTGTCCAGGGCGTCGAGGCGGTCGTGTCCCCAGTACATTTCGCCGTCGACGAAGAAGGTCGGCGTGCCGAAGGCGCCCAGTTCCTCCGCCTTTGCCACCGCATCGGCAACGGCCTTCTTCGCCGCCTCGTCATTCTCCGCCACTGTCAGGTCGGCCGGGTCGATGCCCAGCTTTTTCGCGATCCCTTCCAGGTCGGCCGCGTCGGAGATCGGCTCTCCCCTGCCCCAGAAGCGGTCGAACACCGCACGTGCGAAAGCCTCCGCCTTGGCCGGGTCGCTGGCCTTCAGGTGATAGAAGATCCGCAGCGGCACCTTCGGATTGGCCGGGAAACTGTCGGGCTTGGTGACGATCGGCAGGCCCATCTGCCGGGCGCAGCGGGTCCAGTCCTTCATCGCATACTGCATCTTCCGCGGCGCCACGCCCTGGCTGTTATGGCCGATCGCCTTCCACAGATGGCCGAGCGAGATCGGCAGCCAGTCCACCGACCGCCCGTGCTTCTTCGCCACGTCATCCACCATGTGGGCGGCGATATAGGCATAGGGCGAGGAGAATTCGGTGATGAACAGGATCGGCTCGGGCATGGTTTCCTCCGTTTTCTTGCGATGGCATGGGTCCGGCGCGGACTTTGCGCCGAGGGACCGCCATTGAAAAGAGCGGCCCGAATGGCCCGGCGCGCTGCCTTCAGCCGCCGTCTCCCCGACCTGCGGGAGGGTCGGATGCCGTCTCGCCGTCGCGCCCCGGTTCCTGCGATGGTTGGCGCGGCGGCTCCAGGCCGGCCGGCGGCGGCGCCGCCACGCCCAGCCCCGGCGCCGGTCGCGCATGCGGGAGGATGGCCGGGCGCCGCAGGAAGCCGACCAGCCGGCGCAGCGCCTCGTAGCGCATCAGCGGCGTGGTGCGCGGGTCGAGTTCCAGGCCGACCCGCACGATGCGGCTGTCAGCCATCTCCTCCACCACCAGCTCCACCCGGTCGAGCATCACCCGGTCGCCGACCACGATATGGCGGCGGCCACGGCGCTCGACATAGCGGCCCAGGGTCATGCCCCGGTAGCGCGGCGGCACGGTCAGGCCGTAGAGCGCGGCGATCTCGTCGACATTCACCGAGGCATCGAAGCTGAACTCGCCGAACACCCCGGCGCTGCCGCGCAGACGCCGCCCGGCGAACAGCCGGTCCAGGAGGTAGAGATTTTCCGGCGCGGCAAGCGCCAGCACGGTATCGCCCTCCTGCAGCCGCATCAGCGCGGAACGGTCGATCACCACCCCCTGGCGGATCACCCCGATCACCCGGGTGCGCGGCGGCAGCGGCACCTGGCGATAGGGATAGCCGGTGGCGATGGCGTCGCGGCCGACCCTGTAGCCGGCGATGTCGCGGTCGATGCCCTGTGCGATCTCCAGGTCCTGTCGGTCCACCGGGTCCTCCCGCGGCGGCAGTTCCAGGTCCAGCGCGCGGCCCACCGGCGCGATGGTCCAACCCTGCACCAGCAGGGACAGCAGCACGACGACGAAGGCCAGGGTGAAGTAGCTCTCCGCCCCCGGCAGGCCGGCCAGCACCGGCACGGTGGCCAGGAAGATCGGCACCGCACCGCGCAGGCCCACCCAAGAGATGAAGGCGATCTCCTTGGCGCTGAAGCGGAACGGCAGCAGGCAGGCGCCGACCGCCAGCGGGCGGGCGAGGAACATCAGGGCGGCGGCGATCGCCACCGCGATCCCCAGTTCGTCCAGCAGGCGGGTCGGCGTCACCAGCAGGCCCAGCAGCAGGAACATGGTGATCTGCATCAGCCAGGCCATGCCGTCCATGAAGCGGCTGACCAGCTGCCGTCCGCGATGGCGGCGATTGCCGACGATCATCCCGGCCAGGTAGATCGCCAGGAAGCCGGAGGCGCCCACCGACTGCGCGAAGGCGAAGGTCAGCAGCGCCGCCGCCACCGCCAGGATGGCATAGAGGCCGGAGGCGATCTCCAGCCGGTTGACCAGCCAGACGATGGCCTGGCCGCCGGCAATGCCGATCGCCGCACCGCCCACCAGGTCGGCGGCGAAGCTGGCGCCGACGGTCAGCCAGCCCTCGTCCAGGGGCTGCTGCATCAGCGCCACGCAGGTGGTGACCAGGAACACCGCCATCGGGTCGTTCAGGCCGCTCTCCACCTCCAGGGTGGCATTGACCCGCTTCTGCAGCTCCATGCCGGAGACGTTCAGCAGGAAGAACACCGCGGCTGCGTCGGTGGAGGAGATCACCGCGCCGATCAGCACCGACTGCAGGATGCCGAAGCCGAACAGGCCCCAGGCGATCGCCGCGACGATCGCGGTGGTCAGGAAGACGCCGGCACTGGCCAGGGTGATCGCCGGCCACATCGCCAGCTTGAAGGTGGCGCGCTTCGTCCGCATGCCGCCGTCGAACAGGATCACCGCCAGGGCGACGGAGCCGATCCCGTAGACCAGGTCGAAATCCTGGAAGGCGATGCCGCCCGGCCCGTCCTCGCCGGCCAGCATCCCCAGCGCCAGGAAGACCAGCAGCAGCGGCGCGCCGACCCGGCTGGAGATCATGCCGGCAAAGATGCTGAGCAGGACCAGCGCCGAACCCAGAAGGATCAGATGGTCCAGACTGTCGGCCAAGACGGGGACCCCTTAGCTCAGGTGAGGCGGACCGCCGCGCGGCGGCCAGCGGGCCGCCACCGAGGGTCGTCAACCTTCGCACGGCAAAGGCGGCAAATTCGTGGCGGCGGCCTCAGGCCTGGCGGTGGCGCGGCAAGCTGCCGCGGCGCGGTCCCGCACCCGCCCCTGCTACCCCCGCAGCGCCCGCCCGATGACGATCCGCTGCACGTCCGAGGTGCCCTCGTAGATCTGGCAGACGCGGACGTCGCGGTAGATCCGCTCCACCGGATAGTCGGACAGGTAGCCATAGCCGCCATGCACCTGGATCGCGGCGGAGCAGACCCGCTCCGCCATCTCCGAGGCGAACAGCTTCGCCATGCTTGCCTCCTTCAGGCAGGGCTGGCCGGCATCCTTCAGGCGCGCCGCGTGGTGCACCATCTGGCGGGCGACCTCGACCTCCGTCGCCATGTCGGCGAGGCGGAAGGCCACCGCCTGGTGTTCGACGATCGCCTGGCCGAAGGCCTCGCGCTCCTCCGCATAGGCGAGCGCAGCGTCCAGCGCGGCGCGGGCCATGCCGACCGCCTGGGCGGCGATGCCGATGCGGCCGCTCTCCAGGTTGGCGAGGGCGATGCGATAGCCGTCCCCCGGCGCGCCGAGCATCTGGTCGGCGGTGACGGCCACGCCGTCCAGCACGATCTGGCAGGTGTCGGAGCAGCGCTGCCCCAGCTTGCTCTCCACCCGGGCGACCTGGAAGCCGGCCGTGTCGGTGGGCACGGCGAAGCAGCTCAGGCCCCGCTTGCCGGCCGCCGGGTCGGTGACGGCGAAGACCAGCGCCAGGCCGGCGATCGAGCCGGAGGTGATGAACTGCTTGGTGCCGGAGATCCGCCAGCCATCGCCGTCGGCCTCCGCCCGGCAGCGCAGCGCCGAGGCGTCGGAGCCGGCCTGCGGCTCGGTCAGGCAGAAGGCGCCGATCGCCTCGCCCTTCGCCAGGCGCGGCAGCCAGGCTTGCTTCGTTGCCTCGCCGCCATATTGCAGCAGGGCCGCACAGACCGGGGAGTTGTTCACCGACATGATGGTGGAGATCGCGCCGTCGGCGGCCGCCACCTCCTCCAGCGCCAGGATGTAGGACAGGAAGTCGGTGCCGGCGCCGCCCCATGCCTCGGGTACCGTCATGCCCATCAGGCCCAGCCCGCCCATCTCCGCAAGCAGGTCGCGCGGCGGTTCGCCGCTGCGGTCGCGTTCCGCCGCGCCCGGCGCCAGCCGCTCGGCGGCGAAGGCGCGAGCCATGTCGCGGATCATGCCCTGGTCCTCGCTGAGCAGGCTCATGAGCGGCCCTCCCCCGCCGGCGGCCGCCGGGCGGTCACCTCGATCTCGATCAGGATCTCCGGCTCGATGAAGTCGCAGATCACCGCGGTCGCGGCCGGCTTCGCATGGCTCAGATATTCGCCGAAGATCGGCGCCACCGCGCGGAAGTCGTGGCGGCTGGCCAGGTAGTAGTTGACCCGCACGACGTCATCCAGCGAGGCACCGGCCTCGGTCAGCGCCGCGCCGATATTCTTGAACGCCTGGTGGGTCTGGCTGGCGACCGTCGGCTCGATCCGCATGCGGGTATAGTCGTAGCCGGTGGTGCCGGAGACGAAGACCCAGTCGCCGGCCGGATCCGGCCAGACCACCGCGCGGCTGTAGCCGGCGATCGCCTCGAAGGTGGAGCCGGAGGTGATCCGCCTGCGGTTGTCGTCGGGCAGCGGCGGCGGCCCGCCCTCGCCCGCGCCGCTCAATGCAGCAGCTCCACCGCGACCGCCGTCGCCTCGCCGCCGCCGATGCAGAGCGAGGCCATGCCGCGGCTGCCGCCATGGCGCTTCAGGGCGGCCAGCAGGGTGACGATCAGCCGCGCGCCGGAACAGCCGATCGGATGGCCCAGCGCGCAGGCGCCGCCATGCACGTTCACCCGGTCGGCGGACAGGTCCAGGTCGCGGATCGCCGCCATGGCGACGACGGCGAAGGCCTCGTTGATCTCGAACAGGTCGACATCGCCGAGGCTCCAGCCGGTCTTCTCCGACAGCTTGCGCAGGGCGCCGACCGGCGCGGTGGTGAACCAGGCCGGCTCCTGCGCATGGCCGGCATGGCCGACCAGGCGGGCGATCGGGGTCAGGCCGCGCGCCTCCGCCTCGCCCAGGGTGGTCAGCACCAGGGCCGCGCCGCCGTCGGAGATCGAGGAGGAATTGGCCGCCGTCACCGTGCCGTCCTTGGCAAAGGCCGGCTTCAGCTGCGGGATCTTCGCCGGGTCGGCCTTCAGCGGCTGCTCGTCCTCCTTCACCTCCTGGCTGCCGCCGCGGCCGGTGACGGTGACCGGCACCACCTCCTCGGCGAAGGCGCCGCCCTCGACCGCGCTGCGCGCGCGGCGCAGGGATTCGATGGCATAGGCGTCCTGCGCCTCGCGGGTGAACTGATAGGCGCGCGCGGTATCCTCGGCGAAGGTGCCCATCAGCCGGCCGGGATCGTAGGCATCCTCCAGGCCGTCCAGGAACATATGGTCCTTCACCTCGCCATGGCCGAGGCGGAAGCCGCCACGCGCCTTCGGCAGCAGGTAGGGCGCGTTGGTCATGCTCTCCATGCCGCCGGCGACCATCAGCCGGCCGGAGCCGGCGCGGATCATGTCGGCGGCCATCATGGTGGCCTTCATGCCGGAGCCGCAGACCTTGTTCAGGGTCTCGCAGGGGACCGCGTCGGGCAGTCCGGCGCCCTTCGACGCCTGCCGCGCCGGTGCCTGGCCGAGGCCCGCGGGCAGGACGCAGCCCATCACCACCTCGTCCACCTGGTCGCCGGCGACCCCGGCGCGCTGCAGCGCCGCGGCGATCGCCGCGCTGCCCAGTTCGGTCGCGCTCTTGTCCTTCAGCGCGCCCTGAAAGCCGCCCATCGGCGTGCGCGCCGCCCCGACGATGACGATGTCGGACTTGTCCATACCGGTTCCTCCGAATGCCCGAAACATTCTGGCGCGACACATCGCAGCGGTGTCACGCGGTTGCGATAACTTGTGCCACACTCACATGAAGAATACAGCGTCGCACAGTGGTGGCACCCGGCAACAGTGCCGGTCGCTGCCCCGATCCGGGAGGAACCAGATGTCCGAAGCGCGCGACAGCCAGCCGGTCCTGGCCACGCCCTACGCCACGCACGAGGTCACCAACCAGCCGCCCGCGCTGGAGGATTACAACCTGTTCGCCAGCGACACCGCCCTGCGCGAAGGCGTGGCGCGTGAGGGTGCCGGCTGGGCGATCGACGACCTGACCGCCTTCGGCGCGAAGACCGGCAGCGCCGAGATGATCGAGGCCGGGCAGCTGGCGAACCGCCATACGCCGGAACTGAAGGCGTTCGACCGGTTCGGACACCGCATCGACAAGGTCGAGTTCCACCCCGCCTATCACAAGGTGATGGCCGCCAGCATCCGGCAAGGGCTGCACGCCTCGCCCTGGTCGGAGCCGCGCCCGGGCGCCCAGGTGAAACGGGCGGCCGGCATGATCCTGATGTCGCAGGTGGAGGTCGGCCATCTCTGCCCGGTCAGCATGACCTATGCCAGCGTGCCGGTGCTGCGGCGGCAGCCGGATGTCGGCGGCGCCTGGCTGCCGAAGATCCTGAGCCGCGACTACGACCCGCGCTTCCTGCCGGCCGGAGAGAAGAAGGCGCTGCAGGTCGGCATGGGCATGACGGAAAAGCAGGGCGGCTCCGACGTCCGCACGAACGCGACCCGGGCGGCGGCGCTGGAGGGCGGCGGCCCCGGCACCGCCTATGCCATCACCGGGCATAAATGGTTCATGTCGGCACCGATGTGCGATGCCTTCCTGATCCTGGCCCAGGCGCCGGCGGGCATTTCCTGCTTCCTGCTGCCGCGCTTCCTGCCCGACGGCAGCCTGAACGCGATCCGCATCCAGCGGCTGAAGGACAAGGTCGGCAACCGCTCCAACGCCTCGTCGGAGGTGGAGTTCGCCAATGCCACCGGCTGGCTGGTCGGCGAGGAGGGCCGCGGGGTCTCCACGATCATCGAGATGGCGTCCTACAGCCGCCAGGAATCGGCGCTGGCCAGCACCGGACTGATGCGCCAGGCCGTCGTGCAGGCGGTGCACCATGCCCGCCACCGCCGGGCATTCCAGCGGCACCTGATCGACCAGCCGCTGATGACCAACGTGCTGGCCGACATGGCGCTGGAGGTGGAGGCGGCGACGGCGCTGATGCTGCGGCTGGCACGGGCCGTCGATGCGCAGGACGACGATCCGCTGGAGCAGGCGCTGCGCCGCATCGTCACCCCGGCCGCGAAGTACTGGATCTGCAAGCGCGCGCCGATCCTGGCGGCCGAGGCGATGGAGGTGCTGGGCGGCAACGGCTATGTCGAGGACGGCATCATGGGCCGCATCTACCGCGAAATGCCGGTGAACTCGATCTGGGAAGGCTCGGGCAACGTGATGTGCCTGGACGTGCTGCGGGCGATGCAGCGCAACCCGGAATCCCTGGAGGCCCTGCTGGCCATGTTGCGCGACGCAGCCGGCGCCGACCGGCGCCTGGACGGCGCGATCGCGCGGATCGAGGCCTATCTGGCCGCGCCGGCGGAAATCGAGGCCCAGGGGCGCCGCTTTGTCGAACGGCTGGCCGTCACCCTGCAGGCCGCGCTGCTGGTGAACCATGCGCCGGCGGCCGTGGCGGACGCCTTCTGCGCCAGCCGGCTGGCGGACGACTGGGGCCATGCCTACGGTACCCTGCCCGCCGGCACCGACCAGCGCGCCATCGCGGACCGGGCGTTCGCCGCGTGACCCGCAGCACCGGAGTAGGCAGAACCGGGGCCGGCGGCTGGCGCCGGGGCCTTGCATGCGCCGCATTGCTGGCGGCATTGGGCGCCGGCGCGTTGGCTGCCCCCGCGGCGCGGGCGGATGGCGCCTCCGACAGGGAGGCGATCCGCAAGCGGCTGGAGGACTGGACGGCCGACTTCAATGCCGGCCGGGCCGAGCGGGTCTGCGACCTGTTCGCGCCGGACCTGCGCGCGAACTATCGCGGCCAGCCGGAGAAGCGGTTCGGCACCCTCTGCCCTGCCCTGAAGGACGCGCTGGCGGACGAACGCCTGGCCTATCGCTACGAACTGGACCTGCACGAGATCCTGGTCGACCGGGACATGGCGGCGGTCCGGCTGACCTGGCATCTGACCGTCACCGACCGCGCCAGCGGCACCAGCGAGCATTCGAGCGACCGCGGCCTGGATGTGTTCCGCCGACAGCCGGACGGCACATGGCGGATCTCAAGGTTCATCGCCTATGGCGAACAAGCCAGCGACGACTGACAGAATGATTGCATGTTGCAATGAATGGCGCGACCAATTCTCAAAAACATGGAGATCGTTATCCCGGATAATATTTACCTCTTCGCGTAATTGTCAGAGCCGACAATATTTTCAAAGCTGGGCTTCTGTATCGTAGCCATTTACCCATTGTTCACCCGGCGCATGTAGATCTCTGCCCGAACCGCCCTGTTCGGGAGACAATCGATGCCCCTTCGCCCTACCGCTGCCCTGGCCATGGCCGCACTGGCATGCGCCCTGGCCGCGACCTCCTCCGGCAGCAGCCTTGCCGCCACGGATCAGCCGCCGGCCGCCAGCTTCGAGATTCCGGCCGCACTGGTCGACGACCTGAGGAAGGTGGTGCAGCAGGATGTCGCTCTGATCTCCCTGCGGTCGCAGAACGACCGCCATGCCGACATTGCCCAGGCGGAAATCGACCGGCTGGACACGCAGTGGCGGGACGAGACAAAGGCCGCCACGCAGCCGCTGATCGCCCAGTTGATGGGCAGCCCGCTGTCGAGCTACCTGATCGACATCAAGGCCCGTTCCCTCGGCCTCTTCGTCGAGATCTTCGTGATGGACGACAAGGGCCTGAATGTCGGCCAGTCCAGCATTACCAGCGACTACTGGCAGGGCGACGAGGACAAGTATCTGAAGACCTTCGCCGTCGGCCCCGACGCCGTCCATTACGGCGAGGTGGAATATGACGATACCTACAAGATCCAGAAGCAGCAGGTGAGCTTTCCCATCATCGACCCGAAGGGCGGCAAGGCGCTGGGCGCCGTGACCTTCGAGATCAATCTGACGGAACTGGAGCGGCGGTCATGAGCAGCCAAGGCGGGATCCGCAACCTCAAGGTCCGCACCAAGATCGCCCTCGCCTTCGCGGTGATGGTGGTCGTGGCCCTGGCGGCCGGCGCCATCACGTTCTGGAGCGGCGCGCAGATCGGCAGCGCCGTGACGGCAAAGGACGAGGCCTTCGCCAAGCAGGAACGCGCGCTGAACATCGTGCTGCTGATGCGCGGCCAGGAGGGCGCGATCCGCGGCCTGCTGAACACCGGCGACCGCGACTTCATCGACGAGCTGGAGCAGGATCGGACAGCCCTCACGGCGCAGCTGGCGGCGGCGATCGAGGCCACCACGGACGAGGCCCAGCGCCAGCGGCTGCAGGAGATCTCGACCCTGGCCGACCGCTGGTACAACGAGTTCGCGGCGCAGCAGGTCCGCCTGATGGGGCATCCCGACACGGTGACCCAGGCCCGGGCGATCGAGTTCTCCGGTGCACCGGCGGCGCTGCTGCAGCAGATCGCCACCAATATCGACGAGGTGCGCGCCGCCGAGGCCATGCAGATCGAGGCGGCGAAAGCCACGCAGGACGCCGCGTTCGGCATCATGGACATTGCGATGGCCGTCGCCGCGCTGCTGTCGATCTTCTTCGCCGCCCTGTTCGGCGTGCTGCTGGTCCGTGCCGTGGCCCGCCCGGTGGTGCAGATGACCGAGGTGATGACGGATCTGGCGGGCGGCCAGCTGCAGGTCGAGATCCCGGCCACCGGGCGCGGCGACGAGATCGGCGCCATGGCCCGCGCGGTGCAGGTGTTCAAGGAGAATGCCATCGAGCGGGAGCGCCTGGCCGCGCAGGAGGCGGAGGCCCTGCAGGCGCGCGAGGCCCGGGCCCGCCGGATGGAGGAACTGACCGGCAATTTCGACGAGCAGGTCCGCAGCAGCCTGGAGGTCGTCGCCGCGGCGGCGACGGAACTGCAGGCGACGGCAGAGACCCTTCTGTCGACCGCGAACCTGTCGCAGGACCAGGCGGCTGCCGTGTCCGCGGCGTCGGACGAGGCCGCGGCCAGCGTCCAGACGGTGGCCGCGGCAACGCAGGAGCTGTCCCACTCCATCGAGGAGATCAACCGTCAGATGGCGCAGTCGACGGACGCGACCAACCGGGCCGTGCAGACCGCCGAGCATACAACGGAGACCGTGCGCCGGCTGTCGGACGGTGCCCGCAAGATCGGCGACGTCGTCACCCTGATCTCGGAGATCGCGGAGCAGACCAACCTGCTGGCGCTGAACGCGACGATCGAGGCGGCGCGCGCCGGCGATGCCGGCAAGGGCTTCGCCGTGGTCGCTTCCGAGGTGAAGCAGCTCGCCAGCCAGACGGCCAAGGCGACGGAGGAGATCTCCCAGCAGGTCGGTGCGATCCAGAGCGACACCAAGGGTGCGGTCGATGCCATCGAGGCGATCCGCAACGTGATCTCCGAGGTCAACGAGATCGCCACCGCGATCGCCTCCGCCATGACGGAGCAGCGCGCGGCAACGGAAGAGATCAGCCGCAACATCCAGCAGGCCGCCGATGGCAGCCAGGAGGTCTCCTCCAACATCGTCGGCGTCAGGGACGGGGCGGACCGCACCCTGGAAGCCGCGGGCAATGTGAAGTCTGCCGCCGGCGACCTGTCCAGCAACTCAGAGAACCTGCGCGCCGACGTGGTGCGCTTCCTGACCGACGTCCGCGCGGCCTGACAGCCGCACAGGGCGAACCTGCGGAAGCCGGAAGGATTGAGGAGGAGCGGCACGCCCGGACCTTACCGCTGCGTGCCCCCCGGGATGGCCCCAGGAGAGGTGGAAACGGTCCCGCGTTGCGAGAACGTCATCCCGGGCTTGACCCGCGATCCATTCGGCAAGCCTCGAAGCGCCTGGCAGGCCGTCGGAATGGGGTTCACGGGCAACGCCCGTGGACGGGTCGAGCCCGAGAACGACGGGGTTACATCACAACCGGGAAGACCCTACGCGGTGGCGCCGAACAGTTCCCGGCCGATCAGCATGCGGCGGATCTCCGAAGTGCCGGCGCCGATCTCGTACAGCTTGGCGTCGCGCAGCAGGCGGCCGGTCGGGTATTCGTTGATATAGCCGTTGCCGCCCAGCAGCTGGATCGCGTCCAGCGCCACCTGGGTGGCCTTCTCCGCCGCATAGAGGATCGCCCCGGCGGCATCCTGCCGGGTGGTCTGGCCGCGGTCGCAGGCCTTCGCCACCGCGTAGACATAGGCCCGGCAGGCGTTCATCGACGTGTACATGTCGGCGATCTTGCCCTGCACCAGCTGGAACTCGCCGATCGACTGGCCGAACTGCTTGCGCTCATGCACGTAGGGCAGGACCACGTCCATGCAGGCCTGCATGATGCCGATCGGCCCGGCCGCCAGCACCGCGCGCTCATAGTCCAGGCCGGACATCAGGATCCGCACGCCCTCGCCCTCGGCGCCGATGCGGTTCTCCTCCGGCACCTCGCACTCCTCGAACACCAGCTCGCAGGTGCTGGAGCCGCGCATGCCCAGCTTGTCGAGCTTCTGCGCGGTGGAGAAGCCCTTGAAGCCCTTTTCGATCAGGAAGGCGGAAATGCCGCGCGGCCCGGCCTCCGGGTCGGTCTTGGCATAGACCACCAGCACGTCGGCGTCGGGGCCGTTGGTGATCCACATCTTGTTGCCGTTCAGGACATAGCGGTCGCCCCGTTTCACCGCCCGCAGCTTCATGCCGACCACGTCGGAGCCGGCACCGGGTTCCGACATCGCCAGGGCGCCGACATGCTCGCCGCTCATCAGCTTCGGCAGGTAGCGGCCGCGCTGGGCATCATTGCCGCAGCGGCGGATCTGGTTGACGCAGAGGTTGGAATGGGCGCCGTAGCTCAAGCCCACCGAGGCGGAGGCGCGGCTGACCTCCTCCATCGCCACGACATGCTCCAGATAGCCCAGCCCGGTGCCGCCGAGCTCCTCCTCCACGGTCATGCCGAGCAGGCCGAGCGCGCCCATCTCGGGCCAGAGGTCGCGCGGGAATTCGTTCGTCCGGTCGATCTCCTCCGCCCGCGGCGCGATCCGGTCGGAAGCGAAGCGCGAGACGGTGTCGCGGATCTGGTCCGCCATGTCGCCCAGGTCGAAATCCAGGCTGGGCATCTGGTTGGCTAGCATTCTTTCCTCCCGCTCACGCGTCTGTCCGCTCCGGGGGTCCTACTCCGCCGCCTGTATCGCCGGCAACAGGGGACCGACCTTGCCGTCGCAATGGTCCTGCGCCCGCACTGCCGCCAGCGCCGTCATGTTGACCAGGCCGCGGGCGGTGATCGACTGCGTCACCGCATGCACCGACTTCTGCAGGCCCATCAGCACCGGACCGACGGTGATCCCTTCCGTCAGGTGCCGGATCAGGTTTACCGCGATATTTGCGGCATCGACATTGGGCATGATCAGCAGGTTCGCGGTGCCGCTCAGCGGGCTCTCCGGGAACAGCTTGCGGCGGATCGCCTCGCTCAGCGCGCTGTCGCCCTTCATCTCGCCGTCGACTTCCAGATGCGGCGCGTGGCGGTGCAGCAGCGCGGTGGCGCGGCGCATCTTCACGCAGGAGGGATCGTCGCTGGAACCGAAATTGCTGTGGCTCAACAGGGCGATCTTCGGCGCGATGCCGAAATAGCTGACATGGTCGGCGGCCAGCAGGGTCAGCTCGAAGATCTCCTCCGCCGTCGGGTTCGGGGTGACGTTGGTGTCGGCGATGAAGATCGTGCCGCGGCCCGGGATCACCAGCACCTGCATGCAGGACGGCTGCGTCACGTTGGGGCGCAGGCCGATGATGTCGACCAGGCGGCGCAGGTGCCGGTGATGCTGGCCGAAGGTGCCGCAGATCAGGCTGTCGGCATCGTCGCGGCGCACCATCATGGCGCCGATCAGGGTCGGGTTGGTGCGGATCGCATAGCGTGCCATGTCCGGGTCGGTGCCCTTGCGCGCCATGATCGAATGATAGTCGCGCCAATAGTCGTCGTAGCGCCAGTCATTGTCCGGGTCGATCAGCTGCACCTCGTCGTCCAGCCGCATCCGCAGGTGCAGCTTGGCGATGCGGCTTTCCACCACCGACCGGCGGCCGATCAGGATCGGCTGCGCCAGCCCCTCGTCCAGCACGGTCTGGACGGCATGCAGCACCCGCCATTCCTCGCCCTCGGCAAAGGCCACCCGCATCGGCCGGGAGCGGGCCCGTTCGAACACCGGCTTCATCAGGAAGCCGGTCTTGTAGACATATTCGCCCAGGGTCCGGCGATAGGCGGCCATGTCCTCGATCGGCCGGCTGGCCACCCCGCTGGCCATCGCCGCCTCCGCCACCGCGGAGGAGACCTTGACGATCAGACGCGGGTCGAACGGCTTGGGGATCAGGTATTCCGGCCCGAAGTCGAGGCCCCTTTCCGCGCCATAGGCACTCGCCACCTCGTCGGAGGTCTCCACCAGCGCCAGCTCGGCGATGGCATGGACGGCTGCCTTCTTCATCTCCTCGTTGATCGTGGTGGCGCCGACATCCAGCGCGCCGCGGAAGATGAAGGGAAAGCAGAGCAGGTTGTTGACCTGGTTGGGGAAGTCGGAGCGCCCGGTGGCGATCACCGCGTCGGGCCGCGCCTCTTTCGCCAGGTCGGGCATGATTTCCGGCCGCGGATTGGCCAATGCCAGGATCAGCGGCCGGTCGGCCATCCGCTTCACCATCTCCGGCTTCAGGATGTCGGGGCCGGACAGGCCGAGGAACATGTCGGCGCCGCCGATCGCGTCCTCCAGGGTGCGCCAGTCGGTCTCCCGCGCATAGCGCGCCTTGAAAGGGTCCATCAGCTCCGTGCGGCCGGCATAGACCACGCCGGCCAGGTCGACGACGGTGATGTTCTCCTGCCGCAGGCCGAGCGCCACCAGCATGTCCAGGCAGGCCAGGGCCGCGGCGCCGGCGCCGGTGCAGACCAGGCGGATCTCGGCGATGTCCTTCTCCACCACCCGCAGGCCGTTGATCGCCGCGGCGCCGACGCAGATCGCGGTGCCGTGCTGGTCGTCGTGCATGACCGGAATGTTCATCCGCGCCTTGCACTTCTGCTCCACGATGAAGCATTCCGGCGCCTTGATGTCCTCCAGGTTGATCGCCCCGAAGGTCGGCTCCAGCGCGCAGATCGCATCCACCAGCCGGTCGGCGTCGGTCTCCGCCAGCTCGATGTCGAAGACGTCGATGCCGGCGAACTTCTTGAACAGGACCCCCTTGCCCTCCATCACCGGCTTGGAGGCGAGCGGGCCGATATTGCCCAGGCCCAGCACGGCGGTGCCGTTGGTGATGACACCGACCAGGTTGCCGCGGACGGTGTACTGGGCGGCGTTCAGCGGGTCCTCCTGGATCGCCAGGCAGGCGGCGGCCACGCCGGGGCTGTAGGCCAGCGACAGGTCCGCCTGGGTCCCCAGCGGCTTGGTCGGCGTGACCGACAGCTTGCCCGGCCGCGGTTCGCGATGATAGGCAAGCGCCCGGCTGTCCAGGTCCTGCGCCATGACCCTCTCCCGATCTTCTACTTATGAAAAATCAACGGCTTGCCGTCGTTTCTTTGGATATGACGCGAGCGTCATGCCATAAGGCGGCTCCGCCTCGGCCAAGGCGCAGTATCGCGCGGCGGCACCGGCCGTGACAAGCGGGGAGAATGGCGCTCTGCGGCAGGTTTCAGGCCAGCCATGGGGCGCTCTGCGCGGTCTGGCCTGAAATATGCGGGGCGTACGGAAAACGGAACAGGGAGAGGGAAAAGGAGCGCGCGAGGCGCGCGGCGGACCGGGACACGCCACAGGCCGACCCGCGGCGTATCCCTGCCGCGGCGGGGTCAGACGGTACCGCTGCTGATTGAGCCGTCGGACACCATATAGTTGAAGCCGGCGCTGACATCGTCGAGCCGGACGGCGGGGATCCGGGCGGCGGGGATCCGGGCGGCGGGGATCCGGGCGGTCTCGACCTCGTCGCCGGCTTGCCGGGTGGGTTCGGACTTTTCCATTTCGCGCTCCTGTCGCCTCATCATGCCATCCGGGCCAATCATCGGCGCCGGTGGCTTTGCGTTACAGGTGGCGGCCGGCCCGGGCATTCTCAATGGGCGGCCATACCGCGACACGGTTCGCCCGAATTCCGCCACGACGGCGCGATGTCGGGGCAGCCGGCATGCCGATATCCGGCGGAACGATTTCCGGGAAAGTTATGGTGCGGTCGAGAAGACTCGAACTTCCACCCCGTTTCCGGGACAGCGACCTCAACGCTGCGCGTCTACCAATTCCGCCACGACCGCACGTGCGGCAGGCGCGATCGTCCGACACCTGCCGTGGAAAGGAAAGGGCTGATAGCAAATCGGCTGTTCACCCGCAAGGGCGGAATGCGCCGGCCGGCGGCGACAGCAGCGCTCAGGTCCGCACCAGCAGCCCCTGCCCGGTCGGCAGTTCGGTGATCGCCCGGCCGCGCGCCCGGAAATGCGCGTCCAGGCCGCGCCGGGTCTCGCCATAGCCGCCCCAGCCATAGTCGTCGAAGACGATCACCCCGCCGGGCGGCATCCGCTCGTAGACCGCGGCCGCCACCGCCAGTTCCGTCTCGGCATGGTTCAGGTCGATATGGGCGAAGGCGAAGGCGGCATCGCCCGCCGCGGCCAGGGTCTCCGGCAGCCGACCGGGCAGGATCCGGACATGCGGCCGCTCGGCGAACAGGCCGCGCACCTCCGCTTCCAGCCCGGGCCCGTGGAACGGTCCGACATACGCGTCCGCCACCACGCCGCGCGGCTGGAACAGGTCGAACAGCAGATAGTCGCGGCCGGCAGCGCCCAGCTGCAGCCATTCGTCCAGGATGAAGGCGGATTCGCCGATATAGACGCCGAACTCGGCGAAGATCCCGGGCAGCGCCAGGCAGTTCCGCGCCAGGGATCCCAGGGTGTGGAAGCGCCAGATTCGCGCCCGCAATGCGGAACGGCTCGCGTCCCCCAGATGCGGCGAGCGGTCGATGAAGCGGTCGATGGCCGCCAGCAGCGCGGCATCTTCCAGGAACGAGAACTGGTGCTGGATGACGACCAGGTTGTCGCCCATGAACAGCTGGCCGCCAGGCTCGTTGGTCTTCTGGCCGAAGGCCTGGTGCAGCAGGTTCAGGGCCTGGGCCAGAAGCTCCCTTTGCCGCGGATCCTGGTCGAAATCGTAGACCAGCGGCTGGAACAGCGGCGGCATCGCGGCCGCGGGATGCCTGCGGCCGCTACTGGTTCACGGTCTCGGTGATCGAGATCGCCACATTCTCGCCGGAGACGACGATCTCGCCGCGGGCGATCAGCTTGTTGTTGGCGAAGATCCAGGCGTGATCGTCCAGCTTCGCGTTGAGCTCGATGACGGCGCCGCGGCCCATCTTCAGCAGCTGGTTGATCGGCATCGTTGCCTTGCCGAGCACCACGGAGATCTCGACATCGACGTCTTCGACAGCCGTATTGGCCATGGAGCACTCCTCCGCACTAAGTTCGTGGAGTGTAGCACGCACCGCCTCGACCACGCGAACCGCCGGAGACGCCGACGATGTCCAGTCACGCTCAGATGCAGCCGGAAGGCAGGTTGCTGTCCGACGACGGCCTGGCCGCGCCGGCGCCGGCCCTGCCCGGGGTGGCCTGGCGGATCGACGATGCACCGGTACCCTATGAGGCGGCAGTGGCGGCAATGGAGGCCCAGGTTGCCGCGATCCGCGCCGGCACCGCGCCGGAGCTGATCTGGCTGCTGCAGCATCCGCCGCTCTACACCGCCGGCACCTCGGCGCGGGAGGCCGACCTGGTGGACCCGGACCGTTTCCCGGTCTTCAAGGCCGGGCGCGGCGGGCAGTACACCTATCACGGCCCCGGCCAGCGGATCGCCTATGTGATGCTGGACCTGTCGCGGCGCGACCGCGACCTGCGCGGCTTCGTCTGTGCGGTGGAACAGTGGGTGATCGACGCCCTGGCCCGCTTCAACGTCACCGCAGAGCGGCGGCAGGGCCGGGTCGGCGTCTGGGTCGACCGCCACCGGCAGGACCCGGCACAGCCCGCCGGCCGGGAGGACAAGATCGCCGCGATCGGCGTGCGGGTGCGCCACTGGGTGACCTTCCACGGCATGAGCCTGAACGTCGACTGCGACCTGGACCATTACGGCGGCATCGTCCCCTGTGGCATCGCCGAGCATGGCGTCACCTCGCTCTGGGACCTGGGGCTGACGCCGACGATGGCGGAGGTGGACGAGATGCTGCGGGCCACCGCCGGGGCGCTTTCGCCCGGCGGGGCGAGCTGCGCGGCATAGCGGCGGCGGGCGGCGACGCGCTTCAGCGGGTCATCCTCAGCCGCGAGGCGAGGATCCGTTGCGCAAGCGCTGTGCCACGTGGCGGCCTGCGGCATGGCTTCCATGGTCAAGCCCACGGCTGTCCGGTTCGGTGCCGTTCTCCGCTCTCGTACGTTCAATACACCCGTCATGCGCGGGCTTGTCCCGCGCATCCATCGCGGCGCACCTCAATAAGATCAGGCCGTTATTGGACCTGGCGGCACCATGGACTGCCGCGACGAGCGCGGTGGTGACGATTGGAGGGCAACGCAAGTGCATCCCTGTCCGGCGTCAGCGCTAGGCCCGCAAGCCCAGTGAAGCGCCGCATCCGGGTGTCGTTCAGGCGTCGGGGCGACGCACGAAGCTGGTCAGGTCCACCGCGCCGCCCTCGTCGAAGGGCAGCGAGGGCTCGACCCGGACATTGCTGACGGCGGAGGCCGGCGGGCCGATCCACAGCTCCTGCAGCACCAGGTCGACCTGCGCCGCATTGCCGTGCAGCAGCAGCTCCACCGAGCCGCTGCGGCGGTTGCGCACCCAGCCGGTGAGCGCGCGGTCCACCGCCAGGTTGCGCACCCAGTCGCGGAAGCCGACCCCCTGCACCCGGCCGCTGACCTCGACACGGACGGTCTTCACCGATTGCATCGCGGCGCTCCTTCCGGACTGATGGCGCGACGGGCGGTCACTCGAATTCCAGGATGACCTCGTCGACCGCCAGGCTGTCGCCCGGCTTCGCCTTGATCGCGGAGACGGTGCCGTCGCGCTCCGCGCGCAGCACGTTCTCCATCTTCATCGCCTCCACCACCGCCAGCGGCTGGCCGGCCTTCACCTGGTCGCCCTCGCCCACGTCGATGGAGACCACGAGGCCCGGCATCGGGCAGAGCAGGAACTTCGACAGGTCCGGCGGCTGCTTCACCGGCATCAGCTCCGCCAGTTCCGCCGCCCGCGGGGTGCGCACGAAGGCCTTCACCTCCGCCCCCTGCAGGGTCAGGCGCCAGCCCTCGCGGTGGCGGCGCACCAGCAGCGCCAGTTCAAGCCCGTCCATCTGGCCGGAGAAGATCGTCTGGCCGGGGCGCCAGGGCGCGGAGATCATCACCGGCGGCGCGCCGGCCACCGACACCCGGTGCGCCCAGCCCTGGGCCGCCGGCTCGGCGCTGATCTCGACCTCGTAGCGATCCTCGTCCAGCCAGACCACGAAGCGGTCGCGGCCCTGCAGTTCCGGCGCCGCCTCGGTGCCGACGGTGCGCGCATAGGCGCGGCCGATCCGCTCCAGATGGGCGGCCACGGCGGCCAGGGCGTGACGGGTCTCGGTGCCCAGCGCGGCGCCTTCGAAGCCGTCCGGCCATTCCTCGGCGATGAAGTTGGTGGAGAGCCGGCCTTCCTGGAAGCGCGGATGGTTGGCCACCGCGTTCACGAAATCGACGTTGTGGGAGATGCCCTCGATCCAGGTGCGGTCCAGCGCCGCCCGCATCACGTCGATCGCCTCCGCCCGGTCGCCGCCATAGGCGCAGAGCTTGGCGATCATCGGGTCGTAGAACATGGTGATCTCCGACCCCTCCTCCACGCCGGTATCGACGCGCACGCCTTCCAGGTCGGGAAAGCGGCAGCGCGACAACCGGCCGATCGAGGGCAGGAAGCCGCGATAGGGATCCTCCGCATAGATGCGGCTCTCGATCGCCCAGCCGTTCAGCTTCACGTCGGACTGCGCCAGGGTCAGCTTCTCGCCGTTGGCGACCCGGATCATCTGCTCCACCAGGTCGATGCCGGTGATCAGCTCGGTCACCGGATGCTCCACCTGCAGGCGGGTGTTCATCTCCAGGAAGTAGAAGTTGCGGTCGCGGTCGACGATGAACTCCACCGTGCCGGCGGACTGGTAGTCGACCGCCTTCGACAGGGCGACGGCCTGTTCGCCCATCGCGGCGCGGGTGGCCGCATCCAGGAACGGGCTCGGCGCCTCCTCCACCACCTTCTGGTGGCGGCGCTGGATGGAGCATTCGCGCTCCCCCAGGTAGATCACGTTGCCATGGCTGTCGCCCAGCACCTGGATCTCGATATGGCGCGGCTCCTCGACATATTTCTCGATGAAGACGCGGTCGTCGCCGAACGAGGAGCGCGCCTCGTTCATCGCCGACTTGAAGCCCTCCCGCACCTCGTCGTCGGAGCGGGCGATGCGCATGCCCTTGCCGCCGCCGCCGGCAGAGGCCTTGATCATCACCGGATAGCCGATCTCGCCGGCGATCTTCACCGCCTCGCCGGCATCGGCGATCACGCCCAGATAGCCCGGCACCGTGTTCACGCCGGCCTTGCTGGCGAGCTTCTTGGACTCGATCTTGTCGCCCATCGCGCTGATCGCCTTGCGGCCGGGGCCGATGAAGGCGATGCCGGCCTCTTCCAGCGCGGCGGCGAACTTCTGGTTCTCGGACAGGAAGCCATAGCCGGGATGCACGGCCTGCGCGCCGGTATCCTTGCAGGCCTGCACGATACGGTCGATGACCAGGTAGCTCTCGGCCGCGGCGGCCGGGCCGATATGCACCGCCTCGTCGGCCATGCGCATGTGGACCGCGCCGTCATCGGCGTCGGAATAGACCGCCACGGTGGCGATCCCCATCCGCTGGCAGGTGCGCATCACGCGGCAGGCGATCTCGCCGCGATTGGCAATCAGGATCTTGGTGAACATCGCGAGGGGCCCTTACAGCGGGATATTGTCGTGCTTCTTCCACGGATTCTCGAGCTGCTTGCTCTCGAGCATCCTTAAGCCCTTGGCGATCCGCGAACGGGTGCCGTGCGGCATGATCACGTCGTCGATGAAGCCGCGATTGCCGGCGACGAAGGGATTGGCGAACTTGTCCTGGTAGTCGGCGGTACGGCGCGCGATCTTTTCCGGATCGTTCAGCTCGCTGCGATAGATGATCTCCACCGCGCCCTTGGCGCCCATCACCGCGATCTCCGCCGTCGGCCAGGCATAGTTCAGGTCGCCGCGCAGATGCTTGGAGCTCATCACGTCGTAGGCGCCGCCATAGGCCTTGCGGGTGATCACCGTGATCTTCGGCGTGGTGGCCTCGGCATAGGCGAACAGCAGCTTGGCGCCATGCTTGATGATGCCGCCGAATTCCTGCGCAGTACCCGGCAGGAAGCCCGGCACGTCGACGAAGGTGACGATCGGGATGTCGTAGCAGTCGCAGAATCGCACGAAGCGCGCCGCCTTGCGCGAGGAGGCGATGTCCAGGCAGCCCGCCAGCACCATCGGCTGGTTCGCCACGACACCCACCGTGCGGCCGTCGATCCGCGCCATGCCGATGATGATGTTCTTCGCATAGGCCGGCTGCAGCTCGAAGAAATCGCCGTCATCCACCACCTTGTGGATCAGCTCGAGCATGTCATAGGGCTTGTTCGGGTTCGCCGGCACCAGGCTGTCCAGCGACATCTCCTGCCGGTCGGCCGGGTCCGCTGTCGCCTGCCGCGGCACGTCGTGGCGGTTGGACAGCGGCAGGAAGTCGAAGAAGCGGCGCACCTGGTGCAGCGTCTCGACGTCGTTCTCGAACGCCACGTCGGCCACGGCGGACTTGGTGGTGTGGGTGATGGCGCCGCCCAGTTCTTCCTGGGTCACCACCTCCTGCGTCACCGTCTTCACCACGTCCGGGCCGGTGACGAACATGTAGGAGCTGTCCTTCACCATGAAGATGAAGTCGGTCATCGCCGGGCTGTAGACGGCGCCGCCGGCGCAGGGGCCCATGATCACGGAGATCTGCGGCACCACGCCGGAGGCGTTCACGTTGCGCTGGAACACCTCGGCATAGCCGGCCAGGCTGTCGACCCCTTCCTGGATCCGTGCGCCGCCGGAATCGTTCAGGCCGATCACCGGCGCGCCGACCTGGATCGCCTTGTCCATCACCTTGCAGATCTTCGCGGCATGCTGCGACGACAGCGCACCGCCGAAGACGGTGAAGTCCTGGCTGAAGACGAAGACCAGGCGGCCGTTGATGGAGCCGTAGCCGGTCACCACACCGTCGCCGGGGACCTTCTGCTCCTCCATGCCGAAATCGCTGCAGGTATGTTCGACGAACATGTCCCACTCCTCGAAGGAGCCGGGGTCGAGCAGAAGCTCCAGCCGCTCGCGGGCGGTCAGCTTTCCCTTGCCGTGTTGCGCCGTGATGCGGCGCTCGCCGCCGCCCATCCGGGCCTCGGCGCGCTTCTCTTCGAGCAGCTTGACGATATCGCGCATTCTTCCGCTTTTGTTTGTGTGTTGGCCGGGCGGGGTGGGACGGGAGACGGTTCGTGACGCGCCGCAGCGGCGCAGGTCCTGCCCGCGATTGCGCGCGTCCCCCCAGATCAGGGGTTCGATAGCATGATGCCGCGGCGGTGGCCAGATTCGCCCGCGTCAGGGCCGCCGGAAGCGAAGGCGGGCGCTCAGCGGCCGTCGAGCAGCAGCAGGAAGCGCGCGGTCTGGGCCATGTCCTCCGCGATCGCGCGGCGGCGCTGCTCCGCCTCGCGGTCCGTGCCCCAGAGTTCCGCCTGGTACAGCTCGTCCAGGAAGGCGGCGCGGAAGGCGCCTTCCGGATCGAGCCGGCCCGCATCGACGGCCAGGGCCACGACAGCCGAACCGGAAACCGCCACCAGGGTCTGCAGCGCCCCCAGCGCCAGGTCGCTGCGCGCCGCCAGCCGCGCGGCCAGGACCGAGGCGATCTCCGGCCGCTGGGCGACCGCCGCGATGCCGGAGGTGGTCTGCATCGGATGGCCGACATGTTCGGCGAACCAGTCGAGCAGCGGCTGCCATTCCGCCGCCTGCCGCGCCACCAGGGTTTCCGGGTCCGGCGCCCAGTAGGCCAGGGTGTCGGTGTCGGTGTAGCGGACGATCTCCGCGACATAGCGGTCGCGCGCGCCGGCGACCCGGTCGATACCGGTATTGGCCAGCCGGGTCAGCGGCATGCTCAGCGGATCGACCTTGTCGCCCTGCGCCCGCCATTCCTCGGCGATCGCCTCCGCCAGGTCCGAGGTCGGCAGGACCAGGTTGCGCCGCGTCGTGGTCGGCAGCGGCCGGTCATCGAGGCGGATGGCATGGCCGCCCGCGTCGGGATGGACGGAGACCGTCTTGTAGAAGCGCTTCGTCATGACGCTGCTTTGCCACGGCCGGGCCGGCCAGTTCAATCGCCTTGCTTCCGCTAAGCGCCGGCCGCCGCGGGGCCGAGGCTGTGGCCGGTCAGGATCCGGTCGACCAGCGGCGGGATCTCCTCCGGCGTGCCGGCCACAGCGATGGCGCCGGCATCGCGCAGCAGCGCCGGCGGCGCCGTGCCCCAGGACACGCCGAGCGCCGCGACGCCGGCATTGCGCGCCATGTCCATGTCGAACAGGGAATCGCCCACCACCAGCGTGTCGGTGGCGTCGGCACCGGTCAGCGCCAGCAGGTCGAGCACCATGCCGGGATGCGGCTTGCCGGGGCTCTCGTCCGGCGTGCGGGTGGCCACGAAGCGCTGCAGCAGGCCATGACCGCCCAGCACCCGTTCCATCCCCTGCCGGCCCTTCCCGGTGGCAACCGCCAGCAGCAGGCCGGCCGCCTCCAGCCGGTCCAGCACGTCGGGAATGCCCGGGAACAGCATCGATCCCTGATCCGGATCGCTGTCCAGCCGCAGGAAATGGTGACGATAGGCGTCGTTCAGCGCCCGCGCCGCGCCGCCCTGAGGGACCGCACAGCCGAGGGCGACGCACAGGCGCGCCATCGCCTCCGGCAGGTGCAGGCCGATCACGCCATGCACGGCAGAAGCCGCGGGCGCAGGGCGCCCGGTATCGGCGAATGCCGCCTGCATCGCCGCCACGATCACCCCGGCGGAATCGACCAGGGTGCCATCCATGTCGAAGATCACGAGGCGCAGCGGAGGGGGAGCGGAAGTCCCGGCCATCGGGGCGGCCGCGGCAGGACGGCTATTCGATGGTCGTGAGGTGCCAGTTGAAGTCTTCTATCGAGCGGTCCTCCAGATAGTCGACCGCCCAGGGAGGCCCCACGAACTCCGGCTTGTTGAACAGGTCGTTGGCCACCAGGACGACGGTAAAGCCCTCCAGCCGGCGGGACAGCGCGGAGACGCTGCGCTTGGCCATGTCGTCGGTCGAGATCGCCTCATAGCTCACATAGATGAGCTTGACCGCCTTTCCGTCCACATGGGTGTCGGCAATGTAGTACTGCACGGCTCACTTCCCGATCATTGGCGCGCATCTGCCAAAGGCAGCACGCAACTGTCCCGCATGGTCAATAAGGGTCGTGTCCGAATTACTCGGCCCCTCCCGCCCTTCGATCATGGCGATCCTTGTCACCACGATCAATGCCGGTCCCCTGTCTCTTCGGCCGCTAGGCCGAGATATGCGATCGTCTCCCGCATATGTTCGGGCAATTCGGCCGCGACATCCAGCACCCCGCCCGCCGGATGCGGCATCGTGATCCGCCGCGCATGCAGATGCAGGCGGCGTGCCACGCCGCCGGGCAGATGCGCCGCCGCGCCGCCATACTTGCCGTCACCCAGGATCGGCGCGCCGATCTGTGCACAATGGACACGCAGCTGGTGGGTGCGCCCGGTCAGCGGCTGCAGTTCCACCAGCGCCGCACGCCGCGCCGCCCGGTCCAGCACCCTGTAGTCCGTGATCGCGGCCTGCCCCTCCTCGTCGTCGACCTGCACGCGCTGGCCGCCGGGCCGGCCCGCCTTCGCCAGCGGCATGACGATCCGCCCCTCCGCCTGCTTCGGCACGCCGGCGGTCACCGCCCAGTAAACCTTGTGCGCGTCGCGGCCGCGAAAGGCCGCCGCCAGCTTCGCCGCCACCGCCGCGCTGCGCGCCAGCACCAGCACGCCGGAGGTGTCCTTGTCCAGCCGATGCACCAGCCGCGGCCGCTCCTTCGCATCGAACTGCAGGCCGTCCAGCATGGCGTCGATGTGCCGCTGCTGGTTGGTGCCGCCCTGCACCGCCAGGCCGGCCGGCTTGTCGAGGACGATCACCTGCGGGTCCATGTGCAGAATGCGGTCGCGGAGCATCGCGATGTCCGCCGGGCGTGGCGCCGCCTGTGCCGGCGGCGCGGTCCCGGCCCGCGCCCTGGCACCGGTGGGGCTGCCTGCTGCCGCGGCCGGGCCGGCGGCCGGCAGCGGCGGGATGCGGATCGACTGCCCCGCCTGCAGACGGCTGCCCGCCTTGGCACGCGCGCCGTCCACCCGCACCTGGCCGGTGCGCAGCAGGCGTTCCAGGCGGCCATGCGGCAGGTCGGGGAAGTGCCGCTTGAACCATCGGTCCAGGCGCAGCTCGGCCTCGTCCTCCGCGACCTCTCTGGTTTCCACCTGGGTCATCGCCCGTTCGCTTCCTTACGCATCTGTTGCGGCCCGCGGCACCGCCGGCTCAGCCCGCCACCAGCCAATGGCCCAGCCGCATGCCGCCGAACAGCCCGGCCACCGCCAGGGAGACGGAGGCCACCACGTAGACGACGGCCAGGACATGGGTGCCGCGCTCCCACAGCAGCATCGTATCGAGCGAGAAGGTGGAGAATGTGGTGAAGGCGCCCAGGAAGCCCACCTGCAGGGCGGAGCGGCCGACCAGGCCCAGTTCCAGCCGGGAGGCAAGGCCGCCGACCAGCAGGCCCATCACGACGGAGCCCAGGATGTTCGCCAGCAGGATGCCGGTGGGGAAATGACCGCCAATCAGATGCGCCTGCGCCCGCATCACAGCGGCGCCGAAATAGTGCCGGGCCAGCGCCCCGCAGGCGCCGCCGATGGCGATGGCGACGGGCACCATCAGGGAATGTGCGGCCATGTCCGATCCTGCCCTGCCCCATGAGCGATCCGCGGCGCCCCGCCATGCCCGCTTCGGGCGCCAAGTCGAGGGCGGCGCGCACAGTGCGTCGCATGCCCGCCGCAATCAACCGGAATCGCGCCCCCGCTGCTCGCGCCGCAGCCTTTCCCAGTTCGCCAGCCGCTCGCCGATCCGCGCCTCCACGCCCCGGTCGCTGGGCCGGTAGAAGCGCTGCCGCCGCATCCCCTCCGGAAAATGGTCCTGACCGGAAAAGGCTTCCGGGCTGTCATGGTCATAGGCGTAGCCGGCCGCATAACCCAGCTCCTTCATCAGCCTGGTCGGCGCGTTGAGGCTGTGCAGCGGCGGCATCAGGGAGCCGGTCTCGCGCGCCGCCCGGTGCGCGGCGCCGAACGCCTTGTAGGCGGCATTCGATTTCGGCGCGACCGCGAGGTAGATCGTGGCCTGGGCGATCGCCAGCTCGCCCTCGGGCGATCCCAGGAAGTCGTAGGCGGATTTCGCCGCCAGGGCCTGCTGCAGGGCGTTGGGGTCGGCCAGCCCGATATCCTCCGAGGCGAAGCGCACCAGGCGCCGGACGATGTAGAGCGGCTCCTCGCCGGCATCCAGCATGCGGGCGAGCCAGTACAGGCCGGCATCGACGTCGGAGGCGCGCAGCGCCTTGTGCAGCGCGCTGATCAGGTTGTAGTGGCCGTCCTGCGACTTGTCGTAGAGCGGCGCGCGGCGCTGCAGCAGGTCCGCCATCCCGGCCGTGTCCAGCGGCGCCGCCGGTGCCAGGGCATCGATCTGCTCGGCCATGTTCAGGAGATAGCGCCCGTCGCCGTCGGCCAGCGCGCGCAGCGCCGTACGGGCCTCCGGCTGCAGCGGCAGGGCCGTGCCCAGCGCCGCCTCCGCCCGCTGCAGAAGGGCCTCCAGTGCGGCATCGTCCAGCCGGTGCAGCACCAGCACCTGCGCGCGCGACAGCAGCGCCGCATTGATCTCGAAGGAGGGATTCTCGGTGGTGGCCCCCACCAGGGTCACCGTGCCGTCCTCCACATAGGGCAGGAAGCCGTCCTGCTGCGAGCGGTTGAAGCGGTGGATCTCGTCCACGAACAGCAGGGTGCCCCGCCCCTCGCGGCGGCGGGCCCGCGCCTCGTCGAAGGCCTTCCGCAGGTCGGCCACGCCGGAGAAGACCGCCGAGAGGGCGGTGAATTCCAGGTCGGAGTCCCGTGCCAGCAGGCGCGCGATGGTGGTTTTGCCGGTCCCCGGCGGCCCCCAGAGGATCAGCGAGGGCAGGTGCCGCGCCTGCAGCAGGCGCCGCAGCCCGCCATCGGGGCGCAGCAGATGGTCCTGCCCGACCACCTCGTCCAGGTTCGCCGGCCGCAGCCGGTCGGCCAGCGGCCGCGGCGCTTCCGCCTCCATGCCCGCGGCCGCGAACAGGTTCTGCGGTTCCCGGCCGCTCACCGGAGCGGCTCCAGCGGCCTGCGCCTCCCGCCCCTTCGTCGGCGGCAGGGAGGGCTCAAGAGCGCACCTCGAGATTGAGGATCCGGGTGCCGCGGCGCAGCCGCAGATGCCAGCCGCCGCGATCGGCCTCCAGTTCCTGCAGCAGGTCGTCGACCAGCCGCAGTTCCTGTTCGTTGAGCGAGACGAGGATGTCGCCGCGCTGAAGCCGGTAATAGCCGGCGCGGCTGTCGCGGGCGATCTCCAGGACCACCACGCCTTCGACAAACGGGTCGAGGCCGAGTTCCAGCGCAAGGGAGGGCGAGAGGTTGCCGACGGTCGCACCGGCCAGCGGGTTGCGGCCGTCGATGGCGGTACGGTCGCTGGGCGGATCCTCCGGCGCTTCGACAAGACGGATGCGGATCCGGGTCGGGGTGCCGTCGCGCTGCACCTCCATGTCGACCTCGTCACCGGGCCGGCGGGTGGCGATCTGGAACTTCAGCGCCTGCGGATCGTCGACGGTCCGCCCGTCGATCGCGGTGATGATGTCGCCGCGCTGCAGGCCGGACTCCGCGGCGGCGCCGCGCGGATGCACATTGCTGACCAGAACGCCATGCGGCCGGCCCAGATCCAGCGACCGGGCGATGTCGGAGGTGACCGCCTGGCCGGCGGCGCCCAGCCAGGGCCGGCGGAGCCCGTCGCCCGCCAGCGCGTCGGCGACCACGGCACGCACCAGGTCGGCCGGTATCGCGAAGCCGATCCCGTCGGAGCCGCCGCCTTCCGAGAAGATCAGGGTGTTCACGCCGGCCAGCCGGCCGTCCAGGGTCACCAGCGCACCGCCGGAATTGCCGGGATTGATGGCCGCGTCTGTCTGGATGAAGGAATGGGTGTCCAGGCGCGACACCCCGGTGCGGCCGACGGCGGAGACGATGCCGGAGGTGACCGACTGGCGCAGGCCGAACGGGTTGCCGATCGCAAGCACGAGGTCGCCGACCTCCAGCTCCGCCATCTCCGCCAGTTCCAGGTGCGGCAGGGCCTCGTCCCCGGTATCGATCTGCAGGATGGCCAGGTCGGAATGCGGATCCGACAGGAGGACCCGGGCCTCGAACTCCCGCCGGTCGGGCAGCGCCACGGTGATGTCGTCGCCGCCCTCGACCACATGGCGGTTGGTGACGATGACGCCGTCGGGATCGACGATCACGCCGGAGCCGAGGGAGTTCTCGACCCGCTCCTGGGTCATGCCGCCGAAGGCGCGGCCGAGGTCCGGGCCGAAGAAGCGCTTGAAGAAGGGATCGTTGAACAGGGCCGAGGGCGCGCGGCGCACCACGCGCCGGCTGGCATAGATGTTCACCACCGCCGGCGAAGCGCGCTTCACCACCGGCGCGAAGGACAGCAGGACCTGGCCCTCCGACTGCGGCACCAGCCGCTCGGCGGCAATCGGTCCGGCCAGCGGCGGGACCGCCAGAGCCACGGCGAGAAGGAGGGCCGGCAGCAGCCGGCGAACGAACGGTCGCCGGATGGCGGGATGCTGTGTCAGGCTGTTCATGCCCCTGACATAGAACCGGCGCGCTCCCGCTGCAACGGGGCGCGCCGGGTCCGGTTCGGACCGCGCCTCTCGGCGCGGCGCTGGCTGCGCGACAGCCGGTCGCGGGCTGCCCGGATCAGGCAGCCTGGGCTTCGTCCTCGTCCTCGTCATCGACGGGACCGGAATCGAGGCCTTTTGCGGTCGGGTCGCGGTCGACCAGCTCGAGCACCGCCATCGGGGCCATATCGCCCTTGCGGAAGCCGGCCTTGACGATCCGGCAATAGCCGCCGGTCCGGTCGGCATAGCGCCCGGCCAGGGTGTCGAACAGCTTGTCCACGGCCGCCTTCTCCGGCAGCTTGGCCAGGGCTTGGCGGCGGGCGTGCAGGTCGCCCCGCTTGCCCAGGCTGATCAGCCGGTCGACGATCGGCTTCAGTTCCTTGGCCTTCGGCACGGTGGTCCGGATCTGCTCGTGCTTGATCAGCGAGGACGCCATGTTGCCGAACATGGACAGACGGTGCTGGGAGCGTCGGCCCAGCTTCCGATGGGCGTTACGATGCCGCATGGGTAACTCCTTCGCCGGCCGGCGGCGCGATCGTCACGATCGCCGCCGGGCCGGATGACAGTACTGCCTCAGTAGTTCTCCTGAAGCTTCTTCGCCATTTCCTCGACATTGTCCGGCGGCCAGTTCGGCACGTGCATGCCGAGATGCAGCCCCATCTGCGCGAGGACTTCCTTGATCTCGTTGAGCGACTTGCGGCCGAAGTTCGGCGTCCGCAGCATCTCGCTCTCGGTCTTCTGGATCAGGTCGCCGATATAGACGATGTTGTCGTTCTTCAGGCAGTTCGCCGACCGGACCGACAGTTCCAGCTCGTCGACCCGGCGCAGGAGGTTCGGATTGAACTCCGGCTCCGAGGGCATCTGCTCCTCGGTGCGCTTGGTCGGCTCCTCGAAATTGATGAACAGCTGCAGCTGGTCCTGCAGGATCCTGGCGGCAATGGCAACCGCATCGTCCGGGTTCACCGTGCCGTTGGTCTCCACCCGCATCGACAGCCGGTCATAGTCCAGGACCTGGCCTTCGCGGGTGTTCTCCACCTTGTAGGAGACCTTCCGCACCGGGCTGTACAGCGCGTCCACCGGAATCAGGCCGATCGGCGCATCCTCCGGCCGGTTCGACGCGGCGGAGACATAGCCCTTGCCGGCCTCGACCGTCAGCTCCATGCGAATCGCAGCCTCGGAATCCAGCGTGCAGAGCACCAGGTCCGGGTCCATGATCTCGATGTCGTGGCCGGTCTCGATCATGCCGGCGGTGACCTCGCAGGGGCCGGTCGCCGTCAGGGTCATCCGCTTCGGCCCCTCGCCGTGCATGCGCAGGGCAAGGCTCTTCACGTTCAGGACGATGTCGGTGACATCCTCCTGCACCCCGGGGATCGACGAGAACTCGTGCAGCACACCGTCGATCTTGATCGCGGTGACGGCCGCGCCCTGCAGGGAGGAGAGGAGCACCCGGCGCAGGGCATTGCCCAGGGTCAGGCCGAAGCCCCGCTCCAGCGGCTCGGCGACCAGCGTGGCCACCCGGCCCTGCTCGCCGGCGCTTTCCACCTGCAGCTTGTTGGGCTTTATCAGCTCCGTCCAGTTTCGCTGAATCACGTGCTCACCTCATCGCTGGCATCGGCGGCCGGCGTCCGGCACCGTCCGCATCGCAGAGCCGCCGCAAGGGTGCGGCCGATCCGGACGGGCTGCCACGTTCCGCCGGTCCCGGCTCTGGTATCTGTCTCGGGCGCGCCGTCCGGTCCGGCATGGCGCCCATGGCGCGGCGCGGCGGGCCCCCTCGGGGGCGGCCACGCCGGGCCGGCGATCGCGGCGCCGTCGCGACGGCGCCGGCAGGGCTCAGACCCGCCGCCGCTTCCGCGGCCGGCAGCCGTTGTGCGGGATCGGCGTGACGTCGCGGATCGTGGTGATGCTGAAGCCGACGGCCTGCAGCGCACGCAGCGCCGATTCCCGCCCGGAGCCGGGGCCCCGCACCTCGACCTCCAGGGTCTTCACACCGTGCTCGGCGGCCTTGCGGCCGGCATTGTCGGCGGCGACCTGTGCGGCATAGGGGGTCGACTTCCGCGACCCCTTGAAGCCCTGTGCGCCGGCCGACGACCAAGCCACCGTATTGCCCTGGGCATCGGTGATCGTGATCATGGTGTTGTTGAAGGTGGCATTCACATGCGCGACCGCGTTGGTGATGTTCTTGCGCTCGCGCCTGCGGATGCGGGTGGTCTTTTCTCGTGCCATGCCTAATCCAAATGCTGAAGGCGCTCCCGGACATTTTCGGTCCGCCGCCTGCATCGACCTGACCGCGCCACCTGGCGGCGACCGGTCATGCCGTACCCAGAAACCATAAAAGGCGACCTGCGTGCCACCGGTCCGCCGGGTCTCTCTCCCCGCCAGGCCGGCGCCGCAGGTGCGCCGCTGCTCGCCGCCGTCGTCCGGCCGCTATTTTTTCTTGCCGGCGATCGGCTTCGCGGGGCCCTTCCGGGTCCGCGCATTGGTATGCGTGCGCTGACCGCGCACCGGCAGGCCGCGCCGGTGGCGCAGGCCGCGATAGCAGCCCAGGTCCATCAGCCGCTTGATATTCATCGCCTCTTCGCGCCGCAGGTCGCCTTCGACCCGGTAGTCGCGCTCGATGACCTCACGGACGCCGATGATCTCGGCCTCGGTCAGCTCATTGACCCGCCGCTCCGCCGGCACGCCGACCTTGCTGCAGATCTCCTTCGCCTTCATCCGGCCGATGCCGTAGATGTAGGTCAAAGCGATCTCCACCCGCTTGTTGGACGGGATATTCACGCCAGCGATACGTGCCACGCGCTGTCTCCTGCTTTCGCGTTGCGCCGACCGGCCCGCTGTCCGGGCCTCGCGCGCCATTACTCAGACTGTCCACCGCCCCGCCGATCGGACCCAGGTCCGCGGCCATGGCGCTGTCATCACCGCTCTGCCCGGCTTCCGCCTCGACCGTCGCCTGCGCCTGGCCGAAGCGGCCGGGCAGACGGGGCAATCACGGCCCATCGCGCGCATCGAGCCGGGCATTCCATCCAGCTCAACCGCCGACCTGCGTGACCGGCCGCCTTCGGATCGCCGGCCGTTGAACTGTCCGGCCCGGACCGATCCGCATGTGAAGATCGCCGCCGCTGATGCCGTGCATCGCCGAGCATCACGATTTGTGCAGTCGATCTGAGTGGCTGGAGTCCGGTGAGCCCATGACCCGGACGGCCTGAGCCGCGGGATTATATGGGTTGTCGCCCCTCAGTCAACAATGGATATGCACAAATCCTTTTCGCGTGACCGCAATGCCGCACCCGGCCCTGCGGGCTGCGAAACCCTGCCCGTTCAGGCGGCGACGATTGCCTCCAGCTGCCGGGTCACCTCGTCGAAATCGGCCATCCCGTCGACGCTGCCAAGCACGCCCTGCGCCTCGTAATAGGGCAGAAGCGGCGCCGTCTGTTCGTGATAGGCCTTCAGGCGGGAGGTCACGGTCTCGGCCGTGTCGTCCTTCCGCCGCGTGAACTCCGTGCCGCCGCAGACGTCGCAGACCCCTTCGACCTTCGGCGTCTTGAAGCGGTCGTGATAGCCGGCGCCGCACTTGGCGCAGGTGAAGCGACCGGTGATTCGTTCCACCAGCGCCTGGTCGTCCACCTTCATCTCGATCACATGGTCGAGCGACTGGCCCTTCGCCGCCAGCATGCTGTCCAGCGCTTCCGCCTGGCCGAGCGTGCGGGGGAAGCCGTCCAGGATGAACCCCTTCGCGCAATCGTCATGGTCCAGGCGCGCATCGATGATGCCGACCACCACCTCGTCGGGCACCAGATCGCCGCGCTCCATGATCGCCGCGGCCTTGCGGCCCAGCTCCGTCTCCGCCTTCACGGCGGCCCGCAGCATGTCCCCGGTGGACAGCTGCGGAATGCCGTGGCGCTCGACCAGCCGCTGCGCCTGGGTCCCCTTCCCGGCGCCGGGCGGTCCCAGCAGAATCAGCCTCATCGGCGTGCTCCCCTCAGCTTCGCTTTCTTGATCAGCCCTTCGTACTGATGGGCCAGCAGGTGCGACTGGATCTGCGACACGGTGTCCATCGTCACCGTGACCATGATCAACAGCGAGGTACCGCCGAGGAAGAAGAAGGTCATCCCGAAGCGGCCCATGATGAACTCGGGCAGCAGGCAGATCGCGGCGAGGTAGAGCGCGCCGACCATGGTCAGGCGGGTCAGGACATAGTCCAGATACTCCGCCGTCCGCTGGCCCGGCCGGATGCCGGGAATGAATCCGCCATACTTCTTCAGGTTGTCCGCAGTGTCCTGCGGGTTGAACACGATCGCCGTGTAGAAGAAGGCGAAGAAGATGATCATCGCCCCGTACAGGATCATGAAGATCGGCTGACCGTGCGCCAGCTGCCCGACGATGAAGGTCGCCCAGTCCGGCAGGTTGGTGGCGCCGGTCGAGAACTGCGCCACCGCCGACGGCATCAGCAGCAGGCTGGAGGCAAAGATCGGCGGGATCACGCCGGCCGTGTTCAGCTTCAGCGGCAGGTGCGAGCTTTCGCCGCCGAACATCTTGTTGCCCATCTGCCGCTTCGGGTACTGCACCAGGATCCGGCGCTGCGCACGCTCCATGAAGACGATGAAGGTGATGACGGCGATCATGCCGATCAGCACCAGGATCACGAAGGCCGTGGAGAGCGAGCCGGACCTGCCCAGTTCCAGCAGGGTGGCGAGCGCGGAGGGCAGTTCCGCGACGATGCCGGCGAAGATGATCAGCGAGATGCCGTTGCCGACGCCGCGCTGGGTGATCTGCTCGCCCAGCCACATCAGGAAGATGGTGCCGCCGGTCAGGGTGATGACCGTGGTCGCGCGGAAGAACAGGCCGGGCTCCAGCACAGCGGAGCCGGCCGCCAGCGCCTCCAGCCCGACGGCGATGCCATAGGACTGCACCATCGCCAGCAGGACCGTGCCATAGCGGGTGTACTGGTTGATCTTCTTGCGCCCGCTCTCGCCTTCCTTCTTCAGCTGCTCCAGGTGGGGCGAGACGGTGGTCAGCAGCTGGATGATGATCGATGCCGAGATGTACGGCATGATGTTCAGCGCGAAGATCGTCATCCGGCCCAGCGCGCCGCCGGAGAACATGTTGAACATGTCCAGGACGCCGCCCTGCTGCTGGTTGAAGATGTCCTGGATCACGCCGGGCTCGATGCCCGGCAGCGGCACGTAGGTGCCCAGGCGATAGACGATCAGCGCCCCCAGGGTGAACCAGATGCGCTTCTTAAGGTCGGTGGCCTTGGCGATCGCGCCGAAGTTCAGGTTGGCCGCCAATTGCTCCGCGGCTGACGCCATTGCGGGTGCTCCTCGTCTGTCGGTGCGGGCCGCCCGGCAATGGCCCGGGGCGCGTCAGCGGACCGTGCGGACACCCGGCCTGCCGGGCCCCGCCGCGATCAGGGGATCTGCACCCCGGGTCGGCGGCGCCGGGCCTGTCGGCCTGCCTGGTTCCCGGTCCGGGCGCGCGCCGGTCAACAGGCGCGGTCCAGGTCGCCGCGGCCCGGCGATCGGCGCCGGGCGATGCCCGGCGGAAGCCGCTGCGGCGGACGGGTGGCGATATTGGGCGGCGGTGCGGCAGACCGCAAGTGCCTGCGCGCCGCCCCCGACGAACGAGCCTGTGATCAGGCCGCCGGGCCGGCCTCGGCCTTCGGCTTCATCTTGCCGCCGCCGCGGCGGCGGCCGCCCGTCTGCTCGATGACGGTGACGGTGCCGCCGGCGGCTTCCACCGCCGCCTGCGCCGCCTTGGAGACGCCGTCGACAGTGATCTCGATCTTCGCGGTCAGCTCGCCGCGGGCCAGCAGGCGGATACCGTCGCCGCGACGCCCCACCACGCCGCTGTCCAGCAGGATCGCAGGCGTGATCGGCTTGCCCGCGTCGATCTTGCCGGCGTCGATCGCCTGCTGCAGCCGCCCCAGATTGACCGGTGCATAGGTCTTGCCGAACGGCGGCTTGAAGCCGCGCTTCGGCAGGCGGCGATAGATCGGCGTCTGACCGCCTTCGAACGCCTTCAGCGCCACGCCGGTGCGCGAGGTCTGTCCCTTCACGCCGCGGCCGGCGGTCTTGCCCGTGCCCGACCCGATGCCGCGCCCGACCCGCTTCCGCGCCTTCGTCGCGCCGTCGCGATCGGCAATCTCATTGAGCCGCATTGTGCTACTCCCTCATGGCCGGGGCTGCCGCCGGGGCGGTCTGGCCCGCGCCAAAAAACGCTTCAGTCCTGGTCCAGGACCTGGACCAGATGCTGGACCTTGTTGATCATGCCGCGCACTGCGGGGGTGTCTTCCAGTTCGCGCACGCGGTTGATCTTCGACAGACCGAGACCGCGCAGGGTCTCCTGCTGGTCCTTCGGCCGCTTCACGCCGCTGCGGATCTGCTTCACCTTGATCGTCTTGCCGCTCGCCTGAGCCATCTCTCACTCGTCCCTATCTTGCCGGAAGACGCGACCGCGTCTGTCGCCCGGGGCCCGCCGCCCGGGAGCCGCCCCATCGGGCAGCCCCTGCGTCGGACACCCGCCCGATCCGGCCGGATCAGGCGCCGCCGGCCTGCGCGGCGTCGCCCTCGTCGTCACCGCCCTCGGCACGGCCCTCGCCCTCCGGCCGGCGGCCGAAGATCTCGCTGACCTTCTTGCCGCGACGCTGGGCCACGGCCCGGGGCGCGACAAGATTGCTCAGCCCGTCGAAGGTGGCCTTGATCATGTTGTAGGGGTTGGACGAGCCGATCGACTTGGCGACCACGTCGCCGACGCCCAGGGTCTCGAACACCGCGCGCATCGGACCGCCGGCAATGATGCCGGTACCGGCCGGCGCGGCACGCAGCACCACCTTGCCGGCGCCGTGGCGGCCCTCGACGTCGTGGTGCAGGGTCCGACCCTCGCGCAGCGGCACGCGGATCATCGTCCGCTTCGCCTGGTCGGTCGCCTTGCGGATCGCTTCAGGCACCTCGCGGGCCTTGCCGGAGCCGAAGCCCACCCGCCCCTTCTGATCGCCCACCACGACCAGGGCGGCGAAGCCGAAACGCCGGCCGCCTTTCACCACCTTCGCGACGCGGTTGATGCTGACCAGCTTGTCGACCAGCTCGCCGTCGCCACGTTCCCCGGTTTCGGGACGCATCATCTGTCCGATTCCCTCGACTGATTCCGTTTACGCCGCCGCCTCAGAACGACAGGCCGCCCTCGCGGGCGCCGTCGGCCAGGGCCTTGATGCGGCCGTGATACACATAAGAGCCGCGGTCGAAGACCACCCTGTCGACACCCGCTGCGGTCGCGCGGCTGGCCAGCAGCTTGCCGACCGCCTCCGCCGCCGCCTTGTCGGCACCCGTCTTCAGGTTGCCGCGCAGTTCCTTGTCCAGGCTCGACGCCGCGGCGACCGTCCGGCCGGCCTCATCGTCGATCACCTGCGCATAGATATGCTGCGAGGAGCGGAACACGGACAGCCGGAGCCGCCCGGCGGAACCGCGCCGCAGCTTCGCACGGACGCGCTGCTTGCGGCGCTCGCGCAGGTCCATGCCTTTCGTGCCGTTTACACCCTTGCCCATCGTTCCATTCTCCTCGCGCGGCGGATCCCGCCCGGTGCCCCCGGGACGCCTCGTCCCGGCGCCCGGCCGTCCGGCCGGCGCGTGCTACTTCTTCTTGCCTTCCTTGCGCAGGATCTGCTCGCCTGCATACTTGATGCCCTTGCCCTTGTAGGGCTCCGGCCGGCGCCAGGCGCGGATCTCCGCGGCGACCTGTCCCACCTGCTGGCGGTCATAGCCGCTGATGGTGATCACGGTCTGCCGGTCGACGGCGATCTGGATCCCCTGCGGGATCGGGTACTTCACCTCGTGGCTGTAGCCAAGCTGCAGCACGAGCTCGCTGCCCTGCACCGCGGCGCGATAGCCGACGCCGACCAGCTCCATGGTGATGGTGAAGCCCTCGGACACGCCGACGACCATGTTGCTGACCAGGGTGCGCTGCATGCCCCACATGGTCTTCGACCGGCGATTGCCCTCGACCGGCCGGACGCGCAGGAGATTGTCCTCCTGCTGCACGGTGACCTCGTCCATCAGGGTCATCGCCAGCTCGCCCTTCGGGCCCTTCACCTTGATGTCCTGGCCCGCCAGGGTGACCTGCACCCCGGACGGAACCGCCACCGGCATCCGGCCAATACGGGACATCGTTCAACTCCTCTTCCCTTGCCGGCACAGGTCTTGCGCCGGCCCTCGGTCGCGCCGCGCCGCCCCGTCGCCGGGACGGCGCGGCCGCGGCCTCAGTAGACCTGGAACAGCACCTCGCCACCGACGCGCTCGGCCCGGGCCTCGTTGTCCGACATCACGCCCTTCGGCGTGGAAAGGACGGAGATGCCGAGGCCGTTGCGAACGCGCGGCAGGTCGTCGATGCCGGAATAGACCCGGCGGCCGGGACGCGACACGCGCTTGATCGTCTCGATGACAGGCGCGCCGTTGTGATACTTCAGCTCGATGGAGATGTCGGCCTTGCTGCCGTCCTCCACCTTCTCGAAGGCGCGGATATAGCCCTCCCGCTGCAGCGCCGCCAGGGCGCTCATGCGCAGGGTCGAGAAGGGGGCGGTCACCACGGCCTTCTTGGCGCGCTGGCCGTTGCGGATGCGGGTCAGCAGATCGCCGAGCGGATCACTGAGACTCATGGCCTTCTCCTCACCAGCTCGACTTGACCATGCCGGGGATCTTGCCTTCGGAGGCGAGGTCCCGCAGCGCGATACGCGACAGCATGAACTTGCGGTAGACGGCCTTGCCACGGCCGCTGACCTGGCAGCGGTTCTTGATCCGGGTCCTGGAGGCATTGCGCGGGATCTGCGCCAGCTTCAGATGCGCCTCGAAGCGCTCCTCCGGATCCAGGCTCTCGTCGCGGGTGATCGCCTTCAGCCGCGCCCGCCGGGCCGCGTACTGCTTGGCCATCTTCTGCCGCTTCTTGTTCCGCTCGATAATGCTCGTCTTGGCCATCGTTTCTGTCTTTCTGCCCGTTTCGGCGTGCCGTGGCGCCGCGATCAGTTCGCGAAGGGCATGCGGAAACCGGCCAGGAGGGCCTTCGCCTCCGCGTCGGTCTTCGCGGTGGTGCAGATGATCACGTCCATGCCCCGGATCTCGCCGACCTTGTCGTAGTTGATCTCGGGGAAGACGATCTGCTCCTTGATGCCCATGGCATAATTGCCCCGGCCGTCGAACGCCTTGCCGTTCACACCGCGGAAGTCCCGGACCCGCGGCAGGGCGATGTTGATCAGCCGGTCCAGGAACTCGTACATCCGGTCGCGGCGCAGGGTCACCTTGCAGCCCACCGGCTGGCCCTCACGCAGCTTGAAGCCGGCAATCGACTTCTTCGCCTTCGTGATGACCGGCTTCTGGCCGGCGATCAGCGCCATCTCCTCGACCGCCGCCTGGATCTTCTTCGAATCCTGGGAAGCCTCGCCGACCCCCATGTTGATCACGATCTTCTCCAGACGCGGCACTTCCATCCTGTTCGTGTAGCTGAACTTCTGCTGCAACTCCTCGCGAAGCTGCGCATCGTAGAGCTGCTTGAGACGCGGCTTGTCCGACATGGTCCTATCCTCTTGCCGCTCTTAGCGGTCAATCACTTCGCCGGAGCGCTTCGCGAACCGCACCTTGCGGCCATCCTCCAGGAACCTGAAGCCGACACGGGTCGGCTTGCCGCCGTCCGGATCGCTCAGCGCCAGGTTCGAGATGTGGATCGGCGCCTCCTTGTCGATGATGCCGCCCTGCTGCAGCCGGTCCGGCCGCTGGTGGCGCTTCACCATGTTGACGCCGGACACAAGCGCCCGGTTTTCCTTCGGCATGACCTTCAAAACCTCGCCGGTCTTGCCGCGGTCGCGACCGGCGGTCACCACCACCCGGTCGCCCTTCTTGATCTTCAGCTTTACGGCCATCTCAGTTCATCCCGCTCAGATCACTTCCGGCGCCAGCGAGACGATCTTCATGTGCGCCTTGGCGCGCAGCTCGCGCGTCACCGGGCCGAAGATACGCGTGCCGATCGGCTCGTTCTGCTTGTTGATCAGAACTGCCGCGTTCCGGTCGAAGCGGATCGCGGTGCCGTCCGGCCGCCGGATCTCTTTCGCCGTGCGGACGATCACCGCCCGATGCACGTCGCCCTTCTTCACCCGGCCGCGCGGAATCGCCTCTTTCACCGACACCACGATGATGTCGCCGACGCCGGCGAACTTCCGCTTGGAGCCGCCAAGCACCTTGATGCACTGGACACGGCGTGCGCCGGAATTGTCCGCCACATCCAGATTGGTTTCCGCCTGAATCATCGCGTCTCGTTCCTACTCCAGGTGCCCGCCCGTCACGCACCCGCGCCCGGCGCGTCGCCGGACGCCTCGGCGGCCGCGCCTTCGGCGGCCTCCGGCGTGAGCACGACCCAACGCTTCAGCTTCGAGATCGGCCTGCTCTCCTGGATGCGAACCCAGTCGCCGGTCTTGCACTGATTGTCTTCGTCGTGGGCGTGATACTTCTTCGACCGGCGGATGAACTTCTTGTAGAGCGGGTGCATCAGCCGCCGCTCCACGCTCACCACCACGGTCTTGTCGCCTTTGTCGCTGACGACGGTGCCCTGCAAAATGCGCCGCGGCATTGCCTCTCTCCTTGGCTCGCGCTCAGGCCTGCGCGGTGCGCGCGTGCAGCACGGTCTTGACCCGTGCAATGTCGCGCCGCACCTCGCGAACCCGCGCGGTGTTTTCAAGCTGCCCGGTCGCCTTCTGGAAGCGCAGGTTGAACTGCTCCTTCCGCAGCGCCTCGAGCGACGTCTTCAGTTCGTCGACGGTCTTGCCCGTCAGGTCCACGGCCTTCATGACCTACTCCCCGATGCGGGCCACGACCCGCGTCTTGATCGGCAGCTTCGCCGCGCCCAGCTCGAAGGCTTCGCGGGCGATCGCCTCGGGCACGCCGTCGATCTCGAACATGATGCGGCCCGGCTTCACCCGGCAGGCCCAGTATTCGGGCGAGCCCTTGCCCTTGCCCATCCGCACCTCGGCCGGCTTCGAGGAGACCGGCACGTCCGGGAAGATGCGGATCCACACCTTGCCCGCACGCTTCATGTGGCGGGTGATGGCACGGCGGGTCGCCTCGATCTGGCGCGCCGTCACGCGCCCCGGCTCCATCGCCTTCAGGCCATGGCTGCCGAAGTTCAGATCGGTGCCGCCCTTGGCCTTGCCGTGGATGCGGCCCTTATGGGCCTTCCGGTACTTCGTCCTGCGCGGTTGCAACATCGCCCGCTACTCCAGTCTCTCTCTTACGCGTCCCAGTTCCCGGCCGTCAGCGCCCGCCCTGGGAGGCCTGCTCGTTCAACCGCTTGTCCTGCGCCATCGGGTCGTGGGCCATGATCTCGCCCTTGAACACCCAGACCTTCACGCCGCAGGTGCCATAGGCGGTCTTCGCCGTCGCCTCGCCATAGTCGATGTCGGCGCGCAGCGTGTGCAGCGGCACCCGTCCCTCGCGGTACCATTCCGTGCGCGCGATCTCCGCGCCGCCGAGCCGGCCGCCGCAATTGATCCGGATGCCCTGGGCGCCCAGGCGCATCGCCGACTGGACCGCGCGCTTCATCGCGCGGCGGAAGGCGACCCGGCGCTCCAGCTGCTGGGCGATGTTCTCGGCCACCAGCTTGGCGTCGATCTCCGGCTTGCGGATCTCGACGATGTTCAGGCTGACCTCGGAGCCGGTCATCTTGGCCAGCTCGCCGCGCAGCTTCTCGATATCGGCGCCCTTCTTGCCGATCACCACGCCGGGACGGGCGGAATGGATCGTGATCCGCGCCTTCTTCGCCGGCCGCTCGATGACGATGCGGCTGACGCCGGCCTGCGCCAGCTTCTTTTCCAGGAAGCGGCGGATCGCCAGGTCCTCGTGCAGCTGGCCGGCGAAGTCCTTCTTGTTCGCGTACCAGCGGCTGTCCCAGGTGCGGTTGATGCCGAGGCGAAGGCCGATCGGCGAGACTTTCTGACCCATTATGCGTCCTCCTCGGCCTCTTCGACCTCGCGCACGACGACCCGCAGGTTGCTGAACGGCTTCTGGATCGGCGCAGCGCGACCCCGCGCCCGCGCCCGGAAGCGCTTCATCACCAGGGCCTTGCCGACGCTTGCCTCGCTCACCACCAGGCGGTCGACGTCGAGCGACTGGTTGTTCTCCGCATTGGCGATCGCCGCCTGCAGAACCTTGCGGACATCCACCGCCGCCGACCGCTTGGAGAAGGCGAGCTGCGTCAGCGCCCGCTCCGCCGGCATGCCGCGGATCAGTTCCGCCACCAGGTTCAGCTTGCGCGGGCTGCAGCGGATCATCCGCCCGATCGCGATCGCCTCGTTCTCGGGCAGCGCCCGTTCACGTGCCTCTTTGCCCATCTCAGCCTCTCCGCGACTTCTTGTCGGCGGCGTGACCCTGATAGGTCCGCGTCGGCGAGAACTCGCCCAGCTTGTGGCCCACCATGTCCTCGGTGACCAGAACCGGCACGAACTTCTTGCCGTTGTAGACGCCGAACGTCAGACCGACGAACTGCGGCATGATCGTGGACCTGCGCGACCAGGTCTTGATCACGTCCTTGCGCCCGGAATCCTGGGCCGTCTCCGCCTTCTTCAGAAGGTAGGAGTCCACGAACGGCCCTTTCCAAACTGAACGTGCCATCAGGGCACTCCCTACTGTTCCTGCCTGCCGCCTTACTTGCCCTTGCCCGAGGGCCGGCGGCGGATGATGTACTTCTGGGTCGCCTTGTTCTGCCGCGTCCGCTTGCCCTTGGTGGGCTTGCCCCACGGGGTGACCGGATGCCGGCCGCCGGAGGTACGGCCTTCGCCGCCGCCATGCGGATGGTCCACCGGGTTCATCACCACGCCGCGGACATGCGGCCGCTTGCCCATCCAGCGGGAGCGGCCGGCCTTCGCCAGCTTCTTGTTCTGGTTGTCCGGGTTGGACACCGCACCGACGGTCGCCATGCATTCGGACCGGACGATCCGCTGCTCGCCCGACGACAGGCGCAGCTGCGCGTAGCCGCGGTCCTTGCCGATCAGCTGCACGTAGTTCCCTGCGGAACGGCCCATCTGGCCGCCCTTGCCCGGCTTCATCTCCACATTGTGGACGACGGTGCCGACCGGGATGTTCTTCAGCGGCATGGCGTTGCCGGGCTTGATGTCGACCTTCTCGCCCGAGATCACCGTATCGCCCGGCTGCAGCCGCTGCGGCGCCAGGATATAGGCCTGTTCGCCATCCTCGTACACGATCAGCGCGATGAACGCGGTGCGGTTGGGATCGTATTCCAGCCGCTCCACCTTCGCCGGCACGTCGAACTTGCGGCGCTTGAAGTCGACCAGGCGATAGCGCTGCTTATGGCCGCCACCGCGGAACCGCACCGTGGTGCGGCCCAGATTGTTGCGCCCGCCCTTGGAGGTCTTGCCTTCGGTCAGCGCCTTGACCGGGTTGCCCTTCCAGAGCCCGGCACGGGACACCGTGACGAGGCCGCGGCGGCCCGGGGTGACCGGATTGTGCTGTTTGAGAGCCATCGCCTCAGATTCCCGTCGTCACGTCGATCGAATCGCCCTCGGCCAGGGTCACGATCGCCTTCTTGAAGTCCGACCGGCGGCCCGGGATTCCCCGGAACCGCTTGGTCTTGCCCTTCACCCGGATCGTGTTGACCGCGGTCACCTTGACCTTGAACAGGTTCTCCACCGCCGTCTTGATCTGCGGCTTCGATGCGTCCAGCGGCACGCGGAACGCCACCTGGTTGTACTCGCTGATCCGGGTCGCCTTCTCGGTGATCACCGGGCCCAGGATCGTGCTGTAGTCGCGCTCTGTGGTCATCGGTTGATCTCCGCCGTCAGCCGCGCCTGCAGCGCATCCACCGCCGCCCGGGTCAGCACCAGCTGCCGCCGCCGCAGGATGTCGTAGACATTGGCACCCTGGGTCGGCAGCACGTCGATGCCGGGGATGTTCCGCGCGGCCCGCGCGAAATTCCCGTCGACCTCGGCGCCGTCGATGATCAGCGCGTTGCTCCAGCCCAGCGCCTTGAACTTCCGCGCCAGCTCGCCGGTCTTGGCCTCGGCCATGGCGGCGCTGTCAAGCACCACCAGTTCGCCGGCCTGGGCCTTCGCCGACAGCGCGCATTTCAGCGCCAGCCGGCGCACCTTCTTGGGCAGGTCGTGGGCATGGCTGCGCACCACCGGGCCATGCGCCTTGCCGCCGCCGCGGAACTGCGGCGCACGGTCGTCGCCGTGCCGCGCGCGGCCGGTGCCCTTCTGCTTGAACATCTTGCGGGTCGAGCCCGACACCTCGCCATAGGTCTTGGCCTTGTGGGTGCCGGCCTGGCGTTTCGCAAGCTGCCAGCGAACCGTGCGCTGCAGGATGTCGGCCCGCGGCGCGACCCCGTAGATCGCGTCGTCGAGCTGGATGGTGCCCTGCTGCTGGTTGTCCAGCGAGGTTACCGTCGCCTCCATGGCGTCAGTCCTTATTCTCTGTCTGCTCGGCCGCGGGCTCGGCCTCTGCCGCCTCCGCCGCCGCGACCGCCGCCGCCGGCGCCGCATCCGCCATCTCCGGCTTGCGGAATGCCGCCGGATAGGGGACGCCGTCAGGCAGCGTGTGCTTCACCGCGTCGCGGATCAGCACCCAGCCGCCATCGGCGCCCGGCACGCTGCCGCGCACCAGGATCAGGCCGCGGTCGCTGTCGGTGCGGACCACTTCCAGGTTCTGCTGGGTGCGCCGCTTGGCGCCCATATGGCCGGCCATCTTCTTGCCCTTGAAGACGCGGCCGGGATCCTGGTTCTGACCGGTCGAGCCATGGCTGCGATGGCTGATCGACACGCCGTGGCTGGCCCGCAGGCCGCCGAAGCCGTGCCGCTTCATCGCGCCGGCAAAGCCCTTGCCGATCGAGGTGCCGGTGACGTCGACATGCTGGCCGGCGACGAAATGATCCACCGTGATCTCGACACCCACCTCGAGGAGGGCGTCTTCCGCCACGCGGAACTCCACCAGCTTCTGCTTCGGCTCCACCTGCGCTGTCGCATAATGGCCGCGCAGCGCCTTGGTCACCCGGCTCGCCTTGGCGGCGCCGGCGCCCAGCTGGACCGCGAAATAGCCGTCGCGCTCCTTGGTCCGGGTCGCCACGACCTGGCACTGGTCAACCTTCAGGACGGTGACGGGGATGTGCGTACCATCCTCCCCGAACAACCGTGTCATGCCCATCTTCCGGGCGACGATGCCTGTCCGCATCGGGTCCACCCCTCAGAGCTTGATTTCGACGTCGACGCCGGCGGCCAGATCGAGCTTCATCAGCGCGTCGACCGTCTGCGGGGTCGGATCAACAATGTCCAACAGACGCTTGTGCGTCCGGATCTCGAATTGCTCGCGCGACTTCTTGTCGATGTGCGGCGAGCGCAGCACGGTGTACCGCTCGATCTTGGTCGGCAGCGGGATCGGGCCCCGCACCTGTGCGCCGGTCCGCTTGGCGGTGTTCACGATCTCGCTGGTCGACTGGTCGAGCACGCGATGATCGAACGCCTTGAGCCGGATGCGGATATTCTGGCTGTCCATCTCTCGTCACTTCCCGCCAAATTGGCGCTCTCGGCCGGGTCTCGCGCCGGCGCTGTCCGGGTCGCGCGGGGCGGCGATCCGCCGCCCCGGCCCCGTTGTCTGTGCCGGGCAATCGGCCCGCTGCGGTCCGCCGCCTATTCCGTGATGGAGGAGACGACGCCCGCGCCGACGGTG
>MDTD01157041.1_pt1 | contig 54014 bp, 47 predicted proteins | sample 811221 | NCBI WGS metagenome assembly MDTD01 (sample SAMN05326646, study PRJNA326480) | marine metagenome | isolation source: seawater | place: Pacific Ocean: South West | collected 2011 | reverse complement strand
CTTTTTTTTTCGCATCGCGTGCCTGTATCGTACTCTCACTGTATGTACACTATCATCCCCCCAATCGCACGCGTCCCCTCGCCACGCTGAGATCTCGATCCAAATCTCGAGCGAGCGCCCGCGTCGTGCCCTCGCCCCGACCGGACGGATGGATTTTGGATGCGTCCGGAGCGTCGCGTCCGCGTCGTCGTCGTCGAGTGCGCGGTCGTCGAGTGCGCGTGATAGATACGCGCGGTGGCGCGTCCGAGAGGGAGCGGGCGGTGCGCGCGTCGAGTTCGCGTCGTCGATCGATCGATCGATCGACATGGAGGCGTTCTACGTCGTCACGTTTTGCGCGCTCGCGTGCGCGTGCGCGACGATGGAACTTCGAAAGAAACGGATGAGTGGGAAGGCTGCAAACTTACCCGCCAATTTCTTGGCGTTCCGAAATAATTACTTGGTGGTGTACGCGTTGATGATGGCTGGTGATTGGTTGCAAGGACCGTACGTGTACGCGCTGTATAAACACTACGGCTACTCCACGGGAGACATCGGGAAACTGTTCATCGCGGGATTCGGAGCCAGTATGATTTTTGGGACAATCGTGGGGAGTTTAGCGGATAGATACGGACGTAAGCGCGCAGCTCTCACTTATGTGGCCACTTACATCGCCTCGTGCATCACGAAACACTGGAGCGACTATGGTGTACTCATGCTGGGCCGTTTCTTTGGTGGAATCGCTACGTCGCTCCTGTTCACCGCGTTTGAGTCGTGGCTAGTTTCTGAGCACTTCGCTCGCAACTACGATTCGGACTGGCTGAATGGAACGTTTGCAAAAGCTATCTTCATCGGTAATGGCTTGGTTTCGATCATAGCGGGCTTATTGGCCAACTACTTGGTGACAGACATGGGTCTTGGACCCGTGGCGCCCTTTGACGCTGCCGCAACGTTCCTGGCAATCGGCGGTGCCATCATCGCATCTACTTGGACTGAAAATAAAGGTGCTGCTACTGAAAATGCATCCCTTGAAGCGAGTTTCCGTGCGGCCTCGAATGCCATCTTCAATGATAAGAAGGTGCTTTATCTTGGAGCCATGCAGTCTCTGTTCGAGGCCGCGATGTATTCATTCGTATTTTTATGGACGCCTGCTTTGAGCCCGAACGAAGAAATCATTCCGCACGGAATGATTTTCGCTACCATGATGGTTGCGTGCATGATTGGTTCATCTATTGCAGGACAACTTCTTGCGGAAAAGGATTTGCGCCCGGAGAAATACATGCAATATGTGTTCTTGGCGTCTGCTGCCTCACTTTCGTTACCCATCTTCGTCAACATGTTACCGTTTCCGCAAACCGCTGGTAACTCAATCACATTGGAAGGTCAGATAATCATGCTTGGATTCCTCGTCTTTGAGGGTTTAGTTGGAATTTTCTGGCCAAGTATGATGAAGATGCGCGCAACGTACGTTCCAGAGGAAATTAGAAGTACCGTCATGAACTGCTTCAGAATTCCTCTCAACTTGTTCGTGTGCATCGTCTTGTACAACGTGGCATTGTTCCCTCTCTCTGCCATGTTTGCTATGTGCACGCTCTTCCTTATTGGAGCGGCATACTTGCAACGACAACTCGAAATTATTACAGCTGTTCCGCAACAAACGCAGTCTATCCCCTAGTCATAAAAAATGAAATAGCTACGCAACTTTGTAGTCGTAAATTTCAATGTTTTTTTCCGTAAGAGAATCAGTAGAACTGCTCCTTGAGCTTGTCCTCCAGGGCTCCATCTCGCACTCCCGTGACGCATGCAAGTGCAGGTTCTCGGTCAGCCACCCCACGCGTGATGTGAAGATCGCCTCATATTTCCGCGCGCACTCCTCGATAACATCCACTCAAGCGTGCGCGAGTAATAGAGCTACAGCAATGGTATGCCTTGCGCTGGTTTCCGCGCAGGATTAGTCATGGTGGAATCCCGCGAGCCGAGCAAACTCTCCGAACTTGAACACTGACCGTCTTTTTCGTCGATAACAGAATAAGCTCAACAGGAATCAGAAGGCGACTTTACGCCGATTCATGGATGTCGCGGAAACGAACGACGAGGTGATCTCACTGCAGGCGCTCCGAGACGCGTCGTGGGATATAGAGTCTGCGTTCGAGCTTTACTTTTATTCTTTACGGTCAAGCAGTTCCAACAAGTCTTCCACGAATGAGGCTGGTATTAATGCTCTCTTCGATGCGTACAAGGTTCGGGACGATGAGAGCGATGAACGATTGGAGGCCGAGGGTATCATCAGGCTGTGCGAAGATTTAGGTGTCGATCCTTTCGATCCGGTGACTCTCGTCCTGTCACTGAAGATGGGGGCCGAGAGCATGGGAAGGTACACGAAGCAAGAGTTTACTCGGGGAATGACTGCTTTGGGGTGCGATTCAATCGCTAAATTGAAAAGCAAGATAGGTAGTCTCAGGAAGGAGCTGGAAAATCCAGTGAGTTTTAAGAATGTGTACGAATTTACGTTCGGCTTCGCGAAGGAGCCAAACGCCAAGGCCTTGACTCTCGAAACAGCTGTCGGTTTATGGAAGGTTTTGATGGCTGAGAGGTGGTGCTTCACAGACGATTGGTGTAGTTTTCTAGAAAACAATCATGGCAAAGCGATATCGAATGACACTTGGTCGCAAGTCCTTCAATTCAGTAGACAGGTGGGTGAAAATCTTCAGAGTTATGACCCAAATGACGCGTGGCCATACCTGATTGATGAATTTGTTGAGTGTCAGACTTTAGGGAGCAGTGGCGAAGTGACGCGGTGAACGCTCTAGAATTACTAATCTAGATATACAATTGTACACAAATGAATCATCAAGAAGAAGCTACATTTCGGCGCCTCAACCCTTCGTCAAGCAAGTCAGCCCGGTTCACATGTTCCGGTGCTTGCGAACTCACGACGGAATCCATCGCATCGGCTATGGCTCCGGCATACTTAGACTGTTCTCGTGACTTACTTGTAGACAGGCCTACTGTTTCATCCAATTGTGCTCCCATTATCAACAGAGAGAGAGCCGTGACGAAGAAGGCGAAACAGCTTAAACTCGACCAGAGCAGACCAACGATGATAACAAACGATGTCATTGGGTAGAAGTATAGGATTTTCACGAAAATTCCCATACTCAAATGAATGATCGCGCGCGCTTCGTAAATTTGTGGTAATTTAGTACTTCCAGCGTGCGGTTTCATGGTGACTTCGATATCTGTGAAGGGTGCCTCAGCGTTTTCCTTGTAATTTTTCACCATAGTGATCTGTATATTTTGCTGCTCATCAATCAAGCCAAGGGCATGCAATGGCCACCACACGATGGTTTTCAGCCATTTTACTTCTTTCGAGGTATATTTTACGATTCCAGGGCGAGATGCATCGACCAAGGTTTTGCCCTGACGCGTCTTCATTTTCGCATCCACTTGAAACATACCAACATCGAAATTGTATTCGCTGTTCGGTACGATGAACTCAATCTCAACGTCAAAGTTCTGTCTCGGGCTCAACATTCTTTCGCGCACATTCGAAGTCTGCGATTGTCTCTCGCCAAACTTTTCACGCACAAAACTCGCTTTGGCGACGGGAGAGGTGGAAGTGTAATCGAACACAAGGTCTTGTGTTAGCGACGCTGGACCGGTTGGAACAAGAAAGAATCGTGTGGTGAAAACAAGAATCACAGATAGAATCAGTAGGGCACCCGCAATCAGCGCGGCGCTCAACGTGAGCGTCTCTGCGCGTTTACATACTCGCCTTACTCTGGCACTGAATTCCGCGAAATCTTCCTCTAGCATCGTCCGCTTTTCATCTGACATGGCTCTGCAGAGCAAGAGAAAAAATGGAAACGATGTGAATGTTTTCGCTTGATTCCTTCGACCCTGCTTCTAGACCGTTGCCTATTCCCACGGCGTCGCAGATTACGGTAACCGATTCAGGACGAGTCCATTTTGGGGGAGAGCGCTTCTCATCTGCACTGTTTGGCGTGCAGGCGGCGAGTGAACGCAAAACAGCGGCACGCGGTACAGTGAATCTCAGAGATACACGCCCTCGACGGCTGTCAGTGGCGTGTTTGGACCGCGACGGTGCCGTCATGCAGTCGTTCACTTTCGCGAAGAAGAAAGCGCCGCAGGCCAAGGTTGCCGTGCAGCACGAAGAGAAGAAAGAAGAGGTTGAATTTGTGACGGGTGTGGCAGAGAATGGGCTCGAGGGTACGAAAGGAACCACTGTGCCCGAGGTCAAGGTTATTCCCAAGATTCAGAATACGTTTGAAGTCGGCACTGGACGTCAACGCAAGGTGAGTCTACGACGTCAATTCTCTGTAGAGACACGAGTGACTGACAAACGCTATTTTTACGTGCAGGCCCCAAGCTTTATCCCGACAAAAGAAGAGATAGAACAAGACGCGCAACGATTTCACGTTGCAGAGACCATAGCAGCTAGTGGTGGCGAGGTGGCTCAGCATGGAGTGTCATACGGGTTAACAAAAATGGGTCCAAAAGGTAGTACTCCCGCTAAAGGAAGGAGTGATGAAGAGCGAGCGAAGGAGAGTTTCATTGGTAAAAGTTTACAAGAGAAAGAGCTTCAGGCATTCAAGGAAGATATGGAGGATCTGCCCGATCAAGCATCCATGGATGATTATGAGGATATGCCGATAGAAGATTTCGGGAAAGCCATGCTACGCGGTATGGGATGGGAGGAAGGTAAAGCGGTCGGGCGAATGCACAAAGGTATGGTGGAAGCAGTTGAATTTATTCCCCGGCCTGGTAGACTTGGTTTAGGGGCACAGCCAGCCACAAAAGATGAACCACAAAAAAAATATATCAAGCCGGGAGAATCTAGAGAAAAGAAAGCAGACATGGTGAGAGACCCAAAGGTTGTAGCAAGCGCGGGACTCAGGAATGTGAAGACTTTAGATGAAAATCTTGTTCAGCGCGAAGTGATTGGACCTCGGAAAGGCAAGATGATGTTCATTGCGAGTGGACGTCATGCCGGCATTTCTGCTCGAGTCATACAAATCACCGGTGAAAAGGTCAGTGTTGAGCTCACCAATAGTGGGAAAATAGTCACGGTTAGGACGAGTGAACTAGAGGAAACGGGTGCAAGTAAGCGTGCAACAGTTGGTGAGAAACGTGATAGGGATGGTAAGGGTAAAACAACAGGAACATCAGCCAAACCATGGCTGTTTGCTAACATTCGAGTTCGAGTTGTTAGCAAGAGTTTCCAACAAGGACAATTCTACCTGATGAAAGGGATCATTGAAGACGTTTTGACTCCTACTGAATGCATGCTACGACTAGAAGATGGAGGTAAGACGATTGAAATCGGCCAACGAGCGTTGGAAACTGTTGTACCAAGACCTGGTGGTCGCGTTTGTGTCGTCGCTGGCAAGTTTTGTGGGCGTCGCGGAAAACTACTTGAAAAGTACAAGTCGAACGACACTGCGTCGATACAACTTAATGACGACTTTGAGGCACATATTCTTCCTTTAGATTGCATCGCAGAGTACGCGGGCGCGATGGATGCGGAAGATGATTGAAAATGCAAGATTGTATCAACCCTAAGCCTAGCGTAAAAGTCGTTGCCCACATCTTCACACGCCCACAACACATCTCGACAGCCCGCGATTGGGTCGCGTCGACGGGGTCGCGAATCGGTCGCGGCCATGCGAGTGTGTTGATAACAACGAGCCGTACGATCTTGGGTGGACTCTAGCCATGAGTCGTCGGCGAGTGTCCTTCGCACGCCTCGTGTGTTATTTCATCGTGATCGCTCTCACACAGCCCAATACGGCCCAATCTTACCTTACAGGAGATCTATACGCCGTATTGGGCCTTGAGAGAGGAGCTAGTCCAGCAGATATCAAAAGAGCATATCGTTCTTTGTCGCTAATTTATCATCCGGATAAACAAAGGAACGTCGACGAGAAGAGAAAAGCAAGTGAACGGTTTGTTGAAATACAGAAAGCTTACTCAACTCTGTCGGATCCAGAGGCCAAGCGAACGTACGATTTGCAGAGTTTTTCAGATGCAACTACACTCAACCGTGATTCACATCTCACTGGATTTAATCGCCGTGGAACTTGGGACACGGGATCAGCTGCTGACGGGCATGTTCAGCGAGGTGGTTTTCAACAAGCAGAGATGATTGCTTACGAAACTGTTATGCTGAATGAAAAAAATTTCGACAAGCTTGTTTTCAACAGACAAAAACCGTGGTTAGTACAAATATACGATGATACCATCGATTCCTGTCACAGGGCTGGACCCACGTGGGAGATGTCTGCTCGTTTGTTGAATGGCGTGGCAGAGTTTGGTCGTATCCACGCTCTCACGAGTCCAGTTCTCGTACAGAGACTAGGATCTAGCGCTTTATTCTCCCGTCCAATCCGTCGATCAGATTTACCTGTCATAATTGGTATACGCCCAAACTGTAAACATCCGTCTTGTGTCATTCGTTATCGTGGATCCATCAAGGCCGACCTGCTCGTGTCATATGTATCTGAGAAAGTGTTGGGACTGCCACATCTTCCGTTACTTCCAAACGATCAAGTTCTATCTATGACTGCTGACGATAAAGTACAATTCGTTTTAGTTACGACGTCTACAACTTCTGTGACCGCCCGATATTTAGCTATGGAGCATAAATCGGATGTTCAGGTTGTGCAAGCGGATTTCGACAAAGACAAAACTTTCTGGTTGAAAAATTTTGGTATCAGTAAGGCACCTGCGATGCTCATTATTCGAGATTTCGGCGCGACAGTTGCTGAAGATGTGAGTTCAAAAGAAAAAATGAAAGAAGTTTTCACCGCGCATAGATTCCATCGTATACCCAAGTTGACAGCTTCAAGTGCGGCAGCCAATGGCTGTAGTCCAGATGGGCCGCAGCGGATCTGTTTTGTCGGCATTCATTCCAGATCAGGTGTACTCAAACAACGACTAAAGAGAACATTATGGGATACTCGGAATGAAGTGGTTGCGAGGATACCTTCGATGGCAGGGGAGGTGAGTTTTGGTTGGATAGAAGGGGTGCATAACAAAAAGTTCTTAGAAAGGTTTGGTGGTGGTGATGGAGAAGTATCGTTGGTTGCCCTCATCTTCAATGAAATCAAACCCACGACTGTACATTATGATGCGTTTGCAAAGCCAGATTATGATAAGGATACAATAGTACCATGGGTGTTGCGTATATTGAATGCAAATCGAGATGATTTCCAAGAATATAACATGTTGCCGAGTTCAAGTTTATTTGATGAGACTGGTGCACATGTGCCCTCTGATGAGATAATCAAAGCTCTTCGCACTGATGTGAGCGATTTAATTGAGGCACTGTGGTATTTCACGTTAGAAACAGGTGCTCTTCCTCTTTTAGGCACAATTTTTGCAATCATCACTGCGAGCTGGCTCAGGCGGCTCATGACTCGTATCCAGATGAATAATATGAATCATGGGAGCCAACAGCGACAGAACATGAAGAAAAAGGTAGAGCATCAACTAGTAGATATACAAGGGCATTATTTGAAGGGCAAAACTATTTATGTGGTCACCATAGTGACGCCGGAACCGAACGAACGCTTCAGAAAACTCGCTGAGCGTTTTAAAAGTGAGAAATTGCTCGCTTTTGTGGAACTATGTCAGCGCGATGTTGACACATTTGGATATTCTCAAGTTTTCAACGATCCACGGGTGAAGTCGCACGTCATCATTTGGCATCCATCAAAAAGTAAATGGCAGTCCATCGGAGACGTGGATGATTCCACACAAATTGAGCAGAAGCTCGATCAAATTCTCAATGGACGAGCTCAGTGGATTGAAATTACTAATACTAATTCTAAGCTTTGAGCGCCATCGCAATTGCTTCCTCAAGTCTTGTCTTGTTCGCTCCCGTGAATTGACACATTAAGACTTCACCTTTGTAAATTCGGAAGTCAGGCGTTGACTGAACTGCAAGAACATCCTTACATAGATGCGCGGCGGCAGGGGTGCTATCCCCGACAACTTTCAAAAAAGAAACATCGGGATGGTTTCTTGCAATGATTTCGTATGAAGACTCAAACTTCTTGCATGGCCGACAATAAGAAAAGCCCGCTTCGACCACAACAACTTTGTCTTCTGCCTTAGACGCGACTAACTGACCACCAGCATCAGTAGTGCATTCCGTCGCAGCCTTTGCGGAATCAAGTGCGTCTTGTAATTCTACAGCTGACGAGATCTGCGTAACGATGCTGTGAGACACCTCAGAAGACCACCATCTTGTAAGCTGCTCCTTTGTAATTGCTCCAGACAGTCCACAATGCAACTCTTTCATGACGCCGTGAATTTCTGCAATTGATAAAGGCGTGCCAAAAAATCTTGCCCCCGTAATCAGATCATTTTCACATATTTCACCGTCTTTGTTGGCGTCAAGTTTCTTGAAAACCCATGCCATCTGCTCCTCAGAAAGTGGACGGAGAATTTCGCTCTCTGTAACAGTTTGACAAATTGCATCCCTCAAGATACCACTCGCCGCCTTACTCTGAAGCTCAATATGTGCTCCTACTGCCGCCCCTTTCACCAAAGCTCGATCTGGGAATTCTCCCATGACGAGTACATCTTCATTCAGACCAGCTAATTGGACTCCGGGTCGAAAAAGTTTCAAAAAAAGCTCTTCATGCATATCCGTTGCTGTGCCAGTGGGTAACAGTATGAGACGCTCCGGCGTGACACTTGATGCAATTTTCTGAAGATATCTATCCACTAAAGAAGCCCATGCGAGAACTGCGTCTGTTTCCGCGCACGGTTCTTCTGATGGTTTTATGTCCTCGAGCCACCATCCTCTACCATTCAACCCATAGTCCTCCACCCGTCGGATAATACCTTCGGATGCGGGGAGTGGCGGCACGACACCGGTCCAACCCCACACTTTTTGTAATTTTATCAATTCGCGTTCGTACGTCCAAGTTAAGTGCTTGAAATCCTTGTTGCGAACTTTCTGACCCCTTTCGTACAAGACTGCACCAAATCCTTTACCCAGTGTGCAGACAAGCACTATACCAGCTTGCTCACGACCAGGACCAAAATACATCTCTGCGTACGCTGCCGCTTCAGTGTGGATCATGGTCGCAACGCGACCCTTCCATTCAGGAATCATCGTGGATAGTATATGCTCTCCCTTTTGAACTCCTCCAAGTGCACGAACGGCTAAGCGCGTGTAACTAATCCCCACTGGGCCCTTCCATTGAAAGTGCGTTGCAATCTTTCCAAGTGCCTCTCTAAGAGTCTCCTCACTGAAATCTTCGATGGGCACAGAGACTCCTGGTCGCTGGAACTCTGCATTCGCAGTATCGACTGGTGCTGCTTTGATGGAATGCGAGCGGATTTCAATGCCCAGAATCAACTCACCTTCCGGGTAGTCACGGTCTGAAAGTACCCAGCCTTGGCTTGCAACAGCACACACCCAACTATGTTCACGGTGAGATGAACGTAAAAGACTCCCCGTTTCGGTCGAGAAAGCGTTTGAGTGAGCTCTGAGACAATTATGATGCGATCTCTTAATCACGCCTCTGTTTCCACCACTCGAGGCGGAGGCCTCTCTCTGTGCGCGCACGAAGCGCCTGGCGGGCCCCGGTCCCGGCGTTGTGATGAGGAATGAGCGTGCTCCCAACATCGATGCGAACGCTCTCTACTGACCCTATAGCGCGGTAAGAACGAGCAGACGAGTTTTCCTCTCGTCTTCTTCCCTCCTGCGCTCTTCTTCCCTCGCCTAAACCCGTCGGCTTGTGTGGATAGGGCGCTCAATCCGATCGGACTGGTCGCTCGTCGTCTCTCATGATTTGAGTCAAATCACAGCGTAGCGGCGCACACCTTTCACGTTTCCACTTTTGAGACTTCAGTGTGGCTCGCACGGTCGTCGGCGCGTGAACTAGGGTCTCTTAGAGAGAGTATCGGGGCGAAATATCGTGACGGACATTGTGAGCTCAAACTCAAGTGAGATCTCGGTCGACGCCTTGCGGTCGAAGCGACGGAAGACGGAAGACGCCCGATCGTCTGAGAGAGAGAATCATGGGGCTCAGAGACTTACTGGGGGTGCGAGGACGCGATAAGAAGAACGAGGTATCGTCTAGTGGAACTACAAACTTGAATGAAACCACTGATGGGACTGGAGCGACCAGTTCGATCAGTGAGAATATAGAGCAACCCGATTTCGGTGCGCCGGCTGAGAGCTTACCGCCCTTGCCTGCCACGAGTGGAGCTTACAATCCCTACAGCGGCTTGGGTGGACCGTTCGATCCGTCCATGAACAAAGCAATTTACGCGTTATCAGATACGCCAGAGTTTTTGTTTGACGAGGAGCGTGCGGTGAAGACACGGAGCTGGAGTGAAAACCTGACGTACCTGACTGGGGTTGGATACCTTGGTGGGAGCATCGCTGGAGGTGGATGGGGGTTATACGGTAGTATGAAATCCGCGCCCGAGTCTTCCTTAGAGACATCCAAGTTGAGGTTGAACAGAATGCTCAACGCGGTGAGTCAGAGGGGTAGATCAATGGGGAACACGTTTGGTTGCGTTGGCTTGTATTATGCCGCTCTCGAAAGTGCGTCAATGGCATACATGGAGAATAGATATGATTCATTATGCTCCATTTTTGCCGGTGCAGGGGCAGGTGCTCTTTACAAGAGTATGAGTGGCCCTCGGGCGATCGCTGTGTACGGTGCCGGGGGTGCTTTGTTGTCCGGGCTCAATGTGGCTGCCCAGAGTGTGATGGGGCGTTAAGAAGTGCGCAATCATTCAGTTCATTAAAAATCATATCTTAGCGAATGCAGTTCGTATTTTTAGTCTTAAGAGATAGAGCGTAAACGGACAAAGTCGTCATGATACCCTCCCATCTAATGTTCAAAATATTCGTCGCTTCGAAAACATCGCGCCGCGGTCACCGCTGTCAGAAAGAACACGCGGCTCAACCTGATGCCTCGTATAAGGTGAAAGAGGACGAAATGCGCGCTCACGTGACTCCCTCGAGTTGGTTGGTGGCGTGAGTCTAGTATCTAGACTATGTGTGCGGCTATCGCGCCGCTGAGGGGTGTGTGCTTGTAATCGAAATTGCTCGGAAGAACGACGATGGAACTGATCTGACTGGACTTGTTGCTTACGCCAATGGCCAGAATCGACATGCGTGACGGTATCGATTCTCACTGTACTTTGAGGTATCGTTTGAGACTGTCTTTTCAATGGTTTGTTCGCCAAGATAGTCTTTGGACTCTCCAGAGAAGTGTGAGTTCGATGTTTCTCTCTAGATTTTTCTTCATAACGCTGCTGTAATTCTTGAATGTCGTTCTCTCTATCTTTCAGTTGTGCCCAGAGCTCATCTTGTTTACTTTTTGCTTTTTTATAGGCTGCATGCACATCCTATGGAGTTGTTTGTCCGACGTCACATCCACGTTACAAAGTCTGCAATAGTACATACCTGAAGTTTGCGTTTATACATTTCTGCATTTCTCTGGGCACTCGTGTACGATTTTTCTAACTCTGTCCTATATCTAAGCTCTAATTGATCATTCCAAAACTTGATGCCGTGTGCAACAGCTGTCAGCATGTCGTTCGGCGAGTAGCCCGACAGCTTTCTTTGAAGTACCGCCAGGTCTGGTTGAACCTCTGCGACGCGAATATCTCGTTCTTCCATCTTCGTCGCGCAGACCATGCACTGGTGCTGCTCCAAAGCGACGACAACGCATTTTTCACCTAAAATGGTTCGTTAGTCTGGATGATACGTTGCAACGCGCGTGTCGGGGCTCGCAGGGCTAGTGAAGTTTTTGAACAAAAACAAAGGCAGAGGTATAGCAAAGCAACCGCGTTCACCATCGCAACGCACAGTAGACGTGATCGCACTGCGAAATATAACTTGATCCAGCATCTAGTGCGCACCAGCAGCCGTTGCACGATAACATGACCGCAAGCTCCTGTGCGGACGACTGTGGTGTTTCAGTGGACTTCCTCCTTTGTGGGTACTGTTTACCGTTCGTGACTCACCGGACTCTTGCTAGCTTCCAAGTTGCTAACGAAACGGAGGCAGCACAAGAGTGGTAAGACAACGACGCTCGAGAGCGCGCTCGAAAGTCACTGCACTGCGCGAAGCGATTGGAACGCGAGTTCAAGCCGCTCGTTGATGCAAACAGGAGTTGAAATACGTGACGAACGCGAGAAAAGATTTTTAAACGAGGAGATTCCGTTACAGGAGGCGTGGTGGTTGGTGCTCGTCTGGCGACCTGGCTAAGTACGGTCCATGGTGAGTGAGATGATTGATGGCAGTGATGGTCAAGTGTTTCTGAGTAGCGATGTGTCTCTCGACTTCAGTGTGCGAATCACGGCCTTGTGCGGTCAACTCCCTCACTCACAAATCACTTCAGTCGAAAATGAAATCTTTGTCAGTGCACGACTCGCTGCGAAAGACGAAGCTTTAACGAGTGAAGTTTGTACAACTGTGATCGTTCACGCCGATGGAGTCGCGGAGTGGAAGGAAAACTTGAAGTTTCCTATCAAGATCAGAGACCTTCCACGTGAGACTTGCATCGAATTCGAAGTCCGTTCGGCGAGAAGAATCCCATATTCTGTATTGGGTCGCAGTAGAGTTTCGGTTTTCGGAGAAGATGACAGAATACTACAAGGATCACAATGTTTGATGTTAGCGACGTCAAGCGAGCAGTTAAACGAGTACCATCATCTCGGGGTGAAATTCATGGAACAGCACGATGAGCTGCAGCGTCTCGAAAGTTTCTTGGTGCAGTATGAGCAAGGAACTTTGCCCTCGGTCAATTGGTTGGATAATCTAGTATTTTCCCGAATACGTGATGCCCGCGGAATACAATCGCGCATTGCTCGGAGGACAGATGACTTCATTCAATTGTTGCTTGAGCTACCCGTGTATGTGCATCCAGTGATTTTCCATGAGGACACAAAAGAAAGCTCTCCAGTTAATAACATCGTCAGTTGGCAACGATTAACTTGGCTTGTGGATGATGAAGTGAATTTGATGTTGGAAAATCCAGCCGAACGGAAGCATCAAAAGCTTTCGCGTAGCGTTGGGCGTGGAGTGGTTGATATGGAATTGAAGCCAGACGGCGCTGAGAAGCGCAGACTTTCCGCCATCATCCAACTGCCACCAACGAGGCCTCTCGATATGGAATCCCAAAATCTGCTCTGGAAATTCCGATTCGCCCTGAGACACGATTCAAGAGCACTAACGAAATTCCTTAAATGCGTCGATTGGTCTGATCCAGCTGAAACAAAGGCTTCAGTGCAGCTCATGCACGAGTGGGCACCCATCGGACCTGCGACTGCGCTGGAACTTTTGACACCAAGCTTCTCAAATAGTGATGTGAGACGCTATGCGGTTTCGATTTTGCGTCATGCTGAAGATGATGATCTGTTGGTGTATTTACTGCAACTAGTCCAGGTACGGCCCGCTCCTTCTGTGTTGGATCACTGTCCAGTGTGTGTTCTGCAAGCGAATTTTATTAATTATTTCTCCCGACTGACGACTTGACGCTGTTCTCTTACAGGCGTTGCGATACGAAACGAACGATGATAATGAATTAGCTAAATTTTTAGTGGAACGCGCGGTAGCAGATGAAGTTATCGGCAATTATTTGTACTGGTACGTGGAAGGCAGGCATCCTTGAGCAGCTCCAAATTAATTAAATTAAATATCCCATGTGCTCTTTCTGACGCTTTCTCCAATAGGTATCTGCAAATTGGATGGGAAGGAACAGCAGCCGAGCGTAGCTCAAGTGCATTTGCGATGTTCGAGCGGGCTTGTCGTGCAAAGGGGAAGCGTGGACAAAGTTTCTGGGATACACTGAAATTTCAACACGAGCTGATGCAAAAAATTACGGTGAGTCTTAAGCTTTCACGATGATTTGAATCCGTTCATCAACTTGATGTACAGATCATCACGCAAGAAGTCAACACATTACGTGGAGCCCGCAAAGTTGAGCGTTTGAGGGTGCGTTACAAATAACCATCTAATTAATTAATTAATTACGGAATTTGACTGTTTCAATCATCAGGCTATACTGTCTAGCGACAACGCGCTAGGTTCTGTACTTACATCTTTTCCACGGTCGATTCCAAATCCTTTGAATCCAACGGTACGAAGTTTACACGAGTTTTCGGGGAGTGCGAGTGTATTAATTATTTTGGGTATTTGTAGGTCCTTACGAGTGGTATCGTTGCAAGGTAAGAACTTCGAGATTGATTTGATTTTCGCATTGGTGACTAAAACATTTGATGGTAGTGAAAGTAACGTGTTCAAATCGGCGCTTAGTCCTTTGAAGCTTTCATTCCAGACGCTGTGAGTTTTTCCATTTATTTTGCACCTTCAATTATTAATTTTATTTTTTCAACTGAACAGTACTGGAGATCGTGCGATGATGATTTTCAAGAAAGGAGACGATCTGCGACAAGATCAGCTCTGCGTGCAGATGATTTCTCTGATGGATAAGATTTTAAAGCGAGAGAATCTTGATTTGAAGTTGACGAGCTATCGTGTACTTGCTACCGGTAGTGACACAGGTCTCATCGAGTTCGTGAAGTCACGAGCCTTGGCAGACATATTGAAAGAACACGAGAAGTTGACCACGTACATAGCTTTACACAATCCAGACCCTTGTGGGCCGAGCGGATGCACCGTGACAGCTATGACAAATTTCGTCAAGAGCTGTGCTGGATACTCTGTGGTGACCTATCTACTTGGAGTGGGTGATAGACACTTGGACAATCTGATGCTGACGTCGGATGGAAGATTGTTCCACATCGATTTCGGTTTCATCATGGGTCGTGACCCTAAAATATCACCGCCTTCGATGAAATTATGCAAAGAGATGGTCGAAGCAATGGGTGAGTACTTCAGCGAGTTTAAAACTTACTGTTGTGAAGCATACAATATCCTTCGAAAAAGCGAGTCTGTGGTGTTATTGTTGAACCTCTTCAGTCTCATGGCGGACGCGAATATTCCAGATATTAACATTAATCAAGATTATGAGAAGGCGTTACTGAGATTCGAATCGAAGTTTGCATTGGAACTCGATGATGAAGCTGCAATGCAACACTTCATAAGTGAAATCCAGCGGTCCAGCAACGCCTTTTTGGATCCAATTTTTGAGCGTGCTCATCGCGTTGCTCAGTATTTGAGATAGACTTTGTGACAAGAATGTAAAAGTTTGTAAAGTATATTAGGATGAATGAAATATTGTCCATCGAAATTTATGCTATGTCATCTACAACTATGTTTTCAGGGAGCTAGTCATCCCTCAGCTGAGCACGCCGACGCTTTTCTTGGCTTTCTTTCAGCACATCTTCTAAGTCATAAAGTTCTGCTAGGTCTTCCCATATCTTACATTTATTCAAACGATCACCCTCGCTCGACGCCATACGCTTTTCGTGCACTAAGATTTCGCGCAATTGAAACTTTGTGAAGTTCCAGGGGTTGTCATACTCTATTGCTCTTCGTACAAAATGTCTCTTGACTTCATCGCTCGGAAGAACACCATCAGATCTGAAAATTGACAAGTTCCATTGTGCTCCCCTCGCGCACATCGCGCTAGCCGCACCAGTGCATTCTCTGATTCTCTCAAAATCTTCAAAACATTGGACGTCTCCATTCGCAATCACTGGACAGTCGACAGCTTCTACGACATTCTTTATCAGATGCCAGTGCGCTGGCTCTCTAGGGCGCTGTGGAATATAGCGCCCATGCACTGCAAAAGCTGAGACGCCGCATGATTCTATGATTTTTGCCAGTTTAATCGTGTCCTGTTCACTTTCCAGCAGCCGAATTTTACACGTGACGTGGGTCTCAGAGGGCAAGTTTCTTCGGAGAGTGGTCAGGATATCCCTGACCAATTCAGGTTGCCCAAGTAATCGGGCACCCATACCACCAGATGTACTAAAATGTTTTGGACATCCCATGTTGACATCAATCGCCGCAACATCGCCAGCTACGAGTTCGGCACTTTGAAGCGCAGAGACCGCTGAACTTGTTCCAACCTGGAAAACAACACGTTCCCTCTCTTCTGGTATTGTCCTGAAGGACAGTTTACCTTTGACATCGATAAAATCAATAGTTTGCAACTCCTTATTAAGTACACGCTTGCAATGCATGAATCGCTTGTCGACGATTTCCTCACTGTAGACCAGGTGTGCACCGTACTCATGAGCGACTAGGCGTGAAGCAAGAGTACCGATACGTACCATCGGCGCTAAGATGTTCTTCCCGGTATAAAACTCGCGAGCATTTTCCGGAACGCTCATGTTCCTAGCGCATCCGTTCTTCCTCTTCGGCGACTCGTACCGAAGCGTCCCGGAATGAGACTTGGCCGCAGTTCAAGTCGCTTTTCCACCATGCGTGCGACGTTGACTTCGGTGAAAAGCGCTCAGCTTACGCGCCACCCTAGAAGTTTTCGACGATCACCATCGAATGCTCGCCACCGATCCCGCGTGCACGGAGTGACCGCCGCGAGCTCGACCCCTTCGCTACCAATAAGTACGAAAGAACAGATAGGACAAGCCGCTGAAGCCATCAAAGCGGCGCTTGGGGACGGTATTGAGACACAGTCGATCACTCTGAACTTACCACTCATCGGAGCAACCGATCTTGACGATTGGCCCGGTGGTATTAGACAGCAGTACGGCGCGCTTGCCCCCATGATTGGTGAGGTGCTTAAAAAGTTGAACGAAGATGCGAGTGGGAAATGCCAGCAGCGCATTATTGACGACGCAGATGCTGTCGCCGCTATTACACTCGAATCTGACGTTATTGTATCGTTCCCTACCGCTGAAGTTCTGGACGATTTACGTGATATTGAGAAACAAAAGTACCGCCTAAAGATTATAGCCAACCCACAGTGGAACACAAGCGGTGCAATCATTGGAGACTTCGGTTTCGGACCTTGGAAGAAGAGGGCAGAGGATTTCGTGGGTAAATTTGAAGAAGTTTATTTCTTGAACGAGCAGCGCATCCAGGGCGAGATCGTGCGTACTCTGAAAGTTTACCCCGACAAGTTTCGGGCTTTTGCGCTGTCACCGGACGCAGAGAACAAGGTCGTCCCTGAACTCCTCGGCGTTTTCGACGAGAGACCGATGTATGATGAGCTGAAGAAGATATTAGAGTCCAGAGAAGGATCAATTGCTGCTATGAATTGGGTAGAGCGAGCGAAGAGAGAAGCGATGTTCAACGCGGAAAGTTTGAAGACGCCTCCTAGCCAAGAATAGTGAAGCTTTGTAGTCACATAAGTCAACTTTCGCCACTTCACGTCCACGGCGTCCGCGCACGACCTAAGACACTCTCTTACGAGAAAGCTTGACGCGATATTCGTTTGCGTGCGCAAGAAGTGACGACTTTTCTTCCGTTGACGCCCGTTCAGCCAAGATGAGTCGTGCCCAGGGCGGGCAGCCTTCCGTTCTGCAGGAGCTGTTCCTCGTCGGTTGTAGCGCCATCTTGTCGATGATCGTTTTAAATTTTGGATTGAAGCGATTAGATCCTAATCGTCAAACGAGTAAGGCGGCGATCGAGAGAAAAAAGGAGCTTGCGAGCCGTCTGGGACGTCCTAACCTAGATACAAATGTGTACGAGGATGCGATTGCATCTGATGTTGCAAACCCAGATCATATTGATGTCACTTTCAATTCCATCGGTGGTTTGGAAGACGTAAAACGCTCCTTGTATGAATTAGTTATACTTCCGCTTGTGCGACCAGAACTTTTTGCCCGAGGAAAGTTGTTGCAGCCTGCAAAGGGTGTTCTGCTGTTTGGACCACCCGGGACGGGGAAGACTCTGTTGGCAAAAGCGTTGGCTAAGGAATCGGGCGCGTGTTTCATCAACGTTCGTTCATCCACGTTACAAAGTAAATGGTTCGGCGATGCCCAGAAACTCGTTTCAGCGGTTTTCACGTTGGCCTGGAAGTTGCAGCCTTCTATCATTTTCATTGATGAGATCGACTCTTTCTTGGGGACGAGGAAGTCAGGGGAACACGAGGCTACTTCAACGATGAAGACCGAATTTATGACGCTTTGGGATGGATTCGACACTGATGATAACGCTCAGGTTATGGTTCTTGGGGCGACAAATAGACCGTGGGATGTTGACGAAGCAATTTTGAGACGCCTACCACGTGCATTTGAGGTGGGTCTTCCAAACAAGGAACAACGAGCACAAGTACTGGGTGTGACTCTTAAGGGCGAGAACTTAGAGCCTAGTTTTATCACGCCGGATCAAAACTGCCCTTTGTGGAAAATTGCAGATGAAACTGAGGGTTTTAGTGGAAGTGATTTGCGTGATTTGTGCAAGCAGGCAGCTTATGGTCCGGTGAGAGATTTTCTCCAAATGGAAAGAAAACAGGTAGCGATTGGTCAGGTACCCCCTGATCGTCCCCGCGCAATAACCTACACGGATTTTAGATCAGTTCTTGATACGAGTCCTCCTTCAACAGAAGCTGCATCCATGTACCAGCAGACTGACTTCCACAGGAGAGCTGCGAGAGATGTCCGCAATAGTGAAAAAGCAAACAATGACATGCAGGAAATGCTGGCTCAGTTAATGAAAGTAATGGCTGAAAACAAACAAGACTCTGATGGACTAGACTGAGTAACTTTGTTGTACTGATTAAACACGTTATATTTTTCGCATTCAAACCAACACAACTCTGACGTACTGATCGAATCCCGTACATACTGCGAGTCCTTTTTTCTCGGTATGCCAATCCCAGGCGTTGATTGGCTGCGATGAAAGATGTTTCGAATTGACGTGATGCAATTTGCCAATGATGCCCTTCGTCTGACCATCGGCGGTGATTTGACTTCGGCGAGCTGGGTACTCGTACTCGTGTAATTCAACGGTGCCATCTCCGAGTAGTATGGCCATCACATCTCGATCCTGAGGTAGGTGCCTAATAGCCCAAACCGTTGTTTTTTGTTTTGTGTAACATGTGAGTGAGGCAAATCCATCGCTTGCGTTATACGTTCGTCCGTCAAATATCACAAACTGGCTCTCCAAACAAGTTGCGACAAATTTGTTCATTGAAATGTCTTTTCTATCGAACTCAACACTACAAACGCCATTTGAGACGTTTACTTCAGACCTAACTGTACCTGTCTTTAGATCATACATTTTGATATCTCCATTTTCGTACCCAGCCAAAATACAACGTTCGCTATTGTCGAAGGAGTTGCCAAATGCAACTGACCAACACTCATATGACTTTTCTAAGCACGATCTAAATATCGCCACGGCGGCTCTTTGTCTCCTGTCCCATACTTTTACTGTTCCATCTCGACTACCTGTGACGATTTCAGGAGCACCGATTCCATTTGTACCGCCCCCACATCCGTCCATAGCATTGATCATTGAATCGTGCGCTTTCACAGATACAGTCGGTTCTACTAAACTTTCCAGGTCCCAACTTTCCAAGTCTCCATTCGCGTTCCCCGTGAACATCTCACGCTGTGGAATCGTATGGCCACCAAAAGTACAGCACTTAAAGCTACTTGCGTGATCGGAACTCCGCAGCAGATCCATCCCACCCTCATCCAACTTGAAAACACTGAGTCTTCCTGTTGACTTTGCCGTCGCTCCTACGACGACGAAACGCGCACTATTGGGAACCCATCTGACGTCGTGAGGTGTGAAATCAACGTTATGGCTAGAGAATTCAATGATATCTCGACGTTCATATCCCATCGACGATTTATTTGCGACCGAACTCTCTGCAAGAGGTCAACAGTTTCGAGCTACGTGAACGAGAGCCTACAAATGGAGATAGGACTGTGATTGGTTCGAATTTATATAGCGTCTACGTGAATATTAGAAATGAACTGTACACGAGTACTACGCTGTAGAATATAATTGCGCGCCACTGCGACATACTTCTCAGATCGTAAGTCTTTTTGTCAACTAACAGAACAAGCTGAAGTGCGATGGTATAGCCGACAGAAGTGGGGTGTGATGTGCTCACTTGCCACCGAGCGTCGGGAATGCAGAGGTATCTTCGATTTTGATGTTGGCACCACGACCGCCGCGACCCTTGCTTTCACCACGACCACGACCGGAGTCTCTGCTCCCGCGGCCACCTCGGCCACCTCGGCCACCTCGATCTCCCCGATCTTCCCTCTCATCCGTTTGCGCCGGGGCAACACGGAAAGACACGTCAAGAGTTTGCTTGGCTGCTGAGTTCTTGGTACGTTCGCGCTTACTCTTGACGCCAGTCGCACCAAAGTCTAAGCCATCGTCTTCACCGCTTTCGTTCGTGACAAGCTTGAGTCCATCGAGGGCAGAACCATCGAGGACCTTCGCTTCAGGTTTTTTCCATTGGCTAGCAAGGGCAGCTCTCTTTTCAGCCTTGAGCGCTTCAGCTTGGGCAAAAGAGAGCACGTTGGAGTTTTCCGCAGCCTCGGGTTCGGTTTCGCTTTCGTCAGGCGCAACAGCGTTGACATCGGCGAGCTCATCACCAGCTTTTCCCCAGTTGCCTTTACCAGCACCGCCGCGGTGACCATCGTGACCTCTACCAGAGGCGTCGCGACGATCGAATTCACGTCGAGAGCGTTGACGGCCTTCGCCGCCTTCGCCGCGACCGCGGCGCGCGGAGCGGGAGTGACCTTTATGATCACCGCGGCCGCCTCTCGCGTAGAAGCTTTTGCCGCCTTCGGCGCCGATGACTTCGCCTTCGAATTCACGAGTCGCCTTCGCAGGCTTAGACCCGTTACCGGCGTTACCCTTAGCGGGAGCGGAAGCTGTTTGAACGAAAGAAGTTTATAAAGGTCAGTCCGTCGCGCTCATGGAGTCTCAGAACCTCGATTGGGGTTTATCCTTCGACCGACCCACGCGCGTCCACCCCGCGCGCGAGAAGCGCATCGCGTCTCGCGCGAACGACTGCAAAAATTATTTTCATCCCCTCGTCCTCCCGCATTCATTCAATCGCGCGCACCTTTGGACCCACTCGAGGGCTTGCTCGCGCCGGTCGGTTTACTCGCGCTCGCGACCGGCGCTCGCGGCGCGTCTTCGTCGAGCGCCGCGAACGGATTCGACGACATGACGCACGAACGACCGCGGCGACGAGACGTATCGAAGATTAATCTTCCACTCGAACCTCGCTCGCCTCGGGCGACGCCTGACGTCGAACGACGCGCTCGCGACAGGCGTCGACGCGGTCCCGCGCTCGAGCGCCCTCGTCGCTCTGGGAACGCAGTCCTGTCCGCTCGTCCGTTCACGACTCGATGCGAGTCCCCCATGAGGGTTTGGACACGCGCCCGACCCGCACGCTCCGCGCCGGTGTCGCGTTTTCATTTTTTTTCTTCGCGCGTCGCCCCGAGCGGTGCGGTCGAGTCCCGCACTTTCGTCCGCTCGAACGCGCGCGCGCGTCCGGATAGAATCGCCGCTCTCGTGGTCACCGACGTCACCGGCGACCGAAGCCTTCGATAGAAACCTCCGGATCGACCGCGCGTCGTCGACGCTTTGCATGGAGATCACCCCCGACATCGGCGCGGTGGAGGCGAAGAGCGCGAAGCCCGTGCGATTGGGTTGGAGCGACGCCCCGCGATTGACTCGAAAGTTGGCCGTGCACACGGGAAAGGCTGCGTGGACGTTTGGCACGTCTTTCTTGGTCCTCGTCGTCCCGCTCATCGTTCAACTCCACAGGGAGGAGCAGCTGATCGAACTCGAAAAGGAACAGCTCGGCGTTCTCAATCAACCCACCACGCTCCAGGCGGAATAAGTTCGTCTGGGGGGAGGCGACGAGTAGGGAACGAAAACGAGGAAAGTGTAGCACGTAGAAAGGTTCGACATCGAGACTCAGCGAGTGAGGCATAGAATTGGAGGAAAATGAGTGGTGTGAAAAGGGTGTTTTCGCTGTATAGGGAGATCTTGCGAACGCATCGCACTCTCCCAGGCCCTATGAAGGAACTCGGGAGTGCATATGCCCGTGAAGAATTCAGACTCCATCTACGCAGTGATAAGATCCAAGAGAAGCAATGGCGTGAGTTTATCTCTTCATGGGAACAGTACGTGGATTCTCTGAGAGGGGGCGGGGACAAGAGGGGCGTTTCTGGTGACTTGAACGAAGACGTTGTCGAGCAGTTATCACCCGAACAGCGTGAGCAACTCTTGAAGTTGAAGGATAAGGCACTGCGCTTCAAATTTCGAGACGACCGAGAGACAACCTAAGCATGGGCATGATGCTGTGAAAACCAGAAAATTATTTTGAGCCTCGTAGGCACGAACTCGCAACTAGTCGTTTTATTGTCACATAAACACATCCATAGTCGAACACGATGCCCACAGCTACAGGTGGTAGCGCTAAACGAGAAAATCTAGAAACGCACAGTCCAGGCGACGTGATCCGCAGCGCGCTCAGCTTGACTTCGAATACGAAAACTCTCCGAGACCAATTCGAACCGCCTCGCAAGTCACAAGACTTGGCAAGTATCAGAGAGTGTCTACACGGATTGAGGGTAGACATTGATGCCCTCAAGCAAAATGTCGATTTACTGAGTAGTCGTCTCAACGACGGCGAAGTAGCTTCGAATGATCATCGAACGGTAGAACCGTTCAAGTCTGCAAAGCGCGCTGTCTCGATCAGTGAACAGGTGAGCGCCGTGCTCCGGGGTGACTTATCGAGGAAATGAAGCCAAGGTTTGGAGTGCGCCAGCTTTATTACATCATTTTTCATTGCTAGGTTTGAGGTTAAATTAGAAACAGAACTAAATATCAAGAGAGGCGAGTGTTGAGCCTTCTTCTGTGATAAGTTTCCTTCTCGGATCAACGTCCTTTGACATGAGTGTGGAGAACATATGATTTGCTGAAGCTGCATCCTCTACCGTTAAGCGTTTCAAGAGACGAGTCTTTGGATCTAAGGTCGTAGACCAGAGCTGATCTGGCATCATTTCCCCGAGACCCTTGAACCTCTGGATGTGTTTCGTCGTTCCTTCTGGAAGGCTACTGAGAACGTCTTGCAAGTCATCTTCATCGTAGCAATACGTTTCTTTCTTTCCGACTACGACCTTGTAAAGTGGCGGAACAGCGGCGTACACGTACCCTTTTTCAAACAAGTCTCGTTGGTAACGATAGAGAAATGTGAGTAGCAATGTTCTGATGTGTGCCCCGTCAACGTCAGCATCCGTCAAGATGATTATCTTCGAGTATCGAAGAGCGCTTGTATCGAGATCTTCACCCATTTCACCGAGTCCCAAGGCAGAAATCATGTTTGTAATTTCAGTGTTTTTGTAGAGTGCGGCTGCATCAAGCTTCCTCTCAACGTTCATGATTTTACCTCGCAACGGAAGCACCGCTTGAAAACTTCTATCGCGCCCTTGCTTGCAGCTACCTCCAGCTGAGTCTCCCTCCACAAGGAATATTTCAGTCCGCTCAGCATCGGAAGACGAGCAGTCCGATAATTTTCCAGGTAAACGGTTTGCCGTCAACACCGTTTTACGTCTCACCATTTCTCGCGCTCTCTTCGCGGCTTCCGCAGCCTTGTAAGCAGACTGCGCCTTGGCGAAAACTGACTTCAGGACTGAGGGGTTGAACTCCATGTGAGTCGTTACCGCATCATTAGCTATAGTTTCAACGATTCTTCGAACCTCGCTGTTACCTAATCTTGTCTTCGTCTGTCCCTCAAATTCTGGCTCAGGGACCCAAACGGCGATTACACCGGACAAGCCTTCGCGTACATGATCTCCGCCTAGGTTGCCATCAGAATCTTTCAGCAACTTTGCTTTACGACTCATTGCATTCATCGATCGTGTGAGAGCGTATTTTAAGCCATCGAGATGGGTGCCACCGTCGGTGGTTCGGATGCTGTTTGCATAACCCAACAGCGTGTCGGAGTACGAGTCTGCGGTCCAGCAAAGTGCCCCCTCGACGCGTACTCCCTCCATGACCCCACTAAACGTAATCGGGTCGTGTAAACGAGTCGCATCGGACGTCAAATCTAAAACATAATCTTTCAGACCATCCGCAAAAAGCAGCTTTTCATCGTTGTGAGAATCCGTCTTCTTGTCATACGTTCTCAAGTGCAGCTCAGTCCCACTGTTCAAAAACGCCAACTCCTTCATCCTCGTGCGAATGATATTAGTGTCAAACTTCACCTTGTCAAAGATTTGATCGTCCGGTTTGAAACGAATCATCGTTCCCTTCTGTCGTCCAGATCCCTGCTGTTGTTTCTCAGTCATCGGTCCGAGGGACAAGCCTCGGCTGAAGGACTGTGCGTGCTCTTTTCCATCTCGCCACACTGTCACGTCCACCGTCTCAGACAAAGCGTTGACGACGGAAATACCTACCCCGTGAAGACCACCAGAGACATGATATCCACTATCATCTCCACCAAACTTACCACCGGCGTGTAAAATGGTGAGGACCGTTTCCAGCGAACTCTTGCCGGTAACAGGGTGGATATCGGTTGGGATCCCACGACCGTCATCCATCACGCTGACAAAACCGTCTGATTCGACCGTTACTCTCACGTGACTCGCATGTCCCGCTTGAACCTCATCCACAGAGTTGTCTAACACTTCCCATACCAAGTGATGTAAACCTTTCGTCGACGTACTTCCGATGTACATTCCCGGTCGTTTGCGAACCGGCTCGAGTCCTTGCAACACCTGGATGGAACCAGCGTCGTACGCACCATCTTCTCTTCCGGTGGATGCGGAAGACGAGCTCACGGCGCGAACTCGCGCGTTCCGCGTGGCGTCCCTCGGCGTCCCTGAAATCGTCGCCTCCCCGCTCCGCCACCACCCTTCGCTCGCTCCCGCCCACCTCACCATCGTCTCCACCGTTCGCGCCCTCAATCCTCTTCGCATCGATCGCGCGCCGATCGCGCTCGCTCTCCACATCGTCCCTCCCTCGACGCGTCGCCCTCCTCTCGCCGCCGTCCTCGCGCGCGTCCTCGTCCCAGACCTCCGTCCCTCCGCGCTCGTCGCCGTCGCCCCGTTCGCCCCAGTCGCCCCCGTCGCCCCCGACCCGATCGAACGCGTCCACGACGTTCGCATGGACCCGCGACCGCGTGTGCCGACTCGTCCACGCGCGTCGCGACGACGACGAACGCGCGCGCGCAACGACCGCATCGTTTGAACGTTCGAGAGATCGATGACGAGTCAGGACCTTTCACGAGTCCCCCGCATTCCCGAGTTCTCATACTCGAGCCCACCGAGAGCCATCGAACGCGATGAAGACGTCCACGGAGGACGTCCACGTGGCGGGATTCGTCGGGGCGTGATGCATGCATCGCGCGATGCCGCGTTCGACGACGGCGCGTTCGACGAACGACGACGACCGCGAGCGCGGAGAGTGAAGAAAACATGTTTAAAAAGGTGCAGTCCGTGAAGGAGCGACCGCGCGCGTTCGGGTTCAGATTTAAAGAACGGACGCCGAGGCGATTGAATTATCAAGCCGCAGCCGCGGAGTTGTTGGCCACGTTTCTGTTCGTGTTCACCTGCGTGGGGACGGTTATGAACGGTGTGGACGACCAACAGATCGCGTGGACGTTTGGGGTAACTATTTCGACTTTGGTGTACTCTTTCGCGCATTATAGCGGCGCGCAAATCAATCCAGCCGTCAGCTTTGCCTTGGCGCTCAATGACAATTTGTCGTGGGTGCAATTCGCGATGAACGGCGTCGCTCAGCTCGTCGGTTCTACCATCGCGTGCGCGTTCCTCGCCCTCTTGATCGAAGGCTCCGAAGATAATGGTGGTTTTGGCAGCGTTGGAAGCAACTTGATCCGCGCCAACTCCACGACCGCGCAAGCTTGGTTCGGCGAGGCCATCATGACGGCGCTGCTGTGTATCGTCGTGCTCCAGGTCGCGATTCATCCTCAAACGGAAGCGAACCGCGCCCAGTGCGCGATCGCGATCGGCTTCGCGGTGTACATCTGCCATAGTGTCTTGATGACGATCGATGGATGCAGCGTGAATCCGGCCAGATCGTTTGGTTCGGCGGTCGTCGCGTCCATTCGTGCTCGCAAGCGCGCCGCTCCCCCCGTTTCGTCGCACAGCATCTGGAAAAACATCTGGGTGTTTGCGATCGGCCCCTTCACCGGTTCCGTGATCGCCGTGGCGTTCTCTTTTGTGCTCGAATACCTTCCCACTGGTGAACAGGACGTGAATGTGAAGCAAATCGACACCGATCCCGTTTCGGTGGCAGCGTAAAGGAATCTCGCGATGAAGCGACCTCAAGCACACAAGAATGCGCGGACTCAATCAAAGTAAGAGCTACCGCGATTTCAAAGCAAACAAACATATAATATTTAATCCAATCATGCAACGCACGCTATCCCGCTCAAATTTGATAATCTGGTAAACCGTACTCGACGAGGAGGAAGAGTAGACCGATCCAAAGGACAACCAAAATCCCGGCTTCCTGCATCGTAAACGTGGCGTTGTCATCATCCTTGGCGTCAAAGTAGGCGCTCCTTGCGCTCAGATATGCGATGATGTACCACCCTGGCCACCGTAATCCTCGTCCCCACCACCAAACTCGGTTTTTATACTCCAAGTATTCGTTATTATTCCCCGCGAGCTTGTGAGCCTCCGACAGAGCGAGTCCGGCTCTCTGATTTAATTTATACTCCCTCGGAACCAGCGTTTCAATCTTGCTCAACTCCTCGATCGCTCGCCCAGCGTCTCCCTCACTCAACGCACGCTCACCCTTCTCCAACGCTTCATTCGCCTCGAGCATCGTCTCGAGGTCTCTCTCCGCCGGCAAAAGCGACCGAACCCACGCCGCGGAGAGCGGCCTCAGCGCGGCGTCCCCCGGTGCTTTCGGTCGCGTCGCGCTCTCCGTGAGCCAAGGAAACGCGATCGCTTCCCCGAACACGAACGCGACTTTACCTCCCAACATCGCTCGCCTATCGATCGACGTCTCGTCGGAGACTCGCTCTTCGTCGAAGCTCTTCGTCGACGTCGACATCCTTCCCATCTTCATCTTCACCGCCCCGTCCGTTCGCCTTCTCCTCGTCGCCTTCACCGAGACGGCCCGCGCCCGCGTCATCGCGAGCGCCACCATCGTCACCGGCCCACCCACCGTTCGCCCGCGCGCGCGGATGAAGGACGCGGACGATCGAGCGTCGGACCGACGCAACCGTCTCGGCGCGCCACCGGGGACCACGACGACGTTTTGCATTTGATGGGTTTTCTCAGTCCAGAGTACGAGTACCGGCGGGTTTTTCAGGTGTTGTCGGGGGACTGAAGTCGATTCATTCATGCGTGTCGAGGGCGAGCGTCGCGTCGCCACTGCGCGCGCGGACGTCGGGAGGCGCGAGTCGAGGAGATGGCGACGATGTCGTCCACGGGAGGGGCCGCGCGGTTGCGCCCCAATCCGGGAGCGGGCGTGCTCCTCGGTGAGGCTGACGGACGGGAGTCGGGGGAATCGTGTGGGCACGGCAAGGCGGGGACGGGGACGAGCGGGGGCGTGGGATCGTTCGCGCCCGGAGAGATGACGGCGTGGAGGATGGTAAAGATGGTTAGCATCTTATTGGGCGTCGTCGTCCTGGTCGGCGGTCTCGTGTACGCGTCGACTCGACTGGAGATTGACTTGGTCGAGGATATTGTGCCGCACGTGAAGAACCCGGTGAAGTTTTTCGCGTTGAACGTCGTGGTGGCGTCGTTCGGTGTCATTCCCGGAGCCGCCAGCGCAACGTGTGTGACGGCTGGAATCCTTTACGGGACGCTGTGGGGTATGGCTCTCTGTGTCACTAGTGCGAGCGTCGGCGCCATGGTGAGCTTTACGTTGTCGAGATACGTGGCCAGACCTTGGGTAGAGAAGATGTTTGTGCGCCACGGAGGTAGATTCAAAGCGCTAGATGAGGCGGTTTCCAATGATGGCTCTCAGATTGTGATCCTTGTCCGGCTGTCTCCCTTCTCACCGTTCACTGTGGCTAGTTACATGCTCGGTCTGACTTCTGTACCGTTCGTGTCATACGCCGCGGCGACGCTCGTGGGTTTACTTCCATCGAGCTTTGTGTACGTTTACATCGGAGATACTGGACGAAGGGCGAGTGGATCAGAAGGTGCAACTGCAATTGAGATTGTTTTTTACGTCCTCGGACTCGTGATGACTTTATTTGTTAGTTATAGAATTGCTGTGATAGCGCAAGACGCGATGCGCGCAAAGGTGGGCTTAGACTGGGATCCGTCTACGGATTCTGATGAAGAGGTAGAACTTGATGTATTCGGTTCACGAATAGATGAAGAGGTAGAGAGAGCGCCGCTTGAAGATGACGGGGACGATAGGGATAAGCCAGACACTATTCTATGACGACATGTAATGGGAAAATAGATCCCAACGCTAATATATTTCTACTTTTGTACAAACATTCTAAGGTACCCAACTAGTGTTGGGTAGTTCGCTTGCATAGGCTCAGGTAGGACTTACGTTCCTTCATTGCATCCGCTTTCGTAAGTGGGATACACGTCGGCAGATTATCGCGCCAATGCTGATGACCGGTGTGTTTCAGCCACGCACCGCCGCCCGACGAGAGTTGACGGAGGCAACCTTCCCCATCGCAAAGAGACATTTTGTCGACGTCCTTCGGGAAGCAATCACTTCGTCCACTCATAGAACAAGCCTCCATGTTTGCACGACTTAGCACGCTGTGACAACTGGCCAAACACATGCGATGCATCTTTGGCGTGTTATGTTGAGAATCTAGGAAAACGTTCGAAAGTTTGTTGACGTCATGTAAACCATTCCAACCACGTGGTACCCTTTGCAGAGCATCCCAAAAGCACGAGTGCCAACACTCTATGGGATTCGCGTCTGGATTACACTCCGACCACAACTTACACTTTGATCCGAAATACGGAACCGGGTTGGATGGATCGGTAGCCCACTCTGAAGCGAGAACGTGCCACATGGCGGGGTGATCTCGCTTGAAACCGTATTTTACAGTGTTTCCTCCTTCGTCCACACCCACCTCATACACGGCGTTAACCACTCGTTCGAACATACCCGTTACCCAATCATTCGATCTAGCGCACATCAGACCAGTATTCAACCATACTTGGCCAGTATCACCAAAGAACAAACTCTTTTCCGTTGGCCAGTGTCGGGAATACCACCCGAGCGGATCCCAACTGGCAAACCACGCGTCGAGATCGACGTGACACACCATATCATACATCCCCCGAGTAGATTGCACTCCCATCGCGATGTGCTTAGCGAACTTTCCTGATCTACCCGCCAACATACTCTTCGGAATCAATGCTAAAATTGAAGTGTAACCGTGGTCTTTGGCGTAAGCCTGATGGTTGGCGAGTGTCTTGTGGTAAGCGGATAGCATTCCCAACGTCGTCGCCGAGCTCATCAAAGCGACTTTACCACCAGATTCACTTTCTTCTAACAACTCCCACTCTCTACTCGTGATGGAACCTCCCGACTCGGGCTCCATGACGCCCTTGAAGTACCTACACCTAAACTGTTCGAGGTCCAACTCCTCCTTTGCCGATTCCAAGTTGTAAACCAAGTCTTGGCCATCATCGTGAAGCACCAACACGGGTTCGTCGACGTACACGTAAAAATAACACTTTCTTCTGCCTCTCTTCTCCTTGTCGACGAGATTTTCCAACTTTAAATCATCCCTCCACTTTGGCTTGTCGGGAATCTTCCCTTGCACCGTGTACTCCCTCTTCGTCACCTCGATGGCGCCGTCGCCCGCCTCCAATCGAACGCTCCCCTCGAATCTCGCCTCGTACACCTTACCGAACGAAATTCCACGTCGCGAAAACATCAACCGCATCCACGACTCGCTCAGGCTCCGCAGCGTTTGGTCACCCGGATAAAACATCTTCAAAAACACGAGCACGGCGACGAGCGCGGCGATCGTCGCGTTTCGCAGCACCGCGCGTCGCCACCGTCGACGCGACCGCGCTCTCGCCGCGCGAGCGAACCGATGATTTCGCTCGCTCGGCGACGCCCCCATGCTCATCAAGTCGCGCGACCCGTCCGCGGGCTCGCGCTCTGTCGCGCGCCGACGACGTCGCGACCGACCGACAGCCGCGCCGAGTCTCGGCCCGAACGACCCGAACGACGCGATCGACGCCATCGACGCGATCGATCGATCGGAGATTCGCGAGGGTGCCCTGCACCCGTGTGACCGTTCGTGACTCAATGGAGAAGGACACACTCGAGAGCGGTCGCGCGGGAAAAAGCGCGGGAAGACGAACGACCGGGCGGCAGACGACGGCGTCGGAAGACGGTGTCTCGCGGTGCGCGCGCGCGAAAAGGGCGCGGAAAATAATTCAATCGAAACGAGAGCGCGCGTCGTGGATGCGAGCGCAGCGATCGGTGGCGGGGTTGGTGAGCGAAGCGAGGAGACGGTTGCGTTTGAAGACTGAAAAGATTGGTGGCGACGCGACGTGCGGTGGGGTCGACCTCGTCGTCGCGAGCGGGGCGACGCGGGCGTGCCGTGGGAGCGCTCGAATGTCTTCGTCGGGGAAGTCCGACGGTGCGACCATTCGCGCGTTGGCGTTCGAAGATAGCTACGACATCGGGTCCATTTTGTCCAGTGGACTGGAGACGGAGACGTACGAGAGGATTGACCTCGTGCAGGAGTGGACGAGCGAGGACTTTCTGGAGAAAATCGAGCGGTTCAAACCGGACGTGCTTCTTCTCGACTTTTACATGCCACCGCACACCGGGTTAATGGTGTTAAAGAAGCTGAACGAGGCGGTTCGAGAAGGTAGAATAGAGAGGCCAAAGTTTGTGCTTGGAATGTCGAGCGAGGCGCTCTGCAATCAGGAGTTGTCGAGCGAGGGCGCGGATGCCTCTTTTGAAAAGTGGAAAATCGCCTCGTGGGAAGGGTGGACGACTTGAAAATGCTCGAGGTGGACGAGTGCGACGATTGCCTGAAACACCCTGTAACAACTGTACTAACCTTGTAAAAGTTCGTGTAACTACTCTTCAAACAGCGTCGTTTCCAACATTTCCCTGAGCTCAACCTTGTTCAACTTGGAATACCTTTTCAGACCTCGTGCGCGGGCTAATTCCAACAGGTCCGATCGCTTCATCCTTCTCAATCGAAAACGTGCGTCCCATTCTTCAAGGTTACCCGAGAGTAGTTCAGCTTCTTGCTTGAGAGCTTCCTCCGTTCTGAGCGCGTCTTGTTCAATTTCTGCCTGTAGCTTGCCTTCCGCAATACTCTCCCCAAGTTGTCTCGCCGCCACACGTGCTTGACCGAGCGCGCGACCGAGCTGCAATGCACTTTGTACGGATGTTTCGTCTCTCGCATCACCGTTCGGTTTCTCAACGCTAGTCTTGGCTGGCGAGCTCAGAAAGTTCCGCCGAGTTGTATCCTTTTCCATGTTGGACCGCTTTATCGCAGGGTTCAGTGGGCCCGCCTCACTTGGAACAAGCATAGCGTTTGTTTTCTCTAATTGCAAGTGTGCCGCGCACAACAACGTGACAAACCACGTGACGCCATCTGACATGTTGAAACCGTGTGTGGCGTACGCGAGAAAATACACCGCAGCAAACTTGAACGCTTCCGTCTGCGGAATCGTTCCTTCGCGTTGCTCCGTATCCCAATCTCCAACCGAAATTACCGGCAGTATCCACGCAAGCCACGCCACCAAGGGCACGCAACCCACGAGGCTCGCCACAGTCCAGCGCAAGTTTGAATCGTCCTCCTCTGCGAACTCGGCTTCACTAGACTCGTTGATCGCGAGCCAGCCCTCTTCCACTCTCGACTTATACTTCGTCCCAGACCGCGCGAGGGCAAGAACGAGACCGCTACCGATGACACTATCCGCGACGTACGTCAGCGTCGACGCGCCGTCCGCGGCGCGAGTCTGAACGCTCGCACGTTTCCGCACGTGTGAGCTGGAAGTGGTGGGAACGCCGCCGCGCGCGTGCGATTTGCGCGGCTCCGCGCGATCAACAGGCCGCGCGATCATCGTCACACGTCTTAAAGACACCACCATGCGCCTCGACCTGACGAATTCCGCGCCAGCTGCGGAGGTGAACTCGAGGAGTGAGGTACAAGTTGGCCTCGGGTTGGCGTTTCGTAGTTTTCGCCGAGCACATTTTGGAAGCATAAATCGTTGATTACAAATATGAGTACTGTCATTTCACCCAAGGATAAAACGTTCTACAACTTCCCAACCCACCTGTTCACACTTCTTAGAGTTCATTGAGCTCTTCTCCAGGAGCTTCATCTATCTCTTCGTTTCCGCAAGAACAACCGCAAACCGTGATTGCGTACTTTGGCGCTCGTGGCGGTAGATCGTCATAGGTGCGATCTTCTCCAATATAATAGTTCCAAAAGTAACTCGGTGCTCGAGCAGGAAAAAGACAACCACAGCAGCACGGCTCCGACGCGGTCTCCCAGCGAAGATGCTCTTCCTTCTCACGAAAAGTATGCCTTTCGGCGCTCGGTCGCATTTGGCTCGAACGCGCGTAGTGATGAGCTATCAGAGAAAAGACCATCGATGCAACAATCCACGAAGATGCTTTAGAGAGGGCAAAGCGCCAGGAAACTCCCCCGAGGGCAGTAAAACTCATGCTGGTTACGAACGCCACAAAGCCGATGCAGAGCACAAGGCACCCAAGTAAAAACTGTACCACCATTCCGATTCTTCCACACATCTCGAAACACTTAACTATACACCGAGGACATGACTGCACACACAGGCATTCCGCGAACATCCTAAGCAGGGCGTCATACAAGCCTTGAATTATGCCCCCAACGACAACAGACACGACCGTCCTGTCTGGCTCACCGGAGATTAAATTAAACGCACAAGTTAATCCGTAACCCATGATCACGGAGCAGAACAGACATACCATGCGCTCAGAACGAGAGAATGGATGTTTCGGGTGAGCCATAAATAAAGAGAGCAATAAATGATTATTCTTGAGATACAACCACGCGTCAGATGCGTAGCTCTTTGAAAAGATTACTGCCCCAACCGATATTCTTTCGACGAATATCGGATAGGCTTCGCGGTCGACGAATCCGCCCTCCGTAAAGTATCTGTCCATCATCACCGGTGCCGGGGCGTTGTTCACTTCGCGCTGAGCGCGCGTCATGACTTCCTTTGCCTGATTGAGCGCAGCGTTAGCTTTCTCCTTTGCGGCGCGCTTGGTGGCTTCATAGCGGGCTATGGTATCTTCTAGCGTCATGATTCGTCGATTAAACTAATATCATGCGTTTCCCGCGCCGCCCTTCACCAAGCCGGCGTCATCGACTGTCGACGGCGCGCGACGGATGTCCGGGCTCGTCGTCACAACGAACGCCCAGGGTTTACAGCTTCGTGATTTGACGTCGAGGCCGGTGTCATCGGGGGCCTCAGTGGTCGTTGGCGACGGTCGCTCGAACGTTGAACGTTCACATAAAGGTATGGATTCGACCTCCGCCCCCAAATTCGTTCGTAAGAAGGATGGGGATGACGCTGTTGGCGGGAAGAGTAGAAACGACGCGCTCAAGTTCGCCAACAAAGCGCTCAGAAGTGAGCGAAGCATGGTCGATGGGCAGCTGTTGGCAGATTTCGAAGCGGTGCTGTCCGGTAATGCGATTTATTTACCCTATTTTCACTGTTCGGGTCGTGATTATGGATTGCTCGCATCTCTAGGGCGCGAGATGGAGGCAGCCGCTCAACTCGGGGGGATGGTGGAGTGGTCCAAGCACTTGAAGCACGAGAACCCAGACTTCTCGGAAACGTTTCAGAGGGTGGTGGACGCGATGTCAGACTATTTTGACGTCGAGGTGTACGCAACTCGAATGAATTTTTATCGCGATGGAACTGATTGGAAACCCTTTCATCACGACAGTCATGCCTACGGTGGTAGAGCCCAGAGAGAAGATTTTACGATGGGCGCATCGTTCGGAGGATCGAGAGAACTGATTTTCCTTCACGAGCCCAGTGGGAACACCTTCACCTTTCCACAGAACAATGGTGATGTATTTGCGTTTACGTCAGAGGTGAATAAACGTTTTAAACATGGTGTACCGAAAGCGAAATCAAATAACGATCCACGTTTTTCCATCATCGCGTGGGGTCGACGAAGAAGTATCAATAGTCGCAACGGCGGTGGTCAAGTCACTGGTGGAGCAGAGCAAGGTGTTAAGTCCGATGCGTCGCTTAACGACGATAACAATCGGTGTCAGAAGACCTCTGTGTCGGTCGATAAAGCACAAAATGAATTCGTGACTGGTAATGGAGAGGTCTCGCAACTCATTCAAAAGTTCGTTGAGAAACAGGCTAGCGTCGAATCTATCACTGAGCGGAATTCTAAACGTGTTTCGAAGCCACGAAAAGGTCAGATTCCTGACACGAGCGCGCAGTTGGCTCTAGAAGTCGTGCACAGAATCGGCGAAACTGCTTACATGGAACTAAGGACCGCGGCGAGGGACTTTCAAGTAGGTGATGTGCCCGTAAAATCGTTCTACGCACGCGCGTATGAACTATGCAACGGAGAAACCGATTTGTTCATGCGTCTAGCTGATTATTTGCCGGATTCGAGGCGAAAGGAAGAACTGACCGAGTTCCACGAGGCGGCGCAGATGTTAGAATAGAAGATTAGAATGAATGTACCAGTACCAGTATTTACGTTTCGTTTGTATAACAAAGGTTTTAGAAAATGCACTCTAAACTATTCATCGAGCGTCAATCCTGTCGTCGCTCTGAATCGAGCGTTGTAGGCTGATTTCGATCGTGACAGCGTCTTCCCGCTCGACTCAGACGCCTTGGTGTACAGGTAAGCGCCCAGCAACGCCAACGCAGATCCTGCAGCATTGAGAGGGGAGACCGGATTTCTGAAGTAAATCACGGAAGCAACGATCACAGCAACGCGCTTGAGAGCGTTACCGACGCTGAAAGTTACAGGGGTAATATTCGTGAGTGCCTGGTAGCTGACTTGGTTGTACAAGTGATAGAAAATACCAGACAGGAAGAGCATCTGCCAGAGCTTTTGTTCGCCAACCTTGGCAACAGCTGCAGCGTAACCGGCAGACCATTGGGCACCTTCAACAATATAAGCCGCCGGAGCCAAGTAAAAGAGACCAATAATACCCAAAATACCATACAAGTTGATCCCATCGATGTGCTTAAAGTCGTTCAAGGACTTCTTCGACGTGATGTTTCGCAACACCATGGCGAGGTTGCTCACCATTGCACCTTGAAATCCCGTGATATTGAAGCTCACTTCTTTCATGGCAGCCATGGAGCAACCGGCGACGATGGGAATCAGAGAATACCAAACCGCTGGAGCAAACGTTTGGCCGAGGAGCGGACCAGAGAGAACGACTGAAAACACCGGTTCTGCCGCCTTAATAACGTGTGTGAACGACACAGCCATCTTACTGAAGCTCACGCACGCAGAAACGTGCCCGACGGTGTGGAAAAAAGCCACGGGAGCGACCGCTAACAGGAAAACTTTTGACACTACTGGCTTCGGCTGGACCTTCGTTGCCCACACTGTCAACATCCACAGGCTGGTCGCTGCAAGTTGCAAGGTTGAAATCAACCACGGGTACGGGAACACGTTCAAGGTAGACTTGTTATACACATTGAAGACAATGTTGAAGAAGTACCACAGGAAAAAGTACACCGCAGTTTTGGTTTGGACACTCATGTTCGAGAATGGAGACTCGGTCGCTCTGGCCACCGTCTTCGAGCGCGCCTTGGGCGTGGTATCAACGACCGAGCTGCGCACGCATCGTCGTTGTGTCGTCGAATCCTGTATATAATTGAAACATCATCGTCAGTTTAATCGTTTTCATCGTCACGTGAGGCGTCACGTCGTCTCGGTGTAGTGCGATTACGTCGCGGTCAGTTTTAATTTAAATAAGTCTCCAACCACTTTAATTCGGTTTAGAGGCGGCGTCGATGGGGCACCTCGTACGCACCGTGTACGATCGAATGATCGGGCTCGCTCTGTTCGTATTCACCGGTCCGTGACTCGCGGAGACGGAGACCGGGTTCTTTCGTCGCTCAACCCCGCGGATGCGCGGAGCCAGCGCGACGCGCGTCGAGGTCACGGCAAACATTCCGCGTCGGTAGACTCAGCGATTCGGCGAGGATGAGCGCTTATCGACCGACCACCGACGAAAGCGAGCTGTCAAGAGCGTCTCGGTCTCAGCTGAGAGCGAGCGTCGAGACGAGCCGTCGCGTTTTGACGTCGAGCGCGCTCCGATTGGTTTATGACTCATCAGCTCTTCAATTGAAGCCTAGTGGGCAGCCCACTGGGCTCGCGCGAGATCTGAACGAAACGCACTCGAGCACGGTGAGAAATTCTACAAACTACGACTAAGCGCTCACTATTTTGCTACTATGCGCCACTTGGCGCGTGATCGGCCTGGGAGGATGGAGTTGGAGACTTTGGGCGCCAGAGACAAACCGTCGAGCGCGAGTTCTTCGGTTCGGCGCGCAATCAGAAATGTGTTTTGCTGAGAGAGCATATCGTGGTCGATCAGCATATTTCTTTTCGACGTCCTCGGCAGTCTAAAATACAGATGGGTGCACCAACACTGGTGCGGAGTCACGCCGTTGGCTATGGCCTTTGCGATATCCTTCACGTGAAATCCCGGGACGTCGTGCCGCCTTCGACGTGGAAGACAGCACGGCGCTAAAACCAAGGCAGCGACGCGCTCTACGCTCTCATACAACGAAATAGCGCGATCCGCTAGCGCACCACAGAGATGAACGCCCACCAGAACGGCAGTACTCGCGCTCGGAGCGTCAGCGACGATGTCTCTGACGAACGCCTCGCACTCGCTCGAAAACAAATCAAACGCGTGAAACGAAATTCGATCCGGTCCGAACGCGCGCACGTGGCTCACATCCATATCCGTGTCGCAATCAATCATATATATTCTAGCTTTCGGAAACGCATCAGCAAGAGCGAGCGACACGAATCCCCGGCCTGAGCACAACTCGATGAATATAAGACCGCGCCCGTCGCCCTCCCAGTCACCCGTGCCTCGATCGCGCAGCGCTCGACGAACCTGTTCCAGAGCGGCGAACGCCTCCGTGATCTCTTTCTTGATTTGTCTGTGTCGCGAGAGCGAGTCGAACGCCGGATCATTCTGAAGCAGCCCGCGCAGAGTGCTCGCTTCGAACGCCGCGCCGTGCGCGTTGGCGTCTCGGAACCGCACAAAGTCTATGGCACGCCGCGCGACTCGACGCGCCTCGGTCGCTCCCGCCGCGGTCTGAGGCATGGAGACCGTACGCGTCGTCCTCACCGATCTAAATCTCTGGCGGATCAGCGAATCAGCGCGCGCGCGTCTGACGCGCGTGTCCTCATCCCGGGCGAGGCGGCGGCTGCTCGACGCGAAACCGACGCGAAGGCGCGACGGATGCTCGCGACTATCTCTAATTCTACAAACGACTAGATTCTAAAAGCCGTCAAATGACGAAGATTGCGACCAGTAACGATGCGGCCGCGGCGAAAACCACGCGCTGATTCAACCTCGCCGCACTCGTGCACTTGACGTCCGGTCGATCCGACGATACGACCACTCCCGTGGCCAACGACGCGTTGCATATCTTCTGAGCGCTCGCCATCTCCCCCGTGCAACCGTACACAGAGTTCAGACAATATCCCCAACACATCGGAATCTCGTAATACTTGGTCAACTCGACGGGATCCGGATGGCACCTCGGAAACGCAGCTGCGCACATGTACTCCGCCATCACCAATAAACAAGCCGAATCTCCCGCCAACGCCGGCGACATCGCCGCCTGTTTCTTGGTCATCCTCTCAAACATCGTCAATACCCTTTTATCCTGCGTCGACGCCGGATTCGTTCGCACGCACGCGTCGTACGCGATCCCTTGACAGAATCCCAACTCGCCGGCGTCGAGCGACACGCACCGCGCCCGATTCGCCGTCGTCCCGTCCTTTTGCACCGTCGGGTAATCTCCCACCTGTTCGTCACACACTCGATACGGGTAATCCGACGCTCGCGAAAACGGTCCCTCGCTCGTCGTCGTCTCCTGTCCCCGCGTCGTCGTCGTCGTCGTCATCATCATCATCGTCATCATCATCACCATCATCGCGGACGTCCGCGCCGACGTCCTCGTCCTCGTCCGCGCCTTCGACCGCATCCTCCCCTCGACCTCGCGCCCAGACCTCCGTCCTCACCTCCCCTCCGCCTCTCCGCCTCTCCTCGCGTCCGTCCGTCGTCTTCTCGCGCGCGAATCCCACGGCGCCCCCGCGGCGCATCCAAACGTTCGACCGTCATTAATCGCACGCGTTCGTCCCGCGCGCCTCGACGCCGATGTCCTCCGAGGCGTTGTTTCGCTGCGAAAACTATTTCCACATCGGCGCGTACGCCGAGTGCGTGGAGGCGGCGAACGCGTGCGCGGAGGCGCGAGGAACGGATGCCGTGCGACGGGACGTGTTCGCGGCGCGATCGAGAACCGCCTTGGGACAGGGCGCGGTGCGTGGAGACATCGACGCGAACGCGAGGCGCGAGGCGCGCGACGCGTTCGGTGACGCGTTCGGCGACGCGGTCGCGCGAGAGATGATCGAGACGATGGAGACGATGGGGATGATGACGACGACTGACGGGGAGGCGAGACGCGAGACGCGCGCAGATCGTGGCGTCCGAGGTGTCGGACGACGCGCCCTCGGCGATGCGAGCGGTGAAAATCTTCGCGATGTATGAATCGAGTGATGACGCGGACGCGAAGGCGCGGTGTGTGGAGGCGATCGAGGCGATGCTCGAGGATGAGGGCTCGGCGGAGGACGCGACGACGCGGTTGATGGCGGCGACGATGCGCGCGCGCGAGGGAAACTACGCGGAGGCGATGAAGTGTTGTCACGCCGGGTCGTCGCTCGAATTAAACGCGATGATGGTGAATTTATTGTGTAAGCTGGATCGGCCGGAGTTGGCGGAAAAACAATCGAAAATGATGCAACAAATCGACGACGATTCCACCATCGCGCAACTCGCGTGCGCGTGGGCCTACTGCGCGAGCGGCGGTAAAAAGATTCAAGACGCCTCGTACATTTATCAAGAGCTCGGTGATAAATACAAGTGGACTCCTAAGCTTTACAACGGTTCCGCCGTGTGTTCGATGATGATGGGCAGTTACGACGACGCCGAGAGAGATTTACTCGAGGCGATCGCCCTCGACCCCAAGGACGCCGACACCTTGGCAAACTTGGCCGCGTGCGCGTCGCACCTCGGCAAATCATCCGGTCGTTTCATCAACGCCATGAAACAAACCGGCGTCGCGCACGACGCCCTCACCAAGATTAGCGCTTTAGAGGATGATTTCGAACGCGCCGCCGCGCACGTCGACGCGTGACGCGTCGAGTCGCCGAGCGCCGCGGCGTTGTAATGGTTCACATTTTCAGTCGTCACTCTGAATCGAGGCACCGACGGTGGCACATCTCGACGCGACGTCTCCGCGCGCGTGTGTGCGCGCGCGCGCGTCGACGCGACGACGACCGCGCGGGAATCACGGTGGAGTTCGCGACGTGGACGCGACGCGGTGCGCGTCGCGGCGTGGACGTCGAGATGACGCGCGCGACGGTCGACTCGACGACGACGACGACGAGGAACGGCGCGAGAGACTTTGCGTACTCGCTCGCGGGACAGAACCCGCACGCGGCGCCGCTGAAAGATGACGCGCGAGGCGTCGTGCCGATGGAACTCCTGCGCGTGGACGCGAACGCGTTCGAGGAGGCGTCGCTTCGAGATGGAAGGCTCGAACGAGCGATGACGTTTTTGAAAACGCCGTATCGGAGGTTGACCCTTGAAAATCCCGGGGAACGCGTCGTGACGGTGATGCGCGCGTCTCGAGGAACGATGTCGAATTGTGACGTCGCCGGCGCGCCGAACCGGTCGGAACCGGCGAGGACGATGACTTTGCGCGCGGAGGCGGCGGCGGCGGAACGCGAGGCGCTCACGTTCGACGACGACGACGAAGACATGATGGCGGATATAGACGTAGACGCGGTCGTTATGCACAAACGCACGATGTCTGCGGGTGGAGCCGTCACGAATTCGGTGATCGCACCGTCCGTTCCCGCGGGTATGGGTATGGGTGATGTGGTTTCGCGCCGGCTGCCGGCACGCTCGGCGGCTCGCGCTTCGGTTCCGAATCACGCGGTGGGCTGCAAAGCGCCGCCGTTGGATGGATCCGGAGCTGATTGGACTTGTGAACACGGGCACTCCCTTCGCACTTGTCCTCATCGGATCGGGCATGTGCAGTCGCTGAAACCGATTCTGGCAAACATCGTGTTCCAGCTCGAGGACGACGACGCAGCCGTAAAAAATAGTGATAGAAAGGTTCTCATTCATCAACGAGTGGAAGCGGAAACGATCATTCGAGTCTGCGAAAACGTGACTGAAAATATTCAACCAGCCGTGCCGCCAAGTACGACGCACCAAGCTCAAGATTTCAACAGACCGGTGGTGAACGCACCGCAGCAGTTCCAAGCTGAAGCGCGATACGAGCCGCCGCCGTCCATCAATGCATGGACGGGACCTCTTCCCGCCGCTGAGGATTTCCCTGAAATGAACGAAGAACTAGAAATCGGTGAGGAGGTGGTCATTCCGATGAACGGAATCGGAGCAGTGAATGTCAGTGAGAGCATTGCTCCTATAGAGTGTCAAATGAAGGGCGGGGATGCGAAAGATTGGGGTCACACCAACTTTGCATGGAGTAAGCTCTGCGAACAAACGTTGCGAGAGACTTTCAACGCCAAATCATTTCGAAGTTTACAATTACTCGCGGTGAACGCCACGATGGCTTCTCGGGATTGTCTCGTACTGATGCCCACTGGTGGTGGAAAATCGCTGTGCTATCAGTTACCAGCCGTCGTCAAACCGGGCATCACCGTGGTCATTTCACCGTTAATTTCTTTGATTCAAGATCAACTGCACCATCTCAGCGAAATGGGAATACCGGCAACTGTTCTATCGGCCGCCAAAGAGAGTGATAATACTATATACGACGACCTTCGTTCACCAGTACCGGATCTTCGACTACTGTACGTCACACCGGAGAAGGTGGTGCGAAGTGGAAAATTAAAGAGCACTCTTGAGCGACTTTACAGCAGAGGTATGCTGAACCGCTTCGTTCTAGATGAAGCACACTGTATCAGCGCATGGGGTCATGATTTTAGGAAGGATTACACGGAGTTGAGAGGTTTGAAACACCTCTTCCCAACGACTCCGATCATGTGTTTGACCGCGACAGCGACTCGTAGAGTCCAAGATGATATCGTTCGCCAGTTGAATCTTCCCAAGTGTCTTCGATTTTTTGATACGTTCAACCGAATAAACTTGACGTACGAAGTCCACCCGAAACTCAAGGCTAAGCAAATGATATTGAAGATCAAAGACTTGATAGTGGAACGTGGACTGATGAGAAACGGCAAAGTACAATGTGGTATCATCTATTGCTTCAGTCAAAATGACTGCGAAAGAGTCGCAAATGAGCTGAATAAAATCGATAGAGCCGCGGGCGATCACAAGCGATTTGGTGTAGGGCGTAAACGGGCGCTAAGAGCCGTACCATACCACGCCGGATTGACGGACAAAGTGCGTCGGGAAAATCAAGAAGCTTGGCAGTCAGATAGAGCACAGATAATTTGCGCAACGGTCGCGTTTGGTATGGGAATCAACAAACCAAACGTAAGATTTGTGTTTCATCACAGTATGCCGAAATCTCTGGAAGCTTACCATCAAGAAAGTGGCCGTGCAGGCCGAGACGGAGCGCACGCCCTGTGCATTCTCTTCTATACCTGGGGTGATGCGTCAAAGGCGAGGAGCATGTTGATTGACAGCGCAAGGAAGGAACGGCCGCATCCAGCCGTTCTTCAAAATAATTTGGAATCTCTGAACACAATGGTGACGTATTGCGAAAATGTTGCCGACTGCCGACGCACACAGCTGATGGCGCACTTCGATGAGAAATTCGACCGATCCCGCTGTCGCGGTATGTGCGATTCGTGCCAGGCTGTGGCCGCAGGAGTCAAGTTTGAACCAGTAGATCTCACAAATTACGCCATGGGAATGATTAATATAGTGAGATCAGTTCCCGATGGGATCGGTATCGGTTTATTGGTGGACGTATTCAGAGGTTCGGGAGCAAAAACTGTGAAACAGAAGCACTACGACCGTTTGCCTGGTTACGGTGCTGGAAAAGGATTGGATAAGTCAGAATCAGAAAGATTGGCGCGCGCGATGGTTTTACGAAATTTCTTCTCTGAAAAATCCGTTAGAAGTGAAAACATGGGACCGTATGCCACGACTGTGACTACCATTCACTACAACGGCGGTCGTTGCGAGGCTATCCAACAAGGCAGAGAGAAATTTATGCTATCCTGTAGTAGTGGATCAAAACGAGCTTCTACGAGGAAAGCACCGATTCCGACGACGGTCGTACTCGATTCCATCAGCACTCCGACCGGTATGGCGAGCCAGGACGTTACGGAGTTCCTCGACGACGCGCTCAATCCAGCGAATCTCCAGTCCAACAGGGAAGATGGACACGTCAAAGAACAAGTCTACAGTGCGCTCAATGTGTGGCGTAGACGATTGGCTCGAGAACTGCAGATTAACATTGATAGCGCTTTCCCTCCGGGTCTGGTCACGATACTCGCGAATAAGAGACCGCGCAACGCGGAGGAAATGAAAGAAATGAGTAACGCCATCACGCAAGCGTCTTGGAGAACCTCCTTGAAAAAGCACGCAAATCCCATCATCACTGTCATCAATCACACACTGGAGTGCGAAGAAAAAGGTATTCCGAATGAATATCTCGCACAAGAAAACCAAGAAGAGGATATCGACGATATCGATGATACTGAAGCTTTCGAAGCACTGGACAACCATGACAACAGACGCATGTCTCAGCGTCTTTCGCAGCAGCCGCGTGCGCAAGACAACGTTAATATTAGCAGCCTTGATCCATCTCCAGCATGGAAAAAAGCACGTAGAATGTAACGCATAGCGACACATAGCGACACATAGCCTCTCTTCTTCTCAGTTCTCGTCCCACTTAAAAATATGTCACGAGTCAGGGCGAGGATGGATTACACCAGTCCCGCACTTCGTAGCCCGCGCCGCTCGCTCATCAACATGTCACCACAGAGCGATGCGGCAAAGCGATTCATGAGGTCCTACGACAAGTTCACCATCGCTCTATGCACGACAGCCGCCGTTGCGTACGGCGCCGCGCGATATTACGATTTGCCCGAGGCACCCGACGACTTCGACTTGAAAACGTGGTTCCTGGGCGGTTACGACGTACCAAAAGTCGATGAGCCCGCTAAAAAGGGAAAGACGTGATTCTAATTTGTTCTGAAACTACGCAGATCTCGCAGATCGCGTCACTTCGACGTTTGGTGTAGTCATGATGTAACAACAGTAGCGAAATTCGTACAAGAGCGGCGCCGAAGAAAAATTTTATTAGAACCTACTAGAAATCATCCCACCGTTCAAGCAAAAATGCGCAAGTTATGATCAGCACTACCGACTGCTAAGGATCGCGCATCACTACCGAACGCCACGGCCTTGACCGCCTTCTTAACCTCGAACTCCTTGAGTAAATCCCACTTGCCCTTGACCCGGTACACGCTCGCGTTGTGTCCCCCGACGGCGACGTACGAACCGCTATGATCGAACGAAACCGCGTGCGCACCAGACGCTTCGATTTCCTGGACGATTTTAGACTTTCGAAGATCCCAAATCTTGACGCCATCTTTCGCGGCGGACGCGAGATAGTATCCATTCTCCGAAAAGGACAAAGCGGTGACCTCGCTCGTGTGTCCATCTAACTGTAGAAGCTTACGCGCATCTTTCGCATCCCAAAGCTTAATGGTCGAGTCTTTCGTACCCGCTCCTAAAATGATACCATCAGGGTGGAAACTTCCAGCCGTGATGGCTGAATCGGTGTCGTCGTTCACTAGGGCAACGCACGAGCCCGACTCGACGTCGTGAAAGCACCACGTCTTGTCCAGCGAGGTGGACACGAAATAGCTATTCGAAGGATGCACGCTGATGCTCGTCACATCCTTCGTGTGATTGCTCGACGTGGCCATCTCCGATCCATCGGCGCCCCAAAGCTTGACAACGTTATCGGCGCCGCATGAAAGGATGTTGTCTCCGATAAACTTGACGTCGAGAACCTTCTTCGAGTGACCGATGAGTTGTTGAACGCGCTGCGAGGTCGACTTGTCGAAAATCGCCACGGTGTGATCGTTACTCGCGGTAGCGATGATGTTATCATCGCCAGCTTTCACCGCAAGCGCGTTGATACCGCCGGATGTCGTCTTGTGCATGGCTTGCGTCACCTTGTCGCCAAACTCTGCAAAGTCAGCTGGGGCGGCCAAATCGCTCGACACCGCGCGCTTTTTGCGCGTACTCGAAAGTTCTTTATTTAAATCCTCCATCTTCGCCACGATGGACGCGGGAACTCCGGATTTAACCTTTTTAGATTCGGGCTCGACGTCCGCCGCCGCGCCGCGCTTCGCCGAACCCTTCGCGTTCGCCAGCGCGTCTCTCGCGTCATCTCTCTCCTTCATCAACCTCGCGATCACGCGACACGCCGCATCGTGTTGATACAACGCGTGACTCAACTCTTGCCTCGTCGTTTGCAACTCATTCCGAAGCGTGTGCGTCTCCAGCATCAACGCGTCCCACTCGTCGTGAAACGCGCGCAACAAGCCCGGCACCGACATCGTCGCCTCCGGTCTCGGGTTCACCCACTTTTGCGGCTTCACCTCGATCAAATCATCCACGCTCAGAGATTCCTTCGTCACCGGACACTCCCCTCGCTCCTGCGCGTCACCAATCATCCGTCAGTCACACCGCCCATCGCGCCCACGTCGCCGCATTCATTCATTCATTCATTCATTCATTCGCGTCTCGCGATCCTCGTCGCCGTCACCGTCGCACCTCGATCGCTTTCACGATCAACGATCGTTCGTACACGATCCCTCTCGGCGTCACCACCGCCGTCGTCGGCGTCGTCCCACTGATCGCACAAAACATCCACGGAATCGATCCACCGCACCAATGGGGGCGGCGCCCGCGCCGGCGTCCCGACCGCCGCGTCCCCGTCCCCATCCCTCGAGCGGGGCGTGGCGAAATCTCAGACCGAAGCAACTTCGGAGGAATACTGGCTTGAATAGATAGTGTACTATGTAATTGTATCCAAATGTATTTTATACATTTGGATAGTCTTTGATAGGTATTAAATACGACATATGCGAATGATAAAAAGTTGCTTCGGTCTGAGATTTAGCCACGCCCCGATTTAGCCACGCCCGACGCGGGACGCGCGATTCGATTCGATTCGATTCGATTCCATCCATCGATTCCATCGATTCGTTCGATCGATCGATGGAATCGAATCGAATCGATCGATTCGGTGTCGACGCATCGAGTCGATCGATCGATGGATTCGGTGTCGACGCGCGGCCGCGTCCCGTCGTCTCGAGACGAGGGCGCGCGATTCCATTCGAGACGGTCGGTGGACGCGTCGCGCGCGTCTCGAGACGGTCGGTGGACGCGTCGCGTGCGTCGCGAGACGGTCGGTGGACGCGTCGCGGTCGTGCGCGCGTCACCGGTTCGGTCGTACGGTTCGCGTCGTTCGCGCGCGAGGCGGCGACGGACGAGGCCGAGGTGCGTCGTCGGCGACGTCGGCGGCGTCGGCGGTGACGAGGAGCGATGACGGTGGTTCGCCGTCGGATGATGTCGATCGTGAAGGCGCGAACGATGGGGAGGAGGAGGAGGACGGGCGACGGGGGTCGCGTCCCCGCGCGCGGCGCGCGGCGGCGGCGCGCGGGGACGAGGACGCGGCGTCGAGACGCGGAAGGAAGAGAGGCGGAACGAGCGCTGGAGAGGGTGGGGTGGAGATGACGGAGGAGGAGGCGGAGAAGAGGAAAATCGTGAAAGAGCGCGAACGATTGCGAAGCGTGCGTCGACGAAAGACGCAGACGGCGGAACAGCGCGAACGCGAGCGTCTGCGTTCGCAAAAGAGACGAGACAAGATGTCGAGGGAGGAGAAGCGGGCGATGGCGGATAAGAAGATTCAAAAGAGAGCGGAAGAAAGGAGAGCGAAGGATATAATACACGAGACGCTGCACGCGGCGCGCGTGTTGTCGCTGAATCTGCGCGACGAAAAGTAACGCGCCGCACGCACGCACGCACAGTTAACCAAGCCTATACTATAGTACCTACCATTAAAACGCGCGCACCGCGCGCGCGCAGCCACAGCCACGAAAAGCCGCACGCAACCGTCATAACAGCATTGTTATGAATATACCTAACAACGCACACGCACGATGCCATCGCGCGCGGATGCGCGAGCGCGGTGCCGTCATCCGGTCGATACGCGCACCAAGAGCTCATTTCGACGTTTCGCCAGACTGTACAGCGGACCGAACGTGTTGATTCGAAATTCTCGCTCGTCCGCGCACGACAATCCACTCGCCGCGAGCGCATCGACGAGCCTCGCGCGATAAAACTCAGCCGTCTCGGGCGTGGCGTTTCCCTCGAAGGTCGCCGCCGCCAAGAGCTCGCCCCCGGTCGCCACTACGCGCACGTCTCCCCCCGCGTTCGGTTCGGCGATGCTCTCTCTCGCGCGTCGTCCGAGCAAAGCCAGTTCCATCGTCTTCCCACCCTCGAAATATCTCGTCGTCAGCGGTTGCGTCGGCGGATACATCGCGCCCTCGGCGTTGCCGCCCTCCATGTACTCCACGAGCGTCGCCAACCCGCGCTCTCTGTTCTCGTACTTCGTCGCCGCGACGTAGTACGCCCCGTACACGCGCAATTCGTACGAATCACCGCGTCCGACGACGTCGTACGGGACATCGTACGACGTCGACGACGACGACGCCGCGTCATCGTCTCCACCCATCGCGCGCGGTTTCGTCGTCCTCGCGCTCGACCGGGACGCGCGCGCGCGGTGCGACGGACGGGTGCGCGTCGCGCGCGTTCGCGCGCGCGTCGTCGCGCGCGTCGTCGTCGTCGTCGTCGCGCGCATCGTCGAACGTCTCGGACGCGGACTGCGGTGTCGTCACAGTCTCGCGCGCATGGCGGCGTCGTCCCTCGACCTCGTCCGTCGCGCGTCGATCGCGCGATCGCGACGAGTCGACGGACGATCGAGACGTCGACCGTTGACGCCGACGCCGAGGAGACGGGACGCGAGGCGCGGGGCGGGGAAGCGCGGGGGAGACGTGTACAAGGATGGCAGACGGGAGAGTTTCGACGCGCGAGACCGCGAGAGCGTGCTGCTGGCGCAAAATCTGCGACAGACGTACGATGGAGAGCGATATCAGTTCTTAAATGTCGATTTCGGTCTGAACGAAGGGCAAAAGGTGGCCATCGTGGGACCCAATGGGAGCGGGAAGTCGACCTTGCTACAGGTTTTGGGCGGAAGGCGGGTGGGACTGGAGGACGGAGACGTGTGGAGAAGAAAGGGCTTACGCGTGTGCTTCGTGGATCAAGAGCCGGTATTTGATCCCGAACTGACGGTTATCGATGCCGTGTACGCGACGGATACGCCGGTGATGCGGGTTTTGCGTAAATACGACGCCGTGATGGCGGCGGCGTCGCGAGGCGAGTTGGACGAGATGGCCATGTCGGACGCGATGGCTGATATGGACGCGCTCAACGCGTGGGACTTGGAGGAGAAGACACAAGTAGCGTTAAAAAAGCTAGGATGCAGTTCTTTCATCGAGAATAAGATGGGTGAGCTTTCAGGCGGGCAACGCAAGCGAGTAGCCTTGGCGGCGGCGCTCGTGGAGACCCCCGACTTGTTGATTCTCGATGAGCCGACGAATCATCTTTCGGTGGAGGGTGTGGAGTGGTTAGAGGAGCAGCTACAAGATCCAACACTCACCGTTCTGTTGGTGAGCCATGATAGAATGTTTATCGACAATGTTTGTCCAGGTACGTTTGTGCGAATGGAACGAGACGACACGACTGACGATTTGGAACGTAGACATTTTAGAACTCGACGGCAGAGGAGGATCGTACCGGCATCGCGGCGGATACGCGACCTTTTTAGAGCAGCGAGCAGAGCGATGGTCCACAGAGGCACAACAGTTGCAGGCGGCGAAGAACATGTTTAAGAAGGAGCAAGAGTGGATGCGCCGACAACCAAAGGCTCGATCGACGAAAGAAAAAGCTCGCATCGAGCGTTTTTCGGATCTTACTTCGCGCGTCAACTACAAGGGAACGAAAACAAAGGGCGTCGAGCTCGGCGAAGTGTCTTCGTCGAGGATGGGTGACGTCATCGTCGAGTTTGATGAAGCCTGTCTTTCTTTCGGAGACAAGAAGATTCTCGACGGATTTAGTTACGCATTCAACAAGCGCGAGAAAATTGGCTTGGTGGGACCGAACGGGGCGGGTAAGACAACTCTCATCAAGACTATCTTGGGGGAGACACCGCTCGATTCCGGCTGGGTATCCGTCGGAGAAACGGTGTCTTTTGGATACTACAGTCAAGTGGTGAATTTTAGAGATCCAACACAGAGGGTCGTGGATTACGTGAAAGAGATTGAAGGAGAAGCGAAAGACCTCATCGGCGGGTTTGCGGGACAAAAAGTCAGTGTGTATTCTTTGCTTGAAAAGTTTAACTTCACCGATGGCAAGCAGGCTGTGAAAATAGAGTCTTTGAGTGGCGGGGAGCAGCGCAGGTTGCAGATGCTCACTGTCTTAGCTCTCTGCCCAAACTTCTTAATCTTAGACGAACCGACGAACGATTTGGATTTGGATACGATCGAGGCGCTGGAAGACATGTTGTCTAATTTCGACGGATGCGTGTTGATAGTGAGCCACGATCGTCAGTTTGTCAATAATCTCGCGGATCACATCTTCGTCTTCGATGGTGAAGGTGGCATCAGTGACTGGTCTGGCTCGTACTCGGAGCTGCGAGACTTCATGAAAAGCAAAGAACAAGACGCCCAAACCAAGAAATCTAAGTCTGAGAACGCTCACGAGGTGGGCGAGATGAACAAACAAAGCGAAGAGGATGCCGAGACGGCAAAGGAAGAAGAGAAGAGAGTGCGCGAGCTCCTCCGCGAGGCGCACAACGCACCAGGTATTATCGCCAAGATTGAAAAGGCTCTCGCGGTGCTCGATCAAGAAATAGAGGTCTTCGACGCGCAGCTTTTCGATGCGGGCGCTGACGTATCAAAAGCGGTCGAAATTCAGGCGCAAAAAGATGCCAAAGTCGCCAAGCAAGAGCTCTACTACGCGGAGTGGGAACGACTCGAGGATATCCTGGCGCAAGCGGAACAGTACAGTGGCGCGGAAGCGTAATCAATCTTGTATTTTACAGCGCAACACACTAGTCTACAATGTCTTTGTCTTCTAGCTACTTCTACTCACTCTCCTAATTTTTTGGGCCAAACGCCGCTTGCTCCGCGTAGTGTCTCGAGGCGTTGAACCAGTCTAACCTCTTCTGCTCCATGAATTCCGACGGATTGATGCTCGGAGCGAAGTGGACGAAACGTATCATGCGCGACCGCACATAGACCCGCTCGAGCTTACTCTTATAACCCTCCGGAGTGACGCGAATGGCGTTCGTTAACGTGCAGTGCATGTCATCATCGCAGTGCTCCAAGTTCCCTCTGATGGCGACGTCGTCGCGACACTCTACGACCACCGTCGTCCCCACGAGTGCCTGAATGAAACACACGAGTGATTTCTCGTTTCGAGGCGTTTTGCCCGCCATCGGGCCTCGAACTGGCGCTCGGTGCCGACGGCTGTTCGCACTCTTCGTCCGGGTTCAAGTACCTCACAGCGTGGGGGAAAAATCTGATCGAGTACATTCGCGCGAGAGAGCGGTGCGGGCGCGAAAACGCTGGCAAATCGAGCTGCATAAAATCTTACAATTTCATTCGCCACGTCCCGCGTTCTCATCATTCTGAAGAAGCGCGATGAGGACGACGCTCACCTCGTCGACCTCTATGAGAATTTGGTCTTGTGTTTCTCCACGCTTGAGATGAATGTACACCAAGCTATTGAGTATGGATTCGACGACGCTGGGCGCAGCGAAGAGCACGATCTCGGCGTTACCAGATCCATCGCCCAAAACAAATGGATATTCGCAAAGAGCCAACGCGGTAAGATTGGAGATGGCTAGCAAGTTCGACCTCGCGGAAACTATACTGACGTGCGAAACCCGCGAGTCGTAATCGCTCGTACTAACGCTGAAAGTTCCTACCCTTTCTCTACGAAGGTATTCAGCGTAAAATATAGTGCGATTTACTGCAAGTTGAGGGGCGTCGATCTCATTTTTCACCGTAATATTGAGTACTGCCGTCTGTGACCGTCGATTGCCGCTCCATCCCCGAAACGCCACGCTAGCGACTTTCACTGGCCAAGGTGGGTATTCTGGACCAGAAAACGCAGGAGATTGAAGAGAATTGAAATAATCAGGGCGAGGGATCACGAGAATATCAAGACACGCTCGGTGAATGTGATCGTCATTCGAGAGAAGCTTGCATTTCGGTTGCATATTGCACGAATTTCCGACGATGCGCTCTCTGACCGGCAGATGTGTACCGTTCTCAAAGGATAGAGAGACGTGATCTATAGTATCCAAAAGCTCAAAGCTCATCGTTTCATTCACTGCATCAGAATCCATGATCTGGAGAGTTGTAGTGGTTGTAGTGTCTTCCGTCATCACAAGTTGGGCGGCGCACGATAACACACCCTTCGCGACGTCAACACTCACACGAAACCAGGGCGATTCATCATCACCAGTAATTTGAAATATGACACTATCATTGAATCGTACTGTTTCTTCGTTCACACCTCTCGGAACGCTTGTAGCTGTATAGCACAATGCGTTCAACTCAACCTCTTCTTCCCGCTTAAGATGGACTTCTTCATGCTCACAAACGTGAAGCGCTCCATAAGTCGGAAGTTCACGGATGTTAACGAACGAATGTATACTCAAGTCGCACGCACTCTCGTTTTCATCACACATGACGTCCAATCGCTCGAGGTCGGGTGCGATATTGGTCGGAACGCCAAACACCGCATTGGTAGGATCGGCGTTTATGTCTATCACTCTCGTACGAATGGAGACATCGGGCATTATTTTAGAGATTTCTTCTGCATAAATTCTTTTCACGACATCTTCGTTCACCGCGAACGGATAGATGACGATTACGTAGAAAAATCCTCGCCACCACGCGTCTTCGACGTCTTCTGAATGTCCACCTAAAAGTACATTCGCTCTCGCGTCCCGTTCAAAGATGCGGCACAAGTTTCCTCGTGAGAACTGCAGCACGAGAACTGAGTCGACGTACACTTTTACCGCGGTAAAATCCATGGTAAGGATCAAATTGGTCACGTTCTTTCCGAAATCTTTCACCGTGAACGATGTCGGCGGCGCGCCTGTACCAAACACGCGCGTCGTCCCGCTTCGCTGCACCGACAGTCCGATCCATTCGGTCCCGTATACATCGTGTCGCACAGTAAAGAAAGGCACACTCACACCCTCTCCCTGATTGTCCGATAACTCGTTTTTGAACCACAATTCAATCGTCGTCTCGTTCGCCAGCGTCTCCGCGAGTCCGAGCGCCTCGGACGCCGTCACTCGTTCCTCGGCGCACGCGTCCGTCTTCGACGACCCGAGAAACAGACCCGCGCGATGATTTTCGCACGCATCGAGCCCTTCGCTCTCGCTCCACCGCTCGATTCGCCTTTCTCCACCCTCGGCGTCGTCCAGCGATTCATCCGACATGGTTCCACCTCTCGCGCACGTCCCACCATCGGCGACGTACAGTCGCACCGCTCTCGCGCGAACGTCGTCAAAACTCGCGCGCACGAACGAAAACATGACCGCATGCGCGACGCACGCGATCGTCGCGCGCGAGAGACGACGTGACATCGCGCAAAGTGACGAAAGATGCGCGCATACGAATCGGCGCGATGGCGCGCCAGAGTTGACCTCGAGAGATCCCGACGCTCGTTCGCCGCATGCGCGACGGCGCGCGCGATCGCGGCGGCGTCGAGCCGGTGATGATGGCGTCGAGCGCGACTCGCGCGTCGATCGAGTCGTCGCGTCGATCGGTGACGCTCACGGTCATCATCCCGGCGCTCGACGAGGAAGGTAAAGTGCGAGACGCGGTGCTGAGCGCGAGGGCGAGCGCGCGCGCGAGGGTCGTCGTCGTGGACGGTGGAAGCAGAGACGACACGGTTCGCGTCGCGCGTTCGTCGGGGGCGACGGTGGTGAAGAGCGCGAGGGGACGGGCGAGACAGATGAACGCGGGCGCGATGGCGACGACGAGCCGAGGCGGAGACGCCGACGACGTGTTGGTGTTTCTTCACGCGGATAGCACGCTTCCCAAGGGATACGACGAGGTGATCGAGCGGGAGTTGAATGATAAAAGAACTAGCAAACCGCGGGACTGGGGGGCGTTCGCGTTTAAGATGAGCGAAGAGGAGGGTGAAGGGTTCGGGAGAGCGCTCACCAAGCGAGCGATAGAGTTCGGAACGAACGCGAGGTGTAGACTGTTCGGGATGCCGTACGGTGATCAGGCGTTGGTCATACGGAGGCGAACGTTCGATAGTATAGACGGTTTCGATGAGTTACCGTTCATGGAGGACTACGTCATGGCGGAGAAGTTGCGGCGGCGCGGGTCTCCGGTGTTGTTCCGAGCCCCGGTGAAAACGAGCGGGAGGCGTTGGGACGAGCGGGGGTTATTCAAGGTGATGCTCATGAATCAAGTCATCGTCGCCGCGTATAAGCTCGGTGTACCGGTGAGTAAGCTCGCCGAGTGGTATAAGAAAACGTGAGGGAGGTTTGTGTGATTTATTGTTAAAATTTCTATTTGTTTGTACCGACGCGTTAGTCTTCGTCGTCGCTCGACTCCAACGCAGCGAGTTGCTGCTTGAGGGCTTCCTCCTCCGCCGTCAAGTTGCTCTTCACGGCTTCAAACTTCACCGGATCGCGCGCGTTGGTCGCGGCCGCCACGATGGCATCCGCGGGCGCTCCAGCCGAAGGAACGGGGGCGCCGGCGGAGGCTACTGACGGTCCCTGCGTGAACGCCTGAAGTTCGTGGATATCCACGCGACCATCGAGGATCTGGAACTCGCGCGGGGAGAACGTGGAGATGTCCGCCCACTCATAGGATTCGTTGGGCGTGTTGATGTCGTACGTCAGGCAGTGTTGCTTCGTCTCCGCGTTGTAATCCGTGATGATGCAATCGAACCAGCCACCCTCGCTCGGCCAAAATCTCTTCACCTTTTTACAGATGTACTCGTTCACTCCCATAGCCGCCAACTGCGCGGGCGTAATCTTTGGCGCGCGTTGCGTGTTATGCTGCGGCTTTCTTCTCGGCGCCGCTCTCGGCACCACTCTCGGCGCCGCGATTCGCGGAGGCGCCTCCCTCTCCTCCGTTCGCTGTCTCTTCGCCTCCTGTCCCGCCGCGTGCTCCGCGTACCCTTGCCTCAACTTCTGCACCCCCTCGTCCGAATCCATCTGTTCTCTCATCCGCATGTGTTCCTCGTTCGACACGTTCAGCTCCAACCGCAACCGTCCCAAGAATTCTTCCCTCTCCCAGGTCAACCCGGTGACGCACATCGCCTTCAAGATCGCCGCGTACGCGTTCGTCTCCAGCTTTCTCGCCGACTGCCCGACCGACATCTCGACCGTCGCGTCCACGCGGCTCCGATTCACCCCTCGACGATCGCGCTCGTCCACCGCGCGCGCTCTCGCGCCGGACGACGTCCCCGAACGCATCTTCATTCTTTTCATTCATTCATTCCGCGCATTCGTCCGCAGTCGCCTTCATTCCCGTCTGTCGCTTTCGAGACGAGGATCGATCGATCGATCGATCGGAAACGTCGATCGATGCGTTGCATCGATCGATCGATGGGAGCATCGATCGATATCGACTCGACTCGACGCGGTGTGATTGATTGATTGATTGATTGATTGATTGATTGATTGATTGATTGATTGATTCGGAATCGGTCGTGTGACTACGACGGATACCGGTGTCGTGTGTGATGTTGTTTGATGGGTCGTGACTCGTCGTGTGTCCCGCCCCCACGTCCGTCCGCGCGCGCTCGCCG
>MDTD01200895.1_pt1 | contig 54282 bp, 53 predicted proteins | sample 811221 | NCBI WGS metagenome assembly MDTD01 (sample SAMN05326646, study PRJNA326480) | marine metagenome | isolation source: seawater | place: Pacific Ocean: South West | collected 2011 | reverse complement strand
GTTTCAAATTATTAGGGTTTACTTTCCTTTCTATCAGATACCTTAATTGAATAAGATTCTTCACTTCGTCGAGAATGACGGTGTTTTTTGACGGTCGGGCATATGATGGCGAAATAGTCAATTGGTAGAAATCCCCCTTTACAATCAGCCTCTGATCCAGCTTCTATCCCTTCATAAAGGGGGCGAGGGGGGATTATGCTCTATTCATCACTTTATCTCACGATAGCTAAGATCCATTCATTCCGCTTCGCTCCAATCAGGATGACGATAAATAGCTTAGTTCCTGTTCGCTTTGTTCGTTCCTTTCTCCGCAGTCATCGGATGACTGTATAAAATCCGCGAGATCCTCCCCTGCCCCCGAAGCGTCGGACCGCTCATGGAGGGGGAAAATTCTAAGACGATTAGGATTGATTGATCAAGCTATCAATGGATAGATGAAGTCATGCGATGACTGGCTGCAACGATGACTAAATCTTGAAGACGTTTTTGATTACTGAACTGATACGTTCGAGGTCTTGGGGGGAGAGATTGGAGCCGGAGGGGAGGCAGAGGCCCTGGGTGAAGAGTCTTTCTGAGACTCCATTGATATAGGTGGGGGCGTCTTTGAATACAGGCTGGAGGTGCATGGGCTTCCAGACGGGGCGGGATTCGATGTTTTCTTTGGTCAGGGCTTGCTGCACCTGAGACCTGGCAACTCCTCCTGATGCCGAAGGATCGATAAAGAGGGTCGTGAGCCAGCGGCTGCTGCAGGTTTGGGGCTGTTCGGAAAGAAAAGAAATGCCGGGTAGTGAACCAAGGGATTGCTTGTAGAACTCACAGATTTCCCGACGCTTTTGGATACGTTCGTTCAGTTTTGTGAACTGGGAGGCTCCAAGAGTTGCATTGACGTGGTTCATGCGGTAGTTGTACCCTACCTCCCGGTGATTCATCACCGCACCCTCGTCCTTGGCCTGGGTAGCGAAGTAATGGGCCTTAGCTGCAAGGTCTTTGTCGGCAGTGAGTAGCATCCCTCCTCCTCCGCTGGTAATGACTTTGTTGCTGTTGAAACTCAGGATGCTGACCGCCCCGAAATTTCCGCATCGGGTACTGTGGTATTCTGCGCCCAGGGCCTCAGCGGCATCTTCTATCACAGGGATGTTATGTTTTGCGGCAATGCTTAAGATTTTGTCAGCTTTCGCAGGTATTCCGTAGAGATGAACAAAGATCAGGGCTGCCGGTTTCTTGCCTTTTGCCAGCAAGTTCTCAATGGCTTGTTCGAGCAGCTCAGGGTCCAGGTTACCGGTATCCGGTTCGCTGTCTATGAATACTGGCTGTGCTCCTTCGTACATAATTGGAAAAGCCGTCGCCACATAGGTCAGGCTCTGACACAGGACGACATCCCCTCTACCAATACCCAGAACCTTCAAGGCGAGATGAATAGCGGAGGTGCCGGAATGAACAGCCACTGCATGGGGTCTTCCCACAAAGTCTTTTACCTCATCTTCAAACCCGGCAACAATGGCAGACGGTGAACCCCAAAGCATTTGTTCATTGAATACCGTATCAAAATGAGGGGGAGAAAGTTCTATGGGTTGTTTGTTACTCATAAACTAGATGCTTTCCGGTCTTAGCCGAAAACCCGGTACAATTTAAGTTTTGCATACGCAAATATGCCAACGAGTACGAGGAAAATAAGGGAGAATATCACGAGCGGTGCAACATCCTGACGGATGGAAATAATGATAAGGACATTGACAGCAAGCTGGACCATTCCGTAGATGGAGCTCACTATGAGATGGGGAATGCTACTTTGGTTGGCCATAAGCTGATAGAGATGTGATCGGTGGGCCTCAAAGATGTTTTCGCGCTTGATCAGCCGCTCGATGATGGTTCCGACAGAATCTATTCCATAGACAAACACAAGTGCCAGGTAGTAAAAATTGCCCGTTTTTATGATCAACAGCAAGACCAGCAGGGTGATCAGAAAGGCCATGGAGACGGCTCCTACATCCCCTGCGAAGCAGGCGGCTCGTCTACGGAAATTGAAGAAGCCGAAGATCAGCAGGGCCATCATGGTATATGACAGCAGCTCGGGATCTATCAATGTCAGAGTATGATTGAGATAGGCAATGGTGCCGATGGTAACAAGGCTATTCACTACGGTGATGCCATTGATGCCATCCATGAAGTTGTAGGCGTTGATGAAGCCCAGGATGACAGGGAGGGACAGGAGGAGCCAGAGAAGGTATGAGTTATTTAAAGACTGGTTGGTGGGGGCACCAACCAGGGAGATATAGGATAGATGGTCGGTGGAGACACCGACCATGGAAAAGGGGGCACCGACCAAGGAGTTTAGTTCCAAAAGCAGGAGCACAACAGCCAGAAACTGGGCTACAATGCGTACGCGGTTGGGAACATGTCCGAGGTCATCGATGAAGCTGACGACACTGATCAGTAGAAAGCCGGTAAAGAACCAGGGTAGCTGAAACCCGTGCATCAGCCACCACAGGATGACGGCCACCACGAAGATGATGCCTCCCCCGCGGATGGTGACTTTTGTGTGGGAGCTGCGCTCGTTGGGTTTGTCGATGATGTTGAAGTGATTGGCGACTTTTAGGTAGCCAATCATCAGGAAGAATAAACTTAGGAAAATAATCAGGCTATTAATCATTTCTTTAATTGAAACATCTTATTTACGTCCTCGAGCCGGACGGCTTTAACATACTTCCTTGACAGATTCACCGGACCGGAAGTAAGTAATTGAACATTCTTCATTGCCCTCATGCCGGGCGGGCAGATACTTTTTTCTTGATAAAAAAGTATCCAAAAAATCAAGCGCTGTAAATATTTTGCTATAAAATTGATCTGATTGTATAAGCAAAAGCAAACTCATCCCGATCCCGTCCCGATAAAATCGGGATCGGGATTTCGGGACTCAAACAAGCTTTTGCATAAAATTCCTTCCCTGATCAATTTTATTTTACGCAAAATATTTAAGGCGCCCACCTTCTAAATTCACTCACAAATAAAAACTATGATTACTATATTGTTTGCCGCCTGTCATCACTTTGATTATTTATCATAAAATCTTCGGCCATGATTTTAAGGCCCTCCTCTATAGTGTATGGTTGTGTGTAGCCCAGCTCTTTGAGCTCAGGGTGGGGGACCACTTCCAGGGAACGGAAGAGCCTGGAGTAAAAGGCTGGCTTGAGCACTCTGACAAGGGGACGGAGAAACACCGGAATGCTCAGGATCTTCTTGGATGGATTGATCGTGTTTGCCAGACGTTGAGCCAGTTCAGATGTAGAAATGGCTGGCTGATCCGATGGAGTGATGGTGATGTTCTCTCCTTTCTGGATCAAACAGTCAATCAGTGAGATCAGGTTGTCGACAAAAATCATGGATCGGCGGTTGTCAATCCCACCTAAAGGTAATGGTCCCGAACCCTGGATGGCCTGCATGAGTTTTAACAGGTTTCCTTTCACTCCCGGACCGTAGATCAATGGTGGGCGGATGATGGATACTTTGAAGTTTTTGTCTTCCAGCTCCTTTAGCCCCATCTCCGCTTCCAGCTTGCTTTGACCATATGGATCGATATTCGGTGACAAACGAATGGTATATGGTGACAAATCCCACTGGATTGGATCATCACTGGCATCCAGGCCATATACCTTGATGGTTGATAGAAAAATGAATTGCTTTACTCCCTCGGCCTTTGATGCTTCTGCCAGTTCGAGCGTTAGATCACGATTGACATCGAAGTATAGCTTTTCGTCAGTCTTTTCCATCCGATGGGCAATGCCCGCACAGTGAAGGACGGTTGTGATGTTATTGAAATCGATTTCCGATACCGGTGTCTTTTGGAGGGAGACAGGAATGGCTTGTTTCCTGAATGAGGATTTTTGGAGGAAACGGGAGCCGAGGAAACCGGAGGAGCCGGTGAGGAGGATGTTAGGTGGGTGGGTCATTAGGTTATTAGATCATTAGGTTATTAGGTATCGCTTAAAGCTACCTAAGTAAAGAGCCTAATTCCGTTTTAAATAGTCAAATAGTCATCCGATGACCTTCCGTCGCACTGGCCCTTTGAGTCATTGGATGACGAAATATTTTATCATCCAATTTTCTTGCCTTTCTATTATCTCAGTCATTGTTCGACTTTTCTACAACTCACCCCATTATCAATTGAAGTGAGTTGTTCATATCTGTTTCCCCTCTCTTGCTAAGAGAGGGTAAGGGAGATTCTCTAAGCTGATTGTCGATTGTATTCAATTCTCAGTTATATACGCAGAGTCCTCTTCGAGTGACTCTGCTGGGAACTGAGATGATGTAGACGAAGCCTCCTTTTGCGGTCATTTTGGTTTGACGAGGATTCCTGCTTTCGCAGGAATGACGTTTAGGAGTTTGGTTGTTTTAATTCCTGCTTTCGCAGGGATGACGTCTTAATGGAGGTACTCAAAGACCTTCTTAAAATATTTGAGGCTTAGTTTGAGCATATTGGTTTGGATGCCGTTTTCGTGGCAGGCGCGGACGATCTCTTTGTTGAGGAGCCAGCGGGACTTCCAGGATTGGTTGCTGAGGCCTCCCGGGAGCATGTCTACCATGAGTAAAGGCAGGTACCTGGCTTTGATCCTATTGGTATATAAAAACCTGATGAGGAGCTCGTAGTCTGCTGCAATGGTATAGTCTGTCTGATATCCCCCTAGCTTTTCGTAGGTTGCTTTCCTCGCATAAAATGACGGATGGGGTGGCATATAGCCCCAGGCAAACTTTCCGGAATGAAAGCGTTTTGCAGAATAGTATCGCTGGGTCTTGCCCTTGTGTTTCTGGACAAAACGAATGTCCCCGTAAATGGCTTCCAGCTCATCATCACTAAAGGCATCAGCTACCTGACTCAATATCGCGTCATCACTGTAGCAATCATCTGAGTTGAGGATGCCGATGACCTCTCCGGTCGCCATTTTGATGCCTTTGTTGATGGCATCGTACATTCCTTTATCATGTTCAGAGATCCAGTTGGTGATCCCGAAATCTTTGACCATCTCGACTGTGTCATCGGTTGAGGAACCATCGATGATGATATGTTCGATGTCGGGGTGATCCTGGGCTTTCACACTTTCGAGTGTTCGCCGAAGGGTTTTGGCACTGTTGTAGGTTACGGTGATTACTGATATTTTCAATGGTTAGGTCAGTAGGTTATTAGGTTATTAGGTCAGTAGGTTATTAGGTTATTGGGTTATTGGGTTATTGGGTTATTGGGTTATTCCACCTTCGCTAAAGCTTCGGCGGACAAGTAGGTTGGTAGGTTATTCCACCTGGGCTATCCAATACGCTACTACTTACGCTAAAGCTACGGTAGTTAAAATAGCTTCGTGGATCAAAGAAAGCTGTTGTGGACGCGATGGGTTATTTGCAGGTCTCTTTCCAATCCCCCTTCCCCCCTTTGTAAAGGGGGATTTCTGACATTAATCAATTCCGTTTTAGATAGTCAAATAGTCATCCAATGACCCGCAACTGCTTGGACTTTTTAATACAGTGGCTAGACTCTGCAGGATCACTGAAATCACTTACTGTTACGATGAAAAATGAGGAAATCTAGTAAGGATCCCAATATTTATGTCCTCAGGCCGGACGGGCCCTTCATTTTTGTCTTGAAACAAAAACGAAGCAAAAAGTTCAAGAAAAATTTAAGGGCACAGGCCGACCATCGCGCACCACGCGCCAATTTTTCACCCACCGCCGTGATAGTTTATTCACTACTTCTTATTCCGAGCATAAGAGATAATTAAAATCTCAGTCTAATGATTAACCTAGATACACAATCATCATTTTTATTGGGTCAGTTTCCTATTCTTAGAAGACCGGCCAACGGAAGAGAATTTGCGTTATGGCTCTAGATTAATAGCAAACCTTTTACCTTCTACTTCACTCTATTTTCCTCTCTCTTACTTTTATAGCGGGGTTGCCCTGATAAATGCCATAGGCCTCCAGGTCCTTGGTGGCGATGCTACCGTTCTTTCACCAACTCACCCCGACATTAATCATCTAAAATTCTTTACTCCCCACTTCCCTCTCTTGCAAAGAGAGGGTGAATTGTATTTTTACTACCCACTGCTCGATCTCTTTTTTAGCTGGTCTGACTATCGTCCGACCTGGCCGATCAATCTTCAATCTTCCTTTCCTTAACCTTCAATGCAGGGTTTCCCTGATAAATGCCATACGCCTCTAAATCCTTCGTTGCAACACTACCAACCGATAGTATCGAATGACTTTTCATTGTCACTCCGGGGCAGACGACGGCCTTCGCTCCTACCCAGGCACCGTCTTCAAGAACGATGGACTTAACGATGAGGTCGAAGGTAGATTTCTTGTAGTTGTGGTTGCCGGTGAGGAGCATGGCTCCCTGGCTTAGGCAGCAGTTGGAGCCGATCCTGACTGTGGTGAGGTTATCGATCCAAGTGTTCTCCCCAAGCCAGGTGTGGTCTCCGATCTCCAGGAACCAGGGGTATTTGATGTTTACCGATGGGTTGATGCGGACACCTTTGCCAACTTTGGCTCCAAACAGACGCAACAAGAGCACCTTCAATCCGCTGGAGGGGTTCCAGGCGTTTTTGAAGAAGAGGATGTTGGTAAAGTACCAGAGGGTCTTCTTTAGACCGTTCCCTGGGTTGAACCACGAATTGTCGTATTTAGAAAGGTCGGTCTTCATTGTTCGAAGAAATCAGAATACAGGAATCAGAAGTCAGAAAGTCTAAATAACGCAGAGTCCTCTTCGAGAGACTCTGCAGGGACAGGAACTGAGGTCTCTGCTGGAACCGACTGCAGGAACAGGTCCGTATTCAATCAGATAGATTATCTACTGCACACCTCCTCAAACATCTCAACATATTCTCTTTTCAAATCAACCTGCTCCATATAATCAACCGCTACTTTTCTGGCGCCCTTCTGAAGGATTCTATATTGTTTATGATTTATGTTAAGCAGCTTATTCAACGTACTTAGCCAGATTCGATTATCAAGAGGAAGATCCCATCCGGCCTTTTTCTCCTCCAGCTTCTTCCATGGTGTCTGATCAGAGATCAATACAGGCAATCCCACATTGAAAGCTTCAAAAATGGCATGTCCGAAATTTTCGCCAAAGGTTGGTAACACAAAATAATGATACGATCCAAGCACTTCATTTACCTCACCAGGTAAAACCGCAGGCTTGAAATTCACTTTGATGTTTGAAGGAAATTTTCTAGCTACCTCCAGCAGGGCATCTTTATGATCCTGGTCAGTTACCGGACCATAAATATCATATTCAATCTGGTGATCTGTATCCAGTTGCTCTAAGACATTAAGAAAAAATACATGATTCTTTTTGGGTGCAACTAGTGAAATAGTGACAAACTTTATACTGTTGAATGGTTTGTCAGACAATGCGAATGACGGATCAAAAGACGGGATATTCCCTACCAGCGAAACAGCGGATTTCTCCCACATCGCATTTGAAATATCTCGTGCTTCCTGCTCATCAGTAGCATGCCACCTCACATGATTTCCTCGCAGGAAAAGTACTTTTAGCAGGTATAGATATATTTTTTTCTTAAAGGGTTTTATGGTCAATGCCCCTTTTTGCAACATTCCCCTTGGTGCAATCAGTACAGGGACTTTCAGACGCCTGCCAAGCCGAAGTGGTACAATCGTAGTAAATGGTGAGAAAATCCCATTGATGTAAATGCAATCAAAGTTTATTTGTGATATAATCTGTGCTACATCATTAATTCCCCTGTTCTCCTTTGTCAAATAGATAACCGAAACAGAATCTGACCACGGTATCCATTCATTTTCATTTACATCTAAAATTTCACCATCATGATCCTGATTGGATGCAATCAGATAAATACTAAAATGATCCTTTAATAGATAAATCAAATTTTCTAATGATCGGATGGGACCTCCAGCTTTATAAGCCGGAGAGAAATAATCATAAAAGATCAATAAACCTCGCATCAGGCTATTTCCGCATATACAGACTCATATTGGCGATATATCTTTTCAACAGAAAATCTGCTAACGTTGGATTTCCCCTTTTCAATCAAATGCATTCTCAGCTTCTTATCTTCCAGGGACTTTATTGCAGCCCTTATCTCCTCCATGTTTGAAGGATCAACAATTAAGCCTCCTTCACCTGTGATCTCTGGCATAGCACACCGGCTACTTGTAATCACCGGTACTCCAATGGACTGTGCTTCCAGAATGGGCATACCAAAACCTTCGTATAGCGAAACAAATGCTACAATATCACAGGAAGCATAGAGCTTCAAAAGATCCAGGTAGGGTATATCAACATGGTTTTGATAGGAGATCCCTAGCGTATTCAGTTTGGTCTTTTGACTGGCGCTAAGTTTCCCTACTATATTCAACTGATAGTGTTCTCCTGCAATTGCCTCCATGATCCTATCGAGATTTTTGTTCCACTTCGTTCCTACCTGTAGTATTTCGAGATCAAATTTACTGTCGCGCACAAAGCTTTTTTTAAACTCCATGACCTCCTTTGGGATTTTTGGTGCCGGATTGGGGATTACTACCGTCTTGGTTGTGTATGATGGAAAATGAGCTAAAAACTCATCCCTGCTGAATGAAGAAATAAAGGATATCTTTTTGCAGATCATGGCCGGGATCCTGAACCAGAACAAAGACAAAAAAAATCGCTTGATCTTGTTAGGATGATTCAGAATCGATTGTACATCATGAATCGTGAGTAAAGTCTTCCTTCCTAAAGCCAGGGCCGCATATTGTATGTCGCCGGAGACATGGTTGACCTGTCCTTTGTTTTGAAAACAATATGTCAGATTTTTCCAAAGCGAATACGGGTTTACGGATTTGAAAGGAACCATGTAAGTCTTAAGCTTATTCTTATATCCGCGATCAAAATGAACCAGGTGATCGAAGACCATCTCAATGCTATTGAATCCTTTTGTTTTTTTTCGAAGAAATAAATGAACTGTCAGGTTCTTAATAGCCATACTTTTCACCTACCACCCCAGTATCTTCCTGGCAAACCAAAGGAAAAAACCGACAAAAAACAGTGATTTCAGAAAGTGATTGAGCACTACATAAAGCTCTGTCTCAGCCTTGATTACCTGGAAAAAGACCAAAGGAATAAACACCAGGGACAAAGGACTCTTGCTCGCATATTTCAAGAGCTTACCAAATACCCAGGCAATCAGTCCTCCCCAGAAAAACATAAAAAAAATTGCACCGCCACGTCCAAAATTGCCATAAGCTTCTCCAATGATGGAAGTCCCCATTGAAGTACCATCACCAATTGTAAGACCGGTGAGTCTTCTGAAATTCTCTTGTCCGCCAGCCAATTTCTTATCTTGATTAAACAATCTGGGGACGATTGCATTTTCCAAAGCTTCGATAAATGTTTCTCCCTTCGCATAGGGCTCTGATTCCGGAACATTCTCCATGATGGCTGATATGATCCATCCCTGATTGAATCGAACGTTGATCAGGTCTACCATCCCAGATTGCGCTATGTCTTCGAAATAAATCAATCGTTTTGCAATAACTGAGAAAAAACGCTCTATTTTTTGCTGATTGTTCAGGTCTGACCTGCCTTCCCTGAACTCTCCTTTTGCCGACTGGAGTACAACCATCAGGAAAAGCCCCAAACCAATGATCAAGATTTTAGCCCTCACACTGTACTGCCGCTCCAGAAAAAGGAAACAGGAAATTAAAGCACCCCATAGTACCAGATCATGGAACATGCCCAGATATATACTGTTCAATGCTAATATGCCTAAAATGATCACCAGCCACACCCGCTTCATTTTCGAATTCGTTGAGAATAACATTAACGCCAGACCTACATACTTAAACCCAATGATGAGGTAGATCAAAAATCCGATGGAAGCCGGTTTATAAGGAGAATATATCTCAGCCACCAGACCCACTATGATCATGGTGTACGCGACTTTTGGCTTACTCATGGAGTAAAGCCTCAGATCATTGTGTACCTGGTCAAAGTCATGTTTCGGGATCATCAGCAATACCCCCAGCGAAAAAGCGATCGTTCCAGGCACAACCAGGGACATGTATTCAAACTCTGGCACATACATGTGATACCTCCAATGGTCGTCATTGAGAATATAGCCTGTTCTTGCCCCGACAATCCATTGTAATCCTGCAATCAAAAGCATCAGCTCCATGATCGGGATGGTTTTGCCTAATCTGATGATAAATAATGCAAACAGGAAAACGAACCATGAGATCCCCAGCGCCGTGAGTGGTTCATTAACGATTAACAGTATCGGAAACGCAAACGCCCCAACCACCAAAGCATTCCTCCAGTCAAACTGACCAGTGTCAACATGGCGTCCTTCTATAGGTGCCGGTATTATTTCAGCTGAACTGTTCAATAGACTCACACTTTTTCTGATAGCTCCAATCCCTGATCATGAGAAGTGAATTTTCTCCAAATCTAGCCAAATCTCCTGCTAACATCTCGTCGATGGCGACAGCAAGCGAATCACAATCCCCACTTCTAAATATCCGGCCGTTATTACCGTTTATTAAGTCCCTTGCACAGCCTACCTTATCGCTGGCAATAACAGGTTTTCCACAAGCCATGGCTTCATTGATCGCCAGGCCCCAGGTTTCCCCTGGACCTTGTGAAGGTAATACAAACACATCCCCCAATCGATAAACCAAAGGCATTTTAGACTGGTTTTGGAAAGGAAGAAAGCTTATAAATGAATGATTCTTAATGTATTGCCTTAATCTTTCTTCCAAAGGACCATTTCCAACCATCAGCAGCCTGACTGACTGTGTTTTCCTTTGGTCATTTACCTTTTTAACTGCTGAAATAAGTAATTCCGGATCTTTTTTTGTTTCAAATTTACCACAGAACAGGATCACCCGGTCTTTCGTTGAAAACCCCAGCTCCGTTCTCCAGGCATTTGCCTGCTGTTGCCAATTATCTCCAGCCGAAAACCTGCTATTGTCTACAGCATGTGGAAAGAAAACCAGCTGGTCATCCTTTATCCCATGTGCTTTAAAATAGGCTTTGTTGTTGCTCCCAACATAGAAGGCTTTGTCTACATAGGAATAAACAAATCTCAATAGTAGTCTTCGAATGATCCGTCTGATTCCCGGTTGCTCATCTAAAAGGTTGGAGTCTCCGGTAAACCAGACCGGGAGCTTTCCTTTAAAATGTCGCATTACCATAAAATGACTCTTGAAGTTCCAACCAATAACCATGACAGCATCCGGTCGGTATTCTGCAATCTCATCAACAAGGTCTGGACAATCTATCCCGCTCCATGATTTTGATCCCGGATTTGCCGATACGTTTTTGGATGCATGCCATTCATAGCCATCAAGCAAGGGGATATCCCACGAAACTTTTTTACCAAAATCAGGGTCGTCAAACCCATCAATCGCCTGCGGCCAGGTGTAAAATACCTTTAGATCAACTTTGCCTCGTACCGACAATAATTGAAAAAAAGGTGCATAATACTGGACCGGGTGGGTAGTTACAATTGCTAATTTCAGCATTGATCCAAGATCGATGAGTAAGTTGTGATGATTGCGAGACGCACTAGACTGTTTATTTGCTGATTTGTTTTATGTTAACGGCTTTTGAACCTCTGAATCATGTTTGTTTATGCTATTAAGTTAAGATATACTATGTACTCTCCCTTCACCCTCTCCATGAGAGGGATAGGATGGACTTAACTTAATAGCATAAAACCGTTCAGATCTTTTTACATAGATGTAGAATTAATAAAACTGTTATGCATTTTATTCCACATGCATCTAATGTCTCGAATGGCTGATATTGATGGACGCTTCAATAGCTGTCAGCAACTTCCGGGTATTTTCCGCGGATGAGTATTTTTCAAGCTTTGAGTAGTCTGGTTCCCATGTATCAGAAGCAATTCTTGACAGTAAGGTTTCTTCAATCTGATGTTCTACCTCCTCTTTACTAAGTTCGGCTTTATACTTTACCGTGTACTGTTGAGCCTTACATTCACTGAGGACCTGCAAAGCCGTGCTTTCCTCATGAAATATCGACCAGACCGGCCTTTTACTCAGCAGTGACTGGTAGATTTTGGATGCTGTATAGTGTTTTTCCGTACTCCCGATTACCATCACGGTATCTGCTTCGGATAGAAAATTTAAAACCTCCAGAAATGGATAGCGCTGTCTATTTTCTTTGACGATGCTGCCGAGTCCATACTCCTCTGCGTAATCCCGAATGGTTTTGCCCGGATAATTGCCTGTGCCCACAAAAACCAGTTCAATATCCGAAGGCCATTTGTGCTGATCCCTCAATGAGGAGATTTTCTTGAATAGAAGCTCAACAAACAACCTGCTATTGGGTAGAAAAGCGCCTGCATAGATCCAGGGCTTAATGCCAGCCTTCCATGGAAACTCCAGGTGATCAAGCTTGATGTGATGATCTTCCGAGTCGAAGCCGTAGGGGAACGAGGTATGAAAGACACTCAACCTACGCTTATGCTTCGGCTGACGAGTCGGACCCTCAGACATTCCGACATTCAGATCGATTGATTCTTCAGCTGAATCATGAATATTTGGGTCGACCCATTGATATCCGGAGAAATTTCTCTTTAGAACCGGTTGATAATAGTCGTAACTCACTCCTGTGATGAGGGCAGCCTTTTTCACGGCAATCGGTTCCAGAAACCAGGCCAGAAAATTTGTGAGCCTGTGCCGCCAGTCGGCCCTACCTGATATATCCCTTACCCAGGGATCGATGTAGTCAATTCCATAAGGGATTCCTGTCTTTTTTCTGAGCATTCGACCCAATAAAGCAGTATAGAAAGAAGGAATGGGTATCCAAACAAAATCGACCTGTCTGTTCCTGATTAATTCCAGTGCTTTACGATAAAGAAATGGAAATGACCTGATCCCAATGTCTCCAATAAATCGTATGGGTGGTACCGGATAGGCTTTTACATGAATCACTTCCACATCTTCTGAAACGGTTCGTAAAAGATCATGATCAGGAGTCTCTTCATAATATTCCGGGTGAACTGCGAGTACTACCGATTTCCATCCATGCCGGGCTGTATAATTGGCCACCAACCTGGCCCTGTGGACACCCGCAAGATTGGATGGTGGCCAATGTGGATATATAATAAGTAATTGTCGCAAAATCTACATAAGATTGAAGTCCAACTTTGCTAAATCAACCTTGACTTCGTTGATCGAGTAACTACGTTGGATAAAGCCCAACTTCGCTAAAGCTTCGTTGGATAAAACGGCCAATGGGGATAGATGATCAGCAGGTTTTTCATTTATGGCATTCGATAGCTACTGATGCCCTAAACCTGGCTGGGTTTTCTACCAGTTTGAAGTTTGGATCTGATGAATCCCCCGGCTCACACTTTCTTATTTCTTTAAAGCCTACACGCTCCAGCTCTACCTTAAGGGAGTTAAAATCCCACATCCAAAGGTGTTTGCTGTTACCCAGCATATGCTCCATAACAGACCTGATGCCCTTTTTTCTCTTTTCAACACCGAGTATGGTATCCTTCATAAAATGAATGGCTTTTTCATCATCATTACTACTTTGATAGATCCGGATATGGTATTCCAGGTCCGGAATAACCATTCTAAAAATGCCTCCTTCTGCCAGTGACAGGTAAGTGTTTTGCAGAGCTTTTCTGAAATCTTCCAGTGAGAGATGTTCAAGTACATGCGAACAATAAACCCCTTTAGCAGATCCATGTGGTACTCCGGGTAGCTTTCTGGTGATATCTCCATAACGGACATTTGCAGGCCACTGCACTTTGGAAACTGACTTTATGAGAGGACCTAGGACCGGAATCTTTTGAAGTGCCAGGGATGGAGATGCATCAAAGTTGACCCATCCGTCAGGTGCATCCAGCCCACATCCATAGTGAATATATCGCATGTTAATCTACGGCCAATTTTAATGATTCAACTTCCCAGGAGGCTACATCGGTAACTGAATTAAACCGCCTGAGCTTTCCTTGTCTTATTAATTCTTTTTCATCAATTACCTTTTGCAAGCATTTTTTTAGCTCATTTGGATCAATTGAGGTCAATATGCCATGCCCGGTGTATTGATTGATCAGGATTCTTTGTCCCTCCGTATCAGTCGCAATGATATATAAACCCGCCTGCAGATAGGCCCAGATTTTGTTGGATAGTGCCAACTCATTGTTAAAATCCTTCCCTGGCTCAAGGGCCAGCCCAATATCATATTTACCTAGCGAACGATGCAGATCCACCTGTAATTGTGGAGGGATGACCTTTATAAAATGCTTATTTGGCTCAATCCAGTTATCAGCAAAGGGCTGATGAAGCTGGCCGATGAGTGTCAACTGAAAATCGTCCGAAAAAGATTTAAGCACTTCAATGAATGGCTCCAGACCCCTGCTGTGATTGATGTTCTGAGAGTACCAAACCAATTGAATCTTTTCAGGTGTAACCTCTGATGGAGCATCAAATTCGATTTTCGAAAAACAGTTGTTAATCAGAAGTGGTCTCCTGATATCATCACATAACCGGAGGGTCTCATCCATGATGGGTTGGCTGGCAAAAGTCACCCTGAGAGCAAATGGTAACAGGTTTTTCATTAGGAATGCTTCCTGATTATTTCCGGGGTTGAATTGCCCCCGCAATACCCCCTCACCGGGGTAAAAGTCTTCCACATCAAAATGAAAAGGTTTATTCAAGTGCTGACTTAATTTGTAGGCTGGATATAACGTACCAATGTTGTGCGCTATGATCAGATCCACATCCCGGATATTCGCTTTTACAAAACTCCAGAGCAGCAGGGATCTTTTGTTGCTGGCCATCGCATTGATCAGCACTGACCTTCTGAATATTCTAACCAGTAAAACCGACAGGTATTGGGCTACCGTAGAAAACAGCCAGGGGATAAATGGAGACCGCGTGGCGGATAAATAAATGGTTTTGACGTTATGTTCAACAGACAACTGTTGTTGTTCATACTGATCTGACCAATTACCTAACCTGAAGCCGATGAAGATGCATTCATTCTCCAGGCTCATTACCCTAAGTTCCTTTAGCAACCGCGGGTTTGTGGTCAGGTTAGATGTAGTAATAAATAATATCCTTTTCAATTAGCTGGTATGAAATGGTTGGTTGAATTTATATAGTAGCTGGTTGGTGAAGACACCATTGCAGTCAACTTAATAATTATTTACTTAAAACGGTGTACATTTCTAATCCCGAATGGATGACAGGATTGTAGAAATATCGTTAATGTAAGAATTAACTCCGAAGGAGTGACATAATAACACCCCTTCGGGGTTAGATCTTATGTTCGATCTAGCATCTATAATACTGGCACCCCTGCCTTCCGCAGGCAGGCCTTCGGGATTTATTAAAGATGTAAATTAAATTAAGAATCTTCTTAGGTTGACGGCTATGACCAACCGGGTGACCAAAATTTCAAATAAGTATACAAGTTTGTTTTTTATGCTATTAGGTTAAGATGTTTTTTATATCCTCTCCCTTCACCCTTCCGCCAGAGGGCGGAGGACAAAGTGGACTTAACCTAATAGCATTTTGCATGTTCCAGTCCCAATGCAAGAGGTAAGCCTATTTCCGCATGATCAATTATTAGTTGATTTGGAATGACCTGTTCTTCTGGACAATTCTATTTTTTCCATCAGGTGAATTTCCGGGTGCTGTGCGACGATGAGTCCATCTTCTGAAAAAGAGTCATCCTTGTCAATGGACGTGAGTAGTTTAAAACCCTGCCCAACCAGCAATTCCTCACATCTGTGATGCAATTCATTAGAATGAGTTGAAATAAAGACAAACCAGACATTTTTCAGGGCATAATCTGCTCCTTCAAGCATCTCCAATTCATATCCCTGGATGTCACTGTGTAATATATGAACCGTTTTAAGGTTTTGTTGTTCAAAGAAAGTGTTTATACTGATAGTTCCTTTTGAACCCGCCTGCTCTTTACCAATAAAGTAAGGATAAAACTTACCACTCATTCCATTTAACCTAAAATTGAGCTGTCCACTGACCCTGTTGAAAGGATCCGGTTCTATCAGATGATTGACGGCGCCCGGAATCTCCTTTTGGAACCACATGGAATAAAATCCCCAAAAGGCTCCCAGCTCCAGCATCACAGCGTTTTTGGGTAATTTTTTCAGGATTTCTCCGAAGATCCGCTCTTCCTGTGGCTCATGTACTCCTCTATTGGCCTTCAACACCCGGGCCACCTCCGGACCATAATAGCTCCCCAGGTTTATTTTAAGTCCATTGTGCATGATCTGCTTCCCCTGTAATACTTCTCCGGCATTTTTTACGCGGGGGATGAAATCATTGTCAGGACTGGATACTGTAATCTTTAACCGCTCTTGCCAGATATCTGACAATTCTTTATTCATGATCCAGCTGTCGAATAAACCGGTTGGGACGAGTCGAAAAGCTATCAGCTTACGCAACCAGAGGTTTTTCCTGATCAGCACCCTCATGTTTTGAACCAGGCTCACTTTAGCTGTTTTAGTTCATGAATCAATTGATCGGGCAGCGGCTTCTCCGGGTCGACAGCCCCTTCGAAGTGCACCTTATTAAAATCATCCGGCCTGCATTGCGGCACATTGGTTTTGGGATGATGTAGCACAATTGCATCCGAAATAAAAGCCGCCCAATAGCTATATGTACTTGCCTTTGTCGTAATGATCACTTTGCTGGAAGACAGTACCAGGAGATCTACCAAATCATTGACCGGTTTGAAATAATAGACATCAGGTTCTTCCAGCAGGGGCTTTAGCTCTTTTTCAAATCCATCGGTAAAAAGGAACACTTTCAATTGCTTTCCGGCTGTTTTTCGGATCATCCTTATCTGAGCCAGGTAATACGAAAAATCCAGGGCATCTTTTAACCCAATGTAGTCTCCTCTTCTCACATGCACCCCAATTTCTGGTATCTCTGACAGCCGGGCAGTCTCCAGATGCCGTGGCCGAATGATCTCATAAAATCCGGGGATGATCATGTCCCTGTATGCTGAAAGCTCGATCAGGTCAAAAACGTGTGGCGTGGACCGGAACCTTAGTTTCTCTGCCCCCACTACCATCGGATCATTAATGGCGCCAATCACCGGAAGGTCCTTTGGAATTCCTGAAAACAACCTGGTCTTTCGCTTGAAATACCCAACGTACCACCTCCATGATCGATCCCAGCGACGAATGCTTCCTACCGGGATATGTACCCATCCTGAAATATCCAGGTCCGCATTGTGTTTTTGGCTCCATACGTAAGCTTTGGCCCATGTAATGAGTTTATTACACATGCCACAACGATTGAACCGAACGAATAAAACAGGTTTAGCCAAACTCATTGTTGCTCCTGGAGCTCAGCATGGGCTTTTAAGGTAGCATTAAACAAGTCAAGGTATTGAGATGCAATTTGCCGGGTTGAGAAATTTTTTACACAATAATCGCGGACTGCCTTTCGGTCAATTTTTTCAACTTGTTTTACAGCCCTGATCATTTCATCCACATCTTTAACGACAAACCCAGTCACTCCATCCACCACTACTTCAGGAACAGCTCCCCTATCAAAGCCAATGACAGGTACTCCACATGCCATGGCTTCGACCATCACAATACCGAATGGCTCTTCCCATTTAATGGGGAAAAGGAAGGCTTCTGCCTGCTGGAGGTATTCCAGTTTTTGACTGTCATTTACCGGTCCCACAAACTCTATCAGCGAATTTTTAAGATGCGGTTCTACCTGTTTTTCAAAGTAATGGACATGATCCTCTTCAATATTCCCTGCGATGATCAGCTTTTTGCCTGTTGCCAGAGCCACATCAATGGCTTCCCTGGTCCCTTTCAGATCCTCTATTCGTCCCAGGTAAAACAAATGCTTTCTGGCCTTTTCTGCCGGCTTGAAATAATCAATGTTTGTGAAATTATGGATGGGAGTACATTTATCTGCAATTGGGTGCTCTTTGATCATATGCGCCCCACAACAGGTAAAGGCCAGCTGATTGCCTGCAATGCTGGCCGCAAGACTGGTAGATTTCCGGCTGATCTGTCGCTGGTAGGTTTGATATACGGGGATACTGGTCCTGAAAAAAACAGGATATTGGTATAACAGCCTGGAAAAGGAATGAATAATATCCGGCTGAACTTCACGCACGACCCGATAAAGTTTTTTGGCATTGAAAAAGACATTGTCATATCCCCTGGAGTGGAGCCTGTCCCAACTAATGATCCGGACCGCAGCAGTATTGGAAGACTGAGGGTGAGCAACAAGTGTGACTTCATGACCCTCCCTGGAATACGCATAAATCAACTGATCTACAATCCTTTCGATACCACCATAAGCTATTGGTGGTACCGGAATTTCGGGGTCAACAGTTATCAGAATCTTCATTTGGGGTTAATCCTCCAATAATCTAGCCAAAATTATTCAGACAAGTGAGGATGCTTAGGTCTATATCCCATTGCGTAGGTAAAAAACTGGAATCTTTTGGTCAACTTCCAACCAATTAACCGGGTAAGTAGTTGGAATACCCTTCCACCTTCGATCTGATTGGTACTTCCTCCCAGCTGCCGGATCTTTTCTTCCGTTTCTCTGACCAGCTCAGGATAATGAGGATACATTCTAAAGACCCATTCTTGAAACCTATTTGCAATCAATTGCCTTACCTCGCATGAATTTTCCATTTCAAGAATATGGTTACAACCTATTGCTGTTGATTCCAATGCAGTTTCGAATGCCTTTCTTGACTTCACTGATGCTAAACTCCCCGCGTTACCAGATCGATAATAGGTGACTGCATCATTGGCAAACCTTACTTTTTTAGCATGCTTAAGAATACGCATACTGAATTCGAAATCATCGTTCAATGAAAGGGAGCTATTCCACCCACCAGCTAACTCCATAATATCCTTTGGTATTAGCCAAAGCCAGGAGGATGCCATGTCAACACGCTGGGAAAGTGATTTTTTTATCCAATCTAGCGAATCCAAATCTTCCCAAACAGTCTCAGGAATGAAGCGGGTACTTTTTGGATCCGCATCATAAAACCGCCCCCAACGACAAGAAGCAACACAGTTTGGATATCCATTTAGAGCAGCCACCTGAGCCTCAATGTGCTTGGGATTCATTAAATCATCAGCATCCCAAAATTTAATAAAATCCCCTGAAGCTTCATGCAAACCCCGATTACGAGCAGCTGCGGCTCCTGAGTTTTCCTGATCAATGACCGTAAGTTCATTTTCATATTTCAGAAGAACGGTTAAACTTTTGTCTTTAGAGCCATCATTAACACATATAATTTCCAAAGGTTGATAGGTTTGCGCCAATACTGACCTAAGGGTGGCCTCAAGGAACGGAGTTGCATTGTATACCGGAATGATGATAGAAACCTTTTTTTCTCTCAAGTCTAAGTTCGCAACTCCTCCTCCAGATTGTAATAAATCTTGGATTTGGATAGTCCATTAAATAAATGCCGTAAATCTGCCGCCGAATATTTGAGATAAGCAAAAGCCCTGGAGAATTTAAGAGAAGGAATTAGATAAGAAAGTGTCCTTCGTCCATGTCTTTGTCTTAAACATTTAAACGCTAGTTTCCTTTCTGAAGCATTTAACGGACAATGCTCATCAAACAAATATTTAAGTTGTACGGCTGTAGTTGCTTTTAAATATTTTTCAAAACCCTGCCCTTTTTTATATTCCTGACCATCATGCATTCTCCACCAAATCAATCCCGGATGCATTACTACTACACTATATCTTTGACTGAGCTTCAACCACGAATCATAGTCCCCTACATATCTGGTTCTGCTTAAACCTCCGACTGCTTCAAAGGCATCTCTTCTGATGATTGTACCTGAAGGACCGGTCTTGAAAAACCCATTACCTAAAAATTCTTGCTTATAAGCTTGATTTTGAGAAACTATAAATGGGTAGGGAATTGTCATCTCAGGCTTTTGGGCACAAAATCCGAATCCAGCATCCGGAAATTTCTCCATAGCATTCACCATAACCTCAAGTCCATGAGTATATATCAAGTCATCAGAATCCAGGTACTTTAAATATTTCCCCTTTGCATAAATAGCGGCTCTATTTCGGTTTGGATAATCACCAAGATTTTGCTTATTAATGAATACTTTGATACGAGGATTAATTGCCTCATATTGCTTTGCAATTGCTACCGATCCATCAGATGATTGATCATCAACAATAATTAGTTCCCAGTTTTTATAAGATGACTTAATGACACTTTTAATTGACTCTTCAATAAAAAGACTCCTATTATAAACAGTCATTAAGACACTTACCAGGGGTTTTGTCATGCTATTTTAAAGATATAAAGTGACCAATTGAATGGGTTAGATATACCAAATAGGCTTCTTAGTTATTTTATTGATTACCTTTTTTCTGATCTTCTTACTTATACTATACAATGCATTCTGTGCTGCTACAGGGTGTTCATTTAGAATCCTGTTAACTATATTATTTAGCTTTTCCCCCAACAATTCATAGTCCTGGTTTTCATGCGGTTGATTGTTTATTAGCCAGGGTTGCTTAATCATTTCATTATAAATATCCGGATTTTCTTCAATCAGGGTTATTTCAGATACAACCTTTTCAAACGAATCATAAGCATGTACATTTATAAAGCTTTTAGTATTGAATTCCTCATGGATTCTTGGGTTTCCCCAGTAGATAGGGATACTTCCCACAAGCATCGGCTGTACAAGTTTTTCAGTGGTATATCCAGGGAAAGAACTGTTTTCAAATGCTATGGTAAATCGATATTGGGAAATAAACTCAAGTTTATCCTCAACTGGTCCTCCGGTGTTATTTTTGTATTTCCCTCCAGAATCTACTTGTTTATATTGATTAAGCACTTCAAAAAATGAATTCCGTTCTTGGCCTTTCGGATTACTCACTACCATATTGCAAAATTTGGTTTTTGGAGTACTTGCTATTGGCAATTCATTGCCTTTGGTCAAGTACTTAAGGTATGTAAACAAATAGAGCGGGACTCTTGTGTTTTTACCTTCATATTCGTCATAGTCAAAAGAAAGCGAATGATCACATTCCCTAAAATCAGGTCTTACATTCTCCGCTGTATAAAAAATTCGGTGACATTTATAATTCAAAAAATTAAATCCATAACAGGAATAGATCAACAGATCAGGATCGGAATCAGATAATTGAATATTAAAATGCTTGCGGAGCAAATTGGTCAATAAATTTTGCTCAGGACTAAAACCAGCCCAGAAATCGGAATAAGCTAGCTTAATGGTTGGTCTCATGGGCAATCTTCTTTAGAAAGTGTTTAGCTGCTCTGAATTCTTGATATAGTTTCTTCCAATTGTACCAAAGCCAGTAGGGCTTTACTTTATGTTTTATACATCTGTAGAAAACCCTTAGATATGGGATCATCGAGTAATTAATTGATGGAAGCAACTCAAATTGCTGATAATCAACCTCTAACTCATTCAGTTTTCTTCGGAACATTTGACTACTGGAGTGATGATGATAATGATTAACCCTGCGTTTAGTATCATAAACGAGTTTAAATCCCTTCGTAATTGCCCTGTGAGCCCAGTCCATATCTTCCCCAAAAGCAATTGGTCTAAATGAAAGCTGATTACGAACAATTTCGGTTCGGTACATTGCATTGACATCATCCCAGCCACAAATCCAACGTTTTTCTCTTCCTGAAAGCCTTTTGAATTCTTTTGGATCAGGATACTGATAAGCCCTTACTTCTCCGTTACTAATCGGTCTAAACCATTCCAATGGATTATTAGTACTGTCATGGGGTACAATTTGCTGACCACAAACACCCACTACCTCAGGATCCTCAAAATGTGCAGCCATCAGCTCTAGCAACTTCGGATCATCTGTCCAGGCATCTTGCACTGTGAAGTAAATTAACTTTCCGTGGGCCTCTTGCACCCCGAAATTCCGTGTGGCGCCATGATTAAATTCCTTAGGAGGTATTTGTAGTAACCGGACTGGGTATTCCCGGAGTAGCTCCAGCGTGCCATCCGTCGAACCGGAATCAATGACGATTACTTCTAATGAAGCATGCAATGTCTGATTAAAAAGGCCGTTCAAACATTTTTTTATCGTTTTGGCTCCATCTCTAACAGGAATGACAACAGATATAATCATTTTCTAGCTAATCATCCGATAAAATAATCCAATCAACCTCATTTTTTTAATCATCGGATTGGTAGAGACTTTTAGCCTTCCAATAATAACTAGTAACTGGTAATTCCAAATGGACAAAATATGATTTTTTAAACCCCACTTTAGCATCTCTTTATAAATTGTGTAATATGTAGATGCATTAGAAATCAAATAATGTAAAAATAACTTCTTAAAAGCTATTGCTAAATCTGCCTGATAACCTTCAATCTTTGAACCTTGCAATGAACTTATCCAATTGTTGCTTTCTTTGATAAATAAAATCCTGCAATTGATCGAAGCCTCGCTGAAATAGCTCTGTTTCACCACATCATGATGATCTATTCGATAATAGCAGTCCGGGGTTGCCTCAACGACCTCAAAACGGGGGTTATGCAGCAGCAACGCTCGAGAGTGAAGTTCCGGATCTGTTTTTACCAGAAAGGCTTCATTAAACCCTCCAATTTTCAGGTAGAAATCTTTCTTCCAGATGGGACAGGTAGTTTGCCAGGGGGCCTCATCCTGCAAAAACAGATGAAGGTAATCTGCCTGATCCTCACAATAGGTATTAAAAATCTCACCCTTATCACCAGGGGATTCTGAAAAGGATTCCAGGGGAAACACTGCAAAATCCAGATCTGGCCGTGACTCCATATATTGACAGCGTGTACCCAAACAATGTTTGGCCAGTTCGTCATCGGAATCCAGGAATACCAGGTACTTAGCTGTACTTTTTTCTGCTCCAATATTTCGGCAACAAGAAGGTCCCTTAGGCTCCCTGGTACGATTAACAAGGCGGATCCGTTCGTCTTTTCTTGCATACTTCTTTACAAGTTCAGGTCCATCGTCAGTTGATCCATCATCTACCACAATGGCCTCCCAGTCATCAAAGTCCTGTGCGCACAACGAATTCAGTGCCCGGGATACCAGATGTCCCCGGTTAAACAGTGGTATGATTACGGATACTTTAGCCAAACTTCTAACTAAACCTTATTCAGAAATTTTTCAGGAGCGATGGTTTTGCCTCTTTTATTGAGCAACGCATGCCATGTTCCCAGCTGCCGGTAATAATGTTTTAGAGAGAACTTTTGATAATTAAAAGCAAAAAGCAGCCTTTTCACAAGCCAGGAAATCCAATCTGCCCATCCGAATGACTTAATGATCTCCGCATTACTAATAATCTTCAGTTCTTTTCTCAACAGGAGATCGTTTCGCATCCTGTAATACTCCGCGATATATTTAAGATAAGGATTGCTAAAAGACTGCGAACCGGCATGTATGACCTGAGATTGCGGAACCAGAATGGACTTTACCCCTTCCTCTCGCAACCGGTAACCATAGGCTGTTTCCTCACTATATAAAAAAAAATATTCGGGCATGAAACCATGCTTCTTGATAATGTCAATAGGGATCAGCAAACTCGACCCGTTTAATTCTGCCACCTCCCCTCCTAATTCCTCCAGCTTCACCTCGCTCAGTGGCTTCCCTCTGAGCGGATTGGAAATAGAATTGAAATTAACCCGGCCATCTTTCAGTTCATAGCCTCCAGCAAACCGGATTTCCTTCTTGTTGGCCTCCAATGTGATGCTGCCATAAATAGCCTCTTGATGATCCAGGTATGCGTTAACAAGCGCTTCCAGCGCATCCGGCATCACTTCCGTATCGTTGTTTAATATCCACAGAAGATCAAATTGATGGTCGGTCGCGTAGTCAGCAGCAATTTTATGTGCACTAGCATATCCAATGTTGTTTTTATTGGCTATGACTTTCAGGTCCGGAAATACGTCGGAGATCACTTTCACAGATCCATCTCCAGAGGCATTATCAGTTATGAGTATTTCGTATGATCCATAGGACTGTTTCAGCACACTGTGCACACAATTTATGGTAGCAGGCGCATTGTTCCAGTTCAATATGGAGATCAGCACCTTAGGACTCATAAACCTGTGTTCGCTTGTACCAGGAGCTTGATCCACTGGCATGCTCGATGAAATATTGTTCTTCCTCATCAATTACAGAACTATTCCTGTACCAGGGTAAATGCCTTGCCGTGTACTTACCCGCTACCCGCATGGCTGGAACCCACCAGCCTCCTTTAGCACCCGGGCGGTAAAGTGCAAATGTTGTATCAATTTTAGCGATGTAGATTTCGGTATCGGCTTGCATTTTCATCTGCCAGTACATGTCTTCCCAGTCCTTTACTTTTTGCTTGTCATCAAAGTGGTCCGGCAAGTCGTCAATGGCCAAAGCAAACCCTACTTTGCTGTATTCAGGATAAGTGTTTAGAATAGACTTAAAATATTCCATGAAATTGTCCGGACAATCATCCCCGGGATAAATATCAGGATCAGTGTAGACATAATAATCATGTTCAAACCACTTGAAAATGATGGTCTTCCAAAGTGAAAGGTGCCCCACATTCTTATTTAATCGAAATATTGTATAGGGCAGCTGATCGTAATATTTCAGTAATGGAGGATAAGTGGACTGATTGTCGATGATATAAATATTGGTGTACCCCAAAGCCTCGAAGCGCTCAATTTGCTGCTTCAGATAGGTAAACCGGTTGAAATTATTGATCACGATCGGGATATTTCTGGTGTCCCTGATCTTACGACTCATAAACTTTCGGACCTTAGCTTTTATGCGGAAACTGATATTAGATCCCCTCCGCATACTTGCATCGATTGGGATCATATTAGCCATTTCTCACCCCCCTCAATTTGTTTAACAAGTCCTGGTTTACCAAAAACAGCTTGGCATAAAGGCTCCAAAACTGTCTCTTATCTGTCCAGGTCCTGTGATTTTTTACCAGGTCACAACAGGTTCGTGCCTCCTCGTACTTAAACCTTCGATAGAGTTTGTACTGGCACTCATCAGCAAAATGAGCCAAAAACTCCTCAGTATCCATGAAGTTGTAGAGCCACTTGCCATGCTCATAGGAATCGCTCCTATTGCGCTCCTGCCAAATTTCCTGTACATATTCAGGGAAATGCAGTTCTCTGATCATGTGCTCAAAGATGGCATCGATCTCCGCCCGAAATTTCATGTGACCTTCCGCTACACTTTTGGAGGTGCTGTGCAATCTGAAATGGGCCATCAGCTGATCCGTCAAATGAATATGATCCAGTCCATACATGGTCAGGTAGCGAAACCACAGTTCATCATCAAAGACATATCGAAGGCTTTCATTGATCCCCCCCAGCTCCCGGATACAATTCATGCTGTAAAAAGTGCCCGGCTGATTCATTTCAAAGTTAAAGATGGTTTTTGCCACACTTTCTTTCACCCCCATCCGATAGGTATGGCTGGTTTCACCAGTCTCTTCGTAATAGCAATGGGTGAATCCACAGGCCACCTGGGTATTCCTGTCCTGAAATGCTTCTGCTATGGCGGAAAGTGCATCGGGCTCCAGGTAATCATCTGAATTAATCCAGTTGAAAATATCCCCCGTTGCATGTTTCAGGCCTTTGTTGATGGCATGAGCCTGGCCCTGATCCGGCTCACTTACCCACCACGTCAGGTGCTTATCATACTTCTTTAATATCTCAACTGATTGATCCGTACTGCCTCCATCCACTACGATTAGCTCCTTGTGCGGATAATCCTGTGTCAGGATAGAATCCAGGGTTTGCTCCAGGTATTTTCCCTGGTTGAAGGAAGGGGTAACGATAGAGATCTTTGGTTGATACTTCATCCGGAGATTTTTGCTAACAATACTTTGAGGTAGTCATTGGCATCTGAAACTGAGATATGAACCCCATCCGTGGCAGGATAAAGCTTTTGATATTCAATAAACCGGTTTTGTGGAAAACTTCGATTTAGCGTTGACCTTATTTGCTTGTTGGATGTAGACTGTAATGATTGCAAAGCTGTTGGCATTTCAAAAAATATCACTTCAACTCCTGCTTTCATGAAATAATCTACATAAGCGGATAACAGGGCAACCTGATCTGTTTCAGTGCTTTCCATCTCCATTTGATTTGCGATGGTCTCCCGGATCTCCTTATCCTCGTTGTCATCTGAATATTGAATCTCCATTTCATTGGCTGACAAACTGAAGTTGACTGGTAAGGGTATCCGGTTTTTTATACCATAGTAGAGATATTGAACAAAAGTGATCGGGCGATTCTGATATCTGAAACCATCAAATGTTTCTTTTAGCTGGTATAGTCCCGAAACAAAAATCCCGTCGACATAACCCGCCTTGGGAGTTCTGTGGATCAGGTTAGACTCAATTAAAAGATATTTTGGAAGATGATTACTTCGCTTGACAATTTCCAGGCCTTCATAAATGCTCTGACCACCCAACGACAGGTTATATACCGAATCAGGAACGGGCATTTTCTGAGCGGAAAGCCTGAATGACAGGGATGACCCTACGATAACCGTTGAGATTTTTCCAGGTTTTTTTGCAAAAAGGAATCTTTCTACCAGCCGGTTGTTGTCTTCCCATTGATTGACCGTTTGAGAAGGCCATTGGAGCTGATTCACCATGAATAAATAAGTAACCAGAAAAATCAGGCAAAAGCCTATAGACCGGAGGATCATCAAAATTGAAAGTAAATAAAATCAATAGGGGATCCACTATTGAGTATGATAAGTGTGATCATGGCTCCCAACAGGGCTGGCTTAAATTTTTCTCTGAAAACGTTTCCGCGATTCTTTTCCGAAACCAGGTACCACCCGTGATATAGTATTACCGGGAAACTTAGTGTGAAAATGTATAAAAGTGGTATTTCATCTGTATATAAGGATCCATTCGATGACAAGGCTTTGAACCAGGCGATCACGTGATTAAATTCCGGAAGCTTAAACAAAAGCCAGGCTAATGATACGCAAAAGAAAACCCACATGGATTTAATAATCGTATAAACAGGATGGAGAGATGACAGTCCCCGGTTATTCAAAAACCTTTCTGTGACCAATGCCAATCCATGAAAAGTACCCCACACCATATAGCTCCAGGCAGCCCCATGCCATAAACCTCCCAGAGCCATTACTACCATCAGGTTCAGGTATGTCCTGCCCCTTCCTTTGCGGTTTCCCCCCAATGGAATGTACAGGTACTCTTTTAAAAAGGTAGACAATGAAATGTGCCATCTTTTCCAAAAGTCTGAAAAGCCGGAAGCTACATAAGGAAAGTTAAAGTTTTGAGGGATGATGTATCCAAAAAGCCCGGAGATGCCTATGGCTATCAAAGAGTACCCGGCAAAATCAGCAAAGATTTGCATAGAGTACCCAAAAAGATAGACCAGCAACTCAATGGATGAAAAGCGTTCAAACGCAGGCCATACAAGCTCACCCGTGAAATCTTTCAGGTTGTCAGCAACCACCATTTTTAAAAAGTATCCGGTGACTACATGTTGAAAAACATAATTCCACCTGACCCCGGATAAATATTTGGTTTTGATCTGGGGATAAAAATCACGGGCTTTTACAATAGGTCCCGCTACCAGTTGTGGAAACAATGAAATGTATAAGGAGGTATTGAAAAGCAGTTTCCAGAATGGCAGGACCCTGACCTGATCTGATGTGCCTTCTGTATTTCTATAAGCATCTACAAGCAAGCTGATTCCCTGAAAAGTGAAAAATGAAATGCCAATGGGCAAAGGAATGGATATCAGAAAATCACTCCATGAATCATCCCTGATAAAAGTAACCCCAATCAGAGGACTGTACTTGAAGAAAATCAAAATCGCCAGGTTCAATATCACGCCCAAAGTCACTAGCTCCTTCTTTCGCTTTAGCCTTTGAACTATAGCCCAACTCAGGAATGCGTTTATAAGAATAGAAACCGCAAGCAGAAAAGTTAGTACCGGAAAGTGCCATGAATAAAAAACAAAACTGGCAACAATCAGGACCATCGTCTGTAGCGACTGAAATATAGGAAGGTAATAAATACTGAATGTGAGTATAACCAGTAATAGGAATGGAATGCTATTGAAGAGCATTATTTAGTTGAGGTAATGTGATTATCTATAAACTCCTGGACTTCAAAAAACATTCTCTCTACTTCTGATAGTTTTTCTTCAGGCCATTCCCACCATTTTATTCTGCGAAGATTTCTGATCTGAGTTTCACTGTGCCGATATTTATGGACCTGTATAGGATTCCCAAAGGCAATAGCATATGCTGGAATATCCTTTGAGACAACAGCTCCAGCTCCAATAACAGCACCATCTCCTATAGATACCCCATCCAAAATAGTCACATTCATCCCGATAAACACATCATTGCCAATTGAAATGGGTTTGGTTTCTAAAATCTTATTTTCCCTGGATAAGGAGGTTCCATTCTGTTTTAAAGTGCTGTAAAACATAGGCGATGTCGATACTCCATTCAGTGGATGTAGTCCCCACCCTGAAACTAAATTTGGCCCAATTGAACAGAATTTACCAATCTTCGTATTGTTTATTCGGCCATTTGGGGAGATGTAGGTATACTTATCAATACTTGAATGCCTTAGCTTATAGGGTGGATAAACTTTTGCTTTTGAGTCGATAGAGGATTCTATGGCAGCTGACCTAAAGAAATCCAGATCTTCGCTTTCCAGCAAATCTTTGATTTCTGGTAGTGCCTTTAAAACTATGTATCGGATCGCTTTTCTTATTTTGAATGAAATCTTTCGTAATAGCGTAACATTTTCTCTAGGCACAATATTAAAATGGCTTTTGAAATGTAAATCAAGTGCTTTTCTCGCTTGTCGATTTTCCTTTATAGGTACCCGTACCACCTCAACTCCTTCTATCAACGGGGAATCATATATCTCATTTGGATCACAATTTTCTCCAGAACCATCGTGACCTATATTCTTTACTAATGATTGTACTGGAAAAAGTGAATGCCCTCCCATCAGGTACCATGAGGCATACCATTTTACAGCCCATGTTTTTATTTCACCACTCTTATTTAATTCTAATTGCTTATAAAAATGTGCATGCCCCTCGATGTTGAATTTATTTATTGATCGAGCACTTCTTCCTATTTTCCTAACTATAGTATCGGGATCCTCAATATATTGATCCCAGGCGCTTTTCCAGGTTCCCCACCCCCAGCAAGACAAAACATCGAGTATGATTGTGGAGTTGGAGGAATCAATAGTGATGGGATACTGATAACCTGAGATATGCATCACTTTGCGATTATCCTGATACATCATTAGCGCATCATTCATATATCTAAGGAAACCAGGAGTAGTCACGATATCGTCTTCCAGCACGATCGCTTTGCCATGCTTGTTGATCACTTTTGAAACTCCTTCCACAATGGAATCTGCCAGCCCCTTATTGGTAAAACTTTCCTCAATAATCACGCTTTTGCACCAATTAATGGTATGTGCAATTTCCCTAACTCGATCAATCCTCAGCTTTTCCTCAGGAGAAGCTCCATGCTTTGGACCATCTATAAAAACATACAGTAAAGACTTATCAACCCACTCGTTTTGCTGCAAAGCAGCCAGCGTCTGTTCGGTATGTTCCGGACGATTATAGAGAAATAAAATGATCGGGGCCAGGTCCATTTTGAGCAGCTAATTCACGAGATTATGATTAACGAATAACCAATCCTCACCAATTGTTTCATAAGTAAATCCGAACTCTGTGATTTTATTCAGGATGCTTGACCTGATCTCCCCCTCATAGTGGAGTTCGCAAATGATAATCCTAACATTGTTCAGCACAGCTTCAATCGACGGATCATTAAGGAAAACTTCTTTTTCAGCCCCTTCTATGTCCAGCTTTAAAATATCGATTTTGGTTTTGTCAAGATCAACCAGTTTATGGATGGGCAACCCTAGCACATTATTGGACTCAGCATTTCCCTTTTCTACTGCATAAGCCCACTGACGCTTATCCATTTTTTGCGTATTGATCATCAACTGCTCTTCCTGATGCCAGAGTGCTTTGTGTAAACACGTCACATTTAGAAGATTGTTTAGTGCTACATTTCGCTCCAGTTGCTCAAAATTAGACCTGTCAGCTTCAACTGCGATGACTTTAGCTCCTTTAAATGCAGTAGCCCAAAAAAATGTAGATAATCCAATATAGGCTCCTCCATCCAGTATCAATTTTACTGATTGATTTTGGAATAATGATTGGATTTTTTGAAGTATAACTGGGTAATCAGGTCGAAAATAAAGCTGATGAAAAACATCTGTGTCACTAGTAAAACGCCTGATATAAAACTTGTAAGCATTACCAGTAGTGCTCTGGCCGGAAATAAGCAACTCACCACGGTTGTGTCCTGTTACCGTTTCATTGACCCGGTACAGAAAATCAATCCCATGTTTCTCACGAACCAATTGCTTGAATCTTCCTTTGGTCGAACCCCACTTTCGAAACAATAAGCCAAGAATAAGCAATATCGCCTGGTATACATTGAAATGAGAAATACTTTTGATTGATGCAAGTTTTGCCATTATTTCATTTACCAGTAACAAGCCCCCTCAAGCAATGGTCCTTTCGGGCGTTCGGTTTCTGAGGGTCGCGTCCAGTGTTCGTTGTACATATTTTGAAAAAATTCTTTATCGTCCCAACGATTGCCCTTGATCCCGAAAAGGATCTGAGTAGCTCCGCCCATATGAACCGCTTGCTTGCCCAGTGATTTAACAAATGAAGCCAGGGGCATACCGTATGCGCCCGCTCCAATGATCGCAACATCAAATTCAATGTTCTTTATACCGGACTTCATTTCCTCCAGCGCTTCAAACCAGGAAGCATATTGAGTACTTCCATTTAATGATTGTACCGCTTTATAGGTAATTAACTTAAAATCGGGGAGGACTTCTGATCCTTTGAAAAGTAGTTGTCTTTTTTGAAACTGACTCCCTATGGTTTGATCAAATGGATGTACCACAAGTACCTTTTTGCCCTCAAGCGCCCTGCTCCAGGGGCTGCCCGGATTGTAATATGGTTCAAGAGATCGCAAAGGAACGAGCCTTGCCTTACTCATATACTTTTTCACCAGATAGTCCTCTCCCGGCTTAAACCATACTCCCAATACATCCACTGACTTAACCGTATCTAAATAGAGTTTACAAAACCGATTCAATGATTCATTTTCTGTAGGAAAGAAGCCGGACTGATGAGTAATCTCTCTTCGATGGTAATCAGTCCATGTTTTTCCCCTATTAATCAGGTAATAATACAGGTAATTCAGTTCAGTTGCTCCAAATCTTGAGATCATAGTGGGAGCTCCTGTTTTCAGCGTGTGGAAGATTGCGTCTGCACCTTGTTCCTGGGAAAGGATCGGCTTTCCAAAATAAGACATTTTTTTCTGCCCATCGTTCAGGGTAAAGGGTTGATTATATTTACCAGTTACGTACCACCTGACTTTGTGATATACTTTTTTTAAAAAATCAGTCATCACTGAAATCAAAATTGTAATGCTTCAAAATTCTTCGGGCATTTTCCAGGATAGCAGCCTCCCCTCTAATTTCTTCAATGATTTTGCGGTTTGCATCTATTGTGGCAAAATCCTCGGAGTGGGGATATTCCTTTTTCAACTCCTCTAGCGCGTATACCCTAATTCCAGCGCTTATCAGGTCCTGATATGCAAATCCCTTTTTGTTTAGAAAAACTTTTGCCCCCTGAAGAATCGCCAGATAGATGCTACCCATGGCCTGCTGACGAATGTGATTCATGATCACATAACCACACGAACTTACCACTTTATTGTATTCATCAATCGGCATAAACTCCCTGAGTGATGTTACCCTATCTCCAAACGCTTTTCTAAAAGCCTGCTCTACATGTTCCGCATAGATGTTATCTCCGTAACTCAGAGATAATACAATTTTAGAATCCTGTACCTCCTTTAGCTCACTTAAAATTTCTATTACATCGAGATGGTTATTCGCCAATGTTGCAGAGTTACCAATGAGTATATCCTTTCCTCTTCGCTCCTTCATCGCTGAACTCACCTGATACCCACCTGAGTAGTTAAACGGAAAACAGGGTTTACGGACTTCATAAAAGCGCTCAATGAAGGATCGCTCCGATTCCAAAATGGTAGAGTAGGATGACAAGTGTTCAAATACTTCCCACGTTTTGTTCCAGTAGGAATTTGGTTTCAGGTACCCATTAATTACCTCCTTGAAACGCTTACCAATCGATGCCCGCTTTGCTTTGTTTATGCTTTTTAAGTATGCCCTGGTCTTTTTTTGATAAATCCTTCCATGAAGACGAGGGTTATCATAAATTTCATACCCCCATAAAATACCATGAATGGGTACTACCCCATCGATCATGCTTATGATCTCACGCTTATAACCAAGACCAATATTATGAAATATTATGAGGTAATATTTTGATTCCGCATCCTTTAAAAAATTCTTGTATTCATCAGAGTTGAAATGGTGGCTCTCCACCTGTGGAATCTCGCTAACATTAATCCCTTTATGAAGCACCATTTCATCATATGCAAGAAAAGTATTACCTCCAGGGTTTATTTTCTCAAAGCAGTTTACAGTAAGCTTAAGAAACTGACTAATCTCCAGAATGTGTAGGACCTTTTTTTTCAATTAATTGAGAAGTTTATATTGATATTTAGTCAATAATTGTCCTGCTATTTTCTCAAACGTTGCTATCTGGCTACTGTCCAACTCATGCAAAAATCGGCCGACTGTTCCCTTTTGAGGTTCCATTTTAGTCTTCTGTTTCCACTTAAGTGTACTTTCAGGTTCATCGTTGTGGAGGTAATACCTCTCTACATCATCGGACCAGGACAGACCTAGAAAATCAAAGATCTTTGTAATTTCTGACTGAAAATTTGTGACCAGATCTTCAAATCGGACAAATATTAGAGGGCATTCTCTCAATTCTCTTTCTATTTTTTGGTTATTGTCTACCCACTCTTCTGCTATACCGGGTATGGTATTGACCAGCTTAGGTCTATATTTTGCTTCGCTTTCGATGATTTGATTTAGCTCAAGATAGGAGCAAGCAACGTCCCGTCCATCCCGGACGAGATGAACAAACCGTGCTTCAGGGTAAAGTTCCAGCAATTCAGGAATATGATGAATGTAATAATTATTTTTATCACCCCACACGTGAATGTCTTTGTCCCTGCCATAATATCGATAAATGGTGGCAACCAATTCCGAATAACTCGTAGGTGAACATTCCCGGATATAGTCGCTAATTCCTATGCGTTCCAACCCAAAAGCCTCAATTTTTTTCGACGAGAGCAAATCAGTTATAAACTGATCCAGCCGATCTGAATAGTTGTCTCTGCGCTCCCAGTTTTTGTACTTTGACTTCCACCATTGCAGGAAGCCGGACTCAGGAGGCACCACTATATTCGGGTGTGCATTCAGAATGATCCTTAGCAAACTGGTCCCAGACCGGGGGTTGCCCAAAATAAAGAATGGTAAAGTAGAAATCAAGCGTATTTCTGCGTTCGAAGTAATATCCTGGAGATCAGCTCCTGTTCTTCAGTACTTAAATCATGGTACATAGGCAAGCAGAGTATTCTGCTGGCTACATCGTCCGATACAGGAGTAGCGGTGCCATTTGTATAGTCCAATGAACTGAGGCTTGGGTAGAAATAACGCCGGGAAAAAACCTCTTTTTCCTCAAGTGCCGCTTTCATTTTCAAGGCCACAGCCTCGCTCTCAAAGAGTACTGGATAATATGCGTGATTGTAGGTCGTGCCCGGTTCAATCCTGGGTTTACGAATTCGTAAATTCTCCAGTAATGCATCATATTGATCACTGATCCCTTTTCGGGCATCCAGTATTTGCCGAATATACCGCAGATTGACAATACCCATCGCAGCATGAAATTCGGAATTTTTCCCATTGATGCCTACCCCTGAAAATCGTTCCGGACCATCATGACCAAAATTACGCATGTATGCCATACGCTTCAACAACGCTGGGTCTTGCGTAAATAATGCTCCTCCTTCCACGGTATGGAACAGCTTGGTTGCATGAAAACTGGTCACACTAACATCACCAAGTGTGAAAACCGTGTTTCCATTGTAAAGTGTTCCGAAACAATGCGCAGCATCATAAATCACTTTCAGATTATGCTTTGAAGCAATATTTTCAATTGCCTCCACTGCACATGGATTACCAAAGCAATGTGTAGCTAAAATAGCCTGGGTATCCCTATCGATCAGATCTTCGATCTTGCCGGGATCAATGTTTAACGTATCCGGGTCAATGTCAGCAAATACCGGGACACAGCCCTCCCAAACCACACTGCTTGTAGTGGCGACATAACTGAATGGAGTTGTGATCACTTTGCCTGTGATTCCGAGAGCTTTTAAAGCAATCTGTATACCAATAGTCCCATTGGTCACCAAAAGCAGGTGAGGTATACCCAGGAAGCGCTTCAATCGCAACTCCAGGTCATTCACCAGGGGCCCATTATTCGTCAACCAGTTGCGCTGCCATATTCCGGACAACAGTTCCTGGTATTCCTGTATGGGCGGTGTGAATGGTTTGGTAACAGGAATCATGACAATAGTTGGCGAAGCTTAAATTTTATTTTACGTTTTAATGACCACTTAACATCCTTATTTTCCTCCGTTGGATTTGGATGGACCATTAATTTTTCCATATCCAATTGCTCTCTGTCATCAAGAAACGTCAGGATTTCCTCTAATTGTAAAACTTTTGATTCCTCATCACATAATTCGATCAGCCGATTAATGATTTGGTAAGCTTGTTCCTTGTTATGTATATCAAACTCGGAATAATTGTGGGTGAGCCAAGCTCCATCATTGCCTAAATGAAATGTAAGGTGGGCATCTTTAATGATTTCCAGTTTTCTGCTGAAGGCTATCAGGTTGGCTATCAGGACACGCCCAATATAATTGGCCCCAATACATGACGTACCCAGATCAAAGTGATCCAAAAGTTCCCTCCTGAACACAAAGCAATCATAGCCAGGGTGCGAAGTACCCACCTGGGCATACATTTCATCCAGATCTGTTAGGTCTTCATCGATGACCCTTCGGTTAATGATCAGGCTGTCACTTCCACTTTCGATCTTCTTGACGATGTATCGGTAAAAATACGGCATTAGAGCAATGTCTACGTTTGTGTAAACCACATAGTCCACATCTATTGGTCGTAATAAATCAGCAATCAAGGGGAGTTTCCGAGAGTTTCTAAATGCCCCTACATCCATGACACTACGTTCTAATGGGGAGAGAGTCTCAAAATAAGCTGGCAACAGACTCAAATCGTCAGGGAACCCAACCCCAAAGAGCTTAACCTGACTGGTTGAAAGTAAGTGATCGCAAGCAGCCCTCATACTGGCAAAAGTGACCGGTTGAGCCCTATACAAGTCTGAGGAGGCTGTGACTTTAACTGGATTGATGATGTGGCCGATACGGATCATTACCATATTTTCCACCATGCCTTCTCATAAGCTAAAGCTTCTGGGGATTTCTTGAAAAAGGGTTTTATTGAATGCTTTACCAATGACTCATCAATAGGATGATATTGCCTGGCTCTAATGAAAGCGTCAAAATCAAGACTTCTAAGATTACGCTTTGAAATGCTTGATTTTCTGACCAGGAATAAGTTTTGATGATTGTCTCCAACATGTAGGTAGGAGTTGTGATCCTTAAAATAATCAAGGATCAACTGTCTGTAATTATCATCATTTGCTTCAATAATGAATAAGTTTACTTCGAAATCATTAAAATTAAGCCCTTTCAAAACTTCCATTTCAAATCCCTCAACATCAATTGAAACAATATCAATTACCTTATTCTGTAAGCCTGATTCTAACAATATTGAGCTAAGGGTTTTTGCTGGAACTGTCAATTTTTCCGGTTCTTTATAATCTAATCCCCTTTTCTTATATCGTGCTTTTACATCTTCTTCGTCATATGCACAACCGGACAGCACGCCAATCTCTTCTCGATAAAACTGAATCTCTTCAATATTGGGATCTGATACTACAGCTGCGTTGACATTCACAGTATTTGGTCTGTTCTTACACAAATGAGGATAAATAACCGGGTTCGGCTCTACACAAACAGACTCCCATCCTAATTTAGCAAGGCTAAAGCTATTGCTAAGGTGTACACCATCAAATGCGCCAACCTCGACCACTATGCCATCAAACTTTTTTCCAAGTAATTGCCAGGCTATGTAATCGTCAGCGTGTTGACTGTGTGATATAAATTCCATTATAAACTGGGGTAAGGTTTATAGTTAAACCAATTAATTTCATCCTTAAACCTATCGCCTATTAATTCTATAGAATCCTTGTTTAGTTTTGTGATTTTTTTATCACTAACATTTTTTCTAGGAATTCCATCAGTAATGTTAATGCCAATACTTTGTAGAATTGGTAATAACTTTCCATTTAAATCCTCTAGCTTAATAATATCATTAACTAACAATTGATCCCCTTCATAACAGAACCACTTTATGGGAATAAGTAAATGTAATGACCTTAAAACAAAAGGAATATTTGATTTTTTATCATTAAAAAAATATTCCCTAGTGGTGTATGATTCATTCCTTAAAACGTAATTTATCCATGAATTAATATCATGTGAAAATCTACTATCTATATCATAATTGGAATTATAAAAGGGACGAAAATTCTTATCTGGTTTTGCATAAAAATAATTTGAAATTGCTCTTTCCCAAGGATTTCTTACTGTACAAATTATTCTATAATTAGACCATTTCCATTTTTTTTGCTTAAACACATATTTTAATTCGCACGCAGAGATATGATGATAATAAGGAAATTTATTTGTTGAAATCACATCTGAATAATCGTTTAAAATATCTCTGATAGAAGTCGTACCTGTTTTAGGATTAGCTAAAAAAACCAGTTTTTTATTATGAATAATTCTCATATTTATTCAAATGAAACTAATTGGACTTTAAATAAAATGAAGCATTGGTTACCATTTCTGCCCCATAAGAAGTAAAAGAACAGACATTATATATGTTGGATAAAATACTTTTTGTATGAGTATTTTCTTTTTGCTCAAAAATTCGTATTCCAATTTGGAAATTTCCATCACTAAATTGGTTAGTTTCGAAAAACCATGATTCTTTTATTATCTCTTCACTGATTTTTATTCTTTTTGAATCAGATATTGCCACCATTTTTTGCTCGGGATCAAAAAACAAAAGAACAATTTCACCATTTAAAATATTTTTTTTCATTTTAAACGATAAAGAAATCTTAAAGCTTTGTCCAACTTTTATAGATGGATTCAAATTAGCTTCTAAAATCTTTACATACTCATCTTCCTTCAGTTCATGATCCGGTTTAATCATACTAAAATATCTATTAATTGCTTCACCAATACTAGATGTATTTTTTACAATTCTCCCGTTCTCTAGCATGATTACACTCGTACATACCTTCGATATTTGTGGCATTGCATGACTGACAAAAATCACTGCGGAATGTGAGAGCATTTTAAATATTTGGTTGAAGCATTTTATTTTGAATGCTACATCACCTACAGCTAAAACCTCATCAATAATTAATATATCAGGTTCCATCTGGGCGGCTACTGCAAACCCGAGTCGGACCTTCATTCCTGAGCTGTAGTTTTGTACCGGGGTATCTATAAATTCACCAATCTCTGCAAAGGAGACAATCTCTTCAAACTTTTCATCAATCTCCTTTTTTTGAAAACCGAGGATCTGGCCATTTACATAGATGTTTTCACGCCCCGTAAGTATGGGATTAAAGCCAGCGCCCAGCTCAATAAGAGCTCCAATACGGCCTCTCATGGTGATCCGGCCTTTGTCCGGCTTGATAAGGCCGTTCAGCATTTTCAGCAGCGTGGACTTCCCTGCGCCATTATGGCCAATCAGCCCCAGGCACTCGCCTCGTCGCAATTCAAAACTTACATCATTGACTGCCCAGAACTCATCCTTTCGTAATTTCAGATGATTCGGCTTACCAAAAATTTCTGTAGCAATATCCAGCACCCCGTACCACAAGGATCGCTTGAGATCGCGACAAAATTTTTTCCCGACACCTTCTACACTGACCAGTACTTCTTGCTGCATATTAGGAACCGCTCCTTTCTATTATAAATGGTATAGCCAGACGGTAAAGTATGAGGCCAATAAAGGTTAAAACTATCGTAACACCCAGTATCAGCCAGAACCCTCCGGTGGCCACTTGAGCTGACCCGAAAAGCCAGTCACGAGTGAGTATCAATACCGGAGAGACGGGGTTGTAGGTATTCAGCAAGGTGGCGAAACCCTCTCTGGGCGCGGGGTAAATAACAGGTGTCAAAAGCATCCAAAAGGGCAGAAAGCTAGTCAGTAATCGCTGCACATCCTGGTAAAGCATGCCTACAGGCAATACCAACAAGCCCAGTGACGTACCTAGTAAAACCAGGGCAAATACCCCAAATGGAGCAAGTAACATGGTTAGACTTGGAGGGATTCTGAATACTATAAATACCCCGGCAATCAGGACAAGTTTAATACAAAAATCAAAGGCCACCTGCAAAAAACCTGCTACCAACAACGACTCCCTGTTGAAATTGATCTTAACCAATATGGATTTGCCTGAAGTGACTGCCTGATTGGGCATAATTAATGATTGTGCAAACATAGACCACAACAATGTGGACGTAAGTACAAAAGCGGGATAAGGTACACCAGGGTCTTCAATATTGATGATCCGCTGTCCGTTCAAAAATACCCATACCAGGGTAGTCATTAAAGGGGGTATGAATGCCCACACCAACCCCAACAGTGACTGGCGGTACATGGCTTTCATGTTACGTCTGAAAAGGCGCCATCCGAGACCCCAGGAATCACCCAGACTTTTAACAGTATCCAAAATAAGCGGACCTAGCTTCTGCACTCCAGATTCCGGAGAGTATACTGTAACAGGTAATTCTTTATCAGTAGAGCTCATGTACTTTATGTAGCTATTACTTACTTAAAGAAATGATAATTGCGAGCACTGACAACGCGGATCCCACAATTCCAAGCGTTTTAGACGCATTTGGAATGCCGTATTGATTACTTGTCCTGGCTCTGAGGGGTGGCACGATAATCATATCACCGCGTTGTAAATAATAGTATTTATTGTTAAGGGTCTTTTCGTCAAGGAGATTTAGGTAGACTACATTCGCGACATCACCATCCTTCCTTATCAGCTTAATGTTAGACCGGTCCGCAAATTCAGATAAATTTTCAGCCATAGCAATCGCATCAAAAATAGTTATCTCCGGATCAAACGAAGTAAACCTTCCTTCCCGGTTCACCTCACCAAACATTGTAAAATGAAAATTCAGCAGCTGAACACGAACCATTGGGGTCTCAAAATAACCCATCAAAAGCTCTGTGATTTTCATCTCAGCTTCTGGAATAGTCATTCCCGCCAATTGAACTTTGCCAATCTGTGGCAAGTCAAGTGCTCCCTGGTGATCTAATACAAACCCAGTATTTAACCTATCCAGGAGGATAGAGGACATGCCTCCTTCACCACTTTGAGCAGTCATCATCATTTGATTAGATCCACCACCACTTTGTTGTGCCTGATCGAATTGATTCAGTTTACGGATAACTCCAAGGTCTGTCTCATACTGCTTGACAAAGTTAAATTCACCATCGGTGATACTGGCCACTCGAATAGAAACTACATCCTCTGGTTTTAGTTGATATCGCTGTAGTTTTAGGTTATAGGTAGCTACGACAGAATCATAAGACACTTGCTCTTCCTCCTTATCTGATTGCAGGTAAACCAATTTCTTTGTTGGTACACATGAAGAAAGAATAAAGACAATCAAGACAATTTGAATAGCTGGACAACTTTTGATATGCTTCATTCTCACTAAGATTTATTGAATAACCGATTCCAGAATGGTTTACGAGTATGTTCTTCAGAATAGTAACCATATCCATAGCTATAAGGACCATACGCCTTGTACCCATAATCCACTTTTCTGAATTCCACATCATTGAAAAGGATGGACAAATGATGTAGCTGGCCCTTCTGCTGTCGATCATTGATGAATTTGAACGATTCCTTGTCTGTCACGCCCTGCCTCACAATCAGCAAGTTGATATTCGAATATTTCATCAACTCAAAAGCATCCGCTACCAGGCTTACCGGAGGCGAATCGATGATGATGTACTCATAGTTTTTACGAGCCCATTTGTCCAGTTCCACCATGCGTTTACTCATCAGCAGCTCGGCTGGGTTTGGTGGGATCGAGCCTCCCGGGATCAGGTCCAAAAACTCATGATCCGATTTATGTACAGCCTCTTCCAGGGTATTTAATCCCGCCAGGTAGTCACTGAGTCCGGTCTGATCAATCAGTCCAAAGCTTTTGCTCAGGGTGGGTTTCCGCATGTCTGCACCGATCAACAAAACTTTTTTCTGCGACAAAGCATAGGTGAAGGCCAGGTTAGCCGAACAGAATGTTTTTCCCTCTCCGCTGCCTGAAGACGTGATCAGGATCACCTTGATATTGCTATCTTTCCCCAGGTATTCCAGGGAAGCCCTGATCCCCCTGAAAGATTCTGCTACCAGGGATTTCGGTGCGTGATGTACGGCCAGGTTGTCATTCTCCAGGCTGTGTCCTACTGTTCCCAAAATAGGTATTGAGGTTTGCTGACCAAGCTCTTTCACACTCATTACAGTGTTGTTCATCAACTGTCTGAGATAGATGAAACCTACAGGGAGACCAAATCCAAAGAAAAACGCTATTAAATAGATTTTTGTTTTATTTGGCGAGATTGGATTACCCTTACTATAGCCGGGATTTGAAATCAATTCATAATCTGATACAGTTGCTGCCTGACCAAGAAAAACTTCCGTCCTTCTTGTAATAAGATTGTAAAATACATTTTCATACAATTCAACCTGTCGCCGTATTTCAGCATACTCTTGTGATTGTGCCTGAAACCCTTGTAAAGTGCCGTAATAATTACTTATTTCATTATTAATTCTTTTAATTGTTTGATTATTTGCCTCCTTTAAATTTTTTGCACTTTCAAAAATATTTCTTTCAACTCTTTCAATCTCTGCCCCTGATTTATTTACAAGTGGATTATTCTCATTTCCGGATGACTTAACTTGTTTATCTAACCACCTTGCTTGAGTATAAATATTCATAAGCTCACCAATTGGCGGTGCCTCCAAGCCAATCATAACCGGAGCAAAAATCCCATCATCTCTCTTTTCTTTAATGTAATCAGTTAAATAATCATAATATCTATTAGACAGGTATAAGTTAGTTTTCTCAATCTCGAGATCCTCTATTTTCTCAAAAATCTCTGTCTCCTCACCTTTAAAAACATACTTATTCTGAATTTTTAAGCTATTTATCTTCTTCTGGTAGTGATTTATTGTATCTGATATCTGAGGAAGGTATGAATTAATAAAACTAATTGTATTTGTAAATTGTTGATTTTTCTCATCAAGCCCCTTATCAATAATTACCTGAATATAGGTTTTTAAGAAATCCAATGCCTTATCTGGAAGTTCGCTCTCAATTTTCGCATCAAGAATTTGAGAATTTGATCTTTGCCATGATAGCTGCAACATGGATCTATATTGTCTCAGAAGTGATTCCTTCCTATTTAATATGAAATAATGTTGGTTACTCGGATCTGCTCCATTATTGCGTAGTAAAATAATGGTAAACCTCCATCCATCAAGAACGATGGGATTTCCATACTTAAAGACTTTATTATCGACAGATTCTTTCCACTTTAGGTTCTCCGTTCTCAAAGAAAATGACTCCTCGTCCCTGGGTTCTAAATAAAACTGAACCCCGTATGGTACTGAAGACTCCTCGTCAAAACTTACTTTATAGAAGTCAGTAGGATAAACTTCAGATGCTTTTAACCTTCCAGCAACAAAATATGAAGTATTAAAATTTAACCTGTCCAATGTTTCTTGGATCCTATCCTCAGATTTTAGAAGAGGTATCTCCTGAGTAATTCGTATTTCATCCTGAATCAAAACTCTACTCTCTGACATTTGTAGTAGGGGATTTATACTGCTCTTATCAAACTTCTTTGTAACAAAGCTGGCCGAGACGATATAGATCGAACTGGTATACCGGACCGTGAGATAAGCTGCAGTAAATCCAATAATCAGGAATAAAGCTATCCAATGCCACTGAAGCAAAAGCTGGCTGACGAATTTCTTGAATTCGTAGTTGTATTCCTTTTGTTTTTCCTGATGCGTGTTCAAGGCGTTTATGCGTGCTGGTTTGTTGTGTGTAAGTATCTTTTACTGAGCCGACTTGCGAAGATAAGGGTTGAAAAGGACTTTCGGATATTCAGATGGTTCAGATGTTCCGACATTTCGACTTTCGGATTGTCAGAAGTTTTTAGGTTGTTCCACCTTCGCTAAAGCTATGGTGGACACTGTGGGTTAATGGGTTATTAAGTTATTGGGTTTCATCTAATAGCCATGCCGGATAGTTTTCCGGATTGATCACCTGTGTGTTTTCAACCGGATAAGCATTCAGGAAAGTTTTGGAAAATCGGCTGCTGGTTGTGCGATCCCACTTGAATTCATAAGCTGAAACTTTTCCGTCCACTTCTTCCAGGTAATCTATTTCCTGCTGTTGTGTAGTCCGCCAAAAATATCTATGCCCATAAAAACTACGATAGCTGATCTTTTTCCAACGCTCACTAATCAAATAGTTTTCCCACAACGCACCTTTATCTTGTCGGTTCACCAATGGTGCGAAATTACCAATGATGGCATTGCGTATTCCATTGTCATAAAAATATACCTTCCGGCTTTTCTTGAGTTCGTTACGTACATTTCTGCTAAAAGTCCTTAGCCTAAACACGATATAAGTTTTTTCAAGTAAATCAATATAGTGCTCCACCGTTTGCTTGTCTGCCCCTACGACCTGTGAAAGTTCATTGTAGCTGACTTCATTGCCTAGCTGTAATGCCAAAGCCTGCAATAAGGTTGACAACAAAATCGGCTTTTTTATTTTTTCATAAGTCAACAGGTCTTTGTACAGATAGCTATCTGAAAGCAGGGAGAGCTTTTCCTTTTCCTCACCCGGAGAAGTGACTACTTCCGGGTAGCTCCCAAATATCATTCTGTTTTCGAGATTTCCTGTTTCCCTAAAGGCGTCGGTGTGCTCCACCATCTCACCAAAAGAAATCGGAAACATGAGAAATTCGTACTTTCTGCCAGTCAAGGGTTCATTTAACGAATTGGCTAGCTCAAATGATGACGACCCTGTAGCCACCACCTGTATTTCTTCGAAATGATCCACGATTAGCTTTAGGGTAAGTCCTATGTTTTCTATCCGCTGAGCTTCGTCTACTACTATGAATTTCTTTTTTCCAATAAGCGTCTTTAGTGTTGTCAAATTTGGCAAATTCAACCGAGCTCTGTCATTGGTGTCATCTCCTGAAAGCCATAGCACATCGTTTTCGTAGGTTGAAGCAATCTGTCTGACCAGCGTTGTTTTTCCCACCTGTCGTGGACCCATCAGCAATATGGCTTTGCCTTTGAACAAACGGGATTCAATGCTTTGTCTTAAGATTCTTTGAATCATGAACTAAAAGTATAATAATTTTAGATTGTAATCGAAAATTATTATGATAATATTAGATTATGATCGAATATTCATCATCCAAGCTGTCTCCCGAATCCTGGGATTCTTCGCTTTGCTCAGAGTGATGTGGGGGTTGTTGAGTTAACAGACTTTCCGATGTTCAGACTTTCCGATGTTCCGATGTTCCGATATCCAACCTACGCTACTACCTGCGCTATCCACTACGCCGAGGCTTCGTGGATCAAGAAAGCTTCGGCAGTTATAAAATGCTTCGGTGGGCAAGAGGTTAATAGGTTAATAGGTTAATAGGTTATTAGGTTATTAGGTTATTAGGTTATTAGGTTAGTGGGTTAGTTGGTGACAGTATCAAAACAATCAAACGGGCTTTTTTATTGGCCCTACTTAAATTGAAATCTTGTTTTATATATTTTAATTCCGTCTATGTTACGGAAATCTTTGGTATTCAGTGTGAATAATTCCAGGTTATAAGCTTTCGAAAAAGCGGCAATAAGAGCATCCGGAATAGAAATCTTTCTACCATATTTATCACTCATAATCTCTAAGAAATGCAACGACACTTCTTTGTTGAAATGATACCTGCGAAAGTGTTTGATTAGTTCTTTTGTCTTTCGTATTTCTCCCTTTCGCATACCAAAGTAGATTTCCCCTACAGATAAATCAGACAAAGCAAGGTTTCCAAAGCCTATCTTTAATAACTCTTCTTTGATGAGATCATTTTTCCTGAAGAGTTGAAAAAACACACCTGTATCACAAAGAATCATACTCCTCTGTCTCCCCAGGCACTTTTTCTAATAGATTTAATGTCAAGATCTCTATCCGCCCACATCCCATTACATTCATCCAATAGTGATTTCAATTGACCCTGACTACCAATAGGTTCGTCTGAATTTTCGCTAGTCACCTCCAGTTTCAACATTTCGAAAAGCTTAAGCAGTGTGTCTTTTTGCTCATCTTTCACATTTACAATCAACTTTTCCATCTTATCATTTACTAACAAATTTATGCAATCATTGGATCAAAGTTGGGGTTTCCAGATAGACTGTCGAATGGACGGACTTTCAACAGTTGATTTTGTTATTAGGTTAATGGGTTAATGGGTTATTAGGTTATTAGGTTATTAGGTTATTAGGTTATTAGGTTATTGAGTTTATAAGCTATTAGGTTATTGGGTTTCAAGCTTAAAGCTTCCATACCATTCATATGCCTTCTTCAAGCCCTCTTTAACTCTCATGGTGGGATCATATCCTAACAAATCCTTAATCTTACTAATGTCGGCCAATGAATGTCTTACATCCCCTGTCCTTTCCTTTTCGTGGGTTGGTTTCAATTCCTTCCCCGTTATCTCCTGTAAATACCTGACAATATCCAAAAGCGTAGTTCGCTCGCCGCACGCTACATTATACACCTGGTTGAGTGCATCAGGGTTGTCGGTGAATAAGGCTTTCATATTGGCCTGGACGGCGTTGTCTACATAGGTGAAGTCACGGCTGGTCTCCCCGTCCCCGAATATCACGGGTGATCGGTCTTCCAGAAATGCCTGACAGAATAGGGGGATCACCGCAGCATAAGGATTGTCATGGCGCTGGTTGGGGCCGAAGACGTTGAAATAGCGGAGGCCAATGTAGTTCAAGCCGTAAGTTTTTTGGAATACACTGGCGTACATTTCATCTGTTGCCTTGCTCACTGCATAGGGTGATAACGGATTGCCGATCTTGTCTTCAACCTTCGGTAATCCGGGATGGTCGCCATAGGTGCTGGAAGAAAATGCCAGGATCACCCGGTCAATTTTTTGTTCTACGGCGGCATGCAGGATGTTTACCGTGCCCCCAACATTCACCTGGTCGGTAGTCATAGGGTCTTTGATGGAGCGGGGTACGGAGCCCAGGGCAGCCTGATGGGAGACCTTGTGGATGTCTTTCATGGCTGCTAAGCATGTGTTGTAGTCGCAGATGTCGCCTTCGAGGAACTCGAAGTTTGGGTTGGATTGGAAGGGTTTTATGTTTTCGAGGTAACCGTTACTTAGATTATCTAATACACGTACCAGACCGATTCGTTCATCAGCAAGTAAAGCTGATACTAGATTTGATCCAATAAAACCACAACCTCCAGTTACAAGGATATTTTCTTTTTGATCAGTCAATTATTTGATAATTTCTTCTCTAAGGATTATTGCACCTAAATATCTCATTCTTTCTATGTCCTCAAGCCGGACGGGCTTCTACTTTTTTCTTGATAAAAAAGTAGACAAAAAATCAAGCGCTGTAAATCTTTCGCTAAAAAATGAAGCTGGTCTCCGGTAATCAAAATAAACTCCCCCGATAGTTATCGGGGTCAAACAGTATTTTGAAGGTCGATTATCGTCCGCTTCATTTTTCTTAGCGCGAAATATTTAATGCGCATGACCTTCTGGTCATAATTTTGCATATAGATCTTCATGCAATCTTACCCTGCAAGTGCAATGGACCCACTATGGGAAATAGTTAGTGCCCCCTTTGGTAAAGGGGGATTTCTGGAGGAGTTCGATTAAACCTTTTTGATATTACAGACTTCTTTCATTTTTAACCCAGAATCCCCGCCAGATGGCGGCGGACTCTGCTGGGAACAGAGGGATGATGGACTCTCTTATAAATTAAGGTTATCCATGTATACTTTGTGCTCTGATCGGATACGATCTTTTATCTGATCCCACTTAACCTTATGTGTAGGTGACGGGTCTTCGTTTTCATCGGCATCATTGAAATAAATAAGACTTTTGAGTGCCAGGTACTCCGAGCCGTCAGGATACTTCTGACAATACATTTTAAGTATGTCTTTCAGGCTGTAATTTTCAAGCAGGTAGTAAAGATCCCAAAAATCTTTTTTCGTCCCCCTACCTGTGATTGCTGAAATTTTCATTGCTGAGATGTCCTTGTCAGAGGCCATTAGAATACCTTCTTCTTGTATCGGGTTGCTTATCCAGGGATAGTGGCTGTAGTCCACAAAATCAACCTTTACCCCATTGATTGAAAAAACCAGAATTGATTTGGATCTTTTCATCACTTCAGCCTTCCCCAGGGATTGTAATGACTTAAAAATATTCTCAAATGAATCATCGGGGAATATACCAAAAAAGTCAAGGTCAATTGATTTTCGATGGCCGTATTGTAATGCTAAAGCTGTACCTCCTACCAACCGCATTTCACCCAACTCAAGAGCCTGAATACCTTTTAGTAACTCCAGTGTTTCTCCTGAAATGGCCTCAAGGAATAGCATCTGAATTTTTCTTTAGGAACACCACTGAGTGTTGAGATAAAATTAAGACTGATATCATCCAGTGAGCGTAGTTTCATAGCAGTCCTTGTAATCTCTTCCATCCCATACACCTTTTTGATCAGTAGCCAGTCTTTTAATAGTCCATACTCCAAAGCACGCTGGATGATGTAGGCTTTGTTTTTTTCCAGGCCGAGGTTTTCTCTTTTCACATCCCAGAAGAGATGTTTGGAGAATTGTTGGATGATGGGGAGATCGGGATTCATTGAATATAGGAGTCAGAAATCAGAAATCAGGAGTCAGGAGTCAGGAGTCAGGAGATTTTCGCTGAATTTATTTTCTGTGTAATAATCCAAGTTTACTCACGATTGATATTCCTTCTATTTGCTTTCTATGGCAGTCTCGATGAGGAGAATCCAAGAATTGTGTTGTTGGAACATTCCTTCGATTAATCCCCCTACCCCCTTTGAAAAGGGGGATTTCTTTAGGAACTCAATTATGCTTTTGATATTACAGATTTCTTATTGAGATTATTCCAAAGCAGAGTTCCCTTTGACCAGTCGTCAATCCTGTCTGTCGTAGCCTCGGAGAAGGCAGGTATTTCACCTCAACTGATATATTATTCACCTGCTTCTCTTAAAGCTTGAGCTTCTATCTCATCAGAGATTCTGAAATCTGACTGTTTTATCCTTTCAAGAACAGGTTTTACCAGTGAAATGTGACCTAAACGTTTGGCCTTAATTATTATTCCGATTGTTCCTGTGAAAGGAATTTTAAGTTGATCTGCAACTTTTCTCGCTTTATAGTCATCCAGGATTAAAGAGCTGTTTGAAATCTCCAATGCAAGAGCGATTGCACTGGATTCACCTTTGTCAATCTGCATCTCTAGTAATGCCTGCCTATTTTTGTCATTAACTTCTATCACTCTAACCCATTCCGGAAGGCTCTCACCATACTCATTTGCAATATCGACCGTTGTGGTAACTTCTCCATAAACCTGCTTTAATATATCCAGTTTATCAATTTTTGATAATATGATAAAGCAGCTGGTATCTGAGATAATTACTCTAGGCATTCGCTATATCACTGGCGATATCTGAGGCCGGATAATTAAAAACAGATACATTATACTTTCCTAATAATTCCGCAAATGCTCTTTTTGACAAGTTTGCCAATTCCGCTGCCTGTCCCAGGGATAGTTTTCCTTGTTCATATAGTCTTGAGGCTATTATCATAGCCATATCATGTGTATCAAGGTCTAGTGAATCAGGTATATCTAATGTAAGTTTCTTCATTTCATTTAATTGAATGATCCGACTAAAACTAAAATACTATTTGTTTAAACGTTTGCGGCAAGACTTTGGATATAATATCTGAATATACAGAATACAGGAGTCAGCCTGCCTGCCGGCGGGCAGGAAATCAGGAGTCAGAAGATTTTCGCTGATTTTGTTTCTATTTAATAATCCAAGATCGCTCACGATGATGGTTCTTCTATTTGCTTTCTACTTGCAGTCTCACATAGAAGAATTCGAATTGCATCACGAAAAACAAAGATTCTTCATTCCGCTACGCTGCATTCAGAATGACGGGAAAAATTGATCGTTGCTCTATCGCTTAAATAGCATTGTCGGTTAAAGGTCACAATCTTCCATCTACGATACTTCTATCCAGCACTCCTTTCACGTCATAGACCACGCCGTCTTTTTTCTTGAGTGCTGGGATATCTAGCGATTCGAATTTTTTGTGGGCGACGGCTAAGATGATGGCATCGTAGGGTCCTGCAGGTTTTGCGATCAACGATAGTTCAAATTCTTCTTTTACTTCCTGATTATTGGCCCAGGGGTCATATATATCTACCTGAAGCGAGTAGTCCTGCAGCTCGCGGATGATGTCGATCACACGGGTGTTGCGAATGTCGGGACAGTTTTCTTTGAAGGTGATACCGAGGACCAACACCCTGGCTTCTTTCACGCGGATGTCTTGTTTCACCATGAGCTTTACGGTTTGCTCTGCTACGAAGGAGCCCATGCTGTCGTTAAGTCTTCGTCCTGCCAGGATGATCTCCGGATGGTAGCCCAGCTCCTGGGCTTTCTGCGCCAGGTAAAACGGATCTACCCCAATACAATGCCCGCCAACGAGGCCGGGCCGGAAGGGTAAAAAATTCCATTTGGTCCCCGCCGCTTCCAAAACCTCTTTGGTATCAATACCGATGAGATTAAAGATCTTGGCCAGCTCGTTTACAAAAGCCACGTTGATATCGCGCTGGCTATTCTCAATCACTTTGGCTGCTTCAGCCACTTTGATGGAGCTGGCTTTGTAGGTGCCTGCTGTGATCACGCTAGCGTAAAGGGCATCCACTTTATCAGCAATTTCCGGTGTTGACCCTGAGGTTACTTTCAGTATTTTCTTAACCGTATGTTCCTTATCTCCGGGGTTGATCCGTTCAGGGGAATAGCCTGCAAAGAAGTCCTGGTTAAAAACCAGCCCGGATCCTTGCTCCAGCACCGGCACGCAGATCTCCTCGGTCACCCCCGGATACACCGTCGATTCATAGATTACTATATCACCTTTTTTGAGTACCTGACTGACGGTCTCACTGGCTTTGATCAATGGCGTAAATACCGGTCGGTTGTTTTTGTCCGTCGGCGTGGGGACTGTGACAATGAAGACATCGCACTCCTTTAGGTCAGACACCTCAGCTGTGAAACTCAAATTACCGGATTCAAGTACGGTCTTCAGCTCCTCATTGGATACTTCCAGAGTATGATCATGTCCGTCGCTCAGCGCTTTGATCCGTTCTTTTTTAATATCAAAACCTACCACACGGTATTTCTCAGCGAATGCCACTGCGAGGGGAAGGCCAACGTAGCCGAGCCCTAGAATGCCTATTTTATTCAATGGTATGATGATTATGGAGAATTGTACAGGTAATCTTCATATTTTTAAAAGAAGTCAGAAATCAGGAGTCAGGAGTCAGAAGATTTTCGCTGAATTTATTTTCTGTGTAATGTCCAGGTTTGCTCACGATTGACTTCCTTCTAATTACTTCTGTTTGCAGTCTCACAGAGAGGACTCGGAGACATTCTTTTCATTTTAACGCAGAGTCCCCGCCAGCTGGCATGAGACTCTGCTGAGAAGTTGCGGTGATTAGCCAATAGAAGAATTAAGCGAACAACTCAAAACTGTCCGTTGTAAAAATTAATTCCTTCTGCCAATCCCCCTAGCCCCCTTTGGTAAAGGGGGATTACATCTGGAGTCCATTTATCTTTTAAGATCAATTAAAAGCGATGAATGACTTTCGAAACAAGAGACGTTATACCTTTCTAAAATCATGAATCGAAGTGCTCCTGACTACTAATTTCTGTATTCTGTATTCTGGGGAGCGTAGCTCCGCTACGCGTTCCATATCAACAGATTCTCTTCCTTGGCCAGGTTCATGGTCTCGAATTCCACGGGGGAATATACGAGGTGGCGGACTTTCTTTTTGATGACCTGCTCGGTGCGTTCAACCAACTGCTGCAGGTAGGCTTTGTCTATGTTCCCCACGATCAGGATATCGATGACCTCTGAGTTTTTGCCCCGGGCGAAGTCGCCGGTGAGGTATACCTCGCGTACATCTCCCAGTTTGGTCACAATTCTCTCTATCACCTGGTCTACCCCTACGTATTTGAGCAGGATACTCCTCACTTCATGATATAACGGATGGCTCATGTTGGCCTTAAAGATCTTTCTATTGCCCTCACTGGTGGACTCCAGCATTCCCGCTTCTTCGAAGCGGTTCAGCTCCAGCCGGATGGCATTGGTGCTCTCATCAAACTCTGTGGCCATGGCCCGGAGATAGGCCCGGCTCTCCGGGTTGAGGAAGAACTTCAACAGGAGTTTGATGCGGGTTTTGGATGTAATTAGGGTGTCGAGCAATTTTTAAGAAATCAGAAATCAGAAATCAGGAATCAGAAGTTCTGCATTACGTGTTCGTTAAAACAATTTTCTACTTTGTCCTTGGCAGAATCTATAGGGATGGAAATTCTGCCTAAAAAAAGATTTTTAGTGGATGAAACGGAGTGTATAAAAGGCTTCTGATTCCTAAATCCTTATTTATGACATCTGTCAAGGCCTATAGCCTTGACAGAGCTCCGCCTCGTAAGTCACATTTTGTAACTGCCTACACACTTCCTGCGCTGAAATCAGAAATCAGCCTGCCTGCCGGTAGGCAGGGAATCAGGATTAAGTAGTTTTTCGCAGGATCAGCCTGCTTTCTTAATATGATTGACCGGTACCTCTGCTTTTATGAGCTGTCCGAGGGATTCCACGAGTAAAATCAGGTGGTCTCCCTGGCGGGCGAGGAATTTTCCTTCCTGCCCTTTGAACAAACCCCAATCGATGTGTACCGTATCGTTATATTCTATAGAAAGCACATCAGCACTTTCTGTTTCATCGGTAAATCTTTTGATGGCGTGGATCTCTTCTTCGCGTACCCGGGCTGGTTTGCCCAGCCAGTATACATAACAGACCACACCAGGTGTTTTGAGCACTTCCTGGCGCTCCGCCTCACTCACACGCACAAATACATAGGACTTAAAAAGTGGCTCACTCACCTTCTTTTTCCGGTCGCTCCATTGGCGCACGGTAGTCACTAACGGGCAATACACTTCATAATGTGGATGCAACCGTTGGGCGACCTTCTTTTCATTTCTCGCCCTGGTATAAAGTACGTACCAATCACCTAAGCTGCTCATGATTGAGTAAAATTACTACTCGTTTTTTATTCAACAAGGCTTGAATGTATTATTTTAACTTAACTAAACTGCTTGAAATATTGAAAACTATGTTTATCTTTAAATAGGATCAGAAATCGCCAAAATCATTCTGCAAGAAAAATGATTTTTGCAATAACAAATTACTAAAACTGATAAATTAATATTTTATTAAAGCAATAGGTATAGTTTTAGTAAGCGTATAATCGTACTTTTGCAAAAGAAAAAATGTGGTTATCAAAGGGCAATTAGGCTTTTTTTACAATTTTTTATTCCTTTATTTCTATTTTGATCACTACCTTTGACTTGTTAAGAAGAACCAGTGCTAAGAAAAATTTTAAATCACTATGCCAATCGCCTGGTATCCAGATGGGTCATTCTGGTTATTGATCTATTCCTGGTAATTATCAGTTTTGTGCTGGCTTATGCTATTCGCTTCAACTTCAATATTGAAGCGATGAGCGGTCATTCTATGGGTGAGCAGCTTATGGTAAGCTCTGTTTTTTATTTGTTAGGATTTCTTGTTTTTAGGCCTTATTCGGGCATCATCCGACACACCAGTCTCCGGGATGTAGAACATATACTTTTTGCCACAGCATCAGCCTCAGGTGTGTACCTGATAATCAATCTGGCGAGTGACTTTTATGGGGTTGTTTCTGACTATCGTTTACCATACTCTATTCTTATCATTCATTTTCTGGTTATTACTTTCAGTATGATCAGTATTAGGTTCTTTATTAAGTCTTTTTATTTCAATGTAGTCCGAAGAAAAACCGAGCCACGTCAGATCATGATTTATGGTGCAGGCAAATCCGGACTGATCACCAAAAATGCTTTAGAGCAGGATGATCGCTACAAATTCAAGGTAGCTGGTTTTATTGATGACAACCCCTCCAAGGTTGGTAAAAAGCTGGAAGGTGTTCCTGTTTTTGCCAAAAAGACAATCACCAATTACTTACTCAAGCAGCTCAACATTGCTGAGGTAATTATTGCCATACAAAACATTCCTGCCCCTAAGAAACGAGCCATCGTAGACTTTTTTCTGGAGATGGATGTGATCATCAAAAACATTCCGTCTACCAGTCAGTGGATGGATGGAGAATTGAGCTCCAAACAGATCCGAAATATCCGGATTGAAGAGCTGCTGGAAAGAGATGAGATCCGCCTGGATCATAAAAACGTAAAGGCTCAGGTAACTGATCAGGTAGTCATGGTCACCGGAGCTGCAGGGTCCATTGGCAGTGAGATCTCCAGGCAGTTGCTCTACTACAAACCCAAGAAACTGATCCTGATCGATCAGGCGGAGAGTGCGCTATATGAACTAATCAATGATCTGGAGCATCGGTTTAATGGGCTAGTCAAAGATCGAGTGATCCCTTATGTATGTGATGTGTGTAATCAGGTGCGTACAGACAGGATCTTCGAAATGCATCAACCCAATGTAGTCTATCATGCTGCAGCCTATAAACATGTACCACTTATGGAAGTCAACCCTTCTGAAGCGGTTGAAGTGAATATTCTGGGAACGAAAAATATAGTCGACCTTGCGGTACTGTACAATACGGAAAACTTTGTTTTGGTTTCCACCGACAAGGCTGTCAACCCAACGAATATCATGGGTGCTTCCAAACGGATTGCTGAGATGTATTGTCAATCGAGACAGCAAACTGAAACCAATCAAACAAAATTCATTACCACCCGCTTTGGTAATGTACTTGGATCGAATGGCTCAGTTGTTCCGCTTTTCAAGAAACAAATTGAACGTGGTGGACCAATCACTATCACTGACCCGAGGGTAACCCGTTATTTTATGACGATCCCGGAAGCTTGCGAGCTTGTACTTGAAGCCGGTGCGATGGGCAACGGAGGTGAGATCTTTGTTTTTGATATGGGCGAACAAGTAAAAATCATTGATCTGGCCAGAAAGATGATACGTCTTAGTGGATATTCAGAGCATGAAATAGCTATTAAGACTGTTGGCTTGCGTCCTGGAGAAAAATTGTATGAAGAAGTTTTGAGTAGCGATGAAAACTCGATCGAGACCCACCACCCTAAAATCAATATTGCCAAGGTAAGGAAGCACAACCATCACAAGATCAATGATGGCTGCGGATTGCTTTTGGATGCGCTCCTGGCTGGCAACGAAAAAGCTTTGGTGAGCCAGATGAAGAAGATGGTTCCGGAGTTTATCAGCAACAATTCCACCTTCGAAGCGCTCGACCGCAAGCCACACGATCCATTTGATCATGTGAGTAAGCGACTTACGGGGAGCTGATCTTCTAGGAGACAGGAATCAGGGATCAGAAATCAGGGATCAGAAATCAGAAATCAGAAATCAGGAATCAGGAATCAGGAATCAGAAATCAGGAGGCAGGAGGCAGGAGGCAGGAGGCAGTCCCTCACGTAGGCTAAGATCCATTCACTCCGCTTCGCTTCGTTCAGGATGACGGAAGATTTATTATTTTCTCTTCGCTTAGATATTTCTCTTCTGATATGCAGAGTCTTCTTCGTATTCTGATGTTCCGAGTAGCTAATGATTCGAACCAACTCACCCATGGTTACGACCCTTTAAAATT
>MDTD01121399.1_pt1 | contig 54310 bp, 62 predicted proteins | sample 811221 | NCBI WGS metagenome assembly MDTD01 (sample SAMN05326646, study PRJNA326480) | marine metagenome | isolation source: seawater | place: Pacific Ocean: South West | collected 2011 | reverse complement strand
ATACAGGTGAATTAACACAAACACCTAGATTTATTTATGATGATATTAGACCAAAAGGTGCATTACTGAAAACTAGCGGTGGAAAAGCCCCCGGCCCTCAACCATTAAGAAAATGTTTAGTTATTATTGAGGGTATTCTTCAACAAAAAGAAGATGGAGAAAAACTTGAACCAATAGAAGCACATGATATTATGTGCCATATTGCTGATGCAGTATTAGCAGGTGGTATTCGTAGAGCCGCATTAATATCTCTTTTCAGTTTAGATGATGATGATATGATAAACTGTAAAGCGGGTAAATTCTGGCTAGAAGAACCACAACGTAGTAGAGCAAACAACTCAGCAGTTATTCTTAGACATAAGATAACAAAAGATATTTTTGATAAATTATGGGATAGAATTGAAATGGGTAAAGCGGGAGAACCCGGTATTTATTTCAGTAATGATAAAGATTGGGGAACAAATCCTTGTTGCGAAATAGCACTTAGACCCTATCAGTTCTGTAATTTGACCGAATTAAATGCTTCAACGGTAGAAAACCAAGAAGATTTTGAAAATAGAGTAAAGGCGGCCACGTTTTTAGGAACTTTACAAGCATCTTATACTGATTTTCATTATTTAAGAGATGTTTGGAGAGAAACCACAGAAAAAGACGCATTGTTAGGTGTATCTTTAACAGGTATTGCTTCAAATAGTATAATGAATTTAGATATTACAGGTGCAGTTTACAAAGGCAAGGCTGAAAATGCTAGAGTAGCCGACATAATCGGTATTAATCAAGCATCAAGATTAACTTGTATTAAGCCTAGTGGAACTGCATCAATTGTTTTAGGCACATCAAGTGGTATTCATGCTTGGCATTCAGAATATTATGTTAGAAGAATTAGGGTGAATAAGAATGAGCCTATCTATGAATATCTTGATTCTCATTTCCCTGCGTTAATTGAAGACGATATGATGGAAGTTAATACATCAGCAGTTATTTCTGTTCCTATTAAATCACCATCTAATGCAATTACTATTGGTAATGAAACTGCTTTTGATTTCTTAGAAAGAGTTAAGAAAGCAAATATTCATTGGGTAAATCCGGGTCATTCTGATGGACAAAACTCACATAATGTTTCTGCAACTATTTATGTTAAGGATAATACGTGGGATGAAGTAGGAGAATGGATGTGGAAAAATCGTTATTTCTATAATGGTCTTTCTTGTTATCCTGAAAATGCTTATTATCCACAAGCCCCATTTGAGGCAATCACTGAGAAAGAATATGATGATTTATTTCAATTTTTGCAAGAAATAGATTTAAGTCAAATAAAAGAAGATGATGATAATAGTGATTTCGGCAATGACCCTGCCTGTGCGGGTGGTGCTTGTGAGATTTAAAACACTTAGAAGTATTAAATCACGTCATTTAGAGGTAATTAAAGAACCTATACGTTCTTTATTATTATCTTTCGATGATGAGGTTTATGAGGATAGTAAGTATATTACTTATAATCCTTTTTGGATGAAATCAAAAAATGTTGTAGAGAATATGTTTGATAGTTTATTCAATAAAGCAATTAAAAATGAAGCAAGTCATCATAGGGCTTCCCCAATAACGCCTAGAAATAGTAATCATCAATTGCAATTTATATTAATGGTTAGGCATTATTGGTTTTCTCATCGTTTTATGAACAAAGAGGCGTATGATGATAAAAAGTTTCTCGCAATGATACAAGATATGTATGATTGGGAGATGTATAAAAAGGTGAATAAAGATGAATTGGAAATGTAAATGTGGAAACACGGAAATGAAAATAGATTTTGGAAGAATGATTTGTAGTAAATGTGATGCAGAAGTTAAAATGTATTCTGTAGATGAACAAAAGGTTATGAAAGAAAACAATAAACATTATTATTGGTTAATTCAAACACCGACCTTTGTCGAAAAATTAGATACATTTTATGCAGATTTTACTGAAGAACAATTAATAGAAATGTCTAGAAAAATAGAAAAGGTCAGTGCTAAGAATAAAACACAGGCTACTAAATTTAAGAATAGTTATATCTATTGGAAGTATTTTTATAATCCTTCTTTTAAGAGAATGGAACTTAAATTTATAACTTTATCCACATTGAAAAGGTTGTTCCTTAGAAATGTAAAAGATATTGAATTAATAGAGGTTGATTTAAATGATTGAAAATTTTAATAAAATGAACAAAAGTGAAATTATATTATTGTATAAAGCATATCTAAGAAAGAATGAATTATTTGGTACTAAACAGGGTATGAAAGGAACTAAGCCTAAATATAGAAGGCCTAAAGTTAATAAGAGAGTTATTTCTTGGAAAAACTTTGAAAGGCTGAAGCAGGTTCAAATTATTGCTTTTTTACATGAAAATAATTTATTAGAAGATGTATGGAGTTGTAAAGGTGAATGATGAAGAATTTACATATTTATGTAGGGTACAAATTCCTCAAGCATCTGATTTAAAAACAAAACAATTTGCTTCTTTTGTGCTTACTGCAAATAAAAGATTATATCATATGAGAAGAGAAAGACCTTATGTTAATAACTTTTCAGAAACATTAGAGCGTATTCATGGAGATAAAGATGACCCTGTTATTAAAAATATATCAATTTGTGCAGGTAAGTGTTTAGGAATATATCATTCAAGACACGCATATGATAATATTAAATATGTGTTAAGAATTAATGTGGGTTTAAAAGATACTAGTCTTAATAATGTAGAAGAACATGAAAATAAAATGATTCTAATCTTAGAAAGAAAGAAGCCATTTTATATATTATTAGGGCATAGAATAACTAAGAAAAATCTTATGAATACTCTATCAAGGATATTATATAAATCACTGTATGTTGATTCAGTTGAAGAATTAACTGCATATGCCTTTAAATTATTAAATAGACCAGAAAATGTAAATTATGTGTTAGAGAATAGAGCACCGTTTCATTTCATGGATAGTAAATATAGAAATAAAATTAATGTTAGATTGAATGTTAATCTTATAGACCATGATACTGCCGCAATGGAAATATCAGATGGTGTATGGGCTAAAATTAAATTAGATGATTTAGATACTTTTGTAAATACTTTTCATCATAATAAAAGAAGGTCAAAAAGATGGAGATATATTTCTCCCCGTAAACTATGGATTAATTTAATGGGTGAAGAACCGACAGATTCTCAACTTAAACTAATGATAAATTTTCTAAAGCAAAATAGAACTCAAGATATTGTGGAGAACAGGGCTAAAGAATTAATGCAATCTTTGACTGTAAAATATCCTGATAGAATAAAAATTCTAGAGAACTCCAAAAATACAATTATGTTAGTTAGAGGCAAAATATGTGATTGGGTTATTCACGAAAATAAAGAAAATAAACGAAGGTCAAATATTCAAAAGGTTAGCACTTATGTTTTTATTAGAAAATCTCTAATGGATGAAGAACAAAGAGAGCGGGTATTAGATACTTCTAAGATAGGTGAATTAGGTTTTAGCACACAAGTATTAGATGGTGATTTTAGAGGCCCAATCTGCATTGATAATATTCATACTAATTCTAGCACAGGCGACCAATTCGCCGCTAGAGCATTAGCACTATTAAATGATAAACTGATGTTAGATAGAGTTTATACAATTAAGAAATATATACCTAGCAAGGTATTGAATAATTTAGATATAATCAAACCAAGTCATTTTGATTGGGATATCTTTGAAAGGTTTTTCGTAGAAAAACATACAGATGGAGAAGAAGATGAAGTGTGATAATTGTAAATCAAATAATAGTAAATTCGACATTGGTATTGGAGAATATTTCTGTAATGATTGTGGATATGTTATTGTATCTCAAATCTTTGAAGAAAGACCTTCATTCAATACTGAGAGAAACATAGATAAAAAACTCGGTTCTCTTGTTGGTGATTCCACCGATAAATTAACTAGAAGGTTAAAAAGAACTGAGAAATTTCATAGTACGGGTAAAGAATCAACGATTTTACCAACGGGTATGATTGAATGTAATATGGTGCTTTCACCGTATTTGCCTAATCATTCTTTACAGGATAGAGTGGAATATTTGTACAAAAAAATCTTTGCTGATAAAAAAATCACGGCTTTTACGATTAGAGTTAGAGCAGTAGGTATTGTAATATGTGCATTAAGAGAGATGGGAATACCCGTTTCTGTAAAGACTCTTTCAAAAAATAATGAAGTGAACCCGTATAATGTTTCTAAATGTGCAAGAAAAATTGCCTCGATTATGGAAAAACCTCAAATTTTACATCAAGAAAATTTGACCTCTTGGGTAGAATCTGGCGTTTCTAAATTGTTTGTTACATACCCTAGAAAAATAAAGGGTAGAAAAGAACAACAGGTATTCTTAATGGAATGTAAAGAATTGGTTTTGTATATTAGCCGCTATTTAGAAGAAAGAAATATTACGTTTATTCCTTCACATATGGCGGTGTGCATTTGGATGCTTTGTCTTCTTAGAACTAAAACTTCCAAATCAGAATTTACTCAAGGAGAAATTGCAAATGTGTTTAATTGTTCAACTGTAACATTGAGAACACACAGTAAAACATTTTTTAATATTTTTAATGTTAATAAAAATAAACTAAAAGATTTGAATATAAATGAATTTATAGCAGGTGTGAGATATGGATAAAGAAATTGATGATGAAATAATGAAAATAGCAATAGAAAGTGAAGATTTGGAAAAATATCCAGATTATGATATAAATTATTTACTTTCTTTACTAACAGGTATTAGAGGTTGTAAAGGAGATGATTGTGAATGCGGAAAATATTGATAATAGGTGTTGGTGGTATCGGGAGTTTTTTAGTGCAATTTCTGAATAAATCAGGTATGTATTATATAACGGCGAGCGACCCCGATAAGGTAGAAAAAAAGAATTTAACATATCAAAATTATAATGATTCTGATGTGGGCAATCTGAAAGTGATGCAAAGTTCCGCACACTTAAAACATCCCTTTAAAATTCTAGTTAAGGAACAATTAGAGGGTTATGATTTAGTAATCTGTTGTGCTGATAATTTAGATGTTAGAAGGTTATTATATCGTGAAGGTTTTGGTGAAGACTGTAAAAATAAATGGTTGGACTTAAGAGCACAAGGTAGAAATGGTGCGCTAATTAGTTATTTAGCAGACTCAAAATATTCTGATGTATTTAATAGTGGGCCAGACGGTTCATTTTCATGCCAAAGCGAAGATTATAATATTAGCAGAAATCCTGCTGATTTACAGTTTACTAATATAGCAATTGCAGGTATTGCTTCACAGTGGATTCATAGGTGGTTCAATGGTGAAGAAGTACAGGATAAAATAATTATTAACGTATAGGTGATAAAATGGTTAATTGGACAGACGAACAAGTAGAAATAATGAATGTAGCCGCAAAGAACGGCTTAACTATTGAAGAAACATCTGCTTCTTTAATTGAAGCAGGGTTTGAAAATAGAAGTGTAAAGTCAGTGAGGGCCAAGTGGAGGCATATGTATAAAGCCCCATTTGGTGATTTTAATGATGAAGAAATTGTTGTTGAAGAAATAACAGAACAATCAAATGAAGAAGAATCTATTGTAGAAACTTCTTCAGGAGATAAAAGTATTGATAGAACAAAGATTATGATTGTTTTGGGTATGGTTGTTGCTTGCACTACATACCTTACATATACAGGTTTTATTAGTTGGGGATGATTTAATGTTTGATGATTTAGTAGTAGATAAAGAAAATTGGAAAGACATAATAGGAAAAGCATTTACAGATTATAGAGAGGGGAGTATAAGTGAATATGTGTTTTATGATACAATATTTGAAATGTCGCACTTTGCCTTTGATAAGGCTAGAGAAATTCAGGTATTGATAGATGCAAATGATAGTCTATTTATTACTGTGGGTAGTCCTAGTTTTGTATCGTTTGACGGTCAAGAAGATGTTTTATATGAATCTGCCGTTAAAATTAAATTTCCGTTAAAGTGTTGGATTCATACCCATCCTTTTGGTAAAGCATATTTTTCATCAACAGATGTAAAAACCGCTAGAATTTGGCGACATAGAATGAAAGAGGCAGTAGTGATAGGTAATTACGAATACTTTAAGGCAAAGTTTGAAGACGACCCCGCGATGGATAGTTTCTATATGGTTCATAGAGTAGAAGATTATACATTAGTTTATCAAGGTGAATAATATGGGTTGGAGAGTTTTAGTAAGTGATGACTCATATGGAAACCGTGTTTTTGTCTTATTCTGTAATACATCAGGATTTGCATTTGGGCCTGTAATGTCGTTTTCAACATTATTATTTGATGATGATTTTTATGAGTTATATAATAAATTATTTACAGAAGACCCAAGAAAATTAGACGATGAAGAATTATCAGATATGTATTCAACCATGTTAGATGCTTTGGGCGAAGTACAAGGTGATGGAACACATATATCTGAATTAGAAAAGGAGTAGATTGAATGAATAAAAGAATTTTAGTATTATTAATTGCAGTTAGTATGATGGCCGGATGCACTGAAAGCATACCATCACCCACAGATATATTTAATGATTGTAATGACCCCGAAGTTATAACTGAAACGGGCCAAATAATTATTTTAGAAAATGAAACGTATAATCCAATTGAATTAGGTAATTCTAGTAAATGGTTGGAGTTAGTTAGTTATGACTACACTGCTACTCATTTAAGTTTTGAAGTAGTGAACAACAGTGTTATATTTAATAATCTTACATTTGACGTAAGTGGTGAATTATATCAAGAGCATACTGTTAATTACACAGTATCAATTCCCGTCAATTCAACATCAAATGAAACGGTAAATTATATATTTACTGATACGAGTATTGTTACATTTAGTTCAGGATTTGCGCCAAACATAGGATTAGTTAATATGTATGTGTCTGACTTTGATTATGATATTACTATTGATTATACTATTCAATATAAGTTATGGACAGGTAAGGAGTGTTAATGGATAAACCGCTAAATGTATTATTTCCTGCCCCATTACCTGCAGAAATCCCTTGCCCTGTTTGTGCAAGAGAAGAAGGTAAAAAGGGCAATGGTTGTTTGGCCTGTTCTTTTGAAGGTAAATTAGAAATAACAGTAGATGCTAAAATACCGATTCAAAGAGCACATATCATTAAATATATTTCTGATAATATGGAAGATGTTTCTTCTGAATTAACTAGAATGTATGGTTTAGTGCCAAAGGTTAATACTAAAGAAGTATATCAAACAACATATGGTACTTGGGAAATAGTACAAGTTAGTAGTTTAGGTGGGGCTATATGGATAGCCAATAGAGTAGATGTATTAGAACCACCTATGTATTTCTATACTTTGTCTAATTTAAAAGAATGGATGGAAAATAATGGATAATGAAAAAATTATTGCAAGAATCGCAAGAAATGAATCTGATGAACTTCTAGTTAGAAGTGGAAGATATTGGAATATTGATATAATAGATTTAAGATGGTATAATAATAATAACCCAACCCGAAAGGGGTTAAGGTGTAATATGAAAGAGGCAAGGCTATTATTGAGAGCCTTACAAAAAACAATAGGTGATGTAAATGAAGATGAGCAAAAATCTGATGAAAATTAAATTAAAAGAAAAGGCGGCAGTTAATACTTATATATCTCCCGATGTATATATTAAAATGTCCGAAGTTATGGAAAGTGTTTTAGAAAATTTATGTGAAGAAATAGTGTTAGCATTTGAATCTTCAGGAGATAGAAAGATAACAACAAATAATGTAAATGCGGCAATAACAAATGTTTTATTATTTAGGGGAGATAACGATGGGGTTTAGTCAATTTGCTAGGTTATGTGAAGTATTAGAACAAAATACTCCAACAAATAATACGGTGCATATTTCAAGGGCCATGAATAATTTAGATAAGGTTGATTTATTAAAACTATTATGTATGGATTATCCTGTTAATAATATAGGTAATAAAAGAGCGAAGGTTTGGATATCAAAAGCATTTGGAATATTTGAAGACGAATTAGATACTTATATTAAAATGTGGGGAGATATAGGTGAAGCAGTTTATGAAATTGATGAAAGTAATGAACAAGATTCAGATTATAGTTTAAGACAAATCATATCGTTTTTCAATATGAATTGTAGTAGTATAAACAATAATGCATTTAATACGTTTTCAGAAATTTTCTCTAATCTCAGTGCAAGAGAAAAGAAGTGGTTTATTAGATATTGGTTGAGAACACCTAGAAATGGAGTAAATGATAATGTTCCGAAAAAAGCGGTAGCACATCATTTTGATAAAAAATATTCAGAAATTAAGTGGTGGTCGTATTTCAATACTACACCAAAAATATGTGAGTATTTAATGACTAATAATGTGCCGCCAACAGATTTAACGCATGGGAGTTTTGTAAAACCAATGTTAGCAAAAGCACGTAAAGGTCAAGAAAAACATAAGAAGTCTATTATTGATATTAAGTATGACGGTAATAGATATCAGATTCATAAATCGTGGATAACACAAACAAACTCTACTTCTGTTTTAATCTTCAATAGAAAAGGTGTATTGGTAACAGAAAAATTCCCCGATATTGTTGATATAGTATCTAAATGGGATAAGAATTTTATTATTGATACTGAAATATATCCTGTAAATGAAGATGGTTCTCCTGCTGAACATAAGTTAATGGCTAAAAGAGTTCATAAAAAGAACGTTCAAGAGGCAGTTCAAGAATGCCCTGTAAAACTAGCAGTGTTTGATATACTTTCATCTGATGGAGTATCATTACTTCATAGAAATTTATCTGATAGAATAGAAGTTCTCAATACGGTTATACCTGAAAAATATCAAGCAATGATTTTTCAAGATACTTCTATTGAAGCGGCATACAATATTGCTATTAATGAAGGATTTGAAGGTATTATGATTAAAGATGCTAACGCTAGATATGAACCTTCAAAAAGAAGTAAAGCGTGGTTAAAGTATAAACCACCTAGAGTATCATTAGATGTAACAATTACTTCTGCTAAATATGGTGAAGGTAAAAGAGCAAATGTCTTTGGTACTTTTGGTATATCTGTTAAGGATAATTCTGATTATGTAAATGTTGGTTCGGTCGGAACAGGTTTTTCTGATTCTGATTTATCTTATTTAACTTCTGAACTTAGAAAAATAATAGAGTCTTATGATGCTAAATCAGAAACATATTCATTCTTGCCTAGAATAGTTATTGAAGTATCTTGTGATTTTATCACTAACGATAGTGAAGGTAATATCGGATTACGCTTTCCAAGATGTATGAAACTAAGACCCGATAAATCTGCATCAGAAAGTGATACTCTCGATACAGTTAAGGAGATGATGTAATATGATACAAGAAGGCAATATGACTATGATTGATGATTTGGGCTATGTTTGTGAAAAAGTAGTGAATGGGATGGCCTATTTTAAGAGCATTAGCGGCGAGAGAAGGGGTAGATACAAAAAAATGGAAGCAAAATATGCCCCCTATTTTGACGAAAAAGGAGAATATATAGTTCCTGAAAAACCAAAGTTCAGTAGAAAGCGTATGACCCGTTTTCATTTCTTAAAGATAATAAAAGATGAAACCGATTTATCTCTTTCACACGATTTGGCTTATTTTGTGGCTGAATGGCTTGAAGATATAGTTAGAAGTGCGGCATCTGCGGCTGACTATAATGCTCTTGAAAGAGGAGATGATAAAATAACTGCGGCTCATTGGCCTCCTAATAGAGATTTAGGTAATCAATATGGTTATTGGGAAAGTAATAGAGAATGGGCTAAAGATTACAAACAGTATTTGAGGGAAAATAATGAATGAACGTTCTTTAAATGAATTACTTGCGAATAATGAAAGTGTTGGGGTAATAACTATTCTTATTTATGGCCCTAACATAGAAGAAGATGATATAGATATTTTATCATTCGGTTTAGACCTTATTGATGGTGATTATGAAATAAGATTAACAAGTATTAATTATGAAACTGCTAAAGCGTATGATATAGAAAGAGGATATAAATTTCAAATATTTATACTCGGCCCTGAATCTATAGATAAAATAGAAGAAATTGGAGAATGGATGCTAGAGGGCATAAGTACTGCACTTAGATTTAAAGCAGAATTAATAGAAACAACGGTTGTGAAAAGTAATGTTTAATAAAAGTCAATTAGAAGGAATCTTGCTATCAGTAGCAAAACCAGAAGTGCATATTTCTAGAAGCCAACATACTAATATTGGATATAGAGTTAGAATACGAGTAAACATAAGAGGTTGTGAGGATTTTCTTTTGGGTGTCCAAAGAACATTAGCGCAACATTCTATCAAATCAAAATACAAAGAAAAAGAACATGGTAGTAGACCAAGACCAATATTAACAATAAGTAGTATTGTGAACCTTTGGTTGTTATGTGAATTAATTCCCGATTTGCCAGACTGTAAAGGAGTTTGGGTTTCTTTCAAAGAAATAGTTAAACTTATTGATGGTGGAGAACAACACACATTAGAAGGATTAGAACGAATTATGGAATTGAAGGGAGTTATATGATACCAGATAATCTTAATGAAGAAGATTTAATTTTTTTAGAAAATGAAACGCAAAAGGCAATTGAAGATGGTTGTAAAGAATGTAATTTTAGACACATCATTTATTCAACAAATATTTCTGTTGAACCGAATGGCTCAAAAGTCTTCTTTATTGAAGTAGATTGTCCTAGTTGTAAATGCGATTATAAAGAAATAATGGGCGTTAGATAATGTTAAATTTAAATATTAATAGACCAATAATAATTGTTTGTAAAGATAGTTTAGCGGCTAAAAAAGAAGCACTAGAATTGCTAAACAATCCTATACAAAGATATGCAAATGAATACGACATAGAATTTATCTTTAGTATTCCTCAGGATAGAGGCATACTAATAGAAGAACTACATTACAAAGCAAACACAGATTTAATTTATGATGCGATTATAAATTATCGTGGGCAGGTTGTAATGACTTCTTTTAATAAAAAAGATATTCCAAAGAAGATATCTAAATTATGTAAATTCAGATTGTTAAAGGCACAAAATGAAACTTTTTCAGATTACACTAAAAATAGTGAACCGCCTATTGATACGAATATGTCTATATTTGATTTAATACATGACTTTATTAAAAATAAAAATAGAGAGGTTGTTGCTGAAAGGCTTAAATTAAATAAGCCCTATGATGAGCAATTTCTTTCATGGTTAGCATTAAATGTTCATCCATCTAAAATAGCATATCTTGATGCTAAGGTAAAAAGAAGATGGAGTCAAGATTATTTTTATGAGTTATTAGCATATTCACACGATGGCTCATATTCAAGAAAGGTGCAAATACCTAGCAGAAGACAATATGATAAAAGAACATCACTTTGTAAAAGAATAGGTCTTAAATCAGATGAATTGTATTTGTTAGAACAATTAGTAGAAAACGAAGATTTCAAAAAATATGTGCAAACTAAAATTAATAATAGTGAATCGAGGTTGCTGAAATTAGGTGAAAAGAAAAAACCTAAGAAAAAGACCACTATTAAAACCAAAGCAACCACATTAAATGATTATATATGAGGAATAAAAATGTTATGGACAGAAAAATATAGACCACAAAGTTTGATAGATTTAGTGGGTCAAAGTAAATTTGTATCAGATGCTAGAGCATGGAAAAACAATATGCCTAACTTATTGTTATATGGCCCTGCGGGTATTGGAAAAACTGCGGCGGCAAATGCGTTGGCTAATTTTATATTAGAAGAAAACAAAGAAAATAATTTCTTTGAAATTAATGCTTCTGATGATAGACGTTTAGAAGTCGTTAGAACTAAAATTAAAGATATTGCTTCTTCAATGAAAATTGGTGATATACCACATAAAATTATATTATTAGATGAAATGGATGGAATGACTACAGATGCCCAAAATGCATTGAAAAGATTAATGGAGAGGTATTCTGATAATGTTAGGTTCATTATTACTTCTAATCATAGGCATAAGATTAATTATCCAATCCAATCAAGGTGTGCTATATATGGGTTTGAAAGGTTATCCGAAGACCAAATATATTATGTATTTGAAAGAATACTCACATCTGAAAACCTTACTGATAAATTGGATGAAGATGAATTGAGAAGGTTTATTAGAACATTGGATGGTGATGTTAGAAAGGGAATCACGCAATTACAAGCATCTATTCATAGTGATACTCCCCTAAATATACAAATAGAAAAAATGAACAAACCTTACAGTGAACTGTTTGATTGCGTTCTAGATAATAATTTTGATATGGCCTTATCTAAGATGCACGATATGTTATACAAATCGGTTGATGTAAAAACAATTTGTATTTCTTTACATGATGAAGTAATCAAAAGAGAATTACCTCCTGCTCAAAAATTTAAATATTTAAGAGTAATAGGAGAAACAGAATGGCGAAGTAAAAACATGACTCCTAAATTATTGGCTTCATGGATGATAGGACAGATGATGTGATATGAAGATATTAGATTTTAATAATGATGGCGTTATTGACCGCCACGATTTTAAGAAAGCAATAATGCGCTATGAATGGATAGTCGTAACAGGGTTGCTATTAACTGTATTTCCTTTGTTGAATGTATTTGGTATTACAAATATAGATTCAGATTTCTTTTGGGCGTTAGCAGGTTTATGTTTAACAGTCGAGGGAATTATTGAATTATACTATGAACAGAAACATTGGGATAATATTAAGAAAGGTGAAGAAAAATGAAACAAACAAGTTTATTAGATTTTATATATGTGCAAACTTCGTTAGAAGATTTTGGTTTTAGATTCCACCGTGAAAATACGGGGGTTAGAAAAAATGAATGAAAAAGTAAGTATGGAAATAAATAAGGCCGCACAGGTCTTGGAAATGAGCGTTGAACAAGTAGAAGAAAAGTATTTGGAAATTTGTTCTAAGAATAATTTAGATGCGAATGATGATGCAATGTTATCATTAAGTTTATTTAGACAATGGTTTAGTGGTGCGGCGGCTTCCCTAAGAAGTCCGGCCCAACAAACTAATTCTCTAATTAAGAAAGCGAAGGGTTGGTTTATTTCTGTTGATATTGCAAGAAACATCGCAGAACAACAAAACCAAAGAATACTAACTGAATGGGGGCTTGCAAGCGAGCAAACATATGAAGAAGGTAAAGTAGCAACAATTACTGTTGAAGACGATGGTTCGTTCTTAATCAAGAGAATGCATAAAGGTGAAGAACAGTCTAAGATAATTAGTAATCTACCAAACAATCACCATGAGGTTGATGTAGATTATTATATTGTTCCTTTAGACCATGTAGTAGCATACGGTAATCAACCAAATGATAATTACGGTAATGCCTTACCTGTTGAACAATATAGAATGTCTGCTATGTTTGTTGGAACTGTTGATGGTGAAAATGAAGGTTTGTATTACTTCTCATATAAGGGAGATGCAAGCAAGGACTTTATCCCAAAAACATTTACTACATATGAGTTTGATGTTATATTGGATAGAAATAATCCTAACAGATGTTATGGTTATCAGACAGGAACATTAGAAAGTCTAACTGAAGTAGAGGGTGAAGATATAGATGTTCAAAATACATTAATGACCCATTGTGCAGACAATGTAGTATCATTGGTGGACTTGAATTTATATCATAGTAATTGTATGAATAAGCCATATGCTGAAAGGTTTGTTATTACTGATGGTTCTGTGTCGCATATCAATGCAGTTCCGAATAAAAACAATACTAGAAGAATGGTTATTACTGATTTAAATTCAGACTTTGATTATGAAGGTGGTTCATGGGCCGGAACAACTTGTTGGATTCCGTCAAATCTAGAAATAGACTTTGGTATTTTATCTAACGTAGTAGTTATAGGCAGAACTTCTCAAGGCAGAAATGAAGATGGAACACCATCAGATGCAATGATTAATGTGAGTGGACTATTTGTAGTAGACAATAGAGGCGTAGTAGCCGAACCGTTTGTTGCAGAAGAAGAAAACTTAGATTGGTTTTAGACTCCAATAGGTTTCTATCGTTTTACCTACTTCGGCATAGTGTGGTGCTTGGAGAATAAACACACCAAATGGGGTGAGAAGCCCCTAAATTAATAAAGTGATTATTATGTTTAAAATAGAAAATGGAATCATACACGGTAGTAGTTTTGCTCTACCATTAAATGAAATTGAATTTATAACTTGGAGGTTGAATGAAGACAACGGGTTATATTGGGTTAAAATGCATTTACCATCAGGTAAAGAAATAAGAATAAAGGTTAGTGAAAGTGAACTAAGAAGAATTGTTAATGTTTGGAATAATAAAGATATTGTATTAAAATTAGGTGATGATAATGAGTTGGACTACTGAAACAAAAGGCAATGCTACAACAAAAGAAAATATAGAAAAGGCTGAAGAAATAGATTTTGGTAAAGAACAGGAACTATGGAATGTTCAATATGCAAAAACTTTTCTAAAGAGAAAAGAAAAACCATCGAGGTTAGTATTAGGTATTTGGGGAAAACCTAAGACGGGCAAAACAGGTTTATCTCTCGATTTTCCTAATAGACCAATCTATGTATTAGATTGGGATAGGGGAGTCGAATCAACATGGAAAGAACACCATGATGCAACCGATAGGATTAAGGTCTATTGCCCAATAACAAGAAATAAAAAGAACGTCATTGATATTCATAAATCTGAAAAGGATTCATTGATGTTTATTAATATGGTTAGACAACAAATTCAAGACGGAGAAAATCCTATATTTGTGTTTGATGGCGTAGATACATATTTTAATTCTTGTATGTTGAAAATTAATCCTGACCCAACAAAAGTTACAAAGATTATGCCTTTCCAATATGGTGAAAGAAATAAAACATTTAACTTTATGATGGAATCAGTTTATTCTTTAGAATGTGATGTAATTTATATTACACACGAAAAAGAACAATACATGGATAATACGGTTGTAGGATTTATTCCTAATTGGCAGGATTGGGGTGGTAAACTAGAACAAGAGATTAGATGTTACAGTCGTGAAGAAAAAGGTGAAATAAAATATTTTGCAAAGTTAATAGGTAGTCGCACTAATGGTAATTTAGTGGGTACTACTTGGACTATTAGAGAAGGTAAAGCCCCCAATATTATTTGGAACGGAATACCCGAACTAAAAGAATTCAAAATTTGAGGAATATATATGTTAATAATAAATATAAATTTGAATGAATTAATAGAAGGTATTGGTGCGGCCACTTTAAAAGGTAAATATGGAAATACAGGCGGAAGCAAAAGAAGTAGTATTGATAATACTTTAACTTTTATTGTTAGTAAAGGCATTCCTTCAGTGCTTATTTCTTGTAGTAGTGATACTATGGCTTCAATTGTTAGAGTAGACATTACACCTGTTAATGAAGATATAATCTTTAAATGTGATGCAGAAGTATTATTAAAATATCTAAAAACCTTCAAAGGTCAAGATGTTGAAAATGTAGATATTAATGTTACTCAAGGGTCTTTAAATTTAATTTGTGGATTAAAACGCGCTAAGATAGCACAAAGAATTTCAGAAACTAATTTAGATATTGTTGAAAAGTTAATGTCTTGTAACATATTAGATACGAAGGCTTCATTTAGTAAAGTTACATTCAATACTAAATTAACTTTAAATGCAAACTTTTTATCTACTGCAATTAAAAATGCAGGTATTGTTGGTAGTGCTATCTATAAATTAGATTATAATACTGAAGAAAGAACAATAACACAAACTCATACTTGTGTTATATCTTCTAAAGATTCAACCAATACTCAAGAGTATGATGAAAGGGTGTTATTAACTAATGCAGAAGGAGAAAGTGCAACAGTTGAATTTACTGCACCGCTTGAAAAGTTCTGTAAAAAGGATAGTGAAATGTTCATTTGGTTTAATGATGATAGCCCAATACTAATAACTGATATACTAGGCAGTAGAAGATTAATTATTGCTCCATATGTGAGGGGTTAGAATGATAATATGTGATGTGGATGAAAGAAAGTTCATTGGTTTAAGATGGAGAGATGAAAATGGAAAAAGAAGAGAAAAGAGAGTCCGATATGAAGACTTTAATCCTTACTTTTGGATTAAAGATAATGAAAGAAAATATTCTTCTGCGGCCTTTTCTTTAAGACGTGGTTCTCCTAAATATAATTTATCTGTAAATTATTCTGATGAAGCAGTTTCTTTGGATGGTGAAAAACTAACAAAGGTAACTTGGAGTCCTGCAGACAATAGAGCAAAATATACTGTATCTAAATTATGGGAAGAAACATTTGAAGCAGATGTTCCTATTCATCATAGATATGCAGTAGATAAAATGCAAAGCATTGAAGAATATGATTTAAGAAAATGGTATTGGGATATGGAATGGTTGCCCGATGACCACGATTATAAAGGTGCAATTACTTGTATTGTTGTGTATGATAATTTTGGAATAAAATTAAATCCCGAAGACCCAATGGATATGTTTAATCCTGATTATGAAACAGAAGAGATTGGAAAATATACAACTTATGTATGGTTTCCTCATTATCAAGCAACTGATGAAGAACATGAAAAGTTACCTATAATGCAATATCCTTCTCGTAATGATGGTGTTCGTATCTTTGAAAGTGAAAGAGAAATGCTTGAAGAATTTATGCATCAAATTGAGCATACCGACCCCGATATGTTAATATCTTGGTTTGGCTCTAAGTTCGATTTGCCTAAATTAATTGAACGTGCAGTTCATAATGGAATTGATGCTAGAAGATTATCTCCTTATGGTGTAGTGGATGGAGTTTATTTTAACGATGGAATTAAATTTACTAACAGGTCGTATAGTCCAATATCACAACCGATAAAAGGTAGGATTACACTAAATCTTGACTTAGCATTTGAACGTCAATGGAATGATGCACAAAGAGGAACATTACCTTCTTTAGCACTTGACTATATTTCAGAAAATGTTTTGGGAGATAAGAAATTAGTTAGTGAAAAATTTCCAGATAAAAATGAATTTTTTGCTAGGGGTTGGTTAGAAGATACTGCAACATATTGTGAATATGCACAAAAAGATGTTGAGTTATTAGTTAGATTAGACGAAGAAAATTTTACATCTGAGGCTATTATTTCTTTACAAAGATTAATTGTTGCACCGTTTGATGCGTGTTTCTATGCTAGTCATATGGGTTCTATTTATTTCATGCGTAATGCGTGGTGGAAAGCACCATCTAAATCAAAAGGTAAAAAGGTAGATTATCAGGGTGCAATGATATATAACCCCGAATCAGAAAGAACAAATGGTTTACATTTAGGTGTAGCGGCATTTGATTTCGCGGGTCTATATCCTTCAATGATGATTGCTCGCAATATATCATGGGAAACTAAAAGTGAAGAACCAACTGAATTTGCAGTTAATATAAAAACTCCAAGAGATTTTAGCGAATGTCTTGAAGAAAGATATATTTACTTCAAAACAGATAGATTAGGTTTACTACCTAAGGCAGTTTTATCTTTGAAAAGTTTAAGAGATACATATAAGAAAAAAATGTATGCGGCAAAAACTAAAGAAGAGAAAATGAAATGGAATAATAATCAAATGGCGGTAAAGCGATTGATGGCGAGTTTCTACGGTATTATCGGATATCAAGGTTTTGGATGGGCTGATGTTGATTTAGCGGCTAGTATAACTGCTAGTGCTAGAGAAGCAATTAGAGAGGCGGCGTTTAAGGTGAATGAATTATGAGCGGTATTGAATATATATTAACGGCATTAATATTTTGGTTGTTTATTAGGAGGACTAAAATATGAGTAATAGAAACTATAAAAATTATGCAGTGAATTGTAGAATGTGTGGAGATTTAATATCTAAAGAAAATACTAAATCACATGAATATCATGGAAAAACTGTTTGCGGTAGATGTTATCTTAAAAAACAAAGACAGTTAAGAAAAGAAAAGGGGTTATTATGAAAGTAGTTTATGGACATACTGATTCAATATATGTTCAAATGCCTATGGAGAACACAGAAGAAGTGTTGGCTTTACTAAATAATCATGTTAGGAATTTATTCCCTAATATTCTAAATTTAGAACAACACCCTGTAACAATAGAATTTGAAAAGTATTATGAATCTTTAGGTGTGGGTATAACAAAAAATAGAAATGCAGGTCTTATTTCTTGGAAAGACGGTGAATATTTAGATGAGCCGGAATTTGTTATGACGGGTTTTACTGCAAAAAGAAGAACAATAACTAAGTTAGATAAAGAAATCCAAACTAAAATATTAAAAATGTGGGTTGGTCAATCTTCTGAAAAAGAAATAACTAATTTTCTAAAGAAAAAATATAATGATATATTAAAGGGCAGAATAGAATTAGATATGTTGATTAACCGAACTAGATATAGAGCAGAAAGATTCACATATAAATGTCTTGATTGTGATAAAACATATTCAGTAGATAAATTATTAGAATTAAGAAAAAATGTGAAAGGTATTCTAAGGTGTAGTAAGAAGGATTGTTTATCATCTTTAATTCTTGTTACTACAGAAGGTAAAAGACCTTCAGTTAGTAGTGGAGTTGAAGGAGTCTTATGGTATAATCAAAATGTGGGAACAATAAATGATTCGTATTTGTATCTTAAGGTTGAAGATGTATTTTCTAGACCTAATTATATGAATCCTGTAACGGGTGTTTCTAAAAGACCGAGTTATATTTCTGCGCCGACTCTTGATGAACTAAAAGAATATAAACCGGATTACAAACACTATGCTGAGTCAATAGTTAAAAAGGCAAAGCCCATCTACAATGCAATGGGTTGGGATTTAGAAGAAATTAAAAAAGATGAAAATCAAAAAACACTTGATGAATGGTGGTAATATGAAAAGTAAATGTATATTAACAGGTGCTATAATTGAAATTGCGGAGGAAGAAGAATGAGTGAAGAACTAGATAATAAAAAGATAGAGTCCGTAAAGAGGGGATTAACTCTTATCGGTGAAACAAACGCTTTAGAAGATATTGAGAATTTAGAAAGAATCTTATCTTATTCTATATCTGAAGAATCAAGACATTTATTGAGTAGACTTTCAGTAGCGGTTGGTCGAGAATATGGAATAAAAATTTCAAGAAGCAAAGGTGAAATTATGAATGAGAGTGAGTTAAGTGGAAAGTTTGCTTGGATTCAAACAAGCGGAACAGGAAGATGCGACCCAAAAGAAATAGGCGGTGAAGAAGAATGAATGAATACACATATCAATGGGATGCTAGTCAAGAAGAACCAATATTAAAGATAACAAAATCTTCATTTGGTTCTTTTCAGTGGTGTCCAAAGAAATATGAATTTTCATACATAGAAAAGATGCCTATTGATACTACAGAAGCAATGATTAAGGGAACTGTAGTTCATAATAGTCGTGAAGATTTCTTTGATAACTTTGATGTTATTAAAGCGGAAAACATGAGTCATTCAGAATTAATAGACTATAATATTGGTCTTCATCCTGTTGATGAATATAGTGATATGTACACTACTATTTCTGCATTTGAAGCGCAAAGATTCTTAGATGCTAAAGATGCGGGTCAATTAGACCAATATCTTCCTGTTATTAATGAAGAAATGTTAGATGCAGAAATAGTAATACCTAGAAATATTAACCCTAAGTTTCCTTTACTTAGAGATTATACTGTACATCTTCAAGGTATTATAGATAGAATGTTTATTAGCACTGATGATAATGGAGATTTAGGTTATGTTCCTATGGAATTAAAAACAGGCGCATGGAAAGATTATAAACAAACATCAATGCGTAAAGAATTAGCATTCTATAAATTCTTGTTAGAGAATGCACCACAAGAAAGACTTGAAGAATTGGGTATTGATAGAAATATACCTGTTAGTCATTGGGCTTGGTATTATCCCGCATCTAATTATCTTCAAGTAGAAAAGGTAAAGAAAGCAAGTATGAAAGCAGTTATAAATGGAATAGCACAAATGATTCATGCTTATGAAAGAAAAACTTTTCCTACAAAATACTTCTATAAAACTTGTGCTCATTGTAGTTTCTTTAATATTTGTGAATCGGCACAATCGGAGGCTTGGGTTTAATGTCTAATTTATTTGATACAGAAGAAAAATATCCTTTAGTGTTGTGGACTGCGGAATGGTGTATTCCTTGTAAATCTCTTAAGAATTGGATTAGAGCACAGGATAAATTTAACGGTACTACAACCAATTATAGTGTTCTATTTGGAAATAATGATAAAGATATAATATTTAAAGACGTTGATAAACATAAAGCATCTTTACCTATTGGAATTAAAAGTGTACCAACATTACAGGATGGTAGTTTATTTATTACAGGTGTAAAAAACATACAAAATTATTTGGTGGAATATGAATGAAATGGGAAGAATATAAAAAAAGAATGAAAGCGTTTAAGATTAAAAGGGGGAAACAAAAATGAAATATTTTAGATTAACAACAGGAATGAATGGTAATGAAACAAGTATTAGAATAGAAGATGTATCAGCATATTCGATAGAACGGATAAGTGGTGGTATTATAAGAGTACCACAATTTAATGTAGAAATACATATGACTAGCGGAACAATATTTACTTCGACTATGTCCGAAGTATTATTAAGTAAATGGGAGAATCTGTTTCATCCTACTAATAAAAAAGATGGTGAGTAATATGGCTAAACTACATTGTAAAATATGTGGATATGGATTAGCACTTAGGGCTAGGGCTTGTCCACATTGTAAAAAGAGGGATTGAAATGGAAAATGATGAAAATATAATAGAAAAATCAATTAAGAAAGAAATAACAAAAAGAAGTTGGACTTTTGATGATTTTTCTGATTTGAATAATATTATACAAGATATAACTGAAAAGATGTATGATAAAATTAAAGCAAAGGATAAACTTGATTTAGTCTGGGATAAGGACATAGAAGATGGATTAACCTTTGGACAATTTTTTCAAGGTGTAGTTAAACAGGGTTTGAAAGAAAAAATAGCAGAAGAACTTAAAGATTTATTAAAGGGTGCTTCTGTAGTATTTATAGGTGATGAAAATGAAAATGAAATTTCCAAGAGAAGTTTGGGCGGGAAGTCATATAAAGAACGCCCCTCAAATGAAAAGGACAATAGTAAAAAATAATAAAGAATTTATTGATTGGATTAATGCATTCAATGGTAAAATGAATTGTTATACTACAGTATATGATTTTGAATTGTTTACGCCAAATGCTAAAGTAGAAGATACTGTTATCGTAGATAGAATGTTTTTAGATTTTGATGCACATGGTAAACCGCTTTCTCTTGCTTTAGAAGATACTAGAAAGGTTGTATCAAAATTAAATTCAGATAACGTTTATCATGAAATAATATTTAGTGGTAAAGGTTTTCATGTTATGGTTTATGGAGAGCAAGTTAATGATATCAGAAGCATTCAACGCTATTTTACCGAATTGGCTAAAGATTGTCCAACATTGGATAGTACAGGTATTCAAACTAATAGGTTAAGAAGAATACCAAACACTGTTAATTTAAGTAGTAGTGGCCCATATTTTTGTGTACCCATTACTCAATTAGATTTAAAGAAGGGTTTAATGTCTATTTTAAATAAAGCAAAGAAAGGACACGAACCCTTAATTACTTATGGTAATGAATATAAATCTTGGCCTTCTGTTAAACCTATTGAAATAAGCGATATAGAAATAGAAAGCCCTAAATCTCCCGGCGATTTACCTATTATACCTTGTTTGTATAATTCTATTATGGTAGAAAATCCGGGCCATTTTGCTAGAGTTTATCTTGTTCAATGGTATAGAGATATATTATCAATGGGTGAAAGAGAAATAACAGTAGAAAAACAAGAAGAAATAATACAAATAATTATGAAGGAGTTAGAAACTATTGCATCTAATGATGAAGTGTGGATGGATTGGGATAAATCTGTAACTGAAAAACACGTTAGGTTTGCAGTTAATGGTGGTTATCATGCACCTTCATGTAAAGGTAAATTAATACCGCAGGGGTATTGTATTGGTAAGTGTTGGAGGTATAGTGAATGAATAATCTAGATTGTAGATTATTTCTTATATTCCCTTTATGTGATTATCATTGGGAATGGGATGCTATTTTAGAAGGAGTATGGTTGGTGATGAATACATGAAACTAATAATTGATAGTAGAGAAAATTCAGAATTGTATGAGTATATTAAATCAGAATCGCACAGGTTAATGATAAAGACAGAAAAACAGTGGCTAGAAATTGGAGATTATGTATTTTCAGATATGTGTTTTGAGGCAAAATCTTCTATTGATTTTTTACAATCAATAATTAGTAAAAGAATTTGGAATCAAATTGATAACATGGATAGACACTATGAACATAATTTTATTATAATTCATGGCTCTTTAGCAGAAGCAATGGAATATAAAAAATATGTTGGGATGAATATAGACAATAGATTGCTTTACAATAAATTCATGGGTGGTATAGGTAAAATACTATTAGACACCGATTGTAGAGTTTTATGGTTTGAAAGCCCGAAGAAAGCGGCGCAAGTTTTAACTACTTTATGTAAAATGCGCCCAATAGAGAGAAAGGTTATACAACCTTCTTTACTTAAAAGAATAACTACTGATGATTTAAGAATAGATATGTTATCTACCATTAAAGGAGTTAGTAATGATAAGGCCAAAAAACTAATCAATGAATATGGGTCGTTAATGGAGATTGGGGAATCTAATGTTAATGAATTGTGTAATATTGATGGTATTGGGCCAACAATTGCAAAAAGAATTATAGATACATTAAATAGTGAAAATAAAGTGATAGTATGAGTAATAATATAAATCGTGAAGAATACGAAGACCAATTGTTTTATGAAAATTTAGAAACTGATGAAGTTTTAGTAGCAAAAGAATTAAAATTGCCCGCAATTGTTGAAAAGTGGGTTGATGATGCAACAAAAGCATCAAATTATAATGATGTTCCCGCCGCTTTTGCTTTTTTCTGTATTTTAGGGCAACTATGTAAGGATTTGGTAGCGATACCGAGTAATATGAATATAGATGATACTAGATTACACTTTTTATGGATGCAAACCTCAGGAACAGGTAAATCAACCTTAACTAATTGGGTTAAACCTATATTAAAACTATTAAATGAAACTTTAAACAACAAACATGGAACAGAATTTAATATTTTTGATGTAGTTGAATATACAGATGCCGCTTTAATAGGTAGCATTGCTAATGAAAGACAATCTATTGAAGATGATGATGGAAATGTTAGAACTGTAGATGTTAAAGTTCAGATTGATGGTGAATTAGAAGGTCATGGGCTTGCTATGTGGGATGAATTTGAATATTCTGGCGTATTTAAACAATCTCAACATAAAGAACAAGCAGTAGTTTATTTGAATACTTTTATGAATACTCTTTGGGGAGAAACGTGGGTAATAACAAAGAAACTCAAAGAGGGAGAAATAATAGTATGCCATTGTAAAAGGTCTGTATATGCATCTACATATATTCCTAAATTACTTACTCAAGTAATATCAGAAAAGGGTGTTTTACAAAGAATGTTAATATATATCCATGAAGTTCCTCAATGGCAACAAAAATTAATGAGAAGAAGATTAATTCAAGATTGGGGAAAGATTGGGGAGTTAGAACAACCTAAATTAAACTATGCTAAAAACTTTGTAACAATTTATGAAACTGTAAAAGAACGGTATGAAGAAGTAGATAATGACCCACTTAAAGTAATTAGATTTTCACCTAATGCTAATGATGCATTAGAAAGAGAATGTGAATTAATGGAGAGATATATTATTGATAGTCGGCCAGAAGTTTTTGATGTGATGGGTAGTTTTATCAATCGTATTTTGAAACATATTCAGAAACTATCTATATTGTGTTGTATCGCAGAAGCACCAAGTATAACTGATAAAAATAAAAGATTTATAGTTACGCAAAATAATGTGCTTCAAGCATCTTCTTTAATTCGTCAATGTTATAAGAGTTTGGTAACTTGGTTAGACGAAAGCCTTAGGGCGGAGAGAGCGAGTATTGCTGATAAGGCTAATATTGGAATCTTTAAAACAGTTTATCGTGAATCAAAGAAGAATGATGAAGGATGGGTAAATAAAAACGAACTGTTACAAAAAGTTAGAGAAAAGACGAAAAAATCAGAATCTACTATTTACAAATGGTTCGCAAAGGTCGAAGAATATTTTGATGTAGAAAAAATTAATAGAACAGTATATGTAAGATTATCGGAGGATATAGAATGAAATATGAACATAAGTACATTGTGTTTGATGTAAAGAATGGCCCTAAGGTTGTTGAAGAAAATCTAAACACTAACGGAAATGAAGGTTGGCAATTAGCCACAATTATCGCAGTTGGAAATGGTGAACATCTTGTAGCGTTCTTAAAGCGTGAAATAGATATTAAGATGCCTGACCCTGAGAAGAGTCAAAAAGAAACAATATCTAAACTATGGGGCGGTGAAGAAGATGATTAAGGATTTAATAGGTGTAATTGCTATGGTAATTGCCGCCATTGTCTTTCCTTTTTCTTTTCTCTTTGGGTGAAATATATGAACAATACATTGGCTATTGATATTGAAACAAAAAACTACTCCCATGAAATTGGGGGTTGGGATAATACTCATATGTTTAAGGTATCTACTGTATGCACATGGGATGGAGATAAAGGAACAATTTATATTGATAAAGCAGTAGATGAATTAAAGAAATCTAATGTTAGTGTAAAACCTATATCAGAACTTAAATATGATTTAGATGACCACTTAGAAAAAGGAACTTTTCTTTTAGGTCATAACATACAAGCATTTGATTTGCCTGTTCTAAGAGATGCTTTAGATATATATTGTATCAATAAATATATTAGTAAAAAACAATACATTGATACTAGCAAAGAAGTTACAAAATCTACAGGTCAAAGATATTCTTTAAATAATCTTGCTACTTGGACTTTGGATAATTCAAAGTTATATTCTAGTGAAGAAGCACCTATTCTTTGGAAAGATGGAAAATACTCAGAAGTAGCAAAATATTGTTTAAAGGATTGTGAGTTAGTTTATGACTTGTGGAAACATGGGGTAGATAATGGAATTGTAAAGGGTTTTTCATTAGATGAAGAATTAGAAAAAGAAATTGAGGTGATTTGGTAAATGAGTCCAATAGAGATTATTTTCTGGGTTGTTTTTGTATTAACTGTATGTCTTCTATTCTTTGCCGCATTTAGCGGTGATAGAGTTTCTAACCAAACAATAGAAGAATATATGGAATCATTAATTAATAGTGAGGAATATAGACGTGAGCCTTAGAGAAAATTGTAAATCGTGTGGTATGGACACCATACCTAAAAGAATAATAGGTTTTTATGTGGGTTCTCCCCAAAGGCTAAAAATATGGGAATGTAGAGAATGTAATGCTCTATGGTCTGAAAAAATGCCTTTGGCGGAGGCCTACTAAAAAATTTTGCAAAATTTCTAAAAGTCGTTTTTTAAATTAATTTAGGTTTTCAAATACTTAAATTAGCATTTATTTTGGAATAAATTATTTTAGATTTATCCCTGCCATAGAGCCGTGTTGGGGTATTCTCAGCACCCGATTTTTACCCAAATAGAGCCATCCTAAGGCCGTTGGATTTGGTCTTAGTCTATCGAATAACCCTCAATGTTAATCGGCCTCAGACCTGATGTGATGGGTTGAATTTTTTCGGCCATGTAATTTCTGAGTTTATATATTCTCGACCCGATAGATTAACATTTTTGATAATTACCGCAAACAGTACAAAAGACTCCATTTAATCTACAATATTCTATGCGTCTATATGCCCAACAAAAAATGCAAATGCCTTCAACTGTCGGTTGCATCAGTAAAACCTTCTTGTGTTTTCAAATGAAGATAACATTGTTTCAATAGATTATACTGAGTTTTTGCATTATCTATATTTAAAGGCATTGAAAAACTTATACCGTGAAAAGGATTTTCTCCTTCTTGTCTAGCGGTTTCATTTTTATAATATCCTACAGTATAATTTACTGTAGTACCTTCGCTATTATTTTCGTTTTCTATAGATATTCTTGTTATTTTTGCATACATTCCATTCATCATAAATCCTAGTTCATGTTCGTAATCTAATTCTAAAGCCATTTTATCACCTTACCATCCCCACCCATTCATTTGTGTAATATGTGGAGAGTATTTATTTATCATATTATTTTTGTATTCGTCTAAAGACCAATCATTATCTGTGAGCCATGTATCAAAGAAGCCAATATCCCATTGACTATCATTGGGTATTTCCCATGTTTCTATATCTGCGTGAATTAAATTAAATCTTTCATCTTTAGCGCAATGTTCCCAAACTAAATCTATTACATCTTGATACTTTTCAATGATAGTAATTGATGTAATGTTTGAATTATTTAATAAAACATGGTTAACTAATCCAATACCTAATCCACCGATTAATATATCTCCTTCTGCATTATCCCATAACCATTGATGGTCGTTATATTCTGCTTCTGAATCTTGCATTATCGGCATATCACAACCTTCCTTTAATAATACAGTATAGTTATCATAAGATTCATTCGTGTGAAGTAAATATAGAGGCCATCTATTATCAGTTGTATCTTTAGTATAGTGAGCGATTTCAAAATCACCCGATATACCAGCAGGAATACTAATATCTATTTTCATAATATCACTCCGTAAATGAATACTTTAAGTATAAATCTACTTCTGTATCGCCACCTGAATTAGTAGCAGTTCCTGTTAATTTGAAAATAACATAATTTCCGTCTGAAGGCCAATTATAACCACCACCTCTACCAGAACCCGGAGTTATTTGGAAATAAATACCCATTCCACCACTACCTGTTGCATCTTGACTATTATTACTATTACCACCAACAGAAGCAGTTGGATGAGCACTACCAGAACTAAAATTGTGTGAATATACTCCATTAGACCATGAAAAAGATGTAGCCCCTGTTGCTCGTAAATAAGCAAAAGGAGTTAATCTAATATATCCTATACTGTTAAAATCTCCTAAATCACCTGCGCTAACTTCTCTTTCATATTGCGTTCCAAAAGATTCACTTGTTGCACTTGACCAATCAGAATAATCAACAGTCATTACATCTGGCCCTTCATCAGCAACTTTAAATGAATTATTTTGTCCACTACTTGCGGCTTCTGCAATACTAACACCTGTTGGTACGGCAACAGAACCTTGCCCTGCTTGAGCAACCGTTCCTATAAGACCTAAATTAATAGGAGTCATATTATCAACCTATACCCCACCAATCAGGACTACCACCACTTGTATTTCCTGATGCTACACAAATATAAGTTCTAGAATCTTTATCATCTATATTACCATGTGTTCCATTTAAGAAATCACCATTAGAGTTTAAATCAGGTTTAGCGGCACTACCTGTATTATTAATTATAGTGTATTGTGTTCCCACAGTTGCATTATAAGGTAAAGTTAATGTTCCACCTGTCCAATAGATAACTGCACCGCTTTGTGCTATTACACCCTCACCTACATTAGTTAATGTTGTATTGCTACTAACGGCTATTACATTTACCTTTGAATTAACTTGTGAATCATCATTACCGAGAATCCATGTCCTACCGCCAAATGATGTTTGTTTAGAATTACTAATTATAAGTTGATTATCACCTGTATTAGAATCGGGGGTGCTTCTGCCTATTACGACATTTCCGCTACCTGTTGTTAAAGTGCTACCCGCATAATAACCTATTGTTATATTGTCCGAACCTGTGGTTAATCCACCACCTGCGGAATACCCAATTAAAGTCTGATTACCGCCGCTTGAAATACCATCTCCGGCCATTGAGCCGATAATTACGTTATTAGCGGAATTAAGGTCTTGACCTGCACTTCTACCAACTAAAGTGTTATTTGTTTGATTACTTACGGTTTTACCCGCATTATAACCTATGGCTACATTGGAATTGCTACCTGTTACACTTGATAATGCGTAATATCCTACTGCTACATTTGAACCACCGGAAGTAGCAGCATCTAAAGCATAAGCCCCTATTGCTACATTGTCCGAAGCATAAGTAAGTAATTTACCTGCATTATGGCCTATTAATACTGATTCATGCCCTGAAGTAAGCGATTTACCCGCTTCTGCGCCTAATACTACACTACTATGGCCGGAAGTTAATGCGGCAAAAACATCTTTTCCTATACCTATGTTATCTGATGCAGAATTTAATGTTCCTGTTGTTGGTGCAGAACCATCACTATTGATTTGAATTAGAAGTGAATCAGTAAAGTTAGTAGCATCCATTGTTACATCTGTTAATTCACTTAATACAGAAGCACCGCCAATTGAAGTATATTCAGTTCCCGCTAAGTCTAATACATCACAATGTAATGTTCCATCAAAATATCCATCTTTAAATTCAAGGCTTGATGAACCTAAATCTACATCGTTATCAGTAACAGGTTCTATTACCCCATCTTTGATTATTACCTGCCCTGTTCCATTTATAGTAAATCCTATTTGATTTGCGGCGGCTCTATACAAACCTGTTTGATAACTATTTAAGAACATAATTGAAGGGTTTGTGGCAGTTCCATCAATCGCTTGAAATCCATACTGCATAAGTCTGCCTACTTCATTACCACCATTTTTTATTCTAATTGAGCCTCCAGCACTTGCTGTATCAATTGAAAAAGTTGAAGTTGTTGTTAATGCCCCATCAGTAAGAATTAATTGTTTTTCATTACCAGCATAAAAGTTAATAGTATCAGCATCTTCAAAATCAATCTTTGTTTGGTCATCTTCACCAATTTTTATATCTGTTGCTAATAAAGATGTAATCCCTGTTTGGGCGGCATCAATAGCAACTGTTACTGTATCAGTATCACCTACTGTTGTAGATATTCCTGTTCCACCTGCAATATCTAATGTATTACCATGAGCAATAGTTTGATTTGTTCCCGAATCTCCTGTTAAAGTAAATGTGGTTAATTGGTTAGTATTTGTTGTTGTTACAGAACCACCCAATGAAACGGAAGTTCCATCAACAGTAATTGCTGAATTAGCAAGTTTAGCGTTAGCAATAGAACCTCCTAACATTGCATTTGTAATACCACTTGCTTTTACTCTTAAAGCATCAGAATTTATTTCAATGGATGAATCATCAACTCCAACTGCAAAAGAAACTGAAGAATTGCTTGATTGGTCGGTTGTAAATGTACCCCCACCTGTTAAACCATTTCCAGCAGTTAATGTAACTGTTGAATCATTTGGGGTTGTTCCAGAACTTATTGTTTGCCAAGAACCATCTCCTCTTAAATATTTATTATTATCACCTGCCGCAGTAGCAGGAACTAATCCTGTTTCAGAAGCATTTGTTCCATCGCTTCCTACAAACGGTATTACTTCTACCTTTTTAGTTCCTCCTAATGTAACTTCTTTACCTGCTAAAAGAGTAACAGTTAATGAACCATTTGCAGTATGACCTGTCGCAGTAGTTCCTCTATATCCTCTTGTACAATTGTTTAAAGTTCTACCATCACCATTAATTCCTTTATATCTTATTAGTTCGTCTTCTAAAGAAACAACACCTTCGTCTGGAAAACCATTATTACTATTTACTAATATATTTCCTGTTTCACCTGCAGTTTGATATAAAATACTTGATAAAGATTTATCAGCAATAGCAAAAGCACTTATTTTAGCACCTGTTACTGCGCTATTTGCTATCTTGGCTTCTTCTACAGCATCAGCCGCTAATTCATTTGTATCAACTGCTCCTGCTGCTATTTTAGTATTAGTTACTGCATTTGAATTTATTTTTGCTTCTGTTACAACATTGCTTGCTAATTTAGCCGCCGTACTCACTGCACCATCATCAATAGCAGAAGCATTACTAGCAGTTCCTGTAACATCTCCTGTAATAGAACCAATAAAACCACCACTTGAATGAAACGCTTTGTTAGTAGTTAATCTAGTATTTGTATTATCCCAAGTTAATGTAGGTTTAGAAGAATCTGCACCAAACTCTATACCCGCCCCATCTGTAGCAGAAAGTGTACTAGCATCTTTAGCAACTCTAATAGTAACATCTTCTACATCTAAAGTTGCTGTATTTAATGTAACAGTATCTCCACTTACAATTAAATCTCCTGTTACAGTTAAATCATGATTTACTGTTATAGTTCCTGTATCGGCAGTTCCTAAAGAATAAGACGCTACATCATTTAATAATGCAGTAATCTCACTAGCGGTTTGGTCATCAGTAGCATCTGAATCTCCTGTAAAACCTAAATTTGCTAATGTTAAATTTCTAGTAGAAACTGTAGCATTTGCATCTGTAACATGACCTAATGTATCAGTAGTAACATTAAAGTCTAAATCTGATATAACTGTTGCACCCGTTAAAGCACCTGTATCAATACTGATATCATCTCCATCATGTGTTGGGTGAGTATAAACTGTATCTGATTGGTGAGTATCAATCATGCTTTTAATATCAGCAGGAGCATATCTTCTAATTCCTGTTGCAGTTCCATTTGTTCTTTCTGCAGAACTTACTTGACTTACCTGAGTATTATAAGCAGTTTCTACCTGTGAATCACTTAATTGTGTATTAGTGTCTGTTGAAGCAATTGTTAATGTTCCTGCTGAATCATCGTAAGTAGCAGTAACATTTGTTCCTGCGGTTATTACTCCCGCTACATAATCTTCTACTTGTTCTTGTGTTAGTTGAGTATCAGTATTAGTAGTAAATGTAAGATTATTCTGCATATAGTTTTCTATTACTGAAATATCCATTCTTTTTAATACTCCACCATCACTTAAGACTAATTCATCAGTTGAGGCTAAACCGCTTGTTAAAGCAGTAGCACCTGTAATATCACCTACTGCAAATGCTACATTTGGTGCGCTATTTGTTATTGTTGCAGTATAATCACCACTACCTGTGTTTGATTGACTAACAGATATTCCTGTTCCTGCTGATATATTAACACCTGTAATATCTCCATCATTATCTGTATATTCAGAAGAAGTTGGAATATTGTGATAGTTAGTTCCATCATTAGTAAATTGCCATCTATCTGTAGTTTCATTCCATCTAAGAACTGTATTAGTAGAATCGCCTCTTTCAACTTCTATACCTGCATTTTCAGAAGGAGTTCCCGTTTGATTATTATTTAAAACAATAATGTTATCATCTATTGTTATAGTTTCAGTATTTACACTTGTTGTCGAGCCGCTAACAGTAAAATCACCTGTTACAGTTAAATCACCATCAAAAGATAGTGCGCCAGAATTAGCAACAGATAATGTTTTTGTCGCATTATCTTGTCCTGTAAATTCTATCTTAGGTAAGTTTGCACTACCTGTGTTTGGTGTTATTTTAATATCTTTATCTGAATTAGCCATCAGTATTCAACCTCCATTTTTCCAATATCCTTTCTTTCACCATGTATAATATAGAAACAATCAATCCCTTCATCTGCTTCATTTATTACATAGACTTTATTATCTTCTATTTTTTCCACATATAACATTTGAAAACTACCATTAGGTGTTAGTTGAACACTAATAGTATTATCATCAACAAGACCTAACCAATAGTCAGGAAGTTCTATTACGGATTCCTCTATTAACCTTCCTCTATGATAAACACCATATTCCGGCCCTTCAAGAGAACCATGCCGCAAAGTCATATTTTCTTTTGTAGGATGAGGAATAACGAATGATTTAGTAGTTGCATCTAAATGTCCTGTTACTGCTAAAGTAGAACCATCAAATGTTAAGTTTGCTTCTGCATTCATAGCGTCTGTACCCGTTGCAGTTATTATTCTATTATCAGAACCATTAGCCATGAAGTCTGATACATCAACACTTAATGTAGTTGAAGATAAATCAATACCTGTTCCAGCAGTATAAAGGCCAGATAAATCAACTGTTGGATTAGATGCACCACTAACAGTAGCAGTTAATGTTCCTGATGATAACGCTAATCCTGTTAGATAATAGTTAGTATTAGCCGTCATATCATCTACAACTAAATCAATAGTTCCATCACCGTCTTGATATGTTGCGCTAATTCTAGTTTCAGTATTAGATGCAAACATAGCCCCCACAATATCTTGCACTTCTTCTGTGCTTAATTGTGTATTTGTGTCTGTTGAAGCAAATGTAATGGTATCATTACTAGCATCTGTTGTAATAGTAACATTTGAACCTGCGGCTAAAGTTAATGTATCTGCGGCTAAATCTGCAACAACATCAGATTGACCACTAACTGAAATTGTTTTAAAGGCCTCACCTGCACCACCTGTTGCAGTAGTATCTATTGCATCTTGTAAATCATCTAAAGTCATATATTTCCAACTAGAAGCCGATTCATCCCAAAGTAATATTTTATCATCTGTAGCATCTGTTGATTCTGTTAATTGACTCAGATTAATTGGGTCATCAATACTGAATGCAGTTCCGCTTAATGAAAGACCACCACCTGAAGCCGCAGAATAAGTTGTATTAGTGTCTGTTGCTGCAATTGTAAAGTTAGGATAAGTACCTGTAATTGTTACATTAGAACTAGCAGTTAAAGCAACAGTTTGGTCAGGACTATCATTAGTAAAGGTAATAGTTCCATCAGCAGTTGTTTCAGTTGATATTCCTGTTCCGCCTGTAAATGTTAATGTTTCTCCATGAGCAATTGTTGTAGAATTACTATTTGTATCTACACTAACATTAAATGTAGTTAATTGATTTGTGTTTGTATCTGTTGAAACAAAATTTAATTTACCGTTAGTATCATCATATGTTACAGAAATATTTGTTTCAGTATTACCACTAACCATTGCACCGATAATATCTTGTATATCTTCTGTAGCATTAGCAGTAGCCCCTGCTTCTCCGGCAGGGAAACCAATTGACTCCCATTCTCCCGATGTTATTTCATTAGCAGTTGCAGAAGCCGCAATATACATTCTATTGCTATCATCAGAATCAAACCACAAATCACCCACTGTTTTAGCAGTTGGAACTCCTGCTTGGAAAAAGAGTTTTCCTGTTGTAGCACCATCTTCAGGTAATGTTGAAGCAAATAGTTTACCACTACCTACAACATGAGTTGAAGCAATATTAGCATTCTTAACATCAGCATCTCCTAATGTCGTTGAACCATCTGCCGCCTTTAAATTAGTTCCTAATCTAGCACCTACTGTTGCGTTATCTGCAGGTTTAGTGTTATTAGCATCTTGAATCTCATCATATTCTGTTTTTCTATTATCAAAGATAACATCAACAGGAGTTCCTGCAGTGTCTTGAATTGTTGTTGTGTTAGAACCATCATTAACTTCTAATTTACCTGTTGAAGTATTAACTCTAACTAATAAGTCATTTGATAATGCTCGACCTGCAATTGTTCTTGTTGTTGGAACTTTAGATGCTAAATCAGTAGCAAGGTTTGTTACCTTAGATTGTGCTAATGTTGGTATTCTTGCAGTAGCAAATGAACCACTTGTTATTTTACTTGCAGATAAATCAGGAATATCCGCTTCTAAAACTTGAGCCATTAATTGTTGTAATGTAATTTTCTTATTTGTTGATACGTTATCATCATAAAAAGGAATAGAATCATTTGCTCTATCTAATCCTGATTCTGGAGATAATCCATCAACATCAAATGAAGTATCAGACGCATTAATTGTTACTGTATCTGTTGAAGTGTTCGCACTTAATGTTATATTAGTTCCGGCAGTTAGCGTTAATGTATCTGTTTTCGCATCTGCCGCTATTGTATCTGAACCAACAACTACATTACTAAAGGCATTTTGATTTACTTCACCACCTGCGCTATCTAAAGTAGTCCATGCAGAACCATTATAAAATTGAACAGTATTACTATTATATCTTAATGTACCTGCGGTTGTTGAACTTGATGTTCCTAAAGATATTCCGTTTGCTAAACTAACATTTTTACTTGAATCAATTGTTAATGCGGCATTTTCACTACGGAAGGCATTTGCATTAGTATTAGTTAAAAAGGAATCCTCATAAGTTTTATCATTAACAATTCCAATTGTGAAACTATCTGTTCCTACACCACTTGAATTAAATTGTTTACCTATTGCCCAAACATAATCATTGTTATTATTATTTGTATCATCATCATGGTTAATAACCAAACCTGCTCTATGTTGTGCGTGTTGTGTTTCTATTGAATATACACCACCTACACCATGTTGGTCAGCATCATCCGAATAACTGCTTTCAATAGCACTATCAATAATTAATCTTGATTCTGCATATCTACTTCCATATCCTTCAAATATAGGATTTCTTGTTACTGCTGAACCTTGTCCTCCGCTACCATTATTAAGATTACCACTAAAATATGAACCAATTAACCCTGATGTAGTATTACCAGAAAGAACTCTTGTTTCTGCTCTAAGATGACCTCCTGTAGTTATTGAAGAACCTGCAGTTATGCTAGTTTGAGATTGTAAACTACCACTATACAAGTTATTAGTGCTAGGATTATATGTTACTGTTGTATCATATTTTAATGCTACAGGGTCGCCGCTAGTAGAAGGAGTTGATGCGAATAAAAGATTATATGCTGTATTTGTATTATCTAAAGTAGCATCTACTGTATCAGCCGATGCAACATTACCACCCGCTAATGCAATTGTTCCATCAGCATCGGGTAATGTAATTGTTCTATCAGCCGTTGGGTCTGTAATAGTTAATGTAGTTTCATTAGCATCAGCAGTTGCACCTTCAAATACAATAGCATTTTGAGCATTAATAGTTTGAGTATTTACAGTAGTTGTAGTTCCTGTTACAGTCAAATTTCCTCCAACAGAAAGATGACCTGTAAATGTAGCAGTATCATCAGTTTGATTTCCTATTGTGAAATCTCCTGCAAAATCAGAATTAAGTTTAGACTTTAAATTGGCAATAGAAACATCAACATCAGTATTAGTTACTTTATCATCATTTAACCTTACTCTATTTTCTATTTTACCTAATGCGCCAAGTATTGTATCTGTTGCACTAATATCTGCCCCTGTTGAAACATCTAAATTAGTTAAGGCCATTCCCGTAACTTGAGCATTAGTTAATTGAGTATCAGTCGAAGAAATGCTAATTGTGCCATTACCATTTGTTATAGTAGTTGCACCAGAAGAACCTAAAGTAGCAACTGCAGGGCCATCTGTTCCACCAATTAATAATTGACCGTTTGTAGTCATAGCAACTGAAGATAAAGTATCAGTTCCGGTATCTTGAGATATAATTACAGATTTATCTGTAAAAGCAGTAGCACCTGTTCCACCACTACTTACGGCTAATGTTGCAGATAATCCACCTGCAGTTCCTGTAGTGTTTTCATTTTGTAAGGCTAATGTTCCTGTTGAAGAAGGTAATGTAATTGTTGCTGAACCCTTTGTTAAAGTTCCATCAGCATTTATTCTCATTGTTTCTGCATTAGAATTTATTGCAGAAAATTCTCTTATTGCTTGTTTATAACCTAAAAATTGCATATGTCTATTTACTACATTATTATTTGAACCCGCTTCATATTTTACTACTGCAATAGGTATATCTCCATCTTTAATTGCGGCAACAGTAGCATTAGCAGTTTCATCTTTACCTGAAGTTAAACCTCCACTTCGGAATCTTTCATATCTCCATTTAAGAGTATTAGCACTTTCTCCACTTTCTGTTCCATCACAAACAACAATTACTCCATACCAATCTTTAGCACCTGAACCCGTATGGGCTACTCCTGTTGTTCCATCTGTAGTTAAATTATCAGAAGAAACAGATATTAATTTACCATTTCTTAGTACTTTACCTGCAGTAACATCATATCTTGTATGTGTGCCTGTTCCTATTTGTTGTATATCAAATCCGCTAATAGGTCGGTTTTCACCTGTAGCCGCACTTAATGATAAAATAATTGCTGAATGTATTGAATCGGTAGCATCATCTATTGGGTCTTGCGGGTCTGCCGCTAATGTGCTAATAAAACCTGTATTCTCTATTGTAGTCAATTCAATTCACCTCTATTCTAATTGTAAAACTAACCGTATCACTTGCCGCTACAACGCCTGTGCTTGTAAATGTTACTCGGCTTAACATTTTGGTATCTATATGGTCTTTATGAAATATACCAAGTTCTGTTACTCCAGAAGTGGGTATTTCTGAACCTAAGAAATCAACTTCATAAATTAATGTAGAACCTACAACTGATGGTGTTACAGTTTTAACGCTACCAACTGCATGGTCTAATTTAGTTTGTGATGCAGAAGTAGAATCTGCACCATCTCCTATCTTTATCTTTGTATAATTTACTGCTACATAATTAGTAGCAATATCATTTTTTGCACTATTTGTTATCATCTATAAATCCCTCTCACTTTCATATGTTGTCGTAATGCTTGATGTTGTAGAACCTAATCCTATTTGACCACTAAAACCTATAGTATTACCAAATCCGATTGTTGTTCCACCCGCTAATGTATCTGTGCTAATTGTATATTTTATACTTTGGTTTCTTATCTTAAATGAATCAGTTAAGAAATTACCTACCGATGAAGTTACTGAATTTGTTGAAAAGTTTGTAATGTTAGCATTTTTATTTTCCGCATCTAATTCTGCTAATCTTTCTGCAATAGTTCTATCAAATGTTCCAACAGTTATTTCCGATGTTCCTGATAATACATTTTGTATATCAAAGACTATGTAATCATCTCTCGGTATATTATGGTTAGGGAAATCTAATGTTAGTATATCTCCTGCCTCTAATAGTTCTAAACCTTCTTTTTGTAATTTTAAAGTTATTTTTCTTATATCTTGAGAGTGTAATACCATTAATTGATTTGCTTTTATTTTTGCATCATTTATATTTTTAATAGAAGTATCTATGTATCTTAATGTATTCTGCGCCCCATCTGTAGGCATGGCGATTTCCGCTTTAACCCTATCGCCTATTACAATAACTTTTGTTGCTCTATCAAACATACTTGTATTTCCACTAACGCTCATTAGCCTATTATTAGATTTATAACTAATATCATATCGTCTAAGTCCATATGAATCTTCCAAATTTCTGAATTTTATTTGGTTATTTTTAATCTGATAATCTAATTGTTTTTTACTTGCTAAATAGTTTATTGCATTTAATGATTCTACATCACTAAAGTTTGCTAATGAAACCATAGTCTTTTTATTTCTTTTAGTTATTTCATCATATTGTAATGGAGAATAATGTATTCCCCCACCAATTGTTATTGTAAATGGGCTGGAAGTAGATTTAGCAGTTATCTTTCCAATTAAATATCCTGATTGATTATATATTACATCATCTACTTCTACATCGGTTGGACTATTTAATAATGTAATTACATTACTACTAACACTATCTACAACTAACCCTGTATATTGTTTTAGGCTTTGTTCTATATCTACATCTAAATTAGAATCTTTAGCAATAGTTTCTATTTCATTTTCTACCACACTTCCAATACTAAATGTAGTTCCTAAATAACAATGTGTTGGTTCTGTTTTTAATGCAGTTGGTATTGTTACTGCAAACGTTTTTCCAAAAGAAACACAACCATTACCTGTTAATGTTCCATCATATTCAAATTTTAATTGAGGCGCAGATGTAGAAGTTTCATTGGTTAATGTTACTGTTAATGATTTTCTTTGTGAATTTATACCATCAGTAATATAACAATCTATTTCTTCTCCATTGCTTACAGGTAATATTGAAGCCGCATCAGATATTGTTCTTCTTTCTATATAATTAGTGCTTAAAGCAGAATCATTTTCATCTATATTTAATAACATATACATTGAATAAAGACCTTCATTATAGTGGTCTTTATCTGATGTTGTTCCGGTTCTAAAATTATCTGGCACTTTATCATATTTAAGTCCTAAATCTTGCATTACATTTATTTCTATATAATCGGGGGTTTGTTCAAATGTTGTATCTGATATTCTCATTAATCTAAAATATTGACCATGCTCACTAACATCTATTGCAGTATCAAATTTTAATTTATGTATTTTTTCTGTTCCTGAACTATTTATAGTATGCTCAATTATTTTTCCAATATAGAGGGGCATTCCTTTTGCAGAATATTCAGTTATATTAGTGGGGTCTTCAAAGGTAGGTAAATAAGCCGTTCCTGAACCAGAACCCGCATTTAATTTATTTGAAACAATATAATACCCTTCTAAATTAGGAACAAAATTTAACCAATGGTGGCGTGAATTACTATCCATTGTAAAAGATAAATCTGTATTAACTGCTAAGTCCGCAGTAATATTAAATTGCGGTTTAATTACCATTTGACCTGAATACATTTCGCCTTTATTATTTGAAGAAACTGCATTATGATTAGCCGCAGTGGGTTCTGTTTTTAATGCCTCAAATATATAATTTTTAGTTCTTGCGCCAATCAATGCTACATTAAATGCTACACCAGAACCACTAATTGAATCCACATTGGCAGGATAATTAGTACCCTTTAATACTTGTATATTTTGGCTATGTTGGTCGCCATCCAATAAATTTGAAAGATTTGTATATGGTTGGCTATATGAAAATTCATCTAATCTAGCACTTGTGAGTTTCATTGGTTTATTACTATCATCTGTAGAACCCTTTAAATTTTTAAATAATGCAGTACAATTATCATATATATCTTTAGACGGCCAATCCATTTAAAATAATGAGCAGGTGCAGAATCATGGTTATTATCAAAAGGCTTACATAAAGCATATAACACTTTAGAATAATGTTTTCTTATTGTATCTAATCCTGTTGTTCCCGTTATATCTTCTACATGAAATGCTGAATTAACAAAATTACCTGTTCCTGCTTCTGAAACTTCACTGATTATAGGAAGAATAATATTTTGTGGTCTATATCCACCATTACCAGATAATTGTGCATAAGCATATGCTTTATCTCCATCTCTATCTTGTATTAGTAAATTCGGTCTAACTATTTTCACTTCAGGTAAATCAATTCCTTTATCAGCCATTACATTATCGTTTGTATTAGTAAATCCAGAAAATAATTTTAAATCATCTATATTATTACCAATTTGTGAACGTAAACCAAAACTACTTGTAGTAACAGAACCTCCACTTATTACATATTTAATATAACTTCCAATATCTAATCTTGGTAAACCTTCATCTTTTAACGCTTCAAAATCAACAGAATTAAAGTGCCAATCAAAGGTTGCTTCGACTAATCTAATTATTCCCCACCTTCTAATTAAGGTAGGATTACTAATTGTTGAAGAAGAAATTTCGCTTAATTCATAATTAGAATCTCTTTTAACAACTGCTTTTGTTTTACCAGACCAACTGTGTGAAATATCTGAACCTTCTGTTCCATTTGATTCAAACATTAACCCAAAGTTATCTAAAGAATTTGTATTACTACTAAATCCTAAACTATTGTGGCGCAAGAAAGAATCCGGTAATATATCTCCTGTAGCATATAAATAGAACGGTCTTGCTCTATAATCATTATTTAATAATTGATTTAAGTCATTCTCATTTAAATCATCTGAATATGTATCTCTATCTTCTGTTAAGTTATCTTTATTTTCTGAGTCTTTCCACCAATCAGTATCTTTTATAACATTAGTTAGAGAAACATATCCATTTCCTAAAACCTTTCCACCACTTGTATAACCTGTTATTTTATGTGGTCTATTACCTGTTCTATATACGCTAGTAGCAGCATCTTGTCCAAAAGCATCTGCACTATCATATGGTGGAATTATAGTATTGTGTTTAAATCTTTGAAAATCAGTAAATTTATACGTTTCAGTGGGCGCATATATTGTCTTAAATCTGTTTTGTAATCTGTGCATATAGCCTCCAATTGGAGCATTTGAATTAACAAAATACATACTACTATTATACAAATGACTACCACTAGGAGCATATCTAGTATCATTAAGATTTTTATCTGTTATTCCTAATAAAACAGGAAAATTAGGTGCAAGAGTTATTATATTAACTCCTTCTGCTATCTTAACTGTATCTACTACATGAAGATAAAGGCTTGATGATATATCTTTATTTATTTCTGTAACATAATCTTCATTTTCTTTTGCTAATTTTAATAAAAAGTTATCATTTTGACTTGTTAAATCTGCAACAGTTCCGCCAGAAGTTATTGTTTTTTCTAATCCTTTTGGTTTGTATATGTTATATCCTAAACTACCATCTTCTAAATAATTACCATCATTAGAAGTAAATTTTAAATCAGCATACGAAAAGGAATTTGATGCATAAGTAAAATTCATACCATTATTAAATACTAATCCTTTTTCAGATGTATGTGTAAAGTCTGTTGGATATTCCGATTCTAAACTATTTACTCCTATGGCCTTTGCACCTGCTAAATATCTAGAAGATGAATTTAATGGATTGTAATAATAAACAGAAGAATTATCTGCAACATCTTTAGTAATATAATTTCTTAAAGTTATAACGGTGTGAGCAGGTGTTGATGTTACATAAATACTCGTATCAACCTCTCCAATAAATTCATAATTTTCATCAAATAATAATACATATTTAACTAAAGAACCTGTTTTATTTCCATCAACTCTTAATGTTGAACCACCTTCTTTACCAAATGCGCCGTAAACAGTAAATGTATTGCTTAAATCTAAAGATGGAACAAGTGTAGAATATACTATATCATCACTAAAGTTAAGATTTTTATTTACAGTATTAGTGATTAGATTTGCTGTTTTATCTCTACCTGTTAATCTAAAACCCATCAGTCCATTTTCATTATAATTATCCAAAGTATCTACTAGACCGTTAAATACTTCTTCATGTATTGTGTAGCCACCACCATAGTAAAACATTCTATGTTTAGGAGAATCCTGATAATAAGTTCTATTAGGTTCTAATATTGAAACGTATTGTAAATTTTTATCCCCATAATCAATTAATGTTTCATGGTTAGTAAATGCATTCATACTAATTCTCATGTTATGCATTTTTGAATTATCTTTATCAATTGTATGTTCTTCTAATGTTAATCTATTATTCTGTGAAGTTATTACTTCTGTATCAGATGAGAAGCCTAAGTTAAATTTATTATTGCTATAATGACTAATATGAATATCTGCATTTGTTACTGTTGGTGGAGTAGTATCGCTAGTCCAAGTATTTTCTGATTTTTTCTTTTTATGGCTAACTTGAAATGATTGCTTAGTTTCATTAGTTTTTGAAGTAATAGAAGATACTCTATAATAATACTCTCCTATTAGAACAATTGAATCTGCGCCTAATATAGCAGAATAATCATAATCTGATTTATTATCTGTATTAACACTTGTATTATTGTTAAATTCTAATGTATTAGAATTAGTTGTTACAGTGTTGGGCAATTTTCTAAATTTAATTGAATCTGAAAATATACCATTTCTAACGACCATTTTAGAATCTAATTTGTACTTTAAATGCTGAATACCAGCATTATCAATACTAATTAATTCAGCATATTTGGACATCTTATTTCTAGGACTATTTACTGAAGTTTCTAAAGCCATTGGTATTTTGTCGTTCTTCAATGATGCGTTTACAAATCTTAAATATTTAGATGGGCCATTTAATGTTCCATCTAAACTTGTTGTAGTTGTAGTGCTATCTGTTGAACTTCTTTTCATGTTAGGAAATGCTTTATGCCAAAATATAGGATTAAAAGTTTCTCCACTATCAGTTTCATCAGTTGTTAAATTATTATCTACTAACAAAACATCTAATTTACTCCTTCCTAAATTCTGAATAGTATTATCATATCTTCTTTCTGTTTTAAACACCACACTTTGAATAGTAGTTCCTACTTTAACTGCTATATCTGTAGTATCTGTTCCACCACCGCTATTTAATGTTCCACTAGGCCTATAATAATCTAACGCTAATTTACCTGTTGTACCGTCTGTGCTACCAGATTCTATATTACCTAAATAAGTACCATCAGATTTAATTAAAGACATACCTTCGGTTAATTTATCATAATCGCCATCTGCTAACTGAAAATATTTACCTCCTGCTAAACTACCTTGTTCATATTGAGATAATTCACCAACAGTATCAGTTAGATTAAAAGTAAATGTTCCCCAATGTCTTGTTATTGTAATAGTATATTTTTCATTATAATTTAGTTGGTCATCTTCTTCTAATCTATCATTATAGAAATAAAATGTTGGCCTATTCACGATACATATTTTATCGAATTTATCTGTAGAAGCAGAAGTATCTCCACGAAGACCATAACTAACTGCAACAACATCTGTTTCTGTTTTTAATGGCCCTTTATAGATTTCAAATTCTGTTCCTTTAGGAATATCCCCTTTATATTTAGGGGTAAATTCTACACCATCACCAAAACTATCAAAAGAAGACAATCTAGTTATTTTAGCAAAATGGGGTCTTACTGATGTGGTATCATCTTCTTGAATATTAGGATTTAATATAATAAAATAATCTCTATTTTTTATATCTAATCCTATATTACTATTAGGTGTATCTGAAGAAGCGTGATATGTAGCGGGTTTATTTGTAACACCATGAGTTAATTGCGAATCATAAATTTTTACTTTATATGATGGGGTGTTTTCTTTATTAGTTCCAACATCACTTATATTACTTGAAGTTGGAAATAATCTATTTTGAATATTAGATGTTGGTTTTTGATTAGTCGGCATATCTTGTGCGTGTGGCCCGTTTCTTATTTCAAAAAATAACATTGATACAACGGGTGCAGAATTAGAACCAACAGAAGGTAAATTATTTGTTTCATCTTCTAATCCATTTGTCTTAAGAAGTGGATTTACTGATACATTTTTATATGCTTTAGATTTAGCATTAGTGCTAGATTTAGTAGTATAAGTTTCAGTAAATGTAGTTTCATCTTCTCCAGCATTAAGAGGAAAAGTCATTTTACCGCTCATTTAATCACCAAACCTATAATAAAACATAATACTACTATAACTAGGAGTTAATGTAACTAATGTTGGAGATGCTTTACTTCCTTTATATAATGCAATTTCATATAATTCTCCCATAAATTGAGTATTTTTGTTAGTGCCGTCTTTACCAATAAAGCAATCACTTGCATTGAATGAAAATGAAGCGGGTGCATCATATCTTCCGATTTCTTGGTTATTCAACATTATTTGTATAGAACCACCATAATGATATACACAAGTTATTTTATATATTTGTTCTACATAAAATGCTTCTTTTGGTTGCGAAACATATATTTTTGCAGTATGATTAGATGCATCTGCAACAGTAATTGTTGTTGAAGACGCAATTGTTACAGTGCCTAAACTAACACCATTCGCATTAAATATTTCAGAACCCGTTGCAAGTTTTGAAACATTGCTAGAAGTTAATGTTATTGTATTTCCACTAACTGTTGAATCAGCCTGTAATAATGTTAAAGATGTGGACATATCATTATAATAACCATTTTCATCATAATATCCATATAATGTATTAACAGGTCTTATCAATGTTGGAGTAGTAATATCTGAATCTAATCCGTCTATACCTACACCTATTCTGTATTCTGCAGGTTGATTTTTATTATGAACCGTAGTATTTTCTAAATATAATTGAAATTTAGTATTATAAAATAACATCATTTTATGTGAATATCTATTTGTACTAAAATAACTTCCGCTTTGTGTTGAATTTGTTGTTCCTATTGGTACTGTTTTTGTAGAAGTTAATACTTCATCCGTAGCATTACCATTTACATCATATGGTGTTATTAATGCTTCAATAACAAAACCTTCGGATAAATTCCAAAGATTTCCTTTTGATGTAGAGATGTTGCTATCTGCATATGGTATTTTTAAATAACCATCAGACATTACAGGGAAAACTAATGCTTTAGAATTTCCTAAATATACATTAGCCATTAACTCACCTAGTCAAACATATTATCATTAATTACTACTGCTTCTTCAAACTCTAATTGGAAGTTTAAATGTGGAAATTCTGTACCACTAATTGTTGTCGAGAAACTTCTAATAAATCCTTGTGTTCCTATCATTTCATCATTCCTTGTTACTGCATCAAAATAATTTCCCGGACTTGATTCGGTATTACCAGATAATGCAGTAAAATCATTATCATAGAATCTATTTTTCCAATGCCAACTTGTTTTGGGTAAATTATCAATAGTAGTATTATCATCATAACCTGCTCTATTATTAAAATCATTTCCTATTCTACTAGGATAAAGTATAATTATTTTATCTAAACTTTGGTCTTTTTGAAACGAACTTGAATCTACATATGAATGTATTAATTGTGCTAATTCAAAAGAAGTAAATTTTCTATTATCTTTATCAGATGCAGATGTTTTACTTTTTGATATGGTTTGTTCTAATAATAAACCGGACATTGAAATTGTTTTACTTGCTAATCCCATATCAAAGGCAACATTTGTAGATTCTCCTCTAACTGCACCTGAGAATGGAATTGGTAAATTTGGAGTCATTTTAGATATGCTTAATGTTATATCAGTAACATACAGTGGTATTCTATTTACAAGACTAGGACTGTCCGGCAAAGAATCTCTCCTTCTTGCTAATTCAAGAAATACATTAATATTATCTGCTACCGTCAAAACGCACTCACCGACCTATTAGTTCTGTTCATTCTTCTATTCATTTCTGCTGATAGTTTATTTGCTATATCCTTAATCTCAGCATCAGTAGCACCAACTCTACCATTTACATGAATATTTATTGTTTGGCCCATCATAGCCTGAGATTGTGCATTAGAATGAACTCTTGCACCTGTTGGTAAATTAACTAATTCTGGCCCTCTTTCTCCAACAACCGCTAATCCACCTTTTTTAATTAATCCACCCGTATGAAGGCCCGGAATAAATGAAAGGTCAGGTTTAAATGTAAAAAGTTTCGCTACAATATAATCTATTACTGCATTAAATCCTGCTTTAACTAAACCAATTAATACTTTTCCTAGACCCCATACTAAATTTCCTAAGAACATAAATATATTTGGTAATAATTCAGTAAAGTAAATATCTAATACCTTTAAGAACTCTCCATCCCAAACGGCTTTGAATATTTGATAAAAGTCATATAATATTGCACTTAAATACCCCCAAGCCTTTTCAAAGAATTTTTTATTTTTATCAAATGCCTCTTTTAAGAACGGCCATAATTTTCTAATAATACCAACTACTATTGTTATTGCTACTAAAAATAAAGCAAAATACACTATTGCCTTACCTAAAACAACTGCCCCGATTGTAAAAAATGCACTGATTTTGTTCCATATTTTAAATGCTCCTGAAAATAATTTTTCTTTTACTTTTTCAATTCCTTTTTTTGCTTGAGCCTTAAATCCGGGCCTTACCCATTTATTTTTCTCAACATTCCACATCTTTTTTTTGCCTAAAAATACATCTTTGCCTTTTTCAAATGTAGTTCCGAATCCCCTACCACCTAACTCTCTACCTAAAAAATTCATTCTTGCGGCAAATCTTCCTTCTGGCCCTGCTTTTGCTTCTATATCAGCCACCTGTTCTTTATATCTTTTACCTAATTTTAAAATACCTTCTTCGCCACCAAAAAAAGTTTTTGCCTTTTTTGTAATTGCTTTTTTAAGTTTTTTATTTCTAAAATCTATTAAATCTTTCATTTCTTTTTTAGTGCCTCTATAATATTCTTTAGCGGCTTCTAACGCCTTTTTATGCCCAACTCCGGTATCTAAAATCATTTTATATATTCTATTTTGTGCTGGATTTCTTTCCAAATCTTTTATTTCATCTTTTAATTTTGCGTAAGAGTCTGCTAATCTGATATTACTTTCTAACCCTTCTATAATCGCCTTTCTTTGTTTATTTAATCTTTCAGTATATATTTGCGATATGTTACCTAATGCTCTAATGTAATTCTGTAATTTCCAAAACTGCGTTCCTGAAGCAAACCTACTAATAACAGTCCAATATTTACTTTTTGTTATTTCTCCAAATCCAGCAATTAAACCTTCATTAGCCTCACCTAAATCTTTTATTGCCGCAGTTAAAGCATTAGTTGTTTTAACATTTTTTAAATCATCATCAGCCAAATTACTTCACCTGCCTTTTTACCTTATCAAGTTCTTCCATTTCTAATGTTTTTACTTGACCATGTATTGCTAACATTTTAACCATTAATTCAATAGGAGTATTCTTTGCATCAACCGGATTAATTTTAAATAAATCACAATATGTATATAACATTATGTCCATTGCTATATTAGGGCTTACTTGTTGTCCTTGTAATGCTTTCTTTACATCTCTTGATTTCCCATATCATCCCCTAAGAAATCATCAAAGGGATTAGGTAATACCTCTTTAAGTTGAGCACCAACATAGGGGTTTAATCTTAACAACTCAATGGTTGTTAATTGTGGTTCAGTCTTTTCCACGAAATTTTCGACCATAAACCTATACATCTTATTTAGGTCTAAGTCCATTGACTGAGAAGACGTATTAATATCCATAACGCTGGATAACGCCTGTTCTACTTGAAGCCATGTGGGTTCTTTTATCCACACCTTCAAGTGTTCATCTGAATCGGGGCTAATTTTAAGAAAATAGCATTCTGTATTAACCTTCGCAAATAATAAATTTTTGTCGCTTACAACATTCTTTTCCATTTATATTCCACCTAACATCAAACCAACAAACAAACAAACGTGTGTTGGTGGAATCTGATATTTGAAGCATTTTGTTTTTTTTCTAAGGCCTTAGGATGGTCGTTTTTTCATATACCATACGCTTCAATACCCCCCTATTCATAGAATTGGCCCTTGAAATAATCCACCCCCATGCAATAAAAAAATCATATTTGTACAAATACTCTTTTCAATGAATATTACCCTATAATAATCCATTTACCCTTATATTTACAAGAGGTAAGTTTGCGAGCAGAAATTGTTGCGCTCACTTCGATTGGGCCTTTATCATCTGGAAATGGAACTTCTAAAGATTGAATAATGTAGTCATCTAATTCTATTTCTATATAGTCATTAGAATCTTTTTCAAATCTTAACTTAATAGTTCCGTTATCGTCATTATATTCATCCTGTTGTCGTAATTCAGACCATAATTTAGTATCTGTAATTAATAACGATAAAGACAGTTCATATGTTCTTTGGCCCGGAACATGAGCAGACATTATTTCACGGCTTGTATTACCCACAAATCTTTGTGGTGTAATATTATTGTTTATAGTTAATGTACCTGATTTAACTCTAGCATAGTTTTGACCGAATAATGTTATTGTACCGTCAGAAAACATATATGGAATGTTATCATTTGCATTATAATTAAATAATGTAGTAGTTCCACCAACACCTTGAATCTTTCTATGTGGTGCATAAGCAACGGGTGAATCAAAAGCCCTTCTACTAACTAAGTCCATTGAACATTTTAACTCTTGGCTTTCTTCAAAAGACATTGTAAATGTATTTACTTGGCATCCTGTGAATACTCTTGAATACATATCTGTTCCATCAGTAGAATCTACAACTAAATCAGTATTAGATGCTTTATTATAACTTACATCTAAAGCGAAAGAAGGTAAGTCATCTCCATTTGATTCTGAAAATGTATATTCTACATCTCCATTTTCAATCATTTTCTTCATATTTGTATCAGTAGTGCTAGTTTCAGGATTTAACAGATTATCTGTATATCTATGAAATGTTTTGTTGGTATCATCATAATATACCTTTCCGTTCTCTTGACTTAATGCTAGTGTTACTGCAGTATTACCACTATTCAATTGTTGTGTTGCACTGAATGTTTTTGTTCCTAATGCATAGTAAAGCCATGTTCCGTTGTTTAGTGAAATATCTAAAGAACCACCACTAACTGTTTCAGCACCTTTGAATTGGTGTGAAAAGTTTCTTGTTCCCGATACTGCTAAGTTTAACTGTTTCATTTCAGCATCTACAGTAAATGGTGTAAATGTATTAACAAGACCTAACCAATTATCAGATAATAAAGTTTCTTTAGATGATATTTGTGCGGCAGGTACAGGTGCGCCAAATTGTAAAATTGTTGCTGAAAGATTACCTGTAAGACTTGTTGTTGCTTCAATAGTTAAAGTAGTATCTGTATTTGCAGTAATAGTATGATATTCAATAGTATTTGACGTGTCTTCTAATTTAAGCCTACAACCTACATATAAACCATTTACAAGTTTTATACCCGAATTATTATGTGTTACCACCTTACTACTTTCAGTTGCACCAGAACCCAAATAAATATCACTTTCCGGCACTAATGTTACTTGCGTTCCTGCCCCTACATATATTTCATTACTCATCTAATCACCTAAACATTTCTTCCAAATCTATTTAATTTAACGGACATTTTATATCCTAAAAGTCTTTTATTTCTGTCGTTTGCTTCACTTCTGCCTGTTATTTCAATTAATTCTGCGCTATCTTCAATAGTTCCTGTATTACTTGAATCGTCTGAATAGTCTATTGCTGGATTACCATTTGAATAAACCTTAGGTCGAAGGGCGTTCCTCTCTATAATGAAACGAGCAATCTGATATAAACTTTGTAGTCTAGTCCTTGAATATGTTAGGTCAGCCCAATCTTTCTGATGTAAAACTCTAAGATGTAGTGTAAAATTATATTCTTCATTTCTAACTGATTTATCAATAGTGGGGTGTGTTAATGAACTACCTTCCTCAAATACAACAATAACTGCATTTTGGTCTGCATCATATCTTCTTCCTTTTCCCGGCTCTAAACTTCTAATATCAATAAAAGTCGGTACTACTCTATGTTGTGCTTCTCCCGCTTTATTGTTAGTAGCAACATTTGACCAATTATCATTTAATAGACGAATAATAAAAGTCACTTCATCCATTATTTACCCAACCTAAATGCTTCATTTCTTTCTTTAGCCATCGTTGCAAAAAGTTTTGTATAAAAATCATTAGTAATATCTTCTTTTAATTTTTCAGGACTAAATACATAATCTCTATATGGACTATTCAACATAACTTCCCATGCTTCTATTTTAAGCCTAATAATTTCTTCTCTTTGTTTTATCATTATGCTACTTTCTAACACAATATCACCTAATCAATAAAATGTATTAGTTGTTTTTTACCGTCAATGATTGCTTTTGCTTCCTGCATTAATATATCATGTTTAGTCTTTAAGTCAATATTTGCACCTGTTTCATTAATTAATATTGTATTATCATCATGTACTAATATTTCAGCGGCAACCATTTTTGTGGCGGCTTCGTGAATACTTGCAGGAACTCTCTTTGAACCACGAATATAAGTTACTTTAACTGAATGAGGCATTAAATATGGATAATCTTGTCTAAAGAATATTTTTCCTTCTCCGTCTAAAGTCCAAAAATCTTCCCTTCTACCATAGTTTTCTTTATCATCAAAAGAAGAAGAAGTGGTTGTTCCATGTGTAGCAGTTATCGTACAAATAGTACCTGCATCTTTAGGAAGCAAAGACGATATTTTAACAGAAGTTCCATTATGGCTAGGAGAAGCATAAAAGAAATCAGATATATTTCTTGTTACTCCACCACCATTAGGTGCATCTGTTATCTCTTTAATTGATGTTTCTCCTGTAAATCTTGCAGTATCGGCGGGATATTTTTCATTTATAGCATCACAAATTTGTTTAACTGTTGTTTCTTGACCAAACAAATCATAAAAACCATTTGCTTGTCCTTTTGTTAATACGAATCTATAACCTGTATCTGCATCACTACCTACTCCTAAAGTTATAGTAAATGCCCCATTAACTGCATCTGCAGGGGGTGTATATTCAACCATTGCTGAAGCAAGGTCTTCATAAGCATCACCTTTATAAACTTCTAATCTAATTATTTTTTGTATTTTAGTACTATTTAATTGAATGAAACCAACATAGTCTTTCCAATAAGTTAGGGGATAAGATTGTAATTGCCAAGCATCAAAGTTATGAGTTTCTTTTTCTATGATTTCAGGCCTGTAACTTAATTTAATACTTTCATCAATTCTTCCTTCGACCCTTTTTATTATTTTACCAACAGTAGCAATACTTGGAGTAGATGAATTTGTAAAAGCCCCTACTTGTAATAAATCAGAAACTTCTGTATGAGATGTATAATAACCTATACCTGATGTATAATTTGCTAATGCACCTGCTACATAATCACTATCTGATTTAATCGTCATTGTATCACTTTCCTAATATTCTCTTTAATTTATTGAATTGTCCTCTTAGATAATAATGAAATGCTAAATGGTCATTTTTAACATAATCTTTAACTACACCTTTACGTTGTCTTTTTGGCATTGAAAATTTACTTCTTTTTTCTTTACCACTAAGCGGTTTACCACCTATACCTGTACCACCCATATCAATTGCCCAAGATGAAACCTCTTTATGCATCGCACCTATATCTCTTTTACCTGATTCAGACACATCAATACTATTCAGTTCATATACTCCATATACTCTTAAAACATTTTTAATCTCTTCTGAACTATATGTTCCATCCTTAGTCCTTTCAATTTCCTTTTCATATTCTTTCTTTGGTATCGGTATTAATGGTGAAATATCTACTTCTATATTATTAACTTTATTAACAGGTGTTAAAGAATAATATAGTTTTTCTTTAAATTGTATGCTTAAATCTATTAATTGTGTAATATCAAATTTAATGTCTTTTTCACTTTCAATAAAATTATTGTTATTTAAAACAGATTCATCATATGAAGAATCATCAGTAGCATGAACAATTGTTCCTATTTTTCTTTCTACTTTAGGTGCAGAATCTTCAATATCCTTTAATCTATACTCTTGATATAATAATAGTGCGGCTTCGCTCGGTTCGTTTTCCGATGTAAAATACTTAGTAATAAATTCTTTATGTTTTTTAAGATAAGAAATTTTCGGGAGTCTTTTTTTCTGAATTAAATGTTCTTCTAACCTATTTTGTCCTATTCTACCTAAATCATATAACCTAAAATAAAAAAGTAATTTTAATCTTTCTAGTTCTTCAAATTCTATTTGTTTATATTCTTCTATTTTTTCTTCAAGTTCTTTCTCATCAAATTCATCTGATAATTTAGAAGAAATAAAATCTTCGGGCACATCAATATTTCTATACTTATAAATTGTTTCAATTTCATCTAGTATTTCTTGTTCATCTGAATTTAATTCAGATTGTTGTTTAAAGGATATATCTCTATTAGCAATATTAACAGGCTTTTGATTAGGTCTTAATATTGCATCAAAATTCATAACAATACCTCAATAATATTTTTCAAGTCCTGCCTCTTCAAACATTTCTTTCATTAATTTACCTATTTCTAAGTCTATAGTTATTGAATTAACTGCATTATTAGTTTTAATTACATCTATTTTAGAATAATCATCAACATTATTAATTATTTTTTGTAATGCAACAGAATATGGTTTATTATTTGAAGCAGATTCCCACAACAACCCTGTATTAACATTACCAGAAGTGAATGCTACTTCTGATACAAACTCATTACGTTGAACATATTGGTTTAAGGTAATGTTGGGTTGAGTTAAATCGCTTTTAATTTCTTTGAACGTGTTTATTGCTCTACCTTCTTTACTTTTATCATCTTCAGTAATTATTCCATGATACTGTTTAGATAAAATTTCTTCTAAAAAATCTTTAATAGATATTTCTGAAAGTAAATTCCACGCTGAATCAATAAATTTCTGATATGTTTTTTTATTGAATCTAATACCACTATTTTCTTTTGCTACTAATTCCATTTTATCAGCATTAAGATATATTTTAGAGTGTTTTTCTACATTCACGTTTTGCTTTAGAGAAACGGGTGCAATCAACATTTTTAACATTAATTTAAATAATGGATTGTTTTTGTTGTTTTCTTGACCTGCCTCTAATTGCATTTCTTCTCCTAATGATATATTTTTACCTCTATAGGTAATCTTAGTATTAGGAATTATTACAGTCATTTAATCACTTAAGCCAACCAAGCGGCCCATGCCGCACCTTTTTGAATTAAATTACTAATACCTAAACCTGAACCGGGCGGTGTATAACTTGGTTGTCCTGTATTTGGGTCTATCCAATAAGGATTACCCATTGTATCATAACCATTAGGTGCAACCGGATAACCCGATGGATTGTTAAATGCTTGTTGTTGTTGCATCATTACGTTATTTGCTTGAACAATTGGATTACCGCCACTTATCTGTGAAGGATTTAATCCACCTGCATTTACTTGACCTTGAGGCATTTGACCTTGTGGTAATTGTGGTTGTTGTGCGCCTACTTGATTTGTTTGGAATCCTTGTGATTCTAAATATTGTTGTTTAGCCATTTTTCTTTGCATAATAACTTCTGTATTTAATGCTGATGCTAATAAATTTTGTAAATCTAATTGAATATTTGCCGCAGTTATTTGTTCAAATTCTCTTATTGAATCTGGATGAACTTCTAAATCACCCGTTGGATTAGAATTAAATTTTAATTGAATCAATTGTCTACTTACTACTCTTTCAACAACATCTTCTAATAATTGTTCAAATGCAGTTAAAAACATTTCACCGTGATAAGTAAAAAATTCTTCTACATGATTTTCTTGTAATGTTAAAAGATTATTCATTACCTTGAAGTCAGATTGACCCTGTGCAGTTATTTGTTGTGATAAGTTTTTATTACTTGTTCCTAATAAACCCATTCTATTCACCTTCTTTTTCTAATATTGGTTCTTCAATAGTTTTAATTTTAGTTTCTTCAGTTAAAAGTTGTAAAATTCTTTTATTCAAAGTTTGACTCTCTATTGTTAGTCTAAATAATTCATCTTCTTTTGTTTCATTAATCATGGTTGGGGGTTTAATGCCCCACCCCAATGTCGCTAATGACTCAATATCGGATTGCCTTAATGAAGTTAGCGGCCCAGATTGTAACATTTTAGGCACTTTGGGTTTAGGAATATATGAACTAAATTCTAAACCGTGTTCATCAGCAATTATTTGTTGCTCTAACATTTCGTATTGGCGATGTAATGCTGAATGTTTATCACAATATGTTCCTCTCATCGGATAACCCTTTCTAACTTTATGTAAAGGTATTGTTGGCCTCATTGGGTCAGAAGCATCCCATACTTTATGTGTTCCACAAACAACACATCTATCCCTAGTATTAAATTTAAACCCATAAGGTATCTTTAAGAAAGATTTCTTTTCTGGCCATAAAATAGTTACTAACTCTTTTAATTGCTTCTTCGGTTTTGTGCTTTTATACTCATATTGCATTACAGCCCCGGCTGCTCTTGCATACTTTATTGGTGGTAAAAACGCATTGCCTACAGCAGCGTTTTGTGCGCCAATTAAACTTGGTGGTTGGTATTGCATACTCATTGTTTTTTCTCCTTCATAAATAAATAATAATAAACTCCGCTTGAATGATTTATTGATTTCATTAGTAATCCTCTATCATTGTTGTTATTCCTCTATATACCATTTCTGAATCTGATTTTGCACTCACTATATATTTATGACATGGTATACCTTTATCATTTAATCTTTGCATTCCATCTTGAAACGTATCAAATATTGGGTGATTCATTATATCATCATAAGGATATTTATCTTTCCAAAGGTCAAATTTGTTTGCCCAAACCCCTACTGCTATTGGATATTCACTTGATTTCTTTTTATTTTTCTTGTTAATAATATCCCAATAAGAAGAAATAATACAATCTACTAAAAACTTCCAACATAGTTGTTGTTCTATATCTATATGTTTTGCTAAATGTCTATCGTCTATCATAAATATAATATATTTTACTTTTCTTGATTTCATATCTTGAAGCCACTCACCCCAATATAGACTTTCTCCCCCAATATCTGATGTTTTAATTGTATGAATATCTCCATCAATTTTAATTGTTTTTCTTAATGCTCTTTCTCTTCCAACTGTTCGTTGTTTGATTTCTGGTACATCTCCCCTAGTTCTTAATTGATGATGTAATGTTGTTTTTCCTACTTGTGT
>MDTD01096517.1_pt1 | contig 54313 bp, 38 predicted proteins | sample 811221 | NCBI WGS metagenome assembly MDTD01 (sample SAMN05326646, study PRJNA326480) | marine metagenome | isolation source: seawater | place: Pacific Ocean: South West | collected 2011 | reverse complement strand
TTGTAGCAAGGCTCCTCTGAATTGGGATGCCGCCCACTGCGACAAGCCCGCTAAACAATAGCCTGCTGCCGGGGCCATGATGAGTATCAAACCGCTCCAGTTGCCAGACGCGGCTAGAGTTCGCAGCGGCATGAATGACTTGCCTGAAAAACAACAAGGCACCGGGTCGATACGACCCGGCTCACAGAGACATGAGATACAATGACAGCACTGCCTTAGCGAGCCGGATCGTGTCGATCCGGATTTGCCGCAGGCGAACGAAGTCTTTGGCTTTCACCGCTCGCCAAGGCTTCCGGGGCCGCGATTAGACAAATGAGCGGAGACGTTAGGCTTAATCTCAACACTTGGGGGATATACAAATTGCTTCGTTTCTTCATCGCTGGAAATTTCTGGGCCATCGCATCGATTCTTCTGCTCCTTGGACGTGTAGTCGAAAGATCGAATCCAACACGCTACTCTTTCTTTGGGTGTGGTTGGCTAAATCCGGAGTTGTACAACTCTTTGGTTGGTGCTTGCCTTATTCTCTGCCTGACATTTTTTATTATGACGAAGAAAACCTGGCGTCCCGAAGCCTAGCCTAACGTTGCAATTGCCAGATGCGGTTAGCATTCGCAACAGTACATTCGTCTTGTAAAATACCTTCCGGTGGCGGGGGACTTTGGCTTAACCGCTCGCCAAGACTTCCGGGGACGCAACTAGACAACTGAGCGGAACGTTAGGACTCATATGAAAATCAATAGTTCTGCAACCGTCCTTCCTGTTAGCGATCTTGACGCGTCGCTGCGATACTTCATCGAAGTACTTGGGTTCGCCGAGGATTTTCGATTTGGACAATATGCTGGCATTAAACGCGATGACTGCTGCATTCATCTTTCAGCCCATGACACGCCCGGCTCTGGTAAGGTTTATATTTTCTGCGATGATGTTGATGGCTATTTTGCCGACATTACGAAGCTAGGTGCCCCAACCGATGATGAGCCAAAGGACTACGAGTATGGGATGCGAGACTTCATCACCCGCGATCCCGACGGCAACCAGTTGACATTCGGTGCTCCGACAAAAGGTGTATAACCAACCACCACTTTGTTTTATACACAACTCAATGGCAACCGGTGAACGGGAGATTTGTTTTTTTAACACATACTCCGATTTTTCAAACCGGGGCTCGGAGTACAAAAAACGAACGATGTCTTGATCTGTGTGTATCTGTTTATCTGTGTATCTGTGTATCTGTGTATCTGTGGTAAAAATGCCTTGAAACATCGTGTGGATCAAAAAAATATAGGGCATGATGGCTTCGAACAATTTCCGGAGAATCTGATGCTTGCAAAACAACCGAGTGAACTATTGGAAGCGATGTCTGCCTCTGATGTTGATCGTGTTAAACAGCTGGTCGATGCCGGAGCTGATGTAAATTTAGGTGATGGGCATGACACACCTTTGGGGGGCTGTATTGGCAAGACCTGGGACAAGGCCGATGATCAGCAACTCGCAGATGCTGCGCAGTTAGAGATTATCGATTACCTGCTGAAACATGGAGCCGACCCGAACCTGCCGGCTTATGGCGGGCACACGCCTGTCTCGTTGATGGCGTTTCATGCAAGACCTGCGGCAATGCAGCGACTGATCAAAGGCGGTGGTGATCCCAATCGTGCTCATCCCAAAACCGGTGAGACGCCTCTGCATTCGGCTACTGGTAAAGGATGGAATCCAGACTCGACCGAGTGCGTTAAACTTCTTCTTGATGCTGGGGCCGACCCGAATTTTCAAGCTGCTGATGGCGTTGAAACAGACAACTTCTGGCGTGACATTTGCGTAGTGGGTGAAACTCCTCTGCATCGGGCTGCTGCCTATGGTGACGAGCAGATGATCCGTTTACTGGTCGAAGCCGGCGCCGACCCAAGTCTCAAGGACAGCCGAGGTGAGTCTGCGTTGACATGGTTCAGCCGGCATCAACGCGACAAGCCGTTAATTCGTGTTGATACCAAAGCGATGGTTCATCTTGGATATGGGCGCTGGACGCAAACGCTTAAAGCCTTTGACAGATGAATTTGGAATCAGTCAATGATTCGTTAACCCGCCGGATTAACGCAGTGAATCCAATGCGGAGGGCGCGTCATGCGCGGCTTTTTACCCGTCAGATTCGCCTCATAGCAGGCTCATCTGGCGGCTTGAGCGTCGTATCCAAAACTCAGATTTGATAGGTAAAACGGAAACGGCATGGCTAAGACGGCAACAGTGAACCGCTGAAGTGTCGGACGTGGTTGGCGTTTGTAACGGCGCACTGGTAATGCAAAAAGTTACTGGCCATTGCTGGAATAAAAATGCAACACCAGAAGTCCCCTGACAATCAGACCAGGTTGCTGGTGAAACAGGTGATGAGAAATAAGATTCTGCGTATTAAATGCATTTCAGAAATATTCAAACAATCTACGGGTTCATGTACCTGTAAAACAATGAATTTGCCGGAATAAAATTGTGTCCTGCATCGTTGGATCATAGCTGGGCAACATGCTCTTAAACCATGCAACTTTGAGGACAGGCAACATGAAAATACTGGTTTTACTCGTGCTTGGAAGTATGCTGACCTCCGGCTGTTCGACCACGCAGATCACTTCAACTTCAGGTGTCGAGGCAGCCAACGCGAATACAGCGGCCAGCTACGACATTCTCCTTGCATCCGATATCCAGTGGGGCGATCTGAATCCTGCTCGCGGTCATAACAGCCCCAGAGCGGGCAATCTTTGGGGCGATCGTGCCAGCTCAGGTGCGACAGGCTTTCTGGTGAAGTTCAAAGACGGTTTCTCGTCACCGCCGCATATTCACAATGTCACGTATCGCGGGCTGGTCATCGACGGTCTGGTTCATAATGATGATCCTGGCGCTGAGGTGATGTGGATGCCACCGGGTTCGTTTTGGACACAGCCAGCAGGTGAACTGCACATCACCGCATCCAAGGGCAACAACAACATCGCTTACATTGAGATCCAGCAAGGCCCCTATCTCGTACTCCCAAGCAAGGACGCGTTTGATAACGGTCAAAGACCAATCAACATGGATCAATCAAACATCAACTGGCTCGATGCAAGTGATATTAAATGGATCAACCAGCCTGAGATGCCTGCTACAGGTGATGGTATTAAAGTCGCCTTTCTCTGGGGCAATCGCCAGATTAAACAACCCAACGGCCTGCTTGTGAAGCTACCTGCGGGATTCACAGGAACGATTCATAGCCAAAGCAAAAGCTTCCGCGCAGTCGTTATACAAGGCCAACTTGAATATCAATCACCTGGTGTGCCAGGAAACAAAACACTGGATGCAGGCAGCTATTTTGGATCAAACGGCAATACAACACATCACATTGCAAGCCATGCCCAAGATGAATCCACCATCTATATTCGCACCGATGGTAAACTCAATATCAATGCATCAAATACTAAATAACAGCTAGACTTCATGAGTAAGATAAATTGCTTATCAGTGATTTTTCGCTGCTCTATGCTTCCTCAGCCGTTGTGACCAGATTGATCAAGTCGACAACTCGGCGGACATTGAACTTTTTCATGATGTTGGCACGATGCAGTTGGATGGTCTTTTCACTGCGATGTAATTGGGTGGCGATCTCTCGGCTGGTCTGACCTTCCATGACCAAAGTCAGGACTTCACTTTCACGTGGCGTCAATGAATCGAGCATCTGTCGGACCTGTTGAGCTTGACGCTGATGGGCGATGACATGATTGTGTTTGTCAATGGCGTTGCGGATGGAGTCGATGAGATGGTCTGGGCTTTGGTTTTTTTCCAGAAAGTCCAAGGCACCATGCTTCATGGCTGTGGTTGCTGTTTGGACAGTGCCGAAACCTGTGTAAAAAAGGACAGGTAACGTCACGCGACGCTTGATCATTTCCTCATGAACCTGCAGACCATCCATCCCCGGCAATTTCATATCCAGCACGACGCAACCTAGATTATCCGTGGACACGGCATTGAGAAACGACGTACCGTCGGCATACACCTTGACCTGCCAACCTTCGGACGTGCAAAGAGACTGCAAAGACTGGCGAACAGTCGGCTCGTCATCCACGACATACACGGTCGCCTGGTTGTAATGGGAATCCGACATTTTGGTTTGATTGTGCACTTGGGGCATCAGGCCGCTTACCTTTTTGGGTTTAACTGCTCGTCGCATCTGTCTTGCGGGTCGATCGACAATAATGATCAACTCTCGATCAGCAGGCATCCTGCTGACACATGCTAACTCCATCGCTTACCTGATATTCTTAGATTTTGGGCGGCAAGGGTATATTGCCAAACCCGTCCAGGACAATGCTGAACAATCGGTATTGATCAACCAACGGTTCGTGTTACAGAACGCAGTCAGCCGCAGGTCATTGGGGACTTTTTACCATCGTAGAGGATTCCCCATCCCCTACGCCCCGACGCTTCGGGAGGCAGTATTGGTCACCAAAAACACATGATCAAGACTGAATTGACATTGCCCGGTCAAATCACATCAGGATCGGTTCCTATTAACATCACATGCAACGACCAAGGAATCAATAGGTGTAACACCCTAATTCAAACAATTGTTTGACCTCGGAACGTCTTTTAGGACAATTAGTTGCATCCCATGAAGGGTATATTCAACAATGTGCGTTACCTATTTATCCCAGACGACTCAGCAGGACTCGTGAAAAGCAGTCGACTGGCGCCTGCTGATTGGTCCAAAGTGAGTACTGTGTCGCCGCCTGACGGATGAACATTTCGGTCCCGGGGATGGTGAGACAACCTGCCGCACGTGCTTGTCGGAGCAGGAGGGTATTTCGGGGATTATAGACCGTATCGAATACCACGATGCCAGGGCCGTAACCTGCAAAGTCGGCTGGCAAAGGTGACGTATCGACATTGGGATGCATGCCCAGCGGGGTGCAGTTGATGAAGACCTGACAGCAACTGTCACAGAGCTTGTCCATGGGGGCAGCCACCACCTTGCCATAGGGGTTGGTGAACTCCTCGGCAAGTTTCTGAGCCTTCTGCAGCGTTCGATTATAGACCACCACCGTAGCGCCATAGTGCGAGAAGCCGGCCACAATCGCTCTGGCGGCGCCACCGGCACCAATCACCGCTACGCGCAGGTCCTTGACCTCTTCACGGGGAATACCCATGTTCTGCACCACGGCATCCAAGGCGCCCGCGTAGTCGGAATTCGACGCGTACAAGCTGCCATCATCACGGACGGTCAACGTGTTGGCTGCTCCAATTTTCTGAGCAAGCTGCTCGACTTCACCGCCCTGTTCAGTCACAAACCGAATCAGATTTTCCTTATGCGGGATCGTCACCGATGCACCCTTAAAGTGCAGACTGGGCAAGTCCAGCCACGACAGTACCGTCGCCTTAAACGACTCGTAACTCGGCTCGATCCGCATCGGCAGGTACACGCCATCGTAATCCTGCTCATCAAACGCAGCATTGAAAATCGCCGGACTCATCGAGTGGCCAACGGGATAGCCGATCACGCCATACACCTTGGTCTGAGCGTTGAGCTTGTCCCAACGATAGCTTTGCTTAAGCTGCGTAATCGTCGGCTGACCCGGTGCCGTCCCCGGCTGCCCATCAATGGCTGCAAAGGTCAACAAAGCCCCGAACTTCTTGGCCAACACCCGACTGGGCAAACCATCCTCACCCATACACAACGCAATCGTGGGCTTGTACTGGCTCTGGAGGACTTCGAAGGCCTCAATGTTATCCCGCAGCGACCTCGCATTCCAAGCCACCTTAATGACCCGACAGGCAGCCGCATGAGCCATCGCTTCAACACGTTGATACAAGTCCACCGGCCTTGTATCAAAGTCATGACTCGACAGTATCAACCCCGTGGGCACCTCGCGGATCTGCCCGGGGTGATCCACCATCAACTCAACCTTCTGGCGAATGTTGAACGACTTCTGATGGGATGCCAACTCAAAGTCCAGATACGCCGGACGCATCTCGCCATTGAGACATGCATTCTCCAAAAAGCTCACGCGCGTCTGATCATCACAGTCACATTCGCCACCTTCCCAGGCAGCTCGACAGGTGATAATGCAAGGCAAAGGAGACTTCTCAATGAGCGCGTTTACAACCTCGGCACCGTCAGGCGACTCAGCCAAATTGTCCACGCGATATTCCACCAGGTCCGCCCCCAACTCCGCAGCCTTGGCCGCAAGTGCGAGCGCCTGATCCAAATTCGACACCATTATGGCAGCAGCAATTTTTGTCATAGCCCCAACAGATTAACCAAAATTCAAAGCTTTGACAGGTTCAAGGTCATTTACCACCCTTTTACCCCTTTTTTTCCTCCCTTTGAACCCTTTATCCACCCTCCAAACATCCCAGCATCCCTCCAACGGGTCATACCCTGCAGGTGGTTTTCACAACGCAAACGCACCCCGGATTTGCAACAACATTGACGCACTCAGAGTTGACATCATTCCATCTCAACCAAGCCCAAAGGACTTGGCAAACAAACGAACCCAAACAACTTGACAGGCAATTCACTCATACAGTAAGTCTGTCTCCCAATGAATAATCAAACGTATCTGCGGTCTGATTCGAGAATACGAACATCATTGGCACTCATGTCACGACGAGCCATCAAACCGTCTTCATCAAACTCCCATAGTTCATTACCATGAGTCCGATACCACTGCCCATAAGTATCATGCCATTCGTACTCAAAACGGACACTGATGTGATTATCCGTATAAGCCCAAAGTTCTTTCATCAATCGGTAATCCAACTCTATTTGCCATTTAGTGGTCAGAAATTCAACAATAGCTTTTCGCCCGACCAAAAACAGTTCCCGATTACGCCACTGCGAATCAGGGAAGTATGCCATGCGAACACGCTGTGGATCACGTGAATTCCAAACAAAAAAAAGGTGTCAGGATGAATTAAGTCATAATTCATCCTGACACTTTTTTCTGGCTTTTCGCTCCCTTTTCCGCTCCTAATTTCTTTTCCTCTTTGACACCTTTTTCCTGGCCTGCTTACTTTTCCTGGTCTTAATTTGATCTTTTGCAGGTTCCTGCCAAAATTCTCTAGATAATCCTCTAGAAAATATTTGGCTTCTTCTGATATACCCCACACCAGTTCCATTTGTGTACACCACACCATATGGCTGCCATTGGATTTGCGATGGCCAGTAGGGTGGCACTGGAAAAACCTCTTGAATCTGTAACATCGAATCAGAATGACCTGCCACTTCCTCAGGCTTTACAACTCTGTATGATTTATATCCATCCTTGTTGGATTCCAATACCCCATAGTGTATTTCATGCCTCACTCGAGGACGATATTGCATTGCCTTTTGAAATGAAGAAGCAACTTCACATTCACTTTTTGCATTACTCACATAAATATTCGCTCTGCAATTAAAGTATTGAAATTGATTGAACGCTCTAGCGTCAGAAGCATTATTGCACATTGCCCAACCATCTTTATTGGGTATGTGATAAACATCGTTATCATAAGCAACAAATACTATATTTTCAGCGAGTGGTAATATAGCCAATAAGCCTGAGGCCCCAGTACCAAACGACATACCTCTAGTACGACGATCAAACTGATGCCAACGATTGGCCATTATCGCAGGATCATCCGATGTTACATACTTGATTTCTGATTTGTTCTTAACAAGACATACTTCTAAATCGTCTACGATGTCCATATGCTCTGCAAATACACACATTGCCTGAAGAACGGCTTGCTTCATGCTAGGAATAAAACCTTGAGGCATACCAACCGTAGAATTGACACCCTCAAATATTTCAACTTGCCTTCGAGATGCTGATTCCGTTCTTAGATTTTGCAGTAACCAGAATAATTTAAAAAAACGCTTGTGTTCATCCGTAAGTTTGTAACCCGGCTGCAACACTTCTTGAATTACAAGTCCGTATGGCTTTTCAAAACTTTGAATTGCATCTTCAAGTTGTTGATCATCTCCATAAAAATAGTCTCTTGAGCATTGATTCTTTAGTGCAGCATTTAGGATCAACTCTCTTCGATCAATGTTGAATAGATTTATAGCTTTACCCTCTTGATTCTGAGAGAATGCTTTGAGGTAGCATCTAGGAACAAAATGCTGATTCTTGTTTGTTGCCATCGTTCATTGCACCCACAGAAAACATTTAAGGAAAAACAGGAAAAACAAAGGGGGCATTCTACTTTATGCCATCTCTTGATGGGTGGATTCCGATTGGCTTACATAGGTAAATGGGACTACCAATTTACGACACAGGTTCCGCCTTTGAGTTGCATGCTTTTTTCGGTGTATTGGTGGAACTCGATGCGGACGCCGTTGGGGTCGGTGGTCCAGCTTTGCCAACTTTCGTCGGCACCGAGTTTTTTGTCGGTCGCTTCGTAGCCATTGTCTCTTAATACTTTGATGACCTGATCCATATCATCGACTTCGATAGCAAGGTGATTGATATTCCCCACCACGTCGGAGGGGTTGTCGTTGTGGAAGACTTCGATGAAGGTGTTTACGCCGAGCTTGAGGTAGTAACCAAAGAGTTTACCTTCGCGTTCAAAGTCAAAGCCGCGAGACAGACCTAAGACGTCGCTGTAGAAGTGGCTGGTTTTTTCGAGACTGTTAGTGTGGATGCAGAGATGGGCAAATTGCTTGATCATGGTTGAATGCCTTTGGGATTTGGGATTTGGGATTTGGGATTTGGGATTTGGGATTTGACTGATTGTATCAAACCGCTTGCGGTTTAGCAGTGCCGCGGAGATGGTTTTGCCTGGCAGGTTCAATAGCCGCGAGCTGACAGAGCGCGCGTCACTGCCGTATGCGACACGTGACTGAAAAATGCTTTAATTTTGGGACTCGCCGAACCATGCCAAAGCTGCGGTCCATTTGGAATTGAGTCCGTCTTTTCTGCCGACCTGGATTTCGTATTGACCGGCTTTGAGGATGGGGATGTGGATGAGTTCGACGTTGTCGACGGTGCTATGGCTTGATGCGATTTGTCCTTGATCGAGGCTGATGAGTTTGATATCGAGGTCTGCTAAATAAGGTTGATCGATCCAGATGGTTTTGCGTGTGATGCTGTCGGTGAGTTGTCTGCCATCAATACGACGATGCCAAACAAGTGCGATGGTTGCATCGGCGAGGTCTTGTTTGACGTCCCAATACCAACTGTGCATTTGTCGGGGCGTGATCTCGAAATAGCTCCAACCGGTATCCTCTTGCATCATGCCCGGCAGGGTTGGTGATTGTTTAATGATGTCATAACTGTGTTCGACATTGACAACGCCTGCTCCCAGATGCACATCAAGTGGACGTTCGGGATAGTGCTTCCAGTGTTGGCTTTTGACTGCACCTGCCATGAGGATTGCTTTGATGACCTGGGCTTTGCGGGCATGTTCGGATTGGGGATGTGCTTTGGCAAGTTGGATCATCATCGCTGCTGATGCCGAGACAACCGGCGTACTGAAACTCGTAAGGCCTCCAGGTGCGACAAGGTCGGGTTTGCTTCGTCCCTTGCCTTCGATTTGGGTTCGCCCGCCGGAGGATTGTCCGTTATCACGTCCGACTGCGATGCCGTTGTAGCAACTTGCCAAGAGTGGTGGGACAGGTGTTGTTGGCCCATTGTTGACGCCGATGACTGCGATGGTATCGGTGGTGTCGATGAGATAATCAAGACGTCTTAACGCTTGAACGGTAAAGGCTGAGGCATTGCCTGCGATCCAACTGTGGTTGAGCAAATCGGAGCCGTCGGACTTTGGAGGTTGGTTGGTGCCTGTAAAGAGACAACCTTCCTTGAGCCAGTTGAATGCACGGTAACAGTGAACTTCTTTGATACCGGGTGCGAGACCTTGTGATCCATAGATGATTTTGGCGGTGGCATCGGCGTGACCACCGACTTTGGAGACACCACTTCGGAGCATGAACTGCGTGCCAGCATATCGCGCGTCTCTGATATTGGGTGTGTATGCGTTGTCCTGGCCGCCTTCGACATGTGACGCGATAACACCAAACCCCGTGGGCAGGTCCAGTGGGTTGAGTCGCATCTTGAGATTGGCTAGCCCAATGACGTGACTGCGTGGCAGTGGCGCGTCCTGTGCAAAACTCCATTGGCAAAGCAATAGAGATAAACAAGCGGCAACTGTCAGGACCACGTTGCCTTGGCCCGTCCATATCGCTGGTATGTGACGTTCTCTTGACGGCTTAACCAGAGCTGATAAAAAAAAGGTTCCTGACACCTTTAATTTTACCACCTTTAATTTTACTGACCCTGTTTTTTTAATACTGTCACAAATGCACTTCAAGACCGACCTGCCAATCGTTGATAAAGTTCGAGGGTTTGGCTCACTTGCTGATCGAAACGCAGATGCTCACGAACATGATCCGAAGCCTTGACACCCATTTGTTCCAAGCGATCCCGATCTGCCAAAAAGTTTAACGCGCTGTCGATGAATGCGTCATGGTCAATTGGCACCGAGATGCCGGTGACGTTTTCGATGATCTGTTCCTGATAGCCGGCGGTCTGGGTCCGCAGCACCGGCAAGCCACAGCTCATCGCTTCACAGCAACTGAGACTAAAACCCTCAGCCGCAGATGGCAAAAGCAAAGCGTCGGCTGCATGATAAATAAGTAAGGGATCGCGATAGCTTAGCACACGCATGTGATCAAACAGGTGATGCTCGTAAATCGCATCGCGCATCCTGCCTGCATCGGGCCCATCTCCAGCTAAGAGGATCATCACATTGGGTAATTTATTACGGCATGCGACCGCCAAATCAACGAGCCAATCATGATTCTTGGGCACATCAAACCGACCGACATAGGCAGCGATGGTTCGCTGTGGGGGCAAGACGAGTTTGAGCCTGGCATCGGTTCGCTTGGCAGGGGTGACGATTTCAAAGCGCTGGGTATTGATGCCATGCGGGATCACGGTGATTTGTTTTTCAGGCACATTCGCTGTTGACATCAGCCAGTCTTTAGCCATTTGCGATGGCGCATGGGTATGGTCCCCAAAGTCACTAAGCCATCGCCAGGGAAGCCCCATGGGAATGTCGGTCAGATGCAGTGTAAAAAGCAGTGGCACGTTCCATTGTCGAGCCAGTTGCCTGCCGACCATGGCGGACTTGCGGTAATGGGCACAGATTAAATCGAACGACTCGGATTCGAGGAGTCGCCCTAATGAACGACCCGCACGACGAAGTGTCAGCAGATCCCCTGCCAGCGGCGCGTCGTACCATTTTAAATCGGCATCGACAAAGGCTTGATGCAACGGCCCCTGCTGACCAGCGAGCGTGACGTGATGACCATACTGCTGTGTTGCATGGCAGATATCAAGCAGATATCGACTCACCCCACCCAGGTCCGACCCGGCTGTGAGATGGAGAATACGTAAAGGCGATGCGGTTGGATTCATACACAGTAACCTGCAAGGCGTCCTGGGGTTTGGCTGTACCGCGCGTTTCGTGATCCCCTCAGCAAGCAGTGAGTGACGGACAATGATCCACCACTAAGAGCACAGGGTTGTGAGCATATCGCCCCTGGTCAAATTGTATCCATGCTCATGTGCAGACGAGAAGCCAACAACTTCAAATGGATACGTTATGACTTGTGTTAGACCCCGGTACCTGAAACTGAAGCACTGCTCGGTGCCTGCGCTCTGATCGGAGTCATGCGTAAACGGGCCTGGTAAACCTGGGCACCATCGGCAATGGTAAAGGCTCCCTTCCACGTTCCGTCTGCCTGGAGTCGCAATTCAACAGGCGTGGTTGCTTTGCTTAATTGCTCCTTGAAGGTCGCAAGTTCTTCACCGGGGAATGTCGAAAGCTGATCAGGCTTGCCGATGACAATGGTGTGATACGACTCACCGATGGATGGTTCAATGGCATCATTACCCAGGCTCAGTGTCTTGTTGATATCGTCGATTCGGAACTGCACGACACCGACGGGAATCTCACGCATGGGGATGTCCACCTCACCGCCGAAGTTATCACCTTCACCCACATCAAGCACCAGGCGATAATGCCCTTCAAAGCGTTTGAGCTGAGCAGCGAAGAGTCCGCGTTTGGTGTCACTCCATGCTTGTGCAACCGAAGCTGCAGTTTGGTCACTGAGTGTTCGGACTTTTTCGCGGAAGGTTAGTGCATCGCGATCCTTGCCACCGATTGCGGTGATCATTACAGCAGCGGCACCCTTGGCCAGTGACTCGTCATTGGACGCCACCAGTTCTAGGAGTTGGCCTTCGCCTTCGAATTGATCGACCCATGCGCTGGTTGAGGGGATTTCGCCCTTGGCTACTTCATCACCAAACCAGCGTGCAACAGGGTTATTTGCTTCACGTCGACGCAGGGTGTTGACCACCATTGGAGGTGGTGTCATGTTGGCACCAATTTCATACACGAGCATGGCAAAGCCTTGACGTTCACCGGGGGACATATCGAGCATGACGGATCCCAACGGCGCCTTGCAGCCGATGAGGGCCCGCACGCCAGCGACCTGCACCTGCGATGAACCGCGGAGTACGATCTGGAAGAGACACTCGGCCACACGAAGCTTGTCGGGTTGACGCTCAAGGAATGTCACCACACCCGGCGGCGTGCTGAGCATATCCAAAGCCGTGGACGTGAGAATCTGGTAACGATCCGAATCCTTGGGAAGGGCCTCGACACCTTCTTCCAAAAGCGGAATGGTAAAGCGTGGCAGCGAACGCCAGGCCAGAGTACGAATCTCAGAATTACCATGCAACAGGGCGCGGTAAATCCCGTCGTTAGGTGTCTGAATCGGAATCGGTAAACGCATGCGTGCTTTACGAATGGTAGTGTCCTGACCACCTGCGGGTTGACCAAAGAGCTTGTTGACTGCCCAATTGAAAATCGGACCCAGATCACGCGCACCGGTGTCGGCTTCAGCGATGACGGTTAAAGTCTTGCGAAGTAACGCAGGATTGGCTGCCCCCAGAAAATGTTCGTTTAGCCATCCGGCGGCCAAAGGTTCAGCACCGGCATTTTCAACCACGAAAACCAATGCATCATTCAATCGCTTTTCAGGCAATGACTGAAAGCGGATCGACTGAACAAACGTATTGCGGACCACTTCGTTCTCACGTGAAACTTCAAGCAATGATAAAAGCAGAGATGAAGGTGGCGGGCCATCCTCATTGGCGAGCATGGTATTGATCGTTTCCGCTGAACCGCTGGCCTGATTGGGATTGTTCTTAAGGCCGACAAGCATCCCTTTAATGGCTTCGGTCTTATCCTTGTCAGACCCGAATCCTTGAGTCACCATCAGCTTGGCCAACTCCACTGTCGCACGGGTGGGTGGCAGGGTTTGACGCAACTCAGCCATCACATACTTACGAGCCAAGCTGTCATCAGCTTCAAGAATGGTCTTGAGCAGAAAGAATTGTGTATCACCCAATTGAGCATATTGGACCATGTGCGTCAGGTTGACCACAAGCGAAGCTAATTGCAGATCGTAAGGATGCTTTTGGGCAATGAGTTTGGCTAATTCAAGAACGACCTGTTGATCGTCATAACTCAATCGTGCGACCCCATTGGCATCAACCTCCGAGGTGGCTTGCTTGGTGATTGTATCACGCAAACGATTGAGGGTCTCGACATTGAGCAGCCACGGTAGCGGCTTGGGCCCGGTGATGCCCAAGTCCTGCATCGTGGCATCAACTTCAAAAATCATCCATATACGCGTGGGCTTTTTGATTTCCAATTCCTTGGGTAATGCACGAGCGCGCTTGCCCAGTTCACGGTAATCCGCAGAGACACGCTGATATTGACGGTACGTCGCCTGAAACGACTGAAGTGCTTCACGGGTTCTTTCCGTGGGACGTTCGGGAGCTTCGGGACGCAGTTCCTGATACATACGAGAATCAAGCTTGAGCTTGTAGAGGCTCTCGCCTTCACTATATTCTCCCACTGACACAAAACGTGGATTGACGTTCGAGGCCTGATACTGAACCATGCCGTTGGGTAGAAGAACAAACTTCTTGGCAAGAATCGGCGGTGCGACTTCCAGCTTTGCTTCCTGCTCTGCCAGACGCGCACCGTCGCCGGTAAAATCGCGGGCGCCGGCATTGGCCTGATTTAACAAATCATCCGCAGGACCAAAATCATCAAGTCGAAAACAGATAAACGTACCACGACTAACTTTGATGAGATTGCTGTTGATTTCAACTGGTTTATCACCGGGCTCCATGACAATGGGAACCTGAATGAGTGTCTTGCCAAAGGCATCATTGGCCTTGGCAACCCAAACTGGCCCTACCACCTCTGTAGTGAACAAGTTCTCAAATCTCAGCAGTGATAAGGTGTCTATGTTGAACTTGACACCCGCTGCTTGCGGGTCGGCCGCCAGTAGAGCCTCGTCGACTGGTTGAGCCAAGGCAGCATTGACGCCAAGCGTCAACCCAAGCAGCAGGCAGAAATGATGGATCATCCACAACGATTTATGTTTCGTTTTGAGCACGGCATCCTCACGTGAAGAACAGAATTGTGTCACGAAGCTTGTAGGCGGCGTTCCGGGGACGTTCGCTGAGCCGAACAGACGTTATGGCCATCCCAAACATCAACCTTCCCACTAATTATAGATAGTAACCGCGACGGACGTTGCATTCCACCACGTTACGTGGCTCATTTAGTCCGATTCGTACCCAAAATGGCTCAATTGAGGTTATCCAGACCTTACAAACTGCCGATCAGACGTCAGGCGGGAGTTCAAATGCAGGTTCTGATAAAGATGGCCTACTGATCTTCCGATTCAATAGATATGTGAGATTTTGTCAATCCACATACCGCAACGGTCCGAAAAACGCCCAAAACAGGACAAATGATGTCCGCAAACGTCAATCAACCTGCACAAAACGGCTTCTCGGCCGGCCTGGATGAATTGGGTTATCTCAAGCGATCACCTTATGCGCCCCTGCTGTTTTTACTGCCAATGATCATGGCCGCTGCAAGCTGGGCAATGGGCGGACAGGCATGGCTCACCGACATCGCCTTTTGTACATTAACTGCAATCTGCCTGATTTATCTGATTGTTGAACTCTATAGCTTTCCCAAACGCTTTGGCATCGCGGGAATCATCCTCTACGGCGGTGTACTCATTTGGTTTAGCCATGACTATTTTAGTCACTGGCTGGGACATGGCATCAGCAACGCAAACAATGTGATTGAACCGATCGTGATCGCCAAAGCGACATTCTGTCACTGCTTATTCATCATGTGCATGAATTTGGGGTTCTATATCCCATTTTTCAGACGCATGGTCAAAATTGTTCACGCTGTCCCCGAACCTCACAACAGTAGCTTTTACCTGTGGATGCTCATCGGGCTATTCAGTATGGGCATGATCCCATATCTGTTTTTTACACGCGAATCGTTCTTTGAAGCAATCTGGCTGGACATGTGGGCAATGCGCTCAGGTGCGGGTGCTCACTGGACCGTCGGTCGAACGGGTAACATTAACTATAACTATGGTGCATACGTCTCGCTGCTGATTCAGATGGGACAGATTGGTGGCCAGTTGGCCGTGTTCTACGCTCTGCTCATTGCACGTAATCCACTTAGCAAAATACTGGCATGGTCAATCTGGGCCTTCTGGATGGCTATGGCATTCGGCAGCGGTACACGCGGCCAAGTCTTGTTCATGGGACTACCTGCTATTGGTCTGCTGTATTTGAAACATCAGTCCATTGCGGCCTACTGGATGCAGAAAGTCAGCGTACGAGCCTATATCTACGCATCACTGTTCTGCTTGCTGACATTATTCCTTGTGCAGTTCCAAGGATACTATCGCAATATCGGCTTTGAAACAGGACAGGCCAGTAACGTCAATGTCTTAAAGCTCAAAGGCAATACCATGTTCTCCGAAGGACTGCTTGGTTATGCCATTATCCCTGAACATCTGGACTACTTCTATAACAACGTGCCTGGCGAAGCAATTGTCAGACCACTCCCACAAACGTTGTACTGGTTTAGTATCGGCCCGGTACCGCGTGCGCTTTGGAAGACCAAACCCATTGACCCGGCATGGCAGTGGTATAACTACGAATACACCGGTGTCGATGCAACCCTCCAAGGAACCACCATCGCTCAGGGACTCGTCGGATACTGGTTCTTCCGCTATGGCATCAGTGGTGTGATCCAAGGGGGCCTGCTCTTGGGATGGTTGTTACTCGTCTCTGAAAAAGCACTGCAACGTTCAGCCGGATCACCCATGCACTTGATGTTCAGCTTGGCATTGGGAACTTGGCTGTTTAGGTCTTTCCGAGACGTGAACTTCAATGACCTGTACCCGATTCTCATCGGCGGCTTGATGCTTTATGTCATCATCACCTTCATCAACCTATCAACCGCAACGCCAGCGTCGCAGGTACAATTGCGAACCGGGTAGCATCCAACCCCACCTTTGCTGTCGGACGGACTGCATGCCCAAACCCCATGTCAACCACTGTGGATAGCCCATCCCGTCATGACGCAATCAACAATCCACGAGCAAAAAAAGTTAAACGTCGCCATGATGCAAGATGGTGCGCGTCGGGCATATGCGTTGCCTATTGCGCTGCACAAAGCCAATGCACTATCTGTGATGTATACCGACTGGTATGACAGGCCCGACAAAATCGAACGCTATCTGGCAATGGGGCTCAAATGGGTCGCACCCCACATGGCCAGCAAGCTCACTGCCCGAAAAGAACCGCAACTGCGCAACGCCCGCATCTGTTCATGGCCCATCACCACATTGCAAAACCGACTGGCCAATCGCCGCTATGACTCCGAAGCGGATTACTATCTCTATGTCGCTGAACGTGATGCCAAAAAAATCATGCATCACCAATACCATCACGCCAACATGCTCCTTGGATGCATCCGAAATTTGCATCCCAAACTGCTGGCAGATGCACGATCACAGGGCATCATCACCGTCGGTGACCAGATCATCGCACCAGCCACAGAAGAAATCCTCCAAGCCAAGCGACAAGTACAACGCTGGCCAGACTGGCAACCGGATGTAATTGAAAAAAACGTCCGAGCCTTCGTCGATTTTGAAGAACAGTCCTGGGCAAACCTTGACCATATCTTGAGTATGTCAGAGTATGTCAAACAGACCTTGATCCAAAGCGGTGTGAATGAAAGTCGTATCACACTCCTGCCCTATCCAATGGACACCTCGCTATACAATCCCTCGGACCGCAGCACCCGCCCCAAGAACCGCCCGGTGCGTGTCGGATTTGTAGGCGCAGTAAATCTCCGCAAAGGTGCGCCGGAGTTTCTCGAAACGGCCAAACGATTTGATAAACGCCAAGCTCAATTCGTCATGGTGGGAGCGAACCATTTAAACCCGGACAAACTTGCTCCCTATCAAGATCATGTCCAGTTGGTGGGCAAGGTTCCCATGCAACAAATCACCCAATGGCTCGATCAATTCGACATTTTCTTCTTCCCAACCACATGTGAAGGTTCGGCAGGATCGGTCCTCGAAGCCATGGCCATGGGACTGCCCATCGTCACCACACCCAATGCCGGATCGCAGGTTCGTGATGGGATTGAGGGACGCATTGTTTCATGTGCAGACCTTGATGGTTATCATGAAGCAATCGCTCAACTCATAGAAGAACCCGACAAGCGTTTGGCAATGGGCAATGCAGCGCGTGAACGTGCGATGCAATTTGATATGACTTGGTATCAAAAGGCACTGGTCAGTACTTTGGAGAATTTTCTGCACCAATGAAGTTGCTGTTCATCAACCAGTACTACTGGCCGGATATGGCTGCCACATCACAGATGATGACAGACCTTTGCCCAAGACTCGTGCGCGCCGGACATGAAGTGCACGTGCTCTGTTCACTTGGCCAATACGACGACGGCACCGGTAACCCTGCACCTAAATACGAAGTCCAGGACGGCGTCCACATTCATCGCGTCAAGGCCAGTGGCTTTGGCAAGAAAAGCATGCTCGGCCGCATCCTCGATTACCTGAGCTTTCACCTGATCGTTGGATTACATATCCTCCTCACCGGTTGGAAGTATGGCGCGATCATCACCTTGACCACACCGCCGCTGATTGGTGTCTATGCCACGATCGTCAAATGGATCACCGGTACGCGACATGTCTGCTGGGTGATGGACCTGCATCCAGACTGTGAATTTGAACTGGGCGTCTTTAAACGCACCGCCATCCTCCCACGCTTTTTTGACTTCCTCAACGGCATGCACTTTCGACATGCCGACCGCAACGTCGTGCTGGGTTCCTGTATGGCAGATCGACTCCGAGACAAAGGCGTCAAGCAAAACAGACTCATTGAAATCCCCGTCTGGGGACACGAGTTGCAAGAGGCTGACCCCAGTGAACTGCGCAAAGAACTCGGACTGACTGACAAAACCGTCATCATGTACTCAGGCAATGCTGGACTGATCCACACCTTCGACGCACTCTGCCAAGCAGCAGTGCAATTACGTGACGATGACCAATACGTGTTCCTGTTTGTTGGAGGCGGTAAACGCATCGACGAAATCAAAGCCTTCGCCGAAAAAGAAAAACTATCGAACATCATCGTCCGTGGATACTTCCCACGCGAGCAGTTGGCTCAATCATTGCGTCTGGCAGATGTGCATCTGATCACCTTACGTGATGGCATGCAAGGTGTCGCAGTCCCGTGCAAACTCTATGGCATCATGGCAGCATCCAAACCCTGTCTGTTCATCGGCCCCGAGCATTGCGAAACCGCCGACGCCATCGGCAAACATCAAGCAGGTGTCACCCTCGATACCAACGATGTCCGCGGACTCGTCGATACCATCACCTCACTGCACGAGAATCCAGAGTTATGGGTGACTCGTGGTGAAAATGCCTACAAGGGATACAAGGCTGTCTACAACGCGGATCACTGTGCGCATTTGTGGTTCAACGTGATCTATGAAATCGACCCCAAACTGCATAAACATTGATGGGCACAGTTCACAAGTCATGGGTGATTCGTGAACCCGAACCCGGGGACTAAAGTTCCGCGGGCTTTAATGTGCAATGCGATAACAGCGGGCAAGATCGAATAACGCCTATCAATACCTCTTAATTGAAATAAAGCCCGTGGGGTTTTAACCCCCAGGCAATATGTCATGTGTCATCCATCATTCAATGTCTAGAAGCGAATTACTTCTTCTCGTTGACCATTTTCCCGAGCATGGCCGGGGCGAATTCCTTGAGGTCGGTCCAGAAGGTGCCTTCACCGGCATAGATCAACTTGAGCTTCACTTGCTCAGGCAAGTTCGATGCGAATATCCAACGGTTGTAGGCCTCAGGTGAACCAAACGCTGCGACGGCAAGCTTGAATTTCTGTGCGCGAGCTTCGGCGGAGAGCTGTTGCGATTTAGCATTGGCCTGGCCGATCACCACAGTGGCCTGGGCTTGTAATTCGGCAACCTTGCGGTCGATTTCCGCGACAAACTTACCGGTCTGTGCATGGGTTTCACCAACAGTCTTATGACCTTCGGCTACGGCCTGGGCAACCATCTTTTCAGTCTCTGCGCGAATCTTCTCACGCTCAAGTTGAACCTTCTGCTCAGCTTCCTTGAGAAGTGCTTCTTCCTTGGCGGTGAGCTGTTCCTGATCACGGGTGAGTTTTAATTCATCCGCAACAAAGGCATTTTGAATCGGCTCGCGGACTTCACGTGGGATATAAATATGTCGCACCAAACCGTACAACAATGAGATGTGCTTTTCAGTCAATACACGTTCAAAGGCATGGGAAACTTCGTTCTGGAATTTCTGACGATCCTCACCAACCAGTAAATCCACGGCAGCATGACTTGAACCATTATTCCGACAGATACTTTCAATCTGTGGCAAAACCACCTTGTCCTGTACCGCCGCAACATTGCCAAACGTACGGATGATTTCCGGTGCTGCTTGAGGCATCACACCCCAGATTGCCGTGTAGTCCATGTGGATATCAAAGCCGTCGTTGGATGGGAAATTGATACCCGACTCGATGGATTTGATCATTGGTTCACCTGCATCGTCCAGACGAACATGCCCCTTGCGATCCACATCTTTCTCGACTGCGACTGCAGCCACACGGTATCCAATTTCAATGATGTCGACCTGCTGTTCCTTGGAGTTGATGGGATAGATGCCCGGTGGCAAGACGTGATCCTGAATCCCGGCCTTAGCGCCAGTCGTCGGATTCCCGGCCAGGTTCGTCACCACGCCAACATATCCTGTGGGTATATGTACCCAGCCGGCATACTTGGTCTGCCCACCTGATGTATTTTTCTGAGTCTGGACGATCCGAAATTCATAGGCATAGGGATTGACACGATAACGTCCTGGGCCAAATACTTTGCGAAGAATGCCTTTGTATTGAGTCTTCCCCAGATCCCCGTCAACCATGTATTGACCTTCGGGAAGATCACTTCCTAACATGGATCGAACCAGTGCAACCTCGCCGGGATTGACAATCTGATCTGCCACCCGTGTTCGTTCCCACCAGATCGGGCAATAGAAGTGACGCCCCGGCCCGCGAAGTTTGGCGAGGATACCGATCTCGCCTTCATCTGCAAAGTGTCCGGGCTTAGCCATCTTGCGTTCACCAAAGATCAGCGGACCCTTGTAACGCAGTTGCAGTGACTGGCCCACCGGCACGTAGACGCGGTTAATGGTCCAGGCGAATGCCAGAAAACCAATTCCACCCAGCAGAGCCAGTACAACGATAATTTTGATTGCTTTGAACATGATCTATCTCCAACCGGTCAGCTTTAAAACTGACGGCTAAGGCTTACTGTTTGGGGGTCGCGTTTTCCTGAAGGGATTTGAACACATCCATCATCGGTGAATCAGCGGTATTGACCATGATGTTGTCATAGCCGGGCGCGATTGCACGATAGAGGATATAACGTGCAAAGGCATTACCATCGCCACCAAAGGCTGTCACGGACTCTCGCCAACCGGCGGCTTCGGCTTCATTCTGGAACACAATCACATCCGCATTGGCCTTGCCACGAGCCACAATGGCGACCGCCTCATCCTTGGCCGCTTCAAGTTTGAACCCGGCGACCCCCAATGTTTCGTTGGCTTTGGTGACGGCGACTTCCTGTTCCCGTTTGGCCTGAACGGTCATGGTGACCACTTCCTGGTCGGCCTGAACCAATTGCTTGCTACGCAGGACCAGTTCCTTTTCCACAGCCAGTTTCATTTCCGATTGCTGCTGGAGAATCTGCTGTTTGAACTGATCAAGTTGCTGACGAGCCACTTCGCGTTTACGCACCGGCTCGGCAATGCGTTGTGGTGGATAGATGTCGGTAATCAAAGCTTGAATAATTTCGACACCTAGCGGTTCACATGCTTTACGCATGGCGTTTTGAAATTCCTGCTGGAACTCTTTACGTGTGACACCACCGATAAAATCCCGTCCAGACTTATTCGAACCCAACAGGCGACAGAAACTCCGTGCGTTGGGCATGATGATTTTGTTACGAATTTCCTCATCAATGCGTTCACCCTGCGGATCATCATTGGTCGAATCATTGTAGATCACAAAGACTTCTGCAGCGTTCTCAGGTTTGACACGGAATTCGATACTGCCATCTAGACTGACCCAAAAACCATCCTTGGAGGGGAAACCCATGTCTTCGAGCTTGGCTAAATCAAAACGTTGGCTGCGACAATCGACCAGTGAGACATGTTTGACGTAAGGATTGATGTAGTACGTGCCGGGGTCTAACGTCTTGGCTTGCACACCACGGGTACCTGCTTCCTGTGACACAGGCACATTGGGATTCTTTGGCAACGGTGCTGAAAGTAACGTGACGACACCTTTGTATCCGGCAGGAATGATCACCGGATCATGTTGCTTGATCTCCTCCAGATAAGGATTGATCGGATACCGACCCGGTCGCAGGACATCGGGGACGATACCTTTTTCATTGGGTTGATTGGCAATAATCTGAGCATATCCCAGATCATCACCTTGAAGACGAATGCGAACTCCCAACTTATTGGTGGGCACCTCAATCATCGGCACCACTTCCCAATCCCAGTGATAGGGATTGTAAAAATAACGCCCTTCGGAAAGCACATCTTTCTGGATGCCTTTGTGGTCGGCATCGGGTGCTAACTCCTGGTCATTTTCAATATCCAGGCCGGTCTTCTTGATGAGAATGGCGATATGTTTGGCAGGCACTTCGATGCGACAGCTTGTGTAGGCAAACCAACCAAAGAGTGCTGTAAAGAGGATCAGGAAAAAGAGTGTCCCCATGCCTGCAAAAAGCATCCATGGTTTCTTCTTGCCACCTGGGGGCTTTTTCCAATTGATCTTGGGTTTATCCGTATCGAAAGGTGTTTCGATCGAAAAATCGTCATTGTTGCTGTTCATGTGGACTCCCGTGCAAACATGATGTTTGAGTAACGGGGGTCATTCTAACAGGGATCACGCGCCACAACTGAGAATAAATAAACAGTTCTACACGGAATTGGGAATGGATCGAGAACCGATCAAAAAACTTAGATCACACGGATCAATGGATGCTCAAGCCAATGACGTACGTAGCGAATGAACATGGCTGGATCGATGGGTTTTTTCATGTAATCATCGCAGCCCACATCCAGACATTTCTGACGGTCACCTTCCATGGCATGAGCCGTCAGGGCGACGACTGGATAGGAGTAGCCTTGCAGTCGCAATTGACGCGTGGCAGCATAACCATCCATGACCGGCATCTGCATATCCATGATGACAAGGTCATAGGGTTTATCATTCAAATGGGATCGCATGGCCATTTCAACTGCGGCTTTGCCATCCCCCACCACATCCACTTTGATGTTGATATTTTCAAGCAGTGACTTGACGAGTTTCTGAATCTCAGGCGTATCCTCAGCCACAAGCACCTTATTACGGCCTGCTCCTGCCTGGAGTTGATGGACAGCAAGAGACTGTTTATCCGTAGATGGCGTTTCACGTGGTATCCCGGATTTAAGCGGAAGCGTAATCGTGACGGTGGTGCCTTTACCTGGATGACTGTTGATACTGAGTTTGCCTTCAAGACATTCAATGGTGCGTTGACATAAAGCAAGCCCCGTTCCAGTTCCGCCTCTTTCTCGGGTCATCGAAGCATCACCCATAAAGAACAATTCGCCGGATCGCTTAAGCTGTTGGGCGCTCATCCCGATGCCAGTATCCTTGATCTCGATGAGCACTTTCTGCAAATCGTCCGTCATGTCGCAACGAATCTGTACGTGTCCTTCCTGCGTGAACTTGATTGCATTATCAAGTAATTGATACAGGACTGATTGGAGTCGATGTTCATCCGAATAAAGTTCGATATCAAGCTTCTGGGGCTCTGGAATAATCAACTCAAGATTCTTGAAGCTCGCTTTGTGTTTAAGTTCTTCAAGTAGATCATTAACGATATCTGAGAACCGGAAAAAGCTGCCTTTGAGAACAAGCTGATTGGTTTCAATTTCTGTAAGCTGCAACAAATCGTCAACGATATGCAGAAGGTGCTGACTACTACGTGAAATAGCTTCTATGGATTCTTCGCGCGAAGCCTGATCCTCAAGCAAATCAGTAAATCCAATAATCGTGGTCAACGGCGTGCGCAACTCATGACTCATATTCATCAGAAATGAGGTCTTGGCATTGTTAAGTGAGTCAGCCTGGGCTTTGGCTTCAATCAGCTCTTTCTCACGCATCTGGATATGCTGAGCCATTTCGTTAAATGCCAAACCAAGACGCCCCAGTTCATTGGTAGGGATGTCGTGGCTGAGTCGGGCCGAAAAATCACCGTCGCGTAAACGCGATGCAGCATTTTCAAGTGTGCGAAGCGGACCGACGATACGACGGGGAATCGTAATCAAAGCAATGACCGAAACAACAACGACCAGCAATACACACAAAGATATCCACTGCTGAGAGTCCTGGGTTTGTTTCTGCAAATTGCGACTGGCAATACGGGACTTGGCAAACTCGTGATCAAAGAAATTAAAACTGCTGACGATCAGCGAACGAATCGAGCTCTTGCTTGGCGTCAACGCCAGATTAGCTTCTGCCGGAGTCGTGATTATTCCTTCACGGACATGGTTGACCACATTCATCACGGCCAGTTGATACTCTAGTGAACTAGCGAGCCACTTTTCAGCACTGAGCACCTGTTGTCCATCAAGGCTGTGTTCACGATAGGTGATAATATCACGAATCAGTTCATCAACCGTCAATGTCCATCGCTTAAAATAGGCTTCAAAATTTTCGCTGTTTGCCACATTCAAAAACATATCTTTTTCATATCGCCGACATTGAAGGGTCTGGATCGCGATACGAGTCGAGGGGCGTACAAGATATTCCTGTTGATTGATATGTTCGAGCGTTCGGCCATTGATCTGCTCAAGGATATGAAAACAAGTAATCCCAATTAGAACACTAAGGCTCATCAATACCAGCATGGCAAAGCGAAGCTGCCAAGTCACACTGACATTCTGCACAAATCGAAATGGTGTAAAAAGTTTCTTATTCATGTTCACTCGTCAGACATGCATGTCATCGGTTAATTTAAATAATCGCATAAGATGCCATTGAATACAGTTCCACAAAAGTGGACTTTTACCTGCACGAAAGGCATATCTGAGACCTATAACTTCATCATGGGCCGAATAACTGCTTTACATTCTCAAAACAATGTCTAAATTAACCGCATGGGGATTGCTTTAAGTCACCGCCAATGAAGCAATCATCAGACACCCTTTCTTTTTTCCAATTGGCACGCACGAAATTCCAAGGAGATGTTGTAATGACCCAACCCGCCACGGGCACCACTAAAATCGCTCCCCCTGCCGACTTTGCAGCCAATGCGTATGTGGGCAGCGAGGCTGCGTATCAGCAGATGTATGACCAGTCCATTGCAGACCCCGATAAGTTCTGGGGCGAGATTGCTTCGACTTTCCATTGGGAAAAGAAATGGCAACGTGTCCGCGAATTCGACTGGACCGACAAGGTCACCACCAAGTGGTTTAACGGTGGGCAAACCAACATCTGCTACAACTGCCTGGATCGACATCTTGCAACACGTGGCGACCAAACCGCGATTCTCTGGGAAGGTAATGAACCCGGCGATGACAAAACGCTGACCTACAAAGAACTGCATACACAAGTCAGCAAATTTGCCAACGTACTCAAGAATCTGGGCGTGACCAAAGGGGATCGCGTCTGTCTGTACATGCAGATGATCCCAGAGGCTGCGGTTGCGATGCTTGCCTGTGCGCGTATTGGCGCGATCCACTCGGTGGTCTTTGGCGCGTTTAGCCCTGACTCAGTGCGTGACCGTGTCAATGACTCTTTGTGCAAAGTCATCATCACACAGGATACCGCGCTACGGGGTGCAAAAAACGACATCCCCATGAAAGCCAACGCAGACGTGGCAGCATCGCAATGCCCGAGCATTGAACACATCATCACCGTCAAACGCACGGGCAATGATGTGGCCATGCAAGCCGGAAGAGACGTGTGGTATCACGAAGCGATGGACAAAGCCTCGGCCGACTGCCCTGTCGAATGGCTTGATGCTGAAGACCCGCTGTTTATCCTCTACACCTCCGGCTCAACAGGCAAGCCCAAGGGCGTCCTGCACACCACCGGCGGATACATGATCTGGACGGCAACCACCTTCAAATACACCTTTGACTATCACGACGGGGACATCTGGTGGTGCACAGCGGACGTGGGTTGGATCACCGGCCACAGCTATATCGTCTACGGCCCGATGCTCAATGGCGCAACGCAGGTCATGTTCGAAGGCGTGCCGACGTATCCTGATGCCGGACGCTTCTGGGCCGTTTGTGAAAAGTACAAAGTCAATCAGTTCTACACCGCCCCAACTGCAATTCGCGCGTTGATCCGCCAAGGTGATGAGTTTGTCACCAAGCACGATCTGTCGAGTCTCAAAACACTGGGAACCGTGGGCGAACCCATCAACCCCGACGTGTGGATGTGGTACTACAACTTGGTCGGCGGCGGCCGATGCCCCATCGTCGATACATGGTGGCAGACCGAAACCGGCGGGCACATGATCACCGCACTTCCGGGTGCAATTGACATGAAACCCGGCTCGGCATCACGCCCCTTCTTTGGTGTCGAACCTCTCATCGTTGACGACCAAGGCAATGAAGTCGCTGACGGTGAACCGGGGAAACTTTGCATCAAAAAACCGTGGCCTGGCATCATGCGCACCACCTGGGGCGATCACAGCCGATTCATCAACACCTACTTTTCAACCTACCCGGGCATGTACTTCACAGGAGATGGTGCACGCAAAGACCTTGAGGGTGACTACTGGCTATTGGGGCGTGTGGACGATGTGATCAATATCTCCGGCCATCGCCTGGGGACCGCTGAAGTTGAGTCCGCATTGGTCTCCCATTTTGCGGTAGCAGAAGCGGCTGTCGTGGGTTGTCCCCATGAAATCAAGGGCCAGGGCATCCATGCCTATGTCACCCTCAAAAGTGGGATCGAAGGTACAGACGAACTCAAAGCAGAACTGGTCAAAACCGTCCGCGATCACATCGGCCCCATTGCCAGCCCTGACGTCATCCAATGGGCACCGAGCTTGCCCAAGACCCGTTCGGGTAAAATCATGCGTCGTATTCTGCGCAAGATCGCTGAAGGTGAAAGCGACAAGGTCGGTGATATTTCAACTCTGGCTGACCCCTCGGTCGTCGCAGATCTGATCGAAAACTCACCTGAATAAACTGATCCTTCACAAACATGTTCAACACGATACACCCGTATGTTCCATTGACTGGAATATACGGGTGTTTTATTTCGAGATTTAATCGCAACCAGTCATGCCTTTTAGACATTTCAGTCCAACAAGCGGTATCACAAATACTCTTTTCAAACAATCTATCTCCTAAAAATGCACTTCATTCATACTATTTCTTGATTTACAAGTCCAAGAAGCAATAAACCACCCCTGCAATCCAACCGATAACTAAAAATATCTGTCCACAGAGATGGGCGACCTTTTCGTTTATAGGTCTTCCGGCAATTTTTTAATCCTGCTCAATAAGGTGTGTTTGACCGTGTTTGAAGCATCCTCGCTGGATATGATCTGGGTTCTGCTTTGTGCTGCTTTGGTGATGCTGATGCAGGCAGGTTTCTGCTGCCTGGAAACAGGCCTCTGTCGTACAAAGAACAATATCAATGTGGCATTGAAAAATCTGATGGACTACTGCGTCACCGGTATGGTGTTCTGGGCAGTGGGCTTCTGGTTAATGTTTGGTGAAAGTACCAACGGACTCATCGGCGAGTTTCGCTTGCCCATTGGTGAAAATGCAACCCCCGGTCAACTGACGTTCTTTCTCTTTCAACTGACATTCGCAGGCACATCGGCCACCATCATCTCCGGAGCCGTCGCTGAACGTGTCCGTTTTAACGCCTACATTATCACCACACTGGTGATCGGTGCGCTGGTGTATCCTGTCATCGGACACTGGTGCTGGGGTGGATCCTTCACCGGCAATGCCTCAGGCTGGTTACAGGAAATGGGCTTCGTTGATTTTGCAGGTTCCACTGTCGTACACTCCGTGGGCGGCTGGGTCTCACTGGCGGCATTAATCATCATCGGACCACGCAAAGGACGCTTTGGCGCAGGTGCCAAACCCATTCAAGCATCCAACGTCCCCATGGCCGTACTGGGTGTCATGCTCCTTTGGTTTGGCTGGTTTGGCTTTAACGGTGGCAGCACGCTAGGCGTCACCGATGGCATCCCACGAATCCTTGTCAACACATCACTGGCCGCGGCGGCGGGAAGTTGCGCCATGCTTCTGATCGCTTTAATCACAAGCAATCAACCGACAGTCGATCGACTCATCAACGGTGTCGTCGCTGGACTGGTCGCCATCACGGCAAGCTGTCATGCAGTCTCACCTATGTCCGCAGTTCTCATCGGCGCAGTCGGTGGCATCGTCTGTTCATTAATCACCAAAATGCTCATTCGTTTCCGGATTGACGATGTAATCGGTGCCGTACCCGCTCATGCAGGTGCAGGTGTCTGGGGCACGTTGGCGGTCGCATTATTAGGTGATCCTAAACTTCTGGATACCGGTTTGCCCTGGACTGAACAACTCATGGTCCAGTTCATCGGCGCAACATCCGCTTTCATCTGGGCGTTTGGAGTCGGCTTTGTGGTATTACTGACCATCAACGAAATCACCCCGCTTCGCGTTAAATCAGAAGATGAAATCAAAGGACTCAATGTCGCTGAACATGGCGCAAGTTCCGAACTCTTTGATCTGATGTCCCAGATGAATGTCCATCGCAATACAGGCGATTACACGCAGACAGTGGACATCGACCCCAACTCGGAAATCGGGCGCATCGGCATGCAGTACAACTCCGTGCTCCAACGCATCAGCCAGGATCAACGTGTCATGCAAACCGCATCACGTGAGATCGCCAAGATGAATCAGGAATTGATGCAGACGCGAACGCGCGAACTCAAAGAATCAACACTCAAAAGCCATTTCCTCACCCAACTCGAACAGGAAATTCGCAAGCCCATGCAGGTCATTGCAGAGCATAACGATCAAATGCGACAGAAGCATGCATCAGACTCTACCTGCATGCAGTACATTGATCAGATCGAAGATGACAGTCGACATCTACTGGATCTGGTCGATGACATCATGAACCTCACGGATCTAAACTCCGAGAACTTCAAACTGCATGAAACCAAACTGGCGATCCGCGACCTGCTTGATGAAGTCTGTCAGAAATATCGGCCTCAAGCGAAAACAAAACACATTGAAATGCAAACGCAGATCGGCCCCAATGTGCCGCTGATGATTTATGCAGATGTGGATCGACTCAGACAGATTCTGGATCATTTGATTCACAATGCCGTTCGCTATACACGAACCGGTTATGTACACATCATGGCCAAGGCGATCCCACAAGGTGAGTTCAACCTGATCCTGCGTATCACTGTCGAAGACTCGGGAATCGGTATCAAAAATGACATGCTCGAACGCATTTTCGACCCATTCTTCAAATTCCATCCTGAAGATGATCAAATTAATCTCAGCGATCCGGCAGGCACGGGGATGGGATTGACCATCTGTCGACGACTGGCAATTGCAAGCCATGGCAATCTCACCGTCGGCTCTGAACATGGTAAAGGCTCGACGTTCTGCTTGACCTTCCAGACCAAAGCCGACCATCCCGTCGTCCCACTACCTCAATGGTCCAAAGATGACTCAGGCGAATACGAGTTGGCAAACATCGACCTTTCAGGCAAACGCATTCTCTATGTCGAAGATCAATACGACATGCAGCAACTGATTCAAAATTACATGCGAGGGGTTGGCGCCAAAGTTGATCTTGCAGACAATGGTAAAGTCGGGATGGAGATCGCCATGGCAGCATGGAAAACGGGCCGACCCTATGACATGGTTCTCATTGACCACCTTATGCCGGTAATGAATGGCATCACCGCGGTGACCAAACTCAGAGAACAGGGCTTTACCCAACCCATCGTCATGCTCTCAGCACACGCATCGAACTATCGCGAAAAATGTATGACCGCTGGATGCAATGCCCTGCTGACCAAACCGGTCGATCGTGATATGCTGCTGCGTATGACACACAAGTTCCTAAGCCGACAATCGGTAACGGCAGGCGTTTAACCAAGGCACGAAAGTTCGCACCATGAGCGATGAACTGGTACTGATCCCGGCACGATTCCTACGCGATGATATCGCGTATCGCAGTGTCAGTCTGACCAATAAGTCCGTCGTGATCTTCTGCGGATTCCAAACCGCAGATCACATGGAAAAACCGCAGGAAGGTTACGTCGAACTCATTCAATGGCAACTGCTCTATGTCCTCGAAGGCCAGGCCGTCTATCAACTGCACCCCAATGGGCAACGCATCACCATCAAAGCTGGCGATGTCCTGCAAATTCCAGCAGGCACCCGGTATCGTTTAATGCCCGATGAAAACTCCGGCTGGGCCTGTGTCCGACTGGGACTCGACCCCACCTTTGCAGACCAACTCGTCGAAGCACAAATCATCAATCATGACCGCTTTGTCATGCACAGAGGTGTCCAATTGCAATTGGTCGAGACCTTTGACCAGATTACCCATGGACTGCGAAACAGTCCCGATGATTCACTGCCTTGGACTGCGCTTTCTGCCCAACAGCTTATCCTCCAACTGACCCATCAACCGGCATTGGATGATGACCTGTTGACCGTCTGTCGCAGTTACCTCACCCAACACCTCGACGAACCAATCAGCGTTGAAAATTTAAGTCAGTTGTGCAACATCCCCGCCAGTCAGTTACGCCCGACATTCTACAAACGCACCGGCATGGAACTTGTCGAATACCAGCAGCGTCTGCGCGTCGACCGCGCCATCAGCATGCTCGGTGACTACAGCATCAGCCTTGACGACATCGCCCGACAACTCGGTTACGACAACACCGGCGATCTTGGCGTCCAATTTAAACGCATCACCGGCCAAAGTCCGTTGCAATATCGCCAGCGATTGTTTTGAGTTTTAGCGATCAAAATTACAGACACACAAATCACTCTCTCAACGAAGTGAGACTGAGGTTTGACGTGAGTCCCTTTGTCCAAGTGACCCGTCAGATTCGCTCCCTTAAGTCGCTCATCTGGCGGCTTGCTTGAATCCCAAACTCAGATAATCAAGTGACACTCACCATAACCGACTGTCATTTTTGGCCGGTGATCGCCACCACCACCGGGACCGCTGCCGTGCTATAGGACAGGATATCAATCGTGGTGATCTGCACGTTGGGGGTCGGGTTTTCCCATTGGGTAACGTACAATCCGACGGTGTTGCCACGCGGGATAATCCGAGTCACGCCCGGATAGGCGTTGGGTAATTTGTCACAATCCCACCAGTCGCCGATGTTCTGCCCACCTTCCATGACACATCGTTGCGTTGAACCATCTGCATAGTGAATGGTGTATTCACCGATGGGCAAATGCTTACCCCATGCAGCAGTGTGCAGGAATGACAGGTTCTTGAGCGTCGCATTCACAGGAATACTTCTGACAGCTTTAGGAAATGCCGGACGTGATGTACCGTAAAGAACGATGCAGCTTGCGTCCTTTTGCGTGGCCGGATCAATGATCTCAAACGGCACGCCGGCAAAAGTCTGCTTACCCAGCGGCATGGAGCGAAAATCATTGGACCCCTGGTCGGTCCAACCGCCTTTGCCATCATTGTTCACATCGTCTTTGAAGCTTCGATTGACATGTCCCCGAAGATTGATGAACACTGCATTGGAAGCCTTAAAATCATATTCAGGTAACTGCGGCATCTCCCATGGCTGAACATATTTGGAGACCTTCTTGTCAACGGTGATGTACTTAAGCAAGTTCCGCAGATACGTACTTGCAGAGGGATCAACGCCCCACTGTTTAACTACATCAAGTTGTGAACAGACGATATGACCCTTGCCGAGTTTGCCTTCGACGATCGCCATACCGATCTTTCGTCGACCGAGCATCGGACCGCGCGCAGCAATCGCGTTATGCGTAAAGGGCATGACCATGCTGTGAATCACTTTCCCGGTATCGGCATTGTTCCACGTATCAAAATTAAATTGCTCAAGGCCTGCAAAAATCGGATGATCCGGGATCACCAAATCTGCAAATGTACTGCGAGCCCCTGTCAACGATGCACCTGGCCAAAGCTTCATGGCACCTGCACGCTGCTCCATCATCAACAGGACACCACCCTGCTTGACCCAATCAAAAAGCTCGTCCCATTGAGGATTGAATCCGACATGCCCCGTAGCAGGTGGGATCATCAACACATCAAAGCCAGACAAATCACGATCAGGTGAAATGCGATTGCATAACACACCAAGATCACGCAACACCACTTCAAACGCATGCAGATCGTCTTCGCGTCCCAGATTCAACACTCCGATTTTTTTAGATGTCCGTGACAGGTGATAGCTAACCTTGTTTGACTGCACATAAATATCGTAGGAGTTGCAGCTGATTGATTGATTCTGATACATCACTTCCAAACGCAGTTGAACGACCTGACCATACTGAACCTCAGGTAAAACCATCTCAAATGGAATCTTCGTTTGCGACCAGTTGGCTAATGTGTTGATTGGAATGGATTGCAGCGCGATAGGATTGTCGACGCCGTTGAGTCCGGCGACACTTAGATGAGCAACTGCTCCGTCGTAAGCCATGTCCGTGTTGTTCACGACGATCAAATCCAACATGGAAGTTTGCTTTGCAAAGTATCCGCGAGGCAGGACGGATTGTTCATCGCGTAAACCTGAAAAGATCGGCTGCGTCCAGACGGTTGCCCCATCAACATATTTTGAGAACCAGGGCGCAAAGCCTTGGAATCGTGGGTCAGCACGAATTTGTTCGAGGATACGTTTGCCATAGACCGCACGCCCGTATGCCAGACTGCGTTTGGGGTCCAGCGCGGCTGCGAGTCCGATGGTCCCTGAGAATCCGATGCCGTTGGGTTTAGCCCAGTTGGTATCGCGTTTGACGTAGGACATATATTGTTTGATATCGTTTCGCCGGAAGTTGGCATTGAGTACTTTACCCCATGAAAACCCGACACATTCCCAGATAATGTAAGGCAGATTGAATTGCCCGCTGGAGTCTTTGTAGGTTTGAACCGTGCCGTTGTGCAGGATGTTCAAATTCTTTTCCCAGTCGACCCATAAACCGGATAAGCCGTTGTAGGTATGCAAGTCGATGACATCGGTTTCCAGTCGATCCTTGCCATAGGTTGGCCATGTGCCACTGCCTGAAAAACTACTAATCGGTCGGTTACCAGTATCAAGTTTGCGAACGTGTTGAACCTGTTTCTCCATTTGACGTTTGACTTCGGGCCGTTCGCCGAATTTGATTTCATTGCCCATTGACCACATGACGACCGATGGATGGTTGTAATCCCGATGTACCCATTGGGTGATCTCTTTGAGATTGTGTTGTTCGTAAAGCTGTTCATCAATGTCTTTGGTAAACGACCAACCCCATTCGTTAAAGAGCATCATGCCCATTTCGTCGAAGACATCGAGTGTTTGGATAAAGGGCATGTGCGCTGAACGGATGATGTTGTAGCCTTGGGATTTGAAGGTTTGGAGCATGGATGCAAACTTTTGCTTCTCGGCTTCGAGTCCTTTGCCAAAGCCCCCCATGCGAACGGATTGGATGTTTTCACCATAGAGATAGATGCGTTTGCCGTTGAGATAAAATTGATTACCACGGCGCTGAAACTGTCGATATCCAAAACGCTCAGTTCCCATGGCGATGGTATTTTGGTTCTCTGTCAGACACACTGCCAGGTCATAAAGCAACGGCGTATCCGGACTCCAGAATCTTGGGGATTGGAGTTGGATCGTGAATGATCCGGTATTGCGTCCGGGTTGAAGTTCGAGAGTAACAGCATCACGTCCAGCGATATTGCGTCTGTCTTCATCTTTCATTGCAGAGATGACCACGGGTGTGACTTGGACTTTTTTGACTTGTTTTGTGGTGTTTAACAGTTGGTATCGCACATTAAGCGATGCCGAATCAATCTGCGGGTCAATGAGAATATGTTCAAAATAAATGGGCTTGGTAAAGCGAAGTTGCACATCCTGCCAGAGTCCGGCTTTGATGTTGCTGATACTCCATTGCGAGCCGTAGACATGAATGGCTTTGAATTGGGTTTGGGTTTCGACGGTTTCTTTGTCGGTCCATCGACTCTTTGCAGAGGGGCTGAACTTGGGGCCGAAGTCCGTGAGAATGCGGATAGCCAGTTGATTGTTGCCGGCTTTGAGATGCTCGGTGATGTCGATATGCCAGGGCGTAAAGTCGCCATGATGATCGCCTGCATGTTTCCCGTTGACAAAGAGTCTGGCATCGTAGCCTGCTACGCCGATGTCCAGCAGGACGCGACCGCCATCGGCCAAACGTGTTGCATCAATGGACACCTGTTTGCGATACCAGCCTTTAACATAGGGTTTTTCGCAGACACCTTTGGCATTGACCTTGCGCACATTTGGATACTTGCGATACCAATCCAACGGTACGGCAATGCTGTCCCACGAATCGTCATCAAAATTCACACGCGCAAAGTCCGGATCGGTGTCGGCTGCAAAAGGTTGATCGGATGTCTCAAGGCCGGAGCATTGCCAGTGACCATTGAGCGATTGGGTCTGGACAAAATCTGCAAAACGAACGGCTTGCCCTTTTGCGTCTGACACCTCGATGGATTGTCTTGTGACCGTCGTCTTTTGGTAGACCGGCACATCCTTGGGCTTAGGCACAAACGGCTTGACCGCTGCACGAACCATCCCTGCAAAGTTGAAAACACAGACGAACAAACAGACACAATATAGCTGACTCGTTTTCACGATCGATCCTTTAAATGTTGCTTGTAAAAATGACTGATTAAATCACATCTCAGACGTGACAATTAATCACGCGGATACCACAGACGCTTCATCTTAGAGCCGAGACCGATGAATGAATAATCCACATCTTCGCGCGGCAATGTTGCGGCATGGCCATCGAAGTAACCGAGATTAATTGAACCGTTATGACGATAAGCCACATCGAAATACTGATCATCTTTCTCTGTAATGTAATCATCTGCATGGTTGTATTTGACCCACCAGTCCAACGCATCGGCAAAGGACATTTTGATTTGCGGCTTGACGATGTCACGTTGGTTAAAGGCAGCAAAATCCAGATCGGTCGCAGCACCACTGAGACTCAAATTACCCACGTTAAATCCATAGGAATATTGCATGTCGTAGGTGTACTCACCCACAGGTGGTGTACTTTGCGCTTCAAAGGTCGCAGTCGGACAGACCAGATGCTTGGGGAAATTGCCCACATAAGGCGATTCAAAGCCAAGATAGGTTGATGTAAAGACCGTGTTGCTCTTCCAACTCACCACACTGGTGTCCGGCTGAGTCATACGGATCGGCACATACCAACTGTTGTTATCGCCAGCATACATTTCATTGACCAGCAAGTACTGTTTCTCAAGATTCAGACACTGCATTTTTCTGGCAGTCTTTCGTGCAGAACCCAACGCGGGCAGAAGGATACTAATCAGCAAAGCGATGATTGAAATGACAACCAGTAATTCAATAAGTGTAAAACCGCGCGACGCGTGGAATCGATTCATGAGATGCTCCTTAGTGGCTAAGGCTTGATCCGGCGGGGATATTCATATTGCCAATACTTTGTCGTTCAATGATTCGTGTACCAAGCCGAATGACCTGGTGATAACCATCACCATTGCCACGCAGCAAATTCATCAGCAGTTCCGCAGCCACCCGTCCCATCTCCCGGTGTGGCACGTCCACGACGGTCAGGCTCGGTTCGATGTTGTCAAACAAAGACAGGTCGCCAATACTGCATACGGACAATTCTTGAGGCAGCAATCTGCCGGACGCCTTGGCGGCTCGCCAACACCCCAGCGAGATGTTTTCATTGACGCCCACCAGCGCGGTGATATCCGGGTGATTGGCAAGCAACTGTGTCGCGGCCTTTTGTCCATTGGCCCAAGGTTCGCGCGGGTTCAAATCCATCGCATCAGTCTTGATCGTGTGCAGATCAGACAGACGCATGCCCATGCGGGTGTAAACACGATCCGCACCTTCAAAGAGTTGCCGATGCCAACGGGTATCGGAGTTGTGATCCACCAAGCCGATGTGTCGATGCCCTGCACTGAGTAAACGCTCAAATACTTGCATCCCCATTTCAATACGATCAATGGCAACCGTATCAATATCCAATCCGTCAATGAGAGAATTGACCAACACGACCGGCTTGCCACGCGACTGCAATTCACGGATCGCCGACGCCGAGCAGTTAAACGGAGGTGGGAAGATGATCACACCATTGACATTGGAGACATCCAGCGATTCGATCATTTCCAGTTCATGGCTGAAATCCAACTGAGCCGACTGCACGAGTAACTGAGCTTTACTGCCAACGAGCCCCTGCTTGACCCCATGAATGATTTGAGACATCTGCTCCATTTCAAGGGTTGGCAATACCAGCGCGACATTGGCAACTTCCAGCTTAGGCTCCGCGACATAAACACCAGCACCAGGCGTCGACCGCAGAACACCTTCGACGGTCAGCGCATTAATCGCCTGCTGAACAATCCCCAGACTCACTTCGCATTCCTTACTGAGCTGACGCATACTCGGCAGCCGCTGACCGGGCGTTAAACGACCGTGCTGCATTTGCGTTCGAATCTGCTGGCGAATCTGAGTCACCAGCGGGGTCTTACTTTGATTGTCAATATTAATGAGCATTCAGGAACCACAATCGTACTAATACAATACTTCAAACATCCAACCTTATAACTGTACGCCTGTAATACCCAAAGGCAACCCGTCAAAATCAAATAATTTACCGGACACCTCGCTTTGTCTTTAATTTTATTAAAATAAACATTTTACATAAACACAGGATTTAAAAAGCACCCTCGCCAAGCCACCTACAGGACGAAATCTACCTTGCATACGCCCTTAAACCGTCATAATACAGTTATTCATACAGTTTGATCCTTACATTAAAAAACCCGTTGACAAAATTTGCCAACGGGTCAGACAATTCAGTTTAAATATTAAGTCAGATCAGGCTGTCGCGGGGTCCACATCCACATCACAGTTCAGCTCATCGCAGAGCGTTTCGAGTTCCAACTTCAACTGCTTGACGGGTACATCACGGGGGATGGTGATGAGCATGTTCATGGTAAACAGCGGTGTCCCGGAGTACGAGCCAGCACTGAGATTGGTCGCAAGCTCTTCGATGTTGACCTTCAATTGATGCAGCAAATGTGTCACGCGATGCACAATGCCCGGCTGATCCATCGCAAAGACCTTCACACGGTAGGGTTGGCCTTGCATGCGCGTCTCGATGCTCTTGTCACCTGCGATACGGACTTCCAGACCAACCTCGTTACCCGCATCGACCGCTTCATTGGCAATGCGACGAATCACATCATCACTATCAGCTTCAACAAGAATCAGAATTGCAAACTGCCCCCGCAGATTGATCATCCGCGAGTCAGCAATGTTCGCACCAGCATCATGCAAAAAGCCGGTAAACGCATCGACCAGACCCGGACGGTCTGACCCTACAGCAGTGATGACGAGTTGTGACATGTGCGAGCCCTTTATGATTTATTGCTAACAGAAAACCATTTTTACAGCCAAGACACCAAGGCTTGAAAACAAAAACAGTTTAACCACAGAGTCTCAGAGGCACAGAGCTTGAAAAGACAAGAGAAAACCACTCAGTAATTTTTCCTCCGTGTCTTTGCGCCTCTGTGGTTAATTTCTTTCACGCACTCTGTTCCTGGCGGTTCAAAACGATTGACCAGACCAGCATATCACATGCTGCGATCCACCGCAGCAGCAACACGCGAGCAGCTCTTGATCAATTCATTGAGTGCTTCGGGCGTGATGGACTGGGCACCATCAGTCCATGCGTGTTCGGGGTCCGGGTGCATTTCGATGGCCAGGGCATCACACCCCGCAGCGACCGACGCGCGAGCCATGTCAGCGACCAGACGGGCGTGACCTGTGCCATGAGACGGATCACTGACGATCGGCAGATGTGAGCGTTGATGCAATTCAGGAATCGCTGATAAACTCAGGGTATTGCGTGTGTGATCCTCAAACGTGCGGACGCCGCGTTCGCAGAGAATGACGTTGGGATTACCGGCTGAGAGAATGTATTCCGCAGCCTGGAGCAGTTCGTCGATGGTCATGGCCATGCCGCGCTTAAGCAGTACCGGTTTGGGTTGCTTGCCACAGGCTTCGAGCAATTTGTAGTTGGCGGCATTGCGGGTGCCGATCTGCAAACAGTCGGCATACTTGCTCACCAGATCCACATCCTCGACGGACAACACTTCGGTGACAATCGCCAAACCTGTCGCATCACGGGCGGTGGCAAGCATTTTCAAGCCGTCTTCGCCATAGCCTTGGAAGCTGTAAGGATTGGTGCGAGGCTTGAAGGCTCCGCCACGCAGAGCATGTCCGCCGGCGGCACGAACGGCCTTGGCGCTGGTGAGAATCTGCTCTTCACTTTCAACCGAACACGGGCCAGCGATTACCGGCACATGTGTCCCACCAATAACGCATTCATCACTGATGCGGATCACCGAGCGTTCAGGCTTGGTCTGTGACGAGGAAAGCTTGTACGGTGCGAGAATCGGAACCACGCGATCAACGCCTGGCAGGTTCTCAAGCACATTGCTGTCTTTCTTGCGGTCATCACCAATGACAGCCACAACGGTCAGTTCGCTACCTTGAATTGGATGGTCTGTAAGTCCCATTTCTCTGATCAACTCCTTAACGTGGTTGATCTGATCCTCGGACGCGTTTGCTTTCATGACTACGATCATGACTGTGTCTCCTATGTCGGTGTTCTTAAAACGGTGGCGGGTGGTAAAAGCCGTAAAACAAAAAAACCCCGACGGTATCCGCGTCGGGGTCAGAATTCTGTGTTCAATGTTTATTGATTCAGAACAAGCCCCTCGCGGTATAGCCGCTGGTAAACCAGAAATAACCAAAAAAGCCGTAGGTGCTGTTCTTCATAGCGGGGTAAGTATTACGGGGTTTCCCGCGGATGTCAAGTTTTAATTTTGTGTTTTACCGCCAAGACGCGAGGGACGCCAAGATTGGAAAAGGTAGAAGCAAAATATTTTTCACCCAAAAGCCACTTGCCTAGCCAATGTTTAATTCCAGAATTTAAAGGCTAATAGATTATCTCTGTCTTGAATCTTGGCGTTCTTGGCGTCTTGGCGGTAAAGCTGCCTTTCCCATCTCCGAACATGCTCACCGTTTGCAATCGACCCTTAAAACACGGTAAAGTAATCTCTCTACCTGCAATTTTGCTCGAAACGAGAAGGAAACCTGGCATGGGTATCAAAGTCTGTAAATTCGGTGGTTCGTCTCTGGCGGACGCAGCTCAAATCAAAAAGGCGCAGTCCATTATTCAAGCCGACGCTGATCGCAAGTTCGTCGTCCCCTCGGCTCCGGGTAAACGCAACAAGGAAGACCAGAAGATCACCGACCTGTTGTATCTCTGTCACGCACATGCCCAGCAAGGCATCGCGTTTGACGAAGTCTTCGGCCTCATCGCCGACCGCTACAACGGTATCGTCAAAGAGCTTGGTCTGACTTTGGACATGACCCCGCATTTGGACAAAGTCAAAGCCGACATCACAGCCGGAGCCTCGTCGGACTATGCTGCAAGTCGTGGTGAATTCCTCAACGGCCCGATCATTGCTGCCCTGCTGGGATACACATTCATCGACCCTGCTCAATTCATCTTCTTTGATGACAAAGGCAAATTTGATGCAGAGAAAACCCAGACCGTGCTGAGTAAAAAACTCGCATCGGTGGAATCTGCCGTGGTGCCGGGTTTCTTTGGATCACTGCCCAACGGCGATATCAAAACGTTCTCACGTGGCGGTTCGGATATCACTGGTGCGATTGTCGCTCGTGCTGCCAATGCGGATGTCTACGAAAACTGGACCGATGTGTCGGGCCTGCTCAAGACCGACCCGCGGATTGTTGATAACCCTGAAACGATCAGCACCATCACCTATAAAGAACTGCGTGAATTGGCCTACATGGGCGCGTCGGTCATGCACGAGGAAGCCATCTTCCCGGTGCGCATTGCAGGCATCCCCATTAACATCCGCAACACCAATGCCCCGGATGATGATGGCACGATGATCGTCTCCGACGATGACACGTCCAGCAAAGCGCAAAGCATCACCGGCATCGCTGGCCGCAAAGACTTCACCGTCATCTATGTCGAAAAAGCTTTGATGAACTCGGAGATTGGTTTTGGTCGCAAGCTCCTTGAAGTCCTCGAAGACAATCAGGTGAGCTTCGAACACATGCCCTCAGGCATCGACACCACCAGTCTGGTCGTCTCCAACAGTAACCTCCAAGGCAAACTCGATGATGTACTCGCTGGCATCAAACATGTCTGCAAGCCTGACAAAATCTCCGTGTTCGAGAACATGGCTTTGATCGCAACCGTAGGCCGAGGGATGAGTCACCACGTGGGTGTCAGTGCCAAGTTGTTCACCGCATTGAGCAATGCCAACGTCAACATCCGCATGATCGACCAAGGTTCAAGTGAAATGAACATCATTGTCGGTGTCGAAGGCAGTGACTTTGAAAAGGCAATCAAAGCGATTTACGCTGAGTTTGTCGGTTAAAAGTCTCGCATCACGTTTACAAACGCTTATTCACCGCGCCCCTCCCAATGAGGATTCGGCGCGGTGTTTTTTTATTCTGTCCACGCATGCCATACAATATTTATATGTCTACCACCGAACTCGATCAATTGATGGACCAGGCCAGTGAGCTGCTGGTCAAAATGCAATACCTTGATGCGGAGAAGCTTTGTGTCCAGGCAATGAAGCTTGCTCATAAGCAAAAGCTCTGGGGGTATCTGGCCCGGATCACTTTGCCGTTGCAGGAGTGTCGCCGACAACGTCGGATGATTGCTGCTGAAGGGCATATCGTCCTGGGTACGAGTCATCTGGGAGACGCTCCGCTGGCAGTGCTATCCGAATTGCCCAGCGGTTGCGTGGTATTCACCGACAACAAGGCGCACGAGCACGCAGTCCATTTGATGCAGAACGTACGAAAAAATCCGCGACACCTGTTGGTGCTTTACGCTTCGGCGAATACCAAGCAGTGGACGCTGCACAGTGCCATCCAACCCATTTACACGGTGACCTATCCCGCCCCGCCATCGGACTGGCAGAATCAGACACTCGCCCCATCGCAATGGCCTGACGTGACACAAAGCCAATGGCCAACCCCAGGCGACTGGTTTTTGGATGTGCTGGAAAAACTCGGCGATCAGGCGCTTAAGACCGTCAAGGCAGGCGCCGATAATGTAAAACGTGTCGACGAATTAATAACTGCACTGGATGCTGTGACGGATCACGAAATACTGCATCAACAACTGGCCCAAGCTGCCAGCAACCTGGTGCAATAGACTTGCTTGGGGTCCTGCATGGATAATCGACGTACCCGACGTAAACGTGTTAGACGTTTTATCGCCTACTCACTTGTGATTCTTACCGCGATCATCTGTGTCTTGGTGGCATGGGGTGTGTATCAATTCCAACATGATCCGGCCTACTGGACTGCCAACGAGAAATTCCTCAAGGAAAACACATCCGAGGAGATTGAAGGATTGGCCAATGAAGCTCATAACATTATTTCCAATGCCTTATCAACGATCATGATTCAACCCAATGGTCAACGGATCATTGCTTCAGAAAAAAGCCCCATCGAAAAAACTATCAACCTCAGCACCAATCAGATCAACGCATGGTTAGATCGCCACTTTGAGCGATGGGCGAGCAATCAAAACATCCAACTGCCTTCGGAAATCAGCAACATCATGATCCATCCTGAAAACGGGCGCGTTGCGATGGCGTTTCGATATTCCAAGGGCGAGATTCAAAAAGTCATCTCCCTGGTTTTTGACATCTCTATGGTCGGCGACGGCAAAGCGATGTTCCATCTCACGCAACTGCGTACAGGATCACTGCCACTCAAACCATCATGGCTTAGCAACAACATTAACGACACAAAACTCAAAAGCCTGACCAACGAAATGGTCAAAGGCAAAGTGGTTGATATGACCTTCAAGCACCCGGTGAGTAAAGACCACAAAATCACCGTTCAACGCCTGGGCATTCACGGCAACGGCGTCGTCGCGGATTTGTTAACAAAGTAACTTTAATTTCGCGATGCAATCGCCATACATAAACCATCGGTGACCGGGCAATACATACCACCCCAAACGCAAAAGACTCAGCGAATCTGTACGAGAAATGACGGTTGCTCGCGGACTTTTTTGCCATCGCTTTTTTCGATGATCGTCCGGCCGTTAAAGAGGTTGTAGGGATACTTCTTTTGCAGATCAAGAATCCGGGATGAATAGACATCGCTGACATTGATGCGTTTGGTCCAGGCTTCGTCGTAGCTAAAGAGTCCGATGGTGACCATGGATCGAAACTTGCCGTGATAGTAGAAAGCTTGATCGCCATCCTTGCGGAGATTGGCAGCACCCTCTTCGGCGAGACGTTGATAGTTGGGGCCCGCGGTATCATCGTAGACAGCGACCTGTAGTGAGTAGAGTCCTTGATCGCGGTAGCGTTTGAGGTCCATATCCGATGAGCTGATTTCCAACGCCGGTCTGGCTGCAACGAGATGGGCTGCTTCAAATGGACGGTCATCGCCGAGTTTAATCATGCGTGACTGCCGCAGGGCACTTTGAACCGCGGGTAAAGTTGGATCATTGAACTTGCCACGGTAGACATGGGTGTAGCCGTCCTGCTGAGCCATCCATGCGTCGTTGATATTGTGTCGTTTGAGTTGTTCGAGCATCTCCTGTGCCTGTTTTTGTTGATCCATGCTGGCGAAAGATGCCAGGAGAATTGACCATGACTCGCGTGAGGCTTGTCGATTGGGATCGGCTAATGGGTCAGTGTCGTTGTTGTCGAGCATGGTGGTCTTCCCTGCCATGCGTCGGGACTGCTCGGTTTCGCGGTCGGTGTAATTAAATTCCTTGCCTTTAACCGAACGTTCAAAGTCTCCCCAAGTATCACGAATAACACGCTCCTGGGTGGCACAGCCTCCAAGAAACAAACTCATCAAAATGCAACAGGTGAAAACCAATCGGTGGGACATACATCCATTGAAACAGGATTGGCGAAGATGTCAAGATCAATACTTTTAAACCTGAGTTTGGGATACGTTCAGTGAGACCGCAAGCCGCCAGATAAGCCCTGCTTTGAGGGCGAATCTGACGGGTAAATTGCGGCCCGCCACCCCATGATGCAGCCCGTCAGATTCACTCCCTACGGTCGCTCATCTGGCGGCTTGTGGCTTGGTGTTCCATTGCAGGCTGATTATGTATTCAATAAAAACCGCCTGTGAGGATGTGTCACAGGCGGTTGGATGTATTTGTATTACAGGTTGTCGGTGATGCGCCGTAGCGCTAAACCGCAAGCGGTTTGGTTACGGGGTGATGCAGGCACCTTTGGGACCGGCAAAGTGGTAGTAGTTGGCCATGTTGAACATGCCCGGTTTCTGCGCCCAGTCGTAGCAACCCAATTCACTAAGCAGCTTGCCTTCTTCCGAACAACGACGGAAGGCGTCTTCAATACCGGGGATACAACGCAGCGTTTTTTCACCAGGCAGGTTCACCGTGCGGATTATGTCAGCAGGGACATTCACGACTTCGCTGGCTTCGGATGCAGCGTTGACAATAGCAACCGGGACACGCGAGGTTTCAAGTGTTGCCAAACCGGTGGTGCCGTCATCTTCAATACCACGAACGAGCTTGCCAAAGCGTTCCATCATATTTTCCCAGACAGGATGTTCGCTGGTATTGCGATCAAAGCGATGAATGCCCTTGTCGGTTTCGGTCTGGTAGGTATGCACGCCACGGATAAGCTTGCCTTTGGAACCGTTGAAAACGGTATGCGGGTTGAAGGCTTCTTCGCAGGCATGGGTCATGTGGATCAGACAGGTGGTGCCTGATGCGAGTGTGACGCGACAGCTGATGGTGTCAAAGTTTTCAATGTCATTGGCACGATACAGTTCAGCTTCGACAGTCTTGGGGGTGGCTGACGTGTTCAGGTCCGGCCCCAGGAGGAACATCATGATGTTGATAAAGTGCGACAGCGCGTTGTTGGCTGGTGAGTCCATGACCCAGATACCGTTACGCTGATAGCTACCTGCCCATGAGGCGCGACCGTAATACTCATTGTCACGAGGCCAGCAGGCGTAAAGTGTCACGTTTTCAATGTCACCAAATTCGCCATCAAGAATCCGACGCTTCAGTGGCAAGGTGGTCGGGCAGTACACGTCCTGATAGCCAATGGCCACCGGCAGATTGTACTTGTCGCGTGCCTTGATCATCGCATCGATATCATCAATGCAGCCGGCGACCGGTTTTTCACACATGACCGCTTTACCCGCCGCCAAGGCCTTTTCGGTGTACTCACGATGCAGGTCAATGGGAACTGGCAGCCAAACCGCTTCGAGGTCTTTCTGCTCTAAGAGTTGGTCGTAGGACTCAAAAAGTTCGACACCTTTGCTGCGAAGCTCATCGCAGACTTTCTGGTGACGCGAGAGATCGGAACTCATGGCATAGGCCAGCTTTGCAGCATTGGTCCCCTTCTCTACGTCCTTGTTGAAAAAATTAAGATACGTACCGCCATAACCGCCGAGTCCGACGGTTGCACTGTTTACCGGTTTAAAGTCTGCCATGATTCGCTCGTCATTTCTTTTTTTGACACGGATTTTTGAGACTGCGCTAGGGAACACAGAAGAAGCCAATCTATCGCCATTGGACTGTGGAGGCAACTTTGTCGGAAGATGGAAAGTGTTGAAAATCAGCTTGACGAGAGTATTGACATGTAGCAACCTGCCTAATATCATTATATCCGGATTGACGGATTATTATGGCAAATACCTCAGCACAATCTCTGCCTTTGCTTGGCTGGATGGACAGCCTGGCCGATGCCACGCGCATTCGGTTACTGCGTCTATTGGAACAGCACGAGCTTAACGTCATGGACCTCTGCGAGGTCATGCAGTTGCCCCAATCCACGGTGAGTCGACACCTTAAAATTCTCAGTTCGCAAAACTGGTGTCACGCTCAACGCCAGGGAACCAACAACCTTTATCGCATGTTGCTCGACGAACTCGATCCGACGATGCGCAAGCTCTGGCTTTTGGCACGCGAGCAGACAGACGACTGGGCTGCTTTGCATCAAGACGAATTGCGACTTCAATCGCGACTGTCACAAAAGCATGCTGATGGGCAGGCCTTTTTCGCATCGTCCGCGGATCAGTGGGATCAATTGCGTCACGAACTCTACGGGCAGTCCTTTGAGTCTCAAGCCCAGATCGCCTTGCTCCCATCTAACTGGGTCGTGGCAGACCTTGGTTGTGGTACGGGACACATCTGCGGGTCACTGGCCAAATCCGTTGCACAGGTCATCGGCATCGACGAGTCCCCTGCCATGCTCAAAGCGGCACGTCAGCGTCTGGTGGACTATGACAATGTCCAACTCCAACGCGGTGACCTGCATGCGATTCCCATTGACGACCAATCCTGTGATGCTGCATTACTCACCTTGGTACTGACTTACCTGACCCAACCCGCTGAAGTGATCGCGCAGATGAAGCGCATCCTCAAGCCCGGTGGCAAAGCCGTCATCGTCGATATCCTGCTCCACGACCAGGAAGACTTCCGACGGAAGATGGGCCAGCAGAATATGGGTTACCAGACCGTCCAAATTAAAAAGATGTTACAAACCGCCGGCTTTGCCGACATACAAATCTTCGAGCTACCCCCTGAAGCCGATGCCAAGGGGCCAGCATTGTTTTTAGCTTCGGCTAACGTCCCCGAATAGTTATCAAATCAATCACTCAAACGGAACACAAAACCGATCACACCATAGGAGTCAATATGACCGCTACCACCGCTTTGGAATTTAAAGTCGCCCAGATGGACAACCCAGTTGAGTTTGCCAAGCTCAATGCCTGGGGTCGCAAAGAACTGGAATTGGCTCAGGAAGAAATGCCTGGCCTCATGGCATGCCGCGAAGAGTTTGGTGCTTCCAAGCCTTTAGCGGGCCTGCGTATCATGGGCTCCTTGCACATGACCATCCAGACCGGCGTCCTCATCGAGACCCTCGTGGAACTCGGTGCCGATGTCCGCTGGTGTTCGTGCAATATTTTCAGCACGCAGGACCATGCCGCTGCCGCCATCGCAGTCGGCCCCAACGGGACGCCTGAAAATCCCGCGGGTATCCCCGTCTTTGCATGGAAGGGTGAAACACTCGAAGAATACTGGTGGTGCACTGAAAAGGCACTGAACTACGGTGATGGTGTCGGCCCCCAGCAAATCGTCGACGACGGTGGTGATGCAACCCTGCTCATCCACAAGGGTGTCGAATTCGAAAAAGCCGGCAAAGTCCCCGGCCCGGAAACCACCGACAACACCGAGTTCAAGGAAGTGCTCAAACTTCTGGCCAAGACCGTTGCCGCTGACGGCCAACGCTGGACCAAGGTCGCTGCCGACTTCCGTGGCGTCTCCGAAGAAACCACCACCGGCGTGCATCGTCTCTATGACATGCAGAAAAAGGGCGAACTGCTCTTCACCGCCATCAACGTCAACGACTCGGTCACCAAGAGCAAGTTCGACAACCTCTACGGCTGTCGTCACTCCCTGATCGACGGCTTGAACCGCGCCACCGACGTGATGATGTCCGGCAAGATCGCCGTCGTCTGCGGTTATGGTGATGTGGGTAAAGGTTGCTGCCAATCGCTTAAGGGTCAGGGCGCCCGCGTCATCGTCAACGAAGTCGATCCCATCTGTGCGCTGCAGGCTGCCATGGAAGGTTACGAAGTTAAGCCCCTCGAAGACGTGCTCAGCTACGCTGACATCTACGTCACCACCACCGGTAACTTCAACATCATCACCGCCGACCACATGGCCAAGATGAAAGACAAAGCCATCGTCGGCAACATCGGTCACTTCGACAACGAAATCGACATGGCTGGTCTTGAAAAAATCAAGGGCATTGAAAAGATCAACATCAAGCCCCAGTACGACAGTTGGAAATTCCCCGATGGCCACGAAGTGCTCATCCTTGCTGAAGGCCGCCTGCTGAACCTCGGTTGCGCCACCGGTCACCCCAGCTTCGTGATGTCTGCCAGCTTCACCAATCAGACCATCGCCCAGATCGACCTTGCCTACAACGGCACGGACAAATCCCTCTCCGGCGTGACCTACGAAAAGGGTCAGGTCTACACCTTACCCAAGATCCTCGACGAAAAAGTCGCCCGCCTGCACCTGGATAAACTCGGCGTCAAACTCTCCAAGTTGTCCCAGAAGCAAGCCGACTACATCGGCGTCCCCGTCGAAGGCCCCTACAAACCCGACCACTACCGCTATTGATCCCCCCCGGAACCCCCGGAACCCCAGGAAGTTTCACCGGCGCGATCCAACTGCACATTAAAGCCCGGGGACTTCAGTCCCCGGGGTGCCTCGAAAAAATCGAATAACCAAAAACAAAAAACCGATGCAACACATCCCGTGTCGCATCGGTTTTTTTATGCAATCTCGATCTATACCTAACTACGGTGAACTTGATACGATCATGTCCATGTCACATACCGGAGGACATCAATGAATCAGTATGGGATCCAATCAATCCATGACCGGACACTGAGCATTCACGAGCATCACACTGTGAATGAAGAATCGAATTACGATGATTTGAATCTCCAATCTGAGACGATTCAAATCGCATTTGGTCAGTACACAGCTCAGATCAGTCACACGGGGCGACGCAGCCATGTCGTCTGGATTGACCCACATCACAAAAAGACCAGTCGCATCCCCAAAACTGTTAAGTCACAATTTCCCGACGCGCAGAAGCAATGCAAAAAACTTGCTCACCAACTCGATGGTATTGTCAATAAACAACGTCGACGCCTTGAACTGTCTTACATGCAAAAAGAACGTTGGAAAACTGATCACTGGCAGGCACACTTCATGGGACATCCAACTTACCGCCAAATGTGCAAGAGATTGATTTGGGATATTAACGGGACGACCGCAATCTGGCACAAAGACACAATGCGCGATGTCGAAGGCAACCCCGTCGACATGCAAGGCCATATCCGTCTGTGGCATCCAATGTACAGTGATCTACAGCACGTCATACATTGGCAGGATCAACTAAAGGCGTCACGCATTACCCAGCCGTTTAACCAAGCATACCGGGAAATTTTCGGGGTGGATGAAAGTCCGTCTGGTCTTGACACATACAACCAAGCAATCAATTGCATCATTATTGATAACAAAGGTCCTTTGGGTAATTACTCCAGCAAAAAATTTCTACCTAATCAACGTAATGGGCATACATGGCATCTCCCGGCTTGGAATATCTCAGCATGCTTGAATTGTAACGGTCTAATGGGACCCATAGACAAAAAAAAGACACGGGATAGTTACTGGGCCATTGATGATATGCAATTTTACAACAGTGACTTCAACGCCATGCAACATTTTCTATCTCGTCAAAATCCAACATCCGCACTCAACGTTCCTGTGCTTATTTGTAGTGAAATCATGCTTGATATCGAACGCTTTATCGAATCACAACGGGTAGGCAACCGCTCGAAAATCCCAGATGTCTACAATACTTGGACATTGTGGAAAGAGCGAAACCATAACGCCAATGGCGAATTAAACAGCATCGCCAACACACGTAAAAATATCCTTCATGACATTCTTCCTACGTTAAGTATCGCTAGTCAATGCAGCATAACGGGCCGACATCTTGTAATCGATGGCACAATGGATACGTATTTTATTCATCTTGGAACAAGCCATGTCTATCTTGGCGTGGATCAGGAGTCTCTGCCGATCAGACCCAATTTATCAATCTTTACAAAGGTCCAGAAACAAGTCTGGTTGCCATTTGAAAATGATCACATGTTATGGTCGATCTTACACAAGGCATTTATGCTGGCGGATGATCACAAAATCAACAATCGGTATATCAGAACTCACGCCAAACGTGAAAGTGGCCCATCAAATCCTGCTATTTGATATTAATACATTCGAGATTAACGGTTCACACACTGCGGATCACATCCACGATTCCCAGTACGCCAAGCAGGACGGTGAAGAAGGCCATGTTGATTTTGCCGGTGTTTGGGTCGCGGACGAGCAGGTGTTCGATGATCAGCAGCAGAGCGACAATGCCGATCCATCACTCATGCTTGACACATCGTTCTTTTAGATTCAAAAAGACTTGCCATCAAAGCGTCAATCCGGCATGATATATTTTCATCAATCTATGGTTCCGGAGGCCAATCATGTCCACACTTACCGTCCGCGATGAATCCACCACCGGCGATATTTCTGAGCCGATCACCCTTGAGTTTCTTACGGATCACATCACGGTTCGCGAGTTAATCCGTGAGCGTGTTTATCAGGAAGTCAAAGACTACAACGCCAACCGGGGTGATGTCTTTAAGGGTTTGATCCAACCCTCCGAAGCTGAAAAGGCGATCAACGGCTTTAAGCTCAAAAAGCCCAGGCATATCGATTGGCAACCCCAATTCAAAACGGCATGTGATGCGTTTGAAGCTAATGAGGTTTTGATACTGATTGATGATCGACAGGCCGAAAGTCTTGATGAACAGATCACCATTACACCACGCACCGAAGTGAGTTTTCTCAAACTTGTGCCTTTGGTGGGAGGGTGAGACATCTTTATTTGATGCATTTTCGTCGTTTATCAAGGCAATCAAGACATGTTCTCATTTAACCGCAGTAATCAAAACGACCTGCCAGCCACCGGTCCGGATTCGTATCCACTCTCTCCTGACGATCCATTAGCCGATGCGCACGCCTTACTAAGTGACCTGTTCAGGCAGTACATGGCAAATGGTGGGCATTGGTTTCAATCGACTTTTCGCAAAGATGGATTCGGCGGTGAGATCCTCGCGTTGGAACCCGTTCAAAAACGTGATGTGCTACTTGCATCCATTGAGCGATTAGATCATCTGCGTCGCAAACAAAAGGACATTCCCAAAGCACAAAGACATGTGGGTGATCCCTCCTTTCGCATTCTTCATTCCATTGCTTCATTAATCAGTTTCAAACTTCAGCAGGCACTGCTTCGCACCAAGATGCCTTTGAATGAAGCGGACTTGTTGTATTTCTGGAACAAGACGGACATGCGTCTTCTTGTGATCAAACAGGTTCAATGGTACTACCAGAAACATCCACGCAAAGGCAAACTCTTTGACTTGTTGACGGTGACCTACCTGACACTCAAGGCATCGAAAGTAACACGCATCTTAACTTATATGGATATTGAGGGCAGAAACAGTAAACTCAAGGAACAGCTTTACGCCATCTTGCATCCCGAATCGGTGATAAAGAAAAAGCCTGAAAAAAAAGTCGTATTGCCCGAAGCAGGCAACGCGTGGTCGGATGACGCATTGGCTCATGTCAATAGCCTAGGTACCAAAGAACGTCAGCTTTGGGAGGAGATATTCACACTCGCTGCAGGAGTGAAAAGTCCGCAGCCAAGCAAGACTCATATGAAGAAGGTCCACGCTCTTGTGGATCAGTTTGATGATAAAGATTCATTTTTCAAACCACTAATGCGATGGCTGAGTCTGATGGGTGCCAAAGGCAAGCATCGTCAACAGATCCTATGGAGTTATGACGTTGATCAAGCACAGCCCCATGCTGATGACGAATACACGTTGTTGATCCCTGCCAATGCACAAATGCTCAAGGGTTTGGTGTTTTGCTGTTATGGGCAGACCCAGCCGGATATCGTTGAAACGGTGGGCCATGTCGCCCGTCAGTCCTATTACAAGCTCAGAGAATATGGTGCACGGTCGATACTTGTTGGCAATGCGGCGTTAATGACTTTGGCAGGGATGCCTTGCAAGGAATCGGTCGGGCAGTTAATGCAGCTTCAACGTATCCTGAAAAAGCCATCTCAAAAGAAACAACTTCAAAAAGCACTTGAGCAGGCAGCAAGTGATGCGGGGGTGAGTGTGGATGCCTTGCAGGAGACTGCGATACCAACATTGGGGCTGAACACGGATGGACAACTTGAGCAGAGCATCGGTTCATACACAGCACTGCTGAGTATCAAGTCATCCACCCAGATCCAACTGCTCTGGTCTAAAGCCGATGGTAAAATCCAGAAATCCATTCCCAAAGACGTCAAGGGAAACCATGCAGCAGAGCTCAAAGATCTCAAGCACCGGATGACGCAGATAAAAAAACTTCTGCCGACACAGCGCGATCGTATCGAACAGTTTTACCTGCATAAGCGAAGCTTCAACTTTCAGGATTGGCAGACGCATTATCTGAATCATCCACTGGTGGGACAGATCGCCCGGCGTCTGATCTGGCAGATCAATTCTGATACCACAACCATTACAGCATGCTATCACGAGGGGCAATTGGTTGATGTCAACGATCAGCCCGTTACGCCAAGTGATCAGGATACGCTCAAGCTTTGGCATCCCATTGACAGCAGCACAGATCAAACCATGACATGGCGGCAATGGTTGGATCGACACCAGATTTCCCAACCCTTCAAACAGGCTCATCGTGAAGTGTATCTGCTTACCGACGCAGAACAGCAAACCGAGATTTACTCCAATCGTTTTGCAGGTCACATTCTCAAACAACATCAATTTGCTTCACTCTGTGACGCCCGGGATTGGAAGTACAGCCTGATGGGGGCGTTTGATTCGCATAACATTCCGACGGTGCAAATTCCCGCGTATGGTTTGCGCAGCGAGTATTGGGTGCAAAGTATTCTTGAAGAGGATCAGATCAGTGAGATGGGAATATGTCTTTATCTTTCCACCGATCAACTTCGCTTCTATAAAGGTCAGGTCGAACACCCCATGAGCTTGGAAGATGTCCCGCCCATCGTACTCAGCGAGATCATGCGAGATGCGGATTTATTCGTGGGTGTTGCCAGTATCGGTAACGATCCGGCATGGCTCGACGGAGGTATCGAGGGCTACCAAACCCAGTATTGGCACAGCTACAGCTTTGGTGAATTAACTCACTCTGCCCAGACGCGCAGGCAGATTCTCCAACGGCTGATTCCTCGACTGAGCATTGCCAGCCAGTGCCATTTCGATGACAAATTCCTGATCGTCAAAGGCTCACTGCGAACCTACAAAATCCACTTGGGATCTAGCAATATTCTCATGGAACCCAATGATCAATATCTGTGTATCGTGCCCAAGAGTGCGTTGACCAATAAGGCAACGGAAAAAGTTTTCCTGCCATTTGAAGGTGACCGAACCATGGCTGTCATACTCAGTAAAGCGATGATGCTTGCTGATGACAAAAAGATCAAGGACGCCACGATTGTATCTCAGATCAAGAAGCATTAGACTCCGTGCAACTACACACTGCGGATCACATCCACAATCCCCAACAGATGTAGGGTGGGTAGGGTGGGTAGAGTGAGTCTTCGATCGAAACCCACCGTTTTTTGTGGATTGCTGCGGGTTGTAATGGTGGGTTTCGCGGGGCTCTACCCACCCTACAGCTTAATCGCGCGTGGTTTTTAACCGTCACACACTGCGGATCACATCCACGATTCCCAGCACACCCAACAGCAAACTGATGACACCGTTGACGGTGAAGAAGGCCATGTTGATTTTGCCGGTATCGGGATCGCGGACGAGCAGGTGTTCGATGATTAGCAAGAGTGCGACGATGCCGATGCCAAAGGAGAAGATGAGGTTCAGGTGGTCGGTGCTTTTCCAAAACAGGAACAGGCAGGTCATGCACAATACATGCAGGATTCGGCTGATCCACAGGGATTTTTTTGTACCAAAGGTGGAAGGGATCGAGTGCAGGCCGTGTTCGATGTCCGGTTCTTCATCCTGGAGTGCGTAGATCACATCAAAGCCGGCAACCCAGCAGAGGACCATGCCTGCCAGATACCAGAGCGTTGGCTCTTTGATATATTCCGGGGCGATGGCAATGCCTGCTGCCAAGGGGCTGATTGCTAAAGCTGAGCCCAGGAAGATGTGACACAGCGCGGTGAATCGCTTCATGAAACTGTAGGCGGATAGCCATAGCAAGACGACAGGACTCAGCAGGAGAGGCCACATATTACCATGCAAAAACCAGAAGCCGCTGGCAGAGGTGACAAAGCAAAGACTGCACACAATCGTCACCGCCAACACATAGCCAAAACTCAAGCGTCCACTGGGGATCGCGCGACCTTTGGTGCGTGGGTTTTGCTGGTCGATTTTGTGATCTGCCAAACGGTTGATGGTCATGGCCACGGTGCGGGCAAAGAACATACACAACACGATAAGCAAAGCACTCTGCCAATCGTGATGGAGCAATTGTCCCTGGCTGGCGGCAGCGAGATACGCACCCAACACCGCAAACGGCAAAGCAAAGACCGAGTGGCTGAGCTTGATGTCCGATGCGAGTGTCAGCAACTTGGACGGCTTGTTTTCTGATTGTTCGGCGGCGGTAGTCAAGAGGTCGTCTGATCCTTCCAACGTTGCCCAAGTTGATGGTCGACTGCCAGTAAATCAAGCAGCCTTGCGACCACAAAATCCACGATGTCATCAATCGACTGAGGCATGAGGTAAAAACCGGGATTGGCAGGCGCGATAATGGCACCGGCTTCGGTAGCGGCCTGCATGTTGCGGATGTCCACCAGCGACAACGGCATCTCACGGTGAAGCAGAATCAGGCGACGACGCTCCTTGAGGGTCACCTGCGCAGCACGATGCAAAAGGTTGTTGGATGCGCCAGTCGCAACCGCGGAAAGTGAGTTACTTGAACAGGGGCAGATCACCATGCCACGTGTCTGGAATGACCCGCTGGCAATGGAAGCTCCCACATCACGGTATTGATGCAACGTAATGCCGGACACATCCTGATCGCCTGCGAGTTGCTGTAAATCCAGTGATTCGTAGCCCAACTCATCATGCAATAAGCGTTGCCCCAGCGGCGAAACCACCAGGTGAACATGAACCTCGGCTTGAAGCAGACAACGGACCAGTTGCTGAGCATAAAGCGCGCCACTGGCACCACTGATCCCGACGATAATGCGATTGGGTTGAGCCATCGGTGCATTGTAGCGGAAGATTCATTTTGCATAACCAAGCGTCTGGCTTTTACCACAGAGGCACAGAGACACAGAGTTAAGACAGAGATTGATTGCTCATGTTTTTGGCTCTTCCGCAAAATCTGTGGGTGATGGTGTTGGGTAAGTGTTGGTTTTGCATGCCAGGGAGCTATCGCTCCCCGGACCCCTCGTCGAGTTCATAGCATCACCGTTAACAGGTCGCTAGGTTTAAGACAAACAAGGCATCGGTTCAGGGGTGGCGAGTTGCACCGATGAAATATCACGTTGCATTGATGCCACGAACGTCACACGCCTATCCGCAGTGCGGCAACGCTGGCCACTCACCGGTTGGCCGGGGAGACCTGTACGCTGCGGACACCCCCGGACCCCGGAAGCCCGGACACGGACAGAAAATCGCGGGGCTGGGTTCCGTGGGGCTTTCGAACTTTCCGGGCATCCGGGGGCGGGGGCGAGGGGTACAGGTCTCCTGCAATTCACCGGTGAGTGGCCGGCGTTGCTCAAGGTGCTTTGATCCATCCAATATGCATGGCGCGGAC
>MDTD01073616.1_pt1 | contig 54334 bp, 47 predicted proteins | sample 811221 | NCBI WGS metagenome assembly MDTD01 (sample SAMN05326646, study PRJNA326480) | marine metagenome | isolation source: seawater | place: Pacific Ocean: South West | collected 2011 | reverse complement strand
AGTGCTACTTTGAATTCGAAAAACCGATGAGAGATCAAGGCAGTATGCCATCTGCAGATGAGCAAAATGAAGTTTACAATCTATTAATGGCTGAAACAGAAGAATTCAACCAAGACGATGATTATGCAATTGAAGCAGTCCTAAGCCTAGACGAGGTCAACGTCGACATCGACCAGTTTGAACCAACGTCGTTTGATGATGAGGCGCCGGAGCAATTCCAATTCATAGCATCCGAAGGACCAACACTAAACGAGGTCAAAGAATATCAAAAAATGGAAGAAGTGACCATTGAATCGAGTGATGTAAGGCCAAATGCTCAATCTGTAGATCTTCAGAAATTCGATCCGATTGCAAGTGTCCCAGAACCCATACCAGAACAAGGTGGTAAAATAGTAAGTGGCCCAAATATGGACATTGAGACCAATCGAGATATAGATGCCGGGCAAATAGTTGGCGGAATAGAGATTCCTGAAACCCCGCCTCGAGAAGAAAAAATTTCGATGAGTCAGGCAATAGTTGAGGAGCAATCCCAAACGCAAGCAATCATGCCACCATCGATACCAGATATTGATGAGCAACTTACTCCTCCTACTATACCGGACATCGGCGAAGAGGAAACTATCTCTTCCCCGCCTTCTGATTCAATCAAAGAAATGACTCCTCCACCTGTTCCGGACATTGATGAGGATTTTGCCATAACCCCGCCAGAAATCCCAAAACAAGCCCTAAGTGAGGCTCCAGAACCAGAGAACCCAAGCTTGTGGCCATGGGCACAAAGAGAAACCTGGACAAATGGGCAACTAGACCAAATTCTAATCGAAGGATTCAGTTTAGTAAAATCCGGTCAAATTCAAAAATCTGCGGACTGTTTGGACCAAATTGGTCCGCACATTGGGGATAATTTGGACAAACTGTATCACGTCGGACTATTGATGAAAGAAGTCGGACGGGCTGAGGCTTTGAAAGAGGTGCTGGACCGAGCAGAGCGGTTATATCCAACCGACCAGCGTGTTAGAACTGCGGTAGAACATCTTAGTTGATTGCAGGGGGGCGAGTTAATGGTGGAAACACCAAAAATGATTATTCAGGAAGGATTTGAACTGAGACCAGCCTCATCGGTCCTTCTTTCATTGCTTGTGGATGCCTATCATGAAGACCCACAAAGTGTTCATTCAGCACTTCCATGGATGGAGGATACTAAAATTCCTCAACAATTTGGACAAATGTTGAGAGATATTGAGAGGGCTGGCGGTGAAGATCATATGCACTTCTGGTCAATCCATGAGCCTAAAAATTCAGAGTTCGTAGGTCTGATTGGTCTTGGAGATGAGTTACAATTAGACGACACTGATTATAACTTGGGATATTGGGTAGTAAAGCAATATCAAAGGAAGGGAATAGCCAAGGACGCAGTAAATAATATCATGAAATGGCTCGACGAAAGAGAAGAAAACGTCCGTGTAGAATTAATAGTTCATCCACATAACGAGGCAGGGATTGCCACTGCCCAGTCAATAATAGAACGATGGGATGGTTATCAAATACCTCAATTAATCGGTGTCGAGGTGAATAAGCGCACAGTTCCACATCATATTTTTGTGATAGAGGTATGATGATGAATAATCGGGTTTGGCTTAGTGTCGATACTGATGATTTTCAATTTCTTCCAAGCGTTCAAGGTCATAAATCAAGATCGAAGGGCAAAAGTATTGATTTAACGAAATATCATCCCTCAGAAACCTTGATTCAAGGATTTGCTGGCTTTTGTCTTTGGATGAAAACTAATGATTTCCCTGTAACTATTTTCGTGATATCCTCCCAGTTAGAAAATGAAAAATTTAGAACTTTGCTCTCAGATATAATAGAAGAATTTCCGGATAGGATAACTCTTGGCTGCCATGGCTATGATCACAGATCTTGGTCCTCTTTTGAACCAGATGTTGAGAAATTTTCGGCAATGTTGGAAAAATCGAATCAATTAATGACAAACTTTGATTCTTCTAGGTACAGGAAGTGGTTCAGAGCACCTTCAGGATATTTTGCTTCATGGATGGCAGAACCTCTCAAAAAAGCAGGTTTTGTCGTAGATTCTTCTATCAATCCTTCATTCATTATGAATTACAAATATGGAGAGGATAATCACAAACAGGCTCTGGCTGCAATCGACAGTTCAGGACTAATAGAACGCCCTTGGAAATGCAAAAATGGACTGCCTGTATGTGGACCGGCTTTATTCAAATTCCCCCTTTCGATCAATTCTAGAATTGCGTGGAAAAATGCTGGTGAAATAATTCCTTCAAACCAGGTAATTTCTGAAGTTGAAAGCTCTAACCAAATAGACACATTTTACTGGCATATACTTGATTTTTCAAGGAAAAATGGTACATGGATACCAAGTCTCTAACATCTGCCTTTACATGGATTTCTCATAGATTAACCACTCATCTGCTCCCATAATTAGAGGTGACTTTCCTGAGTCTGCTAACTGCCAATCATCATTGATTTCAATATCAAGACCTGGTTGAATTACTAGAAAACTAACTTCCGATAAATTTCCTCTATTTTCGATTTCTTGACCATTTAGTTCAGCTTCAAAGCCCGAACTTGGAGCTCGCCAGTGTCCAACTGAATTTGGGTGTGAATCAGATAACTCAGAATGCATAGTATACAACCAATGCATTGCAAGGTCAGGCTCGTGAATCAAAAGAAAATCTTGTCCGTCAACTAGGCTTTCTGCAATGGAATCAGCTGCCTCATCTGTCCACATTTTCTGTCCATGAAAACCTGCTAAGGATGATAAGATTAAGATTAGACACAGATTTACAGTCATTATTTTTGAATTCATTTCAAGGTGTTTTAATTTTGCAAAATTTGAAGTTAAAATAATCAAAAACGGGGCAATCAATGTTACGTACCTCCCATTATTCCCTAGGATGAAAAATATCTTGATTCCTGGTGTGTCCCAAATTTTTGCTTCTGTTAACCATAGGTCTGCTATCCAATAGATGCATCCTAGTACAACGACATTTACAATTATCATTGCCGAATAATTTTCTGTTATGCAATCTTTGAAATTCTGTTTGGATGTAAAAATTGCAATCAAACACAAACCTACTGCTAGGAAAATGAATATGTCAATCATGGCTGCAAAAGAAAATAGTAATGAGTTGCCAATTGAATTATGATCAAGAGTTAGTAAAGCTACTATTGCTATAATCGATGCAACATTTAGAATTACCATCGATTGAATCTTTTTGTTTAGATCTAATTTTTTTGAAACATATTCAATGCATATCAACAGTATAAGCCAAGCAATGCCAATCAATACTGTGATGCCTTTTATCCATGCAATTGCGCCAACACCAAGTCCGCCTAAGATAAAGATGTGATATGATGAAGATATCCCATGCCTTGAATTTTTTAAGAAATTTAAGTGGCTTAGAAGGAAAATTAGAGCGAGGGGCACTTCCAAATATCCTCTGCCAGTAGCGAAGATAAATGCAGGATATAGAGCGATTATCGAAGCTGAAAAATAATCAAACTCATTTCCCATATCATTATCTTGCTTTCTGAATCCGTAATATCCCACCACAAAAATCAAAATCAAGGATGAAAGGAAAACAAACGACTTCAGTTTAATTTCAGAATCGAGCATTCCATAGATTACATCTGCACGCTCATAATATTGTGGAGCATAAGATTGGTCACTTGCCAAAGGGTCGATATTGCGCGTGTGACCCCAAGGCAGTGCCCCATCTTCAACTGCCATCAAAACATGAGAATCAAGACCAAGGTCGCTGATGATTACTGAGCAAAAGAGGAGTAAGATGCCAAAAGCAAGCAAATATTTGCTCGACTTTTCCCCGGTGAGGTTAAACTCCATCAAAAAACCGTCAAAGAGACGATTAGTTCAACTCTTTGCATGAATTCGGTACTACATGGGCAAAATCCTAGAGGGAATCAAAGTCCTCGATTTGAGCAGAGTTCTTGCCGGACCATATTGCGCACAAACCCTTGCGGATTTGGGTGCGGATGTAACTAAGGTCGAGGCTCCGTGGGGTGACGATACAAGGAGTTGGGGGCCACCATTTGCAACTGACTTTGAGGGGAATAAAGTGGCAGCATATTGGTTAAGTGTTAACCGAAGGAAAAAGATAGTAAATATTGATTTGAAATCTGAAGAAGGCAAGCAAAAGGTTCGCGAGATGATCGCGGAATCTGATGTGGTTGTCGAGAATTTCAAACCTGGTAAACTCGAGACATTAGTTGGTGAACTTCCTTCAAATGTGATTATAGCATCAATATCCGCATACGGCGAAGACGGTCCAAGGAGAAATGAGGGAGGCTATGATTTAGCTATTCAAGCACAATCTGGATTCATGAGCATAACTGGAGAAAATGATGGTCCTCCTGCTAAAGCTGGTGTTGCTGTTATAGACGTGGCTTGTGGACTTCATACAGTAAATGGCATACTGGCGGCGCTTTTTCATAAATTTAGAACTGGAGAAGTTAGGAATGTCAAAGTTTCTCTTTGGGATGCTGCAATCGATTTGCTGGTAAATCAGGTACACAATGTTCTTGCAAGTGGAAAAGACCCAGTAAGGATGGGCTCAGCACATCCTAACTTGGTTCCATACAGGGCTTTTCAAGCAAAGGATGGCTGGTTTGTAATCGCTGTAGGCAATGATGACCAGTGGGCAAAGTTGGTGACCAGCCTCAGCCTTGAGGATGTAACTAGTGATGACTGGGCTTCAAATCCAGGGAGAATCTCAGCCCGTGATGAAATCGAGTCATTACTAGCAGATACAGTATCTGATTATACTCGAGAGGAGTTATCAGACTTACTTGCGCAAATTCCCTGCTCTCCTGTAAATACGATCTCTGAGGCTCTAGCAGACCCGCAATCAATTGCTAGAGGAATTCTAACGCATTACAAAGGGGTTCAGGTCTTAGCCTCTCCATTGAGGTCTCTCGATGATTAATCAATATCAATAGTTCTAGTATCATTTTCAATCTCAGTCTTGAAAACTGATAAATTCAAAATTCCGTTTTCCATTTTTGCTGATATACTTTCTTTATCGGCAGTTTTTGGCAATGTATATCTCAAATTCTTAAACCTAGTTTCGCTCTCTTCGTCTTTTATTTCAGAAATTAAAATTGAGTTGTTTTTTAGTTCGATATTAATATCCTCTTTAGTCAAACCAGGCATTTCAATCTCAACATTCCAACCTTTTTCGGTTGTAGTTACATTCCAATTTGGACTTCGTGCTTTCATTCCAACCGGTGCACAAAATTGCTTAAACATCTGATTTGCTACTTCATCAAATTCATTCCAATGGCTCAATGTATCTCCAAATAATCCTAATTTCATTTTATCTCCTCATTACTTAACCTGTGGTTCAATAGTTAGAAGAAAGGTGGGGTATAAAAACCCATGCTTTATCATGAATTTTCCAGCAATACTGGCTTTGGAATTTAATTCCTATATATATTAGAATGAAAATAAAGTTGATTGTCCACTCTCTCGCAATCTTCCTGCAGCTTTCAAATCGGCAAATGCAGAGTCCATTCGCCTTTGAGAAAATTGTCTATCCTCTTGAAGGAATTTAACCAAACCTTCTCTGTTCACATCTGCCAACTTGATCGCACTTGAATCAACCTGATTTGCTGGGTGATTGTGGAATATCTCTCTAATTTCATCAAGTCTTTCCGGCAACTCTTTTCCTTTTGCTTCACAAACAGCCTCAAAGGTTCCGTATTCCCTGATTAGTTTTAGTCCTGTTTTTGGACCAATTCCTTTCACACCCGGGTGGAAATCAGTACCTATCATGATGGCTAAATCGACTAGTTGCTCTTGAGAAATGGCTAGATTTGCTAACATTTCTTCAAGGTTTATTTTCTGTGATTTTATGATCCTTCCATATTTTTTTGTCCCGTGACTCATAATATTCCTTACTAGGATTGGGGTCCCGTAAAGCAGAGCATCCCAATCTTGAGTGGCTACAACATCAAGTTGCCCAAGTTTAGCCATAACAGCTGCTTGTCCTTCTCCCTCGGCTTTTGCATCTATCCAAGGTACGCCTAGCAAGTCTAACATGTCCTTTGTTTCTTGAACCATTTCTGGAGAATAATGCATTATCCTAGCAGCTAACTTATGCACTTCTTTGTAGTCTCCAATCTCAAGTGCATGTTTGTATGCTTCTTCAGATTCCATTCTTCTTGATCTTCGAATCTCTAATTCATGTGATTTCAACTCAGGAGGCTTTCCATCGAATATGTAAACTGGGATTATACCCTCTTTGAGCAACGAGCATGTGCGTTGTAGAAACCCCATAAGATGGGCTACATAGCGTCCAGAATTGTCTCTAAGTGGCATACCATCGCCGTTTGTTGACCTGTCTCTCATAGTTGTGAGGAACTGAAATGCAGTTAGAAAGGCATCAATACCAACTTTCTTTCCAGAAAAATCTGAAAGTTCACAATCCTCACTAGTTGCAAGGTCCTTTAGGTTACAGCCCATATGATTTCCACATGTACAAGGTTTCTTGACTTTTTTGACTTCAAGTACTGAGATAGGTATGCACTATTTTCCTAAATCCGGAAATTTCAGTATTAAATACAGAAGAATTCGCCAATTTAAGTTATAAAAGTAGCCATTTTGTTAGCAAACACACAAACCTCCCTTTATATACTAAACGAGGATGATATAAACTTGAGGAATATGATAACACAAAAATTCTCGAAAACCCTGAGCCTGCTTTTGATCGGAACCCTGGCGCTTGCTTTGACTACTACAGTCAGTGCAGAAATCGTCAACCCAGCTACTGAATATGATGGAGAACCACTACAATTAATTACGTTCTTCCTCTTCTTCGTTGGTTACATCTCTATGGGTGCAGCCTTCGTCTTTTTCATGGCTGAAAGAAACAACGTTGCCCCTGAATACCGTACAACAATGACTATTTCTGCATTGATTGTTGGTATTGCAGCGTTCCACTACTACTACATGCGTGGTGTATACGTGGAACTCGGCGATGTTTCAATTGAGTACAGATACATGGACTGGATTATCACAGTTCCATTGATGGCTCTGAAATTCCCTTCCCTTGTTGGAAAGGACGCTATCACAGATGCAAAGTTCCTGGGAATGGGCTTCACTGGAGTTTGTTTCACTGGTGCTCTAGTCATGATTGGTTTCGGATACCTTGGAGAAGCTGGCGTCATGAACGGACTAGCAGGTCTAGTTCTAGGTGGTGTTGGATGGGCTATGATCATCGTTGCTACTGGTACCCCATGGTCCAGCGGTAAGGGTGTTGACAACAGCAAGATTCCAGAGGAATTGATGTGGTCTGCTAACGCTCTAAGATGGTTCATCGTCGTTGGATGGATCATTTACCCACTAGGTTACCTATTCAGCCCACAAGCTGAACTAATCGATGCAGGAACAACTGGCGCAGAAGTCATGGCTGTTCTATACAACATCGCTGACATGATCAACAAGATCGGTTTCGGTATTGTTGCATGGATGGGTGCTAAGAAGGCTACAGAAGCACTAGCTTCCAAGGCTTGAACCTAATACAGACAAACATATCACCAATCTCACTAGTTGCGATTAGGTGAAGAACACAGGGTTACTGGATAGTAACATGCGGGATGCCATCGCTCTTCTCAGAGGATGGCATCCCGCCCTATCCAAATCCGAATTAATTTCACTCGTACCCGAGGTGTGTGTCAATAAAGACATAACCGCACGTATGATACAAATTACTGAGATCAGCAATTCTGCTGATTTGGAACAGACGTTGAAGATTAGTGCCGGCATTGAAGGGATTCTAACACCAGGAAAAACCACTCAATGGGAAGGTCTTGAATCACTAAAACAATGCATAACTAGCTTCATCGGTGCTAACGACATACCCCATGGCTCCATGAAAGTCCTCTCATGGAATCATGGAGGTAAGGTCTTAGATTTCAACCATCAATCAATTTGTGAGATGATTGGTGGTATTTTTTTCGAACTTGGTGCTAAGATAGATTTACATGCACCAGATAACATTTTTTCTGTCGTTATTGACAACGAAACCTTGACCATTTCCTTTGGTTGGTTAGTTGGTATTGGTTCGAGATTCAAGGGTCAAACAGGCAATAAAGCAACCGAAAGACCTTATTTCAAACCGGTAAGTTTGGATCCCATTCTAGCTAAAGCCTGTGTAAACATAGTATCTGGTCCTCCACAAAATGATACAATGGTTCTAGACCTAATGTGCGGAACTGGAGGCTTTTTGATTGAAGCAGCGTGCAGCGGCAGGAAAGTCTTGGGTATAGATTCTGACAAATGGATGATTAACGGAGCAAAACAGAACATAGTTTGGGCTCTGGAGAAAGTTGGCAAAAGGTTTGATGAATCAAGGCACATCTTGATAACTGGAGATGCTACAAATCTTGAAGATTATATTGGCCACTTATCTGGTAAAGGAATTCTTTCAGTTGTTTTTGACCCACCATATGGAAGAAATTCACAAGGGACCATAGAGCATTTGCAATTAGTTGCCAAAACACTAGAATCCTTGCAGAAGAATGCAACAGAAGATGCACAATTGATTGTTTTCTTGCCCTGCGAGGGAGCACCTGTCCTAATTGATAGAGAAGTCACCGATGAGGACGATTTCACATTCACTTATGCTTCGAATGATGAAGTATATTCCATGATTGGAAAATCTGGATGGTCAGTAAAAGCTAGATTTTTCGAGCGAGTACATCGATCACTAGGCAGGATGATCATTCATCTAACAATTTCTCCTCGAGATTGAGCAAGGTCATAGCATCATCTTCGGTAGGTTCTGGAAACTTATTCTTGTATGGGCAACCGTCATCGAGGATTGCATTATCATCAGAATCAAGCACTACAGGATAAGTCGTGCATCCTTTTGGTCTGAAATCATAGATGGAGCAGATTCCTGGGGCATTCACCTCTTTACTTTCTGTTATCAAGAAAACACATGCTTCGGTGTCAGATGAATTTAATAAAGTCAAAATTCCATTATTATCCCAAGCAAAGCTTTCAGTTTCCATGCCAGTTCTACGAGAAATTACTGCGCTTTCTGTTCTCGTAATTGGCATTGTTGTATCCCTACAACAGGCAGAACATCCCATGGGAATGCAAGGAAGGTTTCTGCCCATGTTCTACCATGGAGTATCGTCATAATTGAACAATATGGGATATCTAAGCAATATCTTTCCAATCTCTATAGTAATTTGAGTGGCGGAGGATGCAGGATTCGAACCCACGTCTCCGGCTCCGAAGGCCGGAAGGATATCCAGACTACCCTAATCCCCCAGTAATGATGCTGAGAAGGCCATTATTCAAGGATATTGTATATCACTCTGCATATCTGGAAAGAAGTCCTTCAAGTGCTTCGATATCTCTTTCAATTAGTTCTCTTTCTTGTCTTCTCAGATTTCCTTGCTCTAGTTGTTCCTTCAGATACTCCAAATCAACACGAGCAGATTCTCTTTCTTCCTGGAACTTCAAATCCTCTTGAGCTTGCCTAATTTCTGCAATGTGTTGTCTTGCAGCCTTTCTTCGAGTCATTCTTTCGCTATGCTCATGAGATTCAAATGGAACCTGAGCTTTATCCAACTCGATAGCAACTGGATAAGGAATCACGATTCCCTCAGCATCAAATCTGCGATCCATTTCTCTTAGCAGCCAGTCTCTGGCAACAAATTCATCAGCATAATCTTCTATCCAGGCCCATAATCTGAAATCCTTGGAAAATTCTCCTAAATTCATCATAAATGTTCTCGGGCTTGGGTCATCAACAACGTATGGGCAGGATTTTGCAATGTCTCCAACAACGTGTTTTACGTGCGCAACGTTCTCATCATAGGCAACTCCAAAATCAATGTGTAGAGTTAACCTTGTTGCGATTCCATCGCCTCCCCCTCTAGCAAAGTTGGTAATTGTTTTAGATACCAACGTATTGTTTGGGATAACGATTAGCTCTTCTTGCAATGTCAGAAGCTTAGTAGAAAGGATACCAAAAGAAACAACTTTTCCTGCTACTCCATCAACTTCAATCCTGTCTCCGATGTCAAATGGCTGGTCCAAAGCAAGCATTGAGGAGTTCAATATGTTACCAAGTGTTTGTTGAGCAGCGATTGCAAAGACAAGAGAAAATACAGCCAAGGATGCGAAGAATCCGGTGACATCATAGCCGATTTGCTCGAATGCAAAATTTGCACCGATCAACCAAACTGCGATTCTTGATGCTAATACCACTAACGTAAACTGACCACCAACAATTACAGAGTCTTTCTTCGAGAAACTCTGCATGAGTTTTGGTAGAACTTCCTTAATCGCTGAACTCAAAACCGAGGTTATGATAAGAATGTAAGCGAATGCGAAATAATTAGTATAAATCGTATGAGTGTCCTTATCTGCCCACCACATGGTGAATTCAGTCACCATTAAGATAGTGAAAAGATAAATCCGATTCATGACTGGAGGTAGTAGTTTATCATCCCATGTAGCATCTGTTGCCCTTGTTAATTTTGAAAGAAGTTTTGACAAACCATACTTTTCAGAGGTAATAAGGAGAATTAGTACCAGTAATCCAACTCCGACTTGGCCCCATATGCCATATGATTCCAAGACAGCCAATACACCACTAGATTCGTCTGCCATGTAAAAACCTCAGTTGCCTATTATTTTAGAACTTCTTTTTCGTCGGAGACCTTTTACTTTGTTTAGGAGCCTCTCTATTTATTGAAACAAAACCTAAACGTTGTAATTCAAGAACCTTCTTTTGCTCTTCATCTAATTCATCTTGCCTATTGGCTTTATGTGGATATATTGAACCATCTGATCGGCTAGATTCGTTAGCGACTGTCGGAATTGCGTACTCGGAGTCTTGGTCAGAGGCTTCTTGATTTTGTGAAACTCTAGATGAAGTTGCAATAGAGGACAATTCTGGTGACTTAATCATTGGCTCGTCATTTGATTTGTTTGTGCCTCCGTTTCTTTTTACAGACAGAATTTGCTTTTTTGTCAATGCTGGCTCATCAATAAATCCGTCAACCCAGTCAGTTTGAATTTCTTGATCGGCTAGTTGTTCATACCACTGGTTGTGATTCTTTTTGGAAAATAAGTTCCTCAACCAACCAAAAAACCCGATGTTAATTATGGCTGAAATTAGAACAGAGTTTATGATTATTCCAATCATATATATTCCTCCTTACCATTTTTTTTTCATTGAACCCTTATGATCATAATTTGCATTTTTGAGATGAGCTTAATCCAAAACTCATCTTATTTTCCTCGTTTAATCACAAGTCGTGTCTCTTTCTTGCTTCTGCATTTGACCAATGATAAGCCATTTTCAGAAGGTTTAGATAATGACCCAATCCATCTTTTTCCATCCTTTGATGAAGTTGTTCGTTAGCCATTAGGACATCTCCCCAAACATTTGCTGCAGTTCCTTCCTTGCCTTTTGGTAACTGGAAGATTTCGTCAGTTGTTGGCTCTAGCAGGTTCTTCCAAACTCTACTAGGATTGACCGCAAGGGTAACCTCCATGATTATTTCATTCTCTCTAAGTCCAGTTCCAGTTTGCCAAGAATCGCTTCCTAAGTCTGCTAAGAATGGTAGAGTAAGGTCAAGAATTGAAAGAGCAGTGACCGGGTCAGCACCGGTTAGTTCAGCAAAAATTTCTCTCATCTTTCCTCTGTCTGCGCCTCTTGAACCTGTCATGTAACGCATTTTATCGATTGAAGTAGGAATTAGGAACCTTATTTCTGTGTAGTAGATTAGTGGTTCTTTTAGGGTAGAATCGAAGATATGCTGGTATTGAGCCTCTCCTTCCCTTGTATTTTCTCCAAGTTGGTCCATAGGGAATAGGGTCTTCAATGCGTTAGTAGCAGTTGTTTGAATTGCTCTTCTCATCAATCTTTCAGGAGCAGCAGATACTGGGTTGAAAGTGTCCATGTATTCATCAAATGATAGAGTTTCGTATCCTCTAACTGCCAAAAGCGTGTGTACGTTTGGTCCAAGGGTTTTCTCATCGCCAGGTAGAGTAGCTTGTGAAATCCATCTTGAACCTCTTGCCATTGAGCTTGCAGTTACAAGGTCTGCATATGCCTTAATTCTGCGGTTTTGCCTGTTTTGGAAGTCGGCTTGATCCAGTTTAGTGAAAACAGTTGATTGGTAGTTTTCTTTAATCGAGTGGTCAGCAACTTGGCTTGCGTTAGTGCAGGTTAGCAAGTTGCCTTGGTCGAATGGATAGACCAGAAGTCTTCTTCTCTTGTTCGCCCCACCAATTTGTTGGATTTGAGGGTCGGTTAACAAGTACCCAATAGTTGCACAAACTTCGAACAGTCTTGAGTATCTATCTTCGTCGCTTGACATCGATATCCACTCATCAATCCCTTGCTCGATTAAGTGCATTTCCAAAGGTACCATATCTGATCCTGCACCGAACATTCTCCTAACGGTTCCACTATTCATCATACCCATTAACGAATAAATAGAGGTTTTACCAGTTGTCAAATAAATATCGGTAATTCCTTCTTCACCGAATGAAACTCTTCTATCGGAAAGGTTGCACAATATGTTGAATGCTGAAGGCGCGTCTCTTCGACCATCTACAGCCGGCCAGATCCAATCGAATGGTCTTGTAGTTAGGTAGCCATTGGCATCTTTCCCAAAGCCCTCGGGGGAATATCTGACCCATCCAAGTCTGTTGTTGAATGAAACATTTCTGTGCATTAATGAAGGCCAGTATACCTTGTTTTGAGGATCTGATCCTGGCACGACGCCTTTGTGGCCCATGGACCAAAGTAGTGCTTCCCACTCTGGGAAACCGTCTTCTGTATCTTTCAGGAACATGTGGTCTTCAGAAGGTCCTTCATCTTCGTTGATTGAGGATCCCATTCTATCTTCATCACCATTTGAACAGAAAACAATTGTTTGAGTTGTTACAAGTTGCTTAGGCGTCCACATGTTTGCGTTCATCACTGTTTTTTGCTTGATGAAATCAGACATAGTATTGATTCTTCTTTCAAAATTGAATCTCTCATTCTCAATCCATGTGGAACCAAGAATTAGATTTGTGTTTAGGAATCTTGCTTTAGATTGACCGATGTATCTTGTTCTTGGGTCTCCTCTGATCGTGTCGCTTTCAGGAAGATTTTCCCATGGACCTCTGTTTGGTACCTGCTGCAAAAATTGTTCATCATCTAAAGCAAACGCTTGTGCTTCCATAACTTGTGTTTCAACATAATCCATTAGCTGTATGTATGTTTCATTTGGCTGAATTCTACCAGTTTCTCTAAAATTCTTATCTGTTATTGACTTATGTTCCCACATCGTATCACCTCAAATCTTCACCCTAGGACCCTTAGGGACCTCTTCTTCAGGCTCTTCTTCCTCAGGCTCTTCTTCCTCAGGTTCTTCTTCCTGGGGCTCTTCTTCCTTGGATTCTTCTTTGGACTCTTCTGTAACTTCCTCTTTTTGTTCAGGCTCTTCATCGTCCGGTTTTTCCGAGCCATCAGAGATTACTCCTGCTTCAATTAGGCTCTCTTTGATGACTTCTGCATTTGCCCTAGTAGCGGTTGAACTTGCATTTGGTATAACTCTCATCACCATTTGTAACATGACACCAACAGTACCGGAAATAGCACCGAATGCGATGATTTTCCCATCATTCTGAATTCCGTTGTAGGTGTTCCAAAGAACAAATCCGATAGCTATTAGCGCTACGGTCATTGCCAATCTAGAAATCATAGCCAGAGAGTCTCTGTTATCGAGAAGCCATACGCCGGATGGGTCATCGCTCATGGTAAGAGGTCTTGTGTTTGGTATAAAACATATACTCCTTTATCAAGAGTAATTTTGGCGACTTTTCGTTTCAAAAAACCTGTTCAGTTGTTCGGTTTTTTTTATGTAATATCTAAACAGAAATTATTCCTTTTTGGAAAAAACTTCCACAATTTCTTCTCCCCATTTTTCAATTTTTATTAATCCGAAGCCTATATTTTCTAACATTTCTTTGTTTATTCCTGAATCTAAGGGTTCAGAATGAGTAATCTTAGAGTTCACAAGATATAACTTGGAAACATGTCTTTCATCGAGAAAATGTTGAATTGTTGTTGGTCCTCCCTCAACCAATAAAGTCTGGATTTCCATATCTCCTAATTTATTCAATAGAGAACTTATGCCATTGAATTCCGATGTCAAATGTAGTGTATTAAATTCATCATTAAGTAGTAGGCTGGAAGAGTCAATTCTATTATTTGGATCCACTACTATTCTCAATGGTTGCCTCTCGCTATTGACACGTCTAATCGTAAGCTGAGGATTATCTCTGATTACTGTGTTTGCCCCAACAAGAATTGCATCAAAATCCTTCCTGAAATCGTGGACTTTGTCCAAGCATTCTTCAGATGTAAAACGTTTGGATTTGCTGCCTAAATCATCAACTGAACCATTTTTATCTACTGCTAGTTTCACCGTAACTATTGGTTTTCTATGCTTACACCAATACAAGAAACCCTCCATCTGGTGTGCAGCTTGGTCTTCTAATAACCCATATTCAACTTCTATTCCTGCCTCTTCCAGTACGCTTATTCCACTTCCTCTGACGTTTGGGTTTGGGTCTTTACAAGCGATGACCACTTTTCCTATTCCTGCCCAAAGAAGGGACTCGGTGCAAGGGGGAGTTCTTCCAAAATGATTACATGGCTCTAGTGTCACATATGCCGTTGCACCATTGGTTGATTTCCCATTCTCTTCAGCATTGTGGATTGCCATTTGTTCAGCATGCAATGCTCCAAGATGGTCATGCCAGCCCTTGGCTATGACCTCTCCATCCTGGACAAGTACGCATCCGACCATCGGATTTGGGGATGTTTTCCCCCTACCATTCCAGGCAACATCAATCGCTTGTTGCATGAATGATTTTTCCTCTTGGCTCCAAATTCGCATGTTTATCTGGTAGGGTCTAACAAGAATTTGCTTTTGATACCTCGCCTATATTGCAAGATGTAAAATATCATCGTAGGCTAAATTTATGCAATTGTTCCCAATAGACCATCTATGGAACCTCTCCACTGCATAGTCAATCCAGCCAGCAGGGATTGGAGGTGTGGAAAAGATTGGCCAATAATGAAACAGAAACTTGAACTTGCAGGATTTGAAGTTATTGAGTATATAACAGAACGAATAGGACATGGAGCAGAAATTGCAAATGAATTATCTAATGACCCAAGTTTAGGAGAAGACCAACTAATCGTCGCAGTGGGTGGAGATGGAATTGTTCACGAAGTTGCTTCTGGGATTAGAGGCTCAAAATTGGTTTTGGGTCAGTTGCCATATGGTTCGGGTAATGATTACTCCATTACCCACGGGATTCCAAGGGATAACCTTGATGAAGCAATTGAGATTCTAAAAAGCGGCAAAGATAGATCATGTGGAGCATGGAGAATCGAAGCATTTCCAGCCGAGGGGCAATCGGACTTTCCATCTCCGATTCAAAGAGAATTTGATGGCAAATCTGTAGATGGAAGAGTTGTTCGCTGGATCTTTCTAGAAACAGACTCGGGGATTACTTCGGCAATTTCAAGGGCAAAACTTTCGCGAGCAAAGTGGTTACATGGACCCAAGAAGTATACATATCTGGGAATAACAACCATTCCATTCTGGCCCCGCAGGAAGGTATCGATTAAGTTCGACGAATCCGAACCTCAAACTCTAGACCTCAGCATGCTTGCAGCCTGTACTGGAGAAACCTTCGGAGGAGGATATAGGGTATGTCCAGGCATGTCACCAAACAGCGAAGATGCCTCGGTAGTCATAGCCCCACGCTTATCGCGTATTCAGATGCTGAGTCTAATGGGTCCAGTTGCCAAAGGGAAGCACATTGGCAAGTGGGGTATTTACGAGAAACGCTGTAATTCAGTAGAAATTTTTCCCGTTGATAATAATGGAAATATTTTGGATAAACCAGATGAAAAAGTCACTTGGATTCAAACAGACGGTGAGCCCGTGCTCCAGTTACCTGCTAAATTAGACTGGCACACCAACCAAATCATCGTAAGAGGTAATCAAAATCTGACGTGGGATTGATCACAAGCTAAAATCTTCGAATTCCTCTTCTTCCTCTTCCCAAAACTTTTGCGAATTCATTTCTTTTTCTACTGGTTCAGGGTCTGGTTCAGGCGCAGCAGCCTTTTTAACAGACCTTGTTTTTCTGACTTTCTTCTGTTTGGCAACAGGTTTTGGTGATGATGATGTATTGCTCATGCTAGAGAAATGTTCTCTCTTTGAGTTTTGATTTGTTTCTGCGCCGCTCGAAACTACACTACTCGTACGTCTTGGCTCGGATGAAAAGACCCTTGTTTCAGAAGTAGATTTTATTTCAGCATCCATTTCTTTAGCTTCTTGACTTGCAACAACTGATGATTTTGATTTATTGTTTGGACCTGAATTTGTGGTACCAGATGTGGAGAGTGCAGCATCAATATCAAATGATGATTTTTGTTCTTTCTTTTTCGGCGGTTTTGGCTTTTCGACCTTTGGTTTTGGCTCTGGTGCAGAGATTTGGTCTTTGGCTGGTTTCTTGTTTGATGCAGCCTTTGCCTCAGCCTTTGCTCTTGCACTTGCTATCATCCCCTTTTCGCCTAACAAGACGCTTGCTTTTTTGTCTGCGCCTCTTACAACTTGTGAGTTAGAATAGATGAACGCCCCTCCTCCACCTGCTACGAGAGTTATCAACATGAACATCACGAAGCCATTTCTGCCCAATAGTGGCATTTGACCCATTTTCCATTCATCTGAAGATTTTCCATCGGATGAAATAATTCCGCTTTCCAAAGTAATCTTTGTTACCACAACATAGTATCCTTCGGGCGTATCAACAACACGAACTTCACAGTTAGTTGCCTTTGAATTTTGAGAATTGAAGTTTTCTAGATTGTTGGTTGATGGATTTTCTTCATAATCAAATACGATGTAACCAGTTATAGTTACAGCTTGGTGATTCTTTTGTAAAGCAGAAAATCCATTGAGTATATTTTTGGTTTGTGGTATTAATCCAAGAACAAAAAAATCCTCGCTTAAATCATTAGAATCCAAATCAACAGTTCCTTTATTGGTTTCTGGGTTCAAAGGGTATGTCCAATCTTTTACAGGAATTCTTGCTCCCTCGCCTTCCGCGACAGATTCAGCATCAGAGAAGCTCATCTCTTTGATAACAACCGCTGCTGCTACGCTATCATCAATGTGGTTTGTATTATCCGAATGAGATTCGTATAATCTGGATTCAGCGAGATATCCCGTGAATTTTAGAGGAACAGAAGCATCTTGAGTCACTGTAGAATTTTCACAACCTGCCAGATCAAGATTGTATGTTATTTGTTCAGGACCCAATCCTGTTGACACAGCATTGTTTTGTGAATCATAAGAAACCTCTCCAGAGCCATCACCCCAGTTCACTGAAACTTCTGATAAACATCCTGATAGCGAGAATAACAAGACCAGAATGAAGGCCAAAAGTGCTCTGCGCATGAGGCACCTATGAAGGGTTTAGTTTGAGAACCTATGGGATGGAAATCAATGGTGTTGGATGGGAAAAAGAGCGCGGAGAGAGGGATTCGAACCCCCGCGTCATGGAGACAGTGGATTTCAAATCCACCGCAATACCGGGCTATGCGATCTCCGCAGTCAGCCCTCGCAAGTCAAGGTGCATTTTGTTGTTTGGGTTCAGAATATTTTGCCTTTCCTCGACAACATGAATGCGCTAGCGCCCATCAATGCAATGATGGACGAAGCGCCTAAGAATGGAATTATTCTATCCTCCGATTCAATAATTCCTTCTGAAGTTCCGAACTCTTCTAGATCAGATATGAAGTCTTCAGGGGACCAATCGTCTCCTGTCCAAACTATCATCGGTTTTAGGTCCTCACTCAAGATGTAGGTAAGTGTGGAGTGTCCGACGAAGTATTCGTCTTCAGACTCAATGCTGATACAACTCAACCGATTATCTTCGGGGCTTTCGTATCCTTCATCGCACATACAGTGCATTCCAGATCCCTGTCCCATAACCCAACCATGTCCATCACAGTCTTCTTCTTGTTCTAAATTCTCTCCTGGCTTAGTGATATTTTCAAGCTCAATGTAAGAAGGAGTCCAGGCTATATTTCCAGGTTCAAGCAAGTCATCCATGCCAACTTGGGATTCTTCCCACAAGTTTCCAGATTCATTCCACACTGCAAGTCTCCACCACCAAGAATAGTCTGAAGGGCCTTGTAAGTCATCAGCGGATTCCAAATAATGTCCGTATTGAGTCATCGGAGCTGTGAAATTGATTTCAGAGTTTGAAAAGCTGGTGTATGTAAGGTCATAAGCAGTAAAATTAGTCTTTACGTGATTTGCGGTTGCGTTATCTGGGTAGATCACTTGGACTTGAATACCTTCTTCATTAGGTTCTTCGAGCAATGACGAATTAGCATTTGATGCCACCCATGCGATTGATCTATTTTCTGAAGCATCTACTCCGTCAATGCCAACTGGGGAATCTTCCCATTCAGTACTTGATTCATTCCAAATTTTTAGCGACCACCACCAAGACCAGTCTTCCGGTGATTCGTACCCATTGATTTCTGAAACCATGTTACCATATTGAGAGGTTGAATAATTGAAGGTCCAGTTTGCATCTTCGGCAACCAAATTGAACATAGTCCATCCGTTGGGGGAATAATCCAATTCTTGCATTGAATTATTCTCAATTCCAAAATAGAGTTTTGGTTCGTCAAAGCCCATATCCTCATCTTCGTGGTGATGATGTTCTCCTTCTCTTGCCTCAGCATGCGAATCAATAACATCTCTTTGTACGACTACTCCAAATGCATTCCAAATATCCTCAAGAGTCGCATTATCTCCGGTTAGATGAGGCCATTCAACCCCGTGCAAGTCCATGTATTCTCTGAGTGTTTCAGGAGTATCTCTAGCAGGGTCAACTGAAATGGAAATGAATAATACTTCATTTTCAAGCCCTTCTGGAAGACTTTCTTGCACTGCTTTGAGGTTTTGAGTTAATACAGGGCAAACATCCGGGCAAGCAGTAAATATGAATGAAACAACGTTGATTGGTTTGGAATTTTCTTCTAAAGACCAGTCTTCCCCATCTTGATCTGTGAGCGTAAAACTGTCAATTTCAGCTCTAGAAATTGAATGCCCCCCATAGGCTTGGACTGGAAGGGTTCCTACGCAAAGCAGAAGAATTGTCAGTAAAGCGAAAAAACCTTTGAGTTTCATATTTCGACCCAAGGTAGTCATATATTTGAATCATATTACGATTATGGCATAATACCAATGATATCGTAATTAGGTGTGCACCATGCTGGTAGTGAACTGACCGCATTAGGGTTCGATAGTCCGATGCCCCACATCATTAGTGCAACGAATATGAATGGGAACATGGATGTCCAGAAATATGTCCTTGGGTCGGTTTGCAAGTGCATGAACCAAGCAGCGATGAAGTAGGCTTTGATTATACCAACACCGATTAGAATAGCCCAAACAGTGTAGAGAGACATGTCTTCGCCCAAGAAAACAGCTGCAACTTCGATTACTGTGAAAACCATCAGTACTACGAAAGAGAAAGCATAAACGTCCATTTTGAATGTGTTTTGAATCATTATTTCCATTTTTGATTGATGTTCGCCCATATTATCACCTCAGTATAGATAGAATGCCGGGAAGATGGCTACCCAAGCCAAATCGACAAAGTGCCAGTACAAACCAAAGTATTCGATGCCTTGTCCGTTGTCCTCATCAAACTCAATGGTATCTGCTTTGAAAATCATGTAGAGCATGACTAGAAGTCCGACAAATACGTGCAATCCGTGTGCGCCGGTTGCAATGTAGAAAATCGAGCCTTGTGGGCTTTGAATTGTGAATCCTTCGTGAATGAGGTGTGACCACTCAATTAATTTCAGAACAATAAACATTGAACCCAACAAGAATGTTGCAAGTAAATAGAATCTAACCGCAGATTTCTTGTCCTTCAAGAATGGAAGTAACTTAGGTGCTTTGAACGGATTGTCTTCAGTGTATTTTGACTTTGCAGTCTTCAAAGCAAGAACTATTGTGTATGAGGATATAATCAATGCAAACGTGTTAATTGCACCTGGCATCAACTTGCCAAGATCGTATCTTAGTAGGTCAGAAGCGGTTACTACAGTACCAAGAGCAACATCTGCACATTCTCCCATTTCTGCTCTGATTGCCCAGTCTGTACACCATTCTGTTCTCATTCTTAGATAAGAAGAGAAGAAAGATGCGAAGACCATAATTTCAGACATTATGAATACCCAAAGTCCTACTTTTCTGACATCTTGTCCTTCAAATGGCCAAGAAGTAGCGATTTGCTCTCCCTCTCCGTTGAAGGGAAGGTCTTCTCTCCACCAATTGCCTACAGCAGCAACAATAACCACAAGTCCGATTGTGCTCAGTAGTGCTCCAGATGCACCTCCTCCTTCTCCATTGATTAGTGGGGTGACAGTGTCTACAAATTCAGGGAATCCCATCAGGAATAACATGACACCGAGTGCAAAAATTATCGGTGAAAAGGAGCCATGGTGTTCGTGATGGTCGTCGTGATCATCATGATGTTCCTCATTTGGTTGAGTGGAATTGATGAATCCACCAACACCAAGGAATGCTGCATACACTATACACATGTAGAGTATTGCAGTACCTCCAACTTTGAAGTTTAGATACTGTAAGTGGGCAGCTTCCTTGTCTTCCTTGAATTCAGAATAGTCTTCACCATTCGCTTTTGCTTCTTCGTACATTTCTTTGTTTTCTTCGTACTCATGATGGAAGTAGCCACCAGCGCCTACTGCTAGTGCTCCATATGAGACAAGACCGATAACGGCAATTACTCCTGCATACATTACGGCTTTCATCCAGATGTTATTGTCTACAGATGCGGTTGAACTCAATTGCCCACCTCCTTTCCTTTTACAAGGTTCTCAACGAAGCCTGCTTTGTCCTCATCTCCATGATGTCTTGATGTGTCAACTCTTAGAGTAGGCATTTCAGCAAAGGATGGAGTTGGCGGAGGAGATGTTGTTGACCATTCAAGTGACCAACCGCCCCACGGATCATTTTCGACTTTATCTCCCTTGGAAGCAGATTTGATAATGTTCCAAACGAAGATTAGTTGGCTCAATCCGAAGATGATTGCAAATATCGTGATTGTCATGTTGTATTCTGCCCATCCTGTTTCAGCAAGATAAGTGTGGGTCCTTCTTGGCATTCCTTGGATTCCAAGAGCGTGCATTGGCCAGAACGCAGCATTGTAGGAAGTAAATCCAATCAGGAAGTGCCACAATCCAAGTCTCTCATCCATCTTTTTTCCAGTTGCCTTAGGGAACCAGTAGTAAGTTCCTGAGAATAGAGCGAAGATTATTCCCCCGATGAAAACATAGTGGAAGTGAGCTACTACGAAGTAAGAGTCGTGGAAGTGGATATCTAGACCAGCTACCGGGAAGAACATTCCACTCAGTCCGCCAAGGGTGAAGGTAATCAAGAATCCAAGCGACCACATTGTGTGGGATTGGAGTTTGATGGACCCCCCTTGCAGAGTCCAGATCCAATTGAATATCTTAGCACCTGTAGGCACAGCAACTAGCATTGTAGTTACCATGAATAGGGACCTCCAGAATGGTGACATACCGGATGTTAACATGTGGTGACCCCAAACTACGAATCCAACAACGCCGATTCCTGCCATAGCAAATACCATGGATTTGTATCCGAAAATCGACCTTCTAGCACTTGTTGCAAGCACTTCAGAGACAATTCCGAAAGCGGGAATTACGACAACATATACTTCAGGGTGACCAAAGAACCAGAACAGGTGCTGGAACAGAAGCGGGTCTCCTCCAAATGTGTAGAATTGAGCAGCCATTGTATGGTCTAGCATCAAGAAAGCCACACCGACTACGAATGCAGGCAGGGATACGTAGAGCATGAAAACAGAAACGAAAACAGACCATGTGAATAATGGCATTTTCATTAAGTCAACACCTCTTGCTCTCAAAGTGAATACTGTTGTAATGAAGTTGACACCAGACAACGTAGAGGATGCACCAAGCATCAGTATTCCTGCAATAAATGCGGTTGTACCTGGATTGTTACCCAGGTCTCCGAAATTATTCAACGAGGAGTAAGGAGGATACATAACCCAGGTAATGTCTGCAGCCTCTCCGGTCCAGACGCCAGTAAAGATGAGTGGCGTGGAGAATACTAGAATCCAAAGACCAAGAGCATTGATTCTTGGGAATGCTAAATCGTAAGCACCGATTTGCAGAGGTAGGATATAATTCATGAATCCAGCGATCATTGGCATTGCCGCTAAGAAAATCATTGTCGTACCGTGTAGAGTAAAGAATGAGTTGTATTCGTCATAAGATAAGAAATCATTCTCAGGTAGGGCAAGTTGGATACGGAATAGTAAAGCCAGCAATCCACCGACTAGGAAAAAGAACATTCCGAATAAGAAATACATTATTCCAACTTCTTTATGATCTGTAGTGCTCAACCAAGGCTTGAGGTAGCTCCAGAAGTTTTGCATTGAGAAACTCTCAGGGTCTCTTTGGTAGAAATTCCACAATACTCCAAGACCGATGATGATGATAGCCAATAGGATAGCAGTCATCAGAATTGTAAGAGGTGGGGCACTGGTTCCGCTTGCGTTGATTCCACCGATGTTTAGAATTTCTTGATTCCAATGGTCTCCTCCTGAACCATCTCCTCCGTTTACAGCGTTTCCGTATATCCTCATGGTAACTGTTACAGAATCATCAGCAGGAGCCGTCCAAGTGAAATTCCAGGAGCGCTGCATATTTCCATCGGATGTGTGTGTAAGCCCACCATCCATTTCATGACCTAGGTCTGAAGGAATAACCTCTACTAATCCCCCAGAGGAGCCATCGCTTGCAGTCGCAAGGATACGGTATCCTCCAAGTCTTCCACTGTCTTCAGCAGCTCTAGGGAAGTCTTGGGCTTCTATAGTCATCGAAAATTCATAAACTTCGGAAGCGTTGAATGATTCAGGCAATCCTATGACGACAATTTCAGTAAGATCGCTTGCTCCACCGTGGCATGAACAGCCATCATTTCCAGCACTTCCAATACCAGTTGGCATTGCAGTGAATTGCGGAGTTGCCAATAGGGTTAGTGCTAACGCTAGCACTATCAGGATGCCTCTTGTCTTCATCAGTAGCCCTCCTGGTCTTGGTTGCTACTTTCTTTCTTCAAACCGATGTCTACGGCACAGGTTTCTCCCTCTTCAGCAACGATGTCAATCTTGCCTTGCATTAGAGAGTGCTTCAATCCACAATATTCTGCGCATCTAATTGGGAAGGTTCCTGTATCATCAGGTTGGAATCTCATGACGGTGCCGGATTCAAGTCCCGGAACTAAGTCTTCTTTGACACCCCACTCTGGCAGCCAGAACGAGTGTTGAACTCCAACATATCTTGGTTCTGAATCATCTAGCGGCCTTGAATGCATCCACAATATTGTGTAATCATCATCGTCAAGGGAACAAGGAACGACTAAATGATCTGTAGGAGTTACAAATTTGTGTCCGATTGGAATGTGTTCCCAAGTATGTAGCAGGTTGTCGTCTTCATCGAAAACCTGCACTTTTTGGTGAATTAGTGGGTTAAATCCAACTTCGTGAATCACCATATCCTCTCCGTTGAATGGAATATCTGTGGTTAATCCCGCAACTGTCAATTCAGCGTATGCTGGGTGTGCATCTTCTCCATGTTCGCCATCATGGTTGTGAGCGTGAATCATCATGACTCCGTTGTTATTGTCCCATTCAACATCCATGTAAGGGTGCTCGTCTTCCCATGTTAGTGCTTGATTGTACTCGAATTCCCAGAACCACTGCTTGCCGTATACTGTAACCGTGAAGTGTTCGTAATCGTAATCATCTTGACCGTAAATTGCAGTGTCCCAGAAATCTTCGTCTCCCCAAACTGCAGTGGTGGAAGAGGCAGCAATAGCGGTTACCCAGATTACCAAAATCAAAGGAACTATGTAGAAAGCAGCCTCAAGTTTTGTGTTGTGTCTTTCAGCAGGAAATAGCCCGACCTCGATTTTCTCGAATTGACTCTCATCGATTGCAGCAGAACCTTCTTTGTACCTGATCATGAACAAAAACATTGCACCGAATGTAAATATTCCAACGATAATGGACCAGAAAAGGAACTCTTCGTAAAGGTGGGCGAATACGGTGTCTTCCGCAGGCATAATGCTCCCTAATCTAATGGCAGCAAAGGCCTGTCTTAAGGGTTGTTGGCATCAAATCATGATACCTTAAAAAACAATGTTAGACTGTAATTTATTATTAAATATATGTTTCATAAAATCCCAACGGATTCAATTGAGAATAAGATTTTTTAAACCTCTTTCATTGGTTATTTTTAGTTGATAATTTGTTTATACAAAAAAGGCTTGATGGTTCGTTAATTCTCGATGTAGAGATTAGTCCAAATTCAGAAACAAGTAGAATATCGGGGGTTAATGAATGGAGAAAAAGGCTTAGAATTGACATATCTAAACCAGCAGTAAATGGAATGGCAAACGAAGAACTACTTCGCTTCATCATTCAAAAATTCAACATCAAGAGTAATCAGGCAGAGTTAATCTCAGGACACAAAAGCAAACAAAAGTCGATTATGGTAAGTGGTATATCTGACACCGACATCCTCAGTGTTGTAAATCAAGAGGTTTTATAGGATGTCAGTTGCAAACCGAGAATTACGATTTCGTAGGGCAGGACAGGCTATTCAAGAGGCATTAGAAAGAGTTTCAGATTTTGGTGCAATATTAGTAGTTGAAGGAAAGAAAGACACCATTGCACTGCAAGAATTTGGCTTCCCCAAGGGCTCAATCTTTGAAATAAACAGAGGCTGGGACTTAGAAAAAATCTCAAATCACCTTTGGGAAAATCACGAACGCAAACTCCGTGATGGTTTTCCAAGTTTGATCCTCCTGATGGATTGGGATAGGACTGGTGGAACATTACAGAAAGATATCAAAAGACGCCTTGAATCTCTGGATCAACCTGTTGATGAGAAATTAAGACGCGAGTTATCCATTTGCTTGAATCCTGAAATCAAATGTGTCGAAGATTTGGTATCCTTCAAACATTCAATAGAGAATGCTTGCGGGTATCAATTCGACTCAGGTAATTGAATCCCTGATTCTTTGACCGTATTGAGAACTACCTGTGTGAATGACCTAGTAATGCCGTCCAAGGTAAAAACAGTCTTTGTTAAATCATTCAAATCTTCTCTGTCAGTAACCCTTGCTAGGACCATCGAGTCGTACTCTCCAGTTACATCATATACAGCAAAAACTCTTGAGTCACTGCTGATTTTTTCCTGCACTTCTATCATCCTGCCTTTCTCAATACGCAAACCTGCGATTACAGTCATTGTCCATCCGATTTCTTCAGCACCTAAATCTACAGAGTATCCTCTAATAATTCCACCATTTTCCATTTTCCTGATCCTGTTAGTAACAGTACCTTGAGCGATATTCAGTTTCCTCGAAATTTCTCTTTGGGAAGTCCGAGAATCAGCTTCCAAAATTCTAAGAATATCCTTGTCTATTGAGTCCAATTGATTATTCATGAGCATTTGCACATTGCAGTGCCTATTGAACCTTACTTTGAATAAAAATTAAGAATCAAATTCTTTGTTTTGTGGGCATTTCAATAGTTTGCGTCCATTCTCCAAGGTCTTCGATTTCCAAACCTATCTTGATTACTACATTTTGGTCAAGTTGCTTTGCAAACTTAATTGAAAAAGACGTTTCTGAATCTTTTTCTATGATTATTTCTTTCACCTTGCCTTGGATTTTCCAAGGTGGTTCAGCACTTACCTTGTTCAATTGAATCGTTTTCGTCTTAGCAATTATCTTGATAATTAACCGCGAAGAATCTGAATCTTTCCAACTTGCACTGATCTCTGGCAGAGACTCATCAACGTTGTTTATGCTTCTCAGTATTACAATAATTACAAGGATCATAGCTATCAAAATTGGAATGAAAATCATGAAATCATTTAACTCAATCTGATTTTGTGTTGGGTTTAGTTCTATTCTATGCACGGAAAGAATTGAGGTCTCTTGAGTTGCAAATTCATTGAAAAAAACAATTTGAATCTGCCAGCCTCGTGATTTCTCGTTAAAATTCACCCCAGCTGCTTCTAGATGGATATCAGTCAAGGTCCAATAGACGTCAGTAGTATTGTTTTGTTGCAGGGCAAAACCAGTTTCAGGCTTCCATTCCCGTACTAAATTGTCTGCTGACCTTCCGAAATCATCGATTGCATAATTTTCTGTTAGAATGAGGTTAGCGGTGGTTCCTATGGGCAAATCATTGTTTGGAGACATATTAAGGTCCATGATTACCCTAAACAGACCATCAGACTGTTGAGCAATTTGTACTACGCCTTCAACTTCTACTGCCGATGGTATTTTTTGTGCAGAATCTAAGGATTCAATGTGTGATTTGATGGAATCTTCACTGTATTCTCCAGTGTATAACTCTCCGTTGATTACAATGGCAGGATATTCATACACGCCTAACTGACCAGCCCTAATGTTTGCATCGTCATTAGGCCAATCCAGGCCTTCTTGTTCAGCATCAATCCTCCAATGAATTGTATTTACAATACCATCCATGCCTTCAAGCATCTCTGTAACATTTTCATAGCCTTTAGCAAAGAAGAATTCTACAAGGGGGCGTGAATCAACATTTTCCGAATTTACACTGGTGCTAGAAAGTTTCTGTAACTCGATTAAATCCTCCTCTGCACTTGCAAAGTTAGACAAAATAACAACCAAAAACAGGCAGAGTATGAAAATTGATTTTTTGTTAATCTTCATTCCTCCTCATTAGAATCTGTTGACAAAGGGAGATTTAATTTACTTCTCAAAATGTCTTTTCCATCTTCATCTATCATCAAGGTAACCTTCGCAGCAAACCAAGCAGAAATTAGGACATCTTGTCCAAGGATTGAGGTTTTGAGTAATCTTGTTCCCAGAGGTTCAGAAGGGATTCCAGTGTCTTGGATGAATGAATCCAAATCAGGAGCATGTCCGCTCAATAATTGAATCAATATTTCTTGGCTGATTTCTCCTGCAGCGTTAGTTTTGCCATTAAAGAAAGGCAATCCTGCCTGTCGAACTCTCCATCTGCCCCGATTATCTGATAGAGCAGGCAGTCCTGCTTGTATCACCGAAAGTGGATGAAAAGTGTCTTCAGGATATAGATTACCTCTCTTGTCTGGAGTCATTGGCCTGTGGATTTTATCAACCATGGAAACTGGGGCTACATGGATTCTTTTTCCTCGTTTGAACCAACTGATTGAATTTGCATCAATTCCATGTTCTTGAGCGATTATTTGTTTCGTTTCTTCATCGAGCAAAGAAAGCGTATGTCTCGATTTATGCGGGGCTTTTCTCATGTTTGGCTCATAGAAAGTGCCATCCGGTTTTACTCTAGATTTTTCAGGATAGCATCTTGCAAATTCTCTATTATCTGGTCTGTACGTGAGTTTGGCAACAAAAAATCCACCACTATTGTTGTCACTGTGGTAGATTCGCATACATTTCGAAAGCTGAGAAGTGATTTTTTCCTCTATTTCTTTGTCGAGTGCGGAGTCATATTGCAAGCGCTTGCTCGGGTCGACATGTTCCATTTTCAACAGGGGCAATTTAGGAAATTGCTCATCTGCTACAGCCCTTCCGTCCTCGTCAAGGATACTCCATTGACTCAACCCTTGACGGTAGTTTAAGTCAGAGATAGATTCTGAATTGATTATTTCTAGTTCCATCCAAGGGCACCGTCGGAGCAATTCAGCCACAACCGCTTCATTCTCACAGGGGTCAATTGAGCAGGTAGAATATACCATCTCTCCACCTGGTTTCAACATCATAGCAGCCCTCTCTGCAATGCCAACTTGCACATCGAACATGGACCTAGATTTCTTTGGAGACCAATTAAACCAAACATTTCCGTTTTTTCTTGTGGTGGCTGTACCACTGCACGGTACATCGCATACAACATAATCAGCACCCGGTTTTGGGATTCTACCAATCGATCTACCATCGTGTTTACAGATTATCACATTGTGAAGGCCCAATCTTGCTGTATTCGTTACAAGCAAGTTCACTCTTCCTGCTACGGGCTCATTTCCTATTACTATTCCATCCGGCAGTAATAATTCAGCGGCTTGGGTTGCCTTTGAGCCGGGAGATGCACAAAAATCGATTAATATCGAATCAGATTTTGGGTTCAAGATTTCGATTGGAAGCATGCTTGCAGCTTCTTGTCTTGTAATTCTACCGGAATCATGCAGGAGAGTGAATAACCTCTTACTTTTATCATCAACTCCACCTCTAACAAAAGGCATCTCATAGGCTTCGATATTTTTCATCCAAGGAATTGCCTCGCCTCCTAATTTTTCGATTTGTGATTTTGTCCATTCTTTGTCTGGCAAAAACCCAGTAATTCTAAGAGTTTCTGGAAGTTTCGAGGTTGCGATATTTAGGAAAGGCTCTTTCTCAAGTCCCAAGGATAGAGCTAAGCCTAGGAGCGGGGTGTTTTCCACATCAGAAATGTCGTTTATGACATTCCTTCTAGCGCTCATGCTATGTGCCAAAAATAATTCCCTAATGATTACTTTCCATGAATCTAAATTCATTGCCTTAATAATTAGACCACCATCAACCTCATTTGTGCGATATAGCACGCATAGTTTGGGGATAAGGTATGGTCTCAACTCTCATACCAATTTTTGCAATCTCGTTACTCCCCTCATTTCTTCCTAAAGAAATACTCTCCAGGTTCACCAATAAAAGCAACAGTATATTCTGGCTAATCAGCCTTTTTCCAACCTTACTGATTTTTTTGATATGGGCATCGAGGGCAAGAGAAGTTTTTTCTTTGACCCAAACAAATTATTCTGTTACGATATTACTTGGTAACTCTGCAACCTTTTTTGAGAAGATTCTTGCTTTGATTTCAGGGCAGGCAGCCGTTGAAATCGCTCTTTTGTTTGCAAATTTTTACTTTCTTGCAATTTTTCTTAGGAAAAATCCGGATTCAAACTTTGATTCTTACTTGGTGGAACACAGGGCTAGGGCAATCTTTAGTTTCGTCACCATTGCAGGGCTAACATTTTTCTTTTCAGAAAAATTCTATCAGCATGTTTCGAATTCTTCCTTAATCGTCCCAATTGGATTTGACAGCAATCATTTAATTTTCACAATTTTGATCTATGTTGGGATTTTATCTCTCTTGGTTTCCTGCAATTTATGGTCAAGTGCAAGTATTATTGGAGGACTAAACAAAAGAGCGTTCATTTTTCAAACAATTTCCTCTGTTACAGTGTATCTAGCATTATTGTTTTCTGACATAAATTTCTCAATTTACTTCGAAGTCATCAACTCATTGGCTTATTCGTTAATTCTCATGCCGTTAGTGATATCCTTGTTAGCCTTCTTCATTTGCATTGAAAATATCCAAAAAACCACTGTTAAACAATCAAATCAAATCATAATTTGGATTTTTTGTTTTTCGAGTATATTCATGATTTCATCAGTAGGATATGCCAGACAATTTTTGTCAGATTTGAGCATTGCTGCAATATTATTCATCTCTCTAGGTAATTTATGTGTCATCATTGGCTGCAGTCTACCATTTCTATTTCTGCCATATCTCGGCTTCGATTCCCAAACCTATGCAGAATTTACCCACTTAAGGTTAGTAATTTGCTTCATTCCTTTGATGATTTTACCTTTTTCGGAGTTTCAAGCATTAATGGTAAACAGCTTTACCGTTGCTGCGCTAACTTCTCTCCTACTAACGCCTATTTTCATTACATCCAAGCCAGAAAATCCTCGCTTGATGTTTGAAGATAGTTAATCGATTGAGAAATCAGCATTTTCCCCATTTATTTATCGCGCTCTTTATGTATCAAAGTAATGACATGGACATGAAACCTTAGGGTTTCGGATGGGACAATTATGGCGAGAGCATTTCGCGCAGGCGTAGAAAAAGAGAGGAGAATCCGAGCACCAGTCACACAGCGTGCTTGGAAGAATTTGAATGACTTGAAAGGACTCAGCGAAAGGTCTGCTAATGCAGAAGAATCGATGGGAGAATTGGTAAAAATTCCAGCACTTATCAGAATTGAAGGTGAACACTGGGTCTTTGAGAGATGTGATGCTGACGTTTTGAAAGAAATCACTCACAAATTGGTCGTCCATTCAACCTCTGAAAAGCAGGTTATCGGTGGCACCATTGGAATTAGAAGTGCTCTAGACGTAGCCAAGAGAATGGCTAACGAAAAAGGCGAGGTTGTTCTAATCCAACCAATCCTTTCAGAATAGGTCGAAAATCCAGCCAGTAACGCCTTGATTGACTAGGTAGATTAGTCCTGCCATTGCTATGCAAGCCAAGTAAACTTGTCCCTTTGTGATCTTCCAAGCATCCTCAGATTCTTCATCGAAATAACGAATCAAACCAGCTGCCTGCTGAATCCCACCATCATTGCTCTTTGCCATTGCAACCGTTCCGCCCACAGGCATCTCCTTTATCAACGCGACGCGTGACCTTTAGGGTTAGAAATTACTCCTCCTCATGCGAAAGGTCGACGAATGTGATTCCATCATCCATTTCGTCATTCAGTAAAACATGACCATGTGGAACAGAAAAATCATCATCTGGATTCATTATTTCATCGATATTGATCAATAATGCTTCACATCGAGATAGGGCTCTTTCGGTGGCAGGAATATTTCTGTCCTCCAAAGCAAGTGAAGCCATTTCAACTTCTTCATACGCCTCTGTCAAACTTTCAGCAAGTCTTCCAGAATCGAGTTTTTCTTCGAACATTTCGCATCTTTTTCTTACGATATCAATTTGAAGATTAACCTCTTTTGTGGCTGAATTTTCAGCCTCTCTCCAATTTTCTCGATTCGCTTCAAGCGAAAGGTTGTAATCGTACTTTTTTAACCAGTTTTGGAAGGCTTTAGGGTGTTTGAATTCCCATGGCTTGAAATCTAAGGATGAAATCACGTCAAAAATAAGACGATTGCCAACTTCTTCTTGTGATGATAACGTGATTTTGTTAGCATAACCGCTAGAAAATAGTCCAAAGCCCCAGTATGAAAATGACTCAATTTCTATTTTCAGTCCATTGGAAGAGGTTGACATTCTCCAACTCTGTTCATCCCACTTTGAGAAGTTATGAATCTCTACGTTAGATGAGGTAATCATCTTATTGAAAATCGCATTTGCAGTCTGACCAAGGTAAAGTTTCCTTTTGGCATTTGGATGATTTTTTGGCCTCAGAATCATTTCATCCTCGTCCATGCCATGTAAAGCAGAAGCTCTACCAGCACTACAGAATAGTGTCAAACACCACCCCGATGGGTTCACCATATTGTGGCGCCCGTGGTTTAGACTCATGAATTCGACCCAAGATTGATTAGATTTAGCCAAAGAGTTCATCTTCTTCTTGTAACTTGGACGTAATAGGTGAAGACATGGCAAAGGACAGCAGGGAAAATTCAGTTCGAGTTTTGACTAGCATTCCAGGCGTTGGAAAAGCGACAGCAGAGAAGTTAGTGAATGCCGGTTATGATACAGTGGAAAAGGTTTCATCTGCTGGAAAAGAGGCACTTGAAGCCATAGGTCTAGGCGCAGGAAAAGCAGATAAATTGGAAAAAGCCTCCTTAGAAATTCTTGGTACAATGAAATCAGCAGCCAAAAAGGCAACAACCAAGACAAAATCGGCTGGTAAAAAAGCATCAGCGAGTGCAAAGACCACAGGAAAAAAGGCAAAAGCCGCAGCTAAGAAAACGACTCAAAAAGCAAAAAAAGCTGCTAAAACCACTACTCAAAAGGCTAAGAAGGCAACGAAGGCAACTAAATCAAAAGCAAAGGAGGTTGCTGGCAAAGCCTCTGCAAAGGCAAAGCAGGCAAAAGAGGAGATTTCCGAGGCTGCAAGGGCTAAGAAGAATACCTCCAATGATAATGTAAAGGGCAGAAAAGGAAAGACCTTGAAAGTCGGTTCCCTTGCTGAGATGATGAAGCGCTGGAATAAGAATTGATTTTGGAAATAAATCAAGAACCCCCTTGTTTAATGTGAATCAATGCCAAGAAGGAAGTATGGGCGGCTGAGGAAGGCAGTAGAACTTCCTAGTAAGAATAACTGCTCTCGATGCAGAAGTGGCAAACACTGTCCAATAGAAGGCCACGAGGGATATGTGGTTTCCAGTCATAGAAATTGGACAGGACCATCTAAAATAGCCAAGAGAAAGAAATCAAAATCTTAATCAGAATATATTCTCTAATTCAATGCCAGCTCCAGAGGAGGAGGGCGTGATTTCTTCAATTGATGGCTGATCGACATGAAGGTCTTGTGCTTCTTTTGCCCTCATTGACTGAGCTCGGTGGTATACTTCTCTCAATGTTTGGTCGGAAATCTCAAGATAAACCCTAGTTGTGGAAATATCACTGTGTCCTAGTAGTCTTTGAATTGTAACGAGGTCTGCGCCTCTTTCCAAAAGACCGGTTGCGAAATTATGCCTCAATACGTGAGGAGTTAATCTCCCCTTAGGTAAGCCAGATTCTTGTCCTAAGGAATCCATGATTCTTTGCACGGCTCTGGGATTTAACCTTCTGCCGTGTTTATTGATGAATAGAGATGTTTCATTCCCACAGTTGAATGATTCTCTAATAGGCATCCATTGCTGGATTTTTTCAACCCCTCTACTTGTAAACAGAACATACCTATCCTTGTCACCCTTACCTGAGCGAACAATTGCCGATTGATCTTCAAAATCAATATCGTCAATCTCAATCTCGCATATCTCGCTGACTCTCAAGCCAGTCTCTAAGCAAAAAATCACTATCGTGCTAGCAAGCGGGTCCTCTGAATTTTCAGCGGTTAGAAGAACATTAGACAATTCTCTCTTTGTCAATGTTCTTGGTAATTTTTTACCAGTTTTTGCTCTTCTAAGGTGAATTGGCCATTGGAAACCAAGCCATTTCATAAGATGTTTAGCGGAAGCCAGTCTTGCATTATACGTAGTCGCAGAAAGATCGATTAAACTGTGACACCATCTGTCGAGTCTGCCGTTGTTTGGATCAATTCTCTCAGCCAATTCAGTGACGGTTAGGTCAATGATTTCCTCTTCGTTGAGAATCTGCTCTCTGCCAATGGTTTGTGAAATTAAACCTTTCAATCCATACATGTATGTTTTTTGCGTATTTTCCGATTTATTCTCAGATTTCAATTGATGTAAGTAACACTCAGCCCAGGGAAGGTTTGCAAGGTGTTGAATTCTATTCGGAAGGTGATTGTAAGTATCCTCAGTAATACGTAATTGGGAAGGGCGTACAGCACGTGGTTGGACATGTCTATACCCTCTCTCATCCATAGCGTTCACCGCCTTTGCCGATTTCTCGGCGTGCATCCCGTGTCCCGGAGGACGAATTGCCATCAAGGGGGTGTTTTATCAAACCATCGCGGAACTAAGCGATATCTGCAGGCTCAAAATAATCCTGTTTTTGCTCTTCAATCGTCTCGCTAACTGGCTTGAAAATTGCTAATTTCAACTGGGTTCTCAATTTCTTTAAGTCACCATAACAGATTACAAGGTCATCAAATCGAAGTAAGGTTTCACCATCTGCATTCCAAATAAATTCGTTATTTCTACTTAGGGCATAAGTTGGTAATTTCTCGAGCCCTTCGAATAAGGATTGAATTGGATTACCAATTAATTTTGGATGCTGTCTTACTTGAATAGAAAGAACACCTTCCCCAGGTATAGTTCTCAAAATTTGATCCATACTCACTTCAGAGAATGTAGCCTCATTGATTACATAATCAATAATTTCACCTGCAACATTCACTCCACTTGCCTTTTCGATTCCTTCAAGCCCTGGGCTTGAATTTACTTCCAGCACCAAAGGTCCATCCTCTCCTTCTAGCAAATCCACTCCTGCGATGTGCAGTCCTAACAATCGTGCTGCTCTACAAGCTACTTCTTCATATTCGGAAGGAATCTCGAATTTTTCAACAGTCCCATTTAGGTGGTAGTTACTTCTGAACTCCCTTCCTCTCGCTCTTCTTCTCATACTAGCCACAACCCTGTCTCCAACAACTAAAGCCCGAATATCTGTACCATGACTCTCCGAAATGTATTCTTGAATCAACACAGCCTTTTTTGATAAAAGAAGCCCCTGGACAAGGTTTTTTGTTTCCTGGAAAGAATATCGCAAAAAGACTCCATCTCCTTGTGTACCCTGAGTTACCTTCACCACAACGGGTAATCCTCCACAATACTCAATTGCTCTTTCGACATCTCTGGGGTCTCTTACGTATACCGTTTTAGGGATAGGAATTTTATTTTGAGAAAGGATCTGGCTTGCCTGTAATTTATCCCTTGACTGTTGAATTCCTTCTGCTGAATTTGCACACCACACGCCCAGTTGATCAAGATGTCGCAAGACAGAACAACCATGTTTAGTGATCGAGTGTCCGATTCTAGGGATTACAGCATCCCATTCAAACGAATCTCCCTCACTAGTAACATCCAGTGAATCTCCTGCTGAAAATAAAGAAAGAGTCATTGGGTTGATAATTGAAACATCAATTTCTCTCTCCCTTGCTTCTTGGAGCAATCTCTTGGTAGAGTACAATCTTGGGCCACGCGAAAGAATAGCGAGGCGCAGAGACATGTTGTCTGGAAAAAGCCCCTCCTTTATCATCCAATCGCCTTCAATGCTCTTGACCTGTATAGTTGAAATGTTAAGGTGATGTGGAACTATTATGTCGGCTGATGAAAATACTGATTCATCTGAAGAAGAATCCGTCACATCCCAAGATTTGACCGTAGAGGACAGGGATGAACAGATAGAAGAAATGACTTTGGAAGCAAGAATTGAGGATTTGAAAAAGAAGAGAAATAACGTATTTTTATTCCTCGGAATAGCAGTTCTCCTGTTTTCTTTTTCCTTATTTCCCATGCCATTTTCGGCTGAATACGATACGAATTGGGGTAGCGCAGATGTGGGGCCCATGCTGATTTGGGGGGTGCCATTACCAGGTTCTGATGTTACGGATGTACCAGTCCATGTCACAGTTGATGTAGAAAATTCTCCCCCTTCTCATACAGAATTGGTTGGATGGTTAATTCAATCCAATGACTGCATGGCTATTGACGGCGAGAATTACATCGAGGCAGAGTCTGGTGGCTCTTCTACCAAAGCTTACGATTCATCTCTTGGTCCAGTAAATGGGGGCGAATCGCATACTCTGAAGTTTAGAGTTGACCCAGGTCAATATTGTCTAAAGGTACAATTCCTAGATGCCGATGGAAATCCTCCTGTAGACAAGAGTTTGACCTCTGTTGATATTAAGGGGAAAATGTGGTCTAACCAAGCATTTGGTGGTTTGTTTGGGTTAATTAGCCTAACATTGTCGATCTTTGCTTTTATCGGAGCTCAGAAGCAAGGTGAGTACGTTAAGAAATTACAAATGCCAAAGGAAAGCGTGGAATCTGAGGTACTCGAAAGCGTCTCGCAATCCAAACTTCTTGCAGGACCGGGTGCACCTCCAAAGTCCGGACCAACTTCAGGTCCATCATCTGGTCCGGGTGTAGGTCCTAGCACAGGACCAAGTTCGGGTCCATCTGCTGCCCCTAAATCACAAGCTCAAGAGGGTGAAGTAAACGACTCAGAAACTGCAGGTTCAAGTCCGTCAACAGCATCAGAAGAAGTGTATGAGGATGCAGGAAATGGGTTCTTTTTCAGAAAATTACCAGACGGTAATTACGATCAGACAGTGTATGTAAAATCTGAAGATGGTTCATACAAACCTCACGAAGAATGACCGCTTCCAATTTATGAGGCTAGAAATTGCCCAAATTGAATCAAATCATACATACCCTTGAAATGTAGTAGATACAGGCAAATGTGAGGTAGCGGTATGTCGGATTCTCTAAAGACGCCACTTACAGTCGCTAAACTCAAGGCATTATGCACTCTAAATGACCTTCCTACCTCTGGTAAGAAACTAGAACTGATTAACAGATTACTTGAATCTGGAGTTTCTCACGAAGAGTTGAAAATTGAAAATTATGAAGAAGAAATCAACTCTGATATTGAAGATGAACTTGAAGTTGAATCCTTTTCGTTAGAAGACGAGGATTCAGAAACCATTGCAGAAACTGAACAAGAAGAACCTGAAGAAAGGCAATCCTCATCTGATGAAGATGATGAACATGAAATCTTTGATGATTATGACGACCCATTGGATTTGAGTTTGGAATCGGATGAAGATTCAGTAATTGATGCAGAGATAATGGAAGCGGAGATTATCGAAGATGAGCCGAGCAAGATTAAGCCAGTTGAATCTAAGTTAGAAAAAGATACCCCACCAACTCTACTAGATTTACTAAAACAGCCAAGGTCAATTGCTATTCTGTGCGCTATAGTAATTCTTGGCGGCGGAGGCTACTGGTTCTTCGCCCAATCATTGGAAGCGATGGCTGTTGATACCTTGAATTACGGAGATGAGATGCGTTACATCATAACCGATGGAGAATTTCTAGCAACTGAGGAATTTATCGAACCAGTCGTTGACTTTATTGGCTATGAAGACGAGATTTGCCGTTTAGAGTTAGATTTTTCTGGTATCGGGTCAAATTCGATTACTCAAGGAACTAGTGCTGACCTTGTTAGCCAGTCATCCACCAATAAAGCAAAATTGCTGGGTGCAGTTCCCGCAAGAGGAAGTTATGGTGGCGAATGGCTTACAATTGAGTCTGTTTCAACCTATGAATTCAATGAACTCACAGCAAGTATCTTTTCGCCAATAACCCCAGGTTCAGATACTTGTGATACTCAATATCCTGATTCTACGAGTGGTTATGCTGAGCTTGACTCAAGAACCTGGTCAGAGTTAAGTTCTAGGAGTACGATTGCTTCTGAAATTAACTGGAAGACTAACATTCAGGGAGACCGAGAAGGAATAGTCCACAGTTATGGAGCAAGTGGTATTCTAGGAGATCTTGATGTATTGGGTCCTAGTGTTACAATGATAACTCAGCCAATAGAACTGAAGGAGTTATTTGGTAATGATTTCCTTGACAACGAGGCTTCTGGGTCCAATAATGGATGGAATTGGAGAGTTCTTGGAACTGATACAATCAGCGGAGTAAAGATGTGGAAGGTAGTAGCAACCCAAGCAGATTTAGAGCAATATTGCTTAGGTTCAGCGACACTTAATCTATGGATAGAGCCGAATAATCCATGGCCGACTCAACAAGAAGTAGATGTTGGCATCTCAGGTGCAAATGCAGACAGGCAGGGCTGTTCAGCATCAACTCAATTCCTTGGAGATAGGGTTCTTCCGGAAGGAGAACTCAGACTCAGCCATACATTCACCAGTACTAGCCTAACAAGAGGAACAGACTCATTGGATTTCGGCGCAACATATGATAACAGGCCAAGAGGAAATGAATTGGGCCCAACAGATGAGCAGAAATTTGACTGGGCTGCTAGTTCTAATCATGCTCACGATAATAGTACGCTTAGGAGTATAGCTCTAGAGGATGCTGTAGAGTGTTTCGAGACCCAGAGTTTGAGAGAGAACGCAAGTGGTGCAAGAACAGCACTACAAGACAACGGCTATGTCTACAGAAGTACTCAAGAAGATACCAACGGTATGACCGCTTGGAACATTTCATGGATTGATGAGGACAATGCGGCTGGATGGGTTACTTTCAATCAATCAGGTCCAGCAAGTGATGAGAATTGCACTTATTCCACAAAAGGATTGCATGATGAATCCTCTGACTGGAATAAGGAGGGTGTACCAGACATGGTCGAGTTTGCTTACATTGAAGATCAATTAACCTCCTCAGGAAAGTATCCGGGGTTACTAGGAGAAAAGGGAATTTTCACAAGTGCAGGCGAATATCATGATGACGTCAGGGTTGGACACTTAGTGGTAACTCCAACATCTTCGGTAAACGAAATTTTATCATCATTTATTGATACTGGAACTGGTGCATCAACAATGGACATTACCAGAGAATGGAGCGAAGGTCAAGCGGACCACAGAACTGATGTATTAGTCGAACTAAATGATGGCAGAGTGCTTGGATGGAATTACATCAAAACGATTTCTTGAGTCAACTCGGCAAAAATCTAGTCCTCTAGAAAACCAACAAATCAACGCACTTGCATCCGTAGGGTGTATATGATAGAAGATTGATGGAACATGGATGGGGGAGCAAGGAGGAGAGCGTAGCATAGTCCGAGATGCCGAGTTTGAATCGGTCTCTTCACCCTCGCTATCGAGTAAAAATATCTTTGACAGCAGTGCAAAACCTAGGCATGCTATCGATCTTCCACATTCAACCCAAACTAGGAAAGGTTTGGCTAGAGTAGTTTCAATAATCAATTTGAAGGGAGGGGTTGGAAAAACCACCTCAGTGATTAATATCGCTGCAAGAGTGGCAGAATTAGGTCTACGAGTTCTGATAATTGATATTGATTCACAAGGCAATTGTGCAACAGGACTAGGAATTGATAAATCAAAAGTTGAGAATACAACCAAGACACTCGTTCTAAATCCTGAAAAAGCCATGTCTTGTAGATATTCAACCGATATCGAAAATTTGCATATAGTAATTGGAGATGGACGTCTTATTTCTTTAGAGCAGGAAATCATGGCCGACTTAGGAAGAGAAAATTACCTAGCAGATTCATTAGAATCATTATTGCCTCATTATGACCTCGTGTTAATTGACACTCCTCCAAACTTGAACTTACTATCAATAAATGCACTTTCTGCAAGTGATGGAGTTTTGATTCCAGTGCAGACCGAATATTTCGCATTGGAAGGTCTGGCAATGCTAACTAACAGCATCAAAGAAGTACGCAAGAGAATCAATCCTCGATTAGGTGTTGATGGAATATTTTTGACAATGCACGCTCCCACGATTTTGAATAACCAAGTGGCAGGGCTGCTCAGAGAACATTTCTGGGAACACCTTGTAGAGCCCCCTATTAGGAGGAACATCAAGTTAGCAGAAGCTAGCAGCCACGGGCAACCGATTACAGTATTTGCACCAAAGAGCAATGGAGGAGAGGATTATGCTGCCTTGGCTGAAAACCTAGTTGCTAGATGGGCAATAGTTTCAGGAGGCAACTGACATGGGCAAATCAAACAAATCTACTGGCAGAGGACTTGATCATTTAATCGAGCAGAACTCTACAGAATTAGATTTTCTAAGTGCATATGTTGGCCCAGAGCAAGTAGTTTCATCGGAAATAATTAGTGCGATGGAAAGATTCTGCGAAAGGAAAAACTATGACTTTGAGGTTGCTGATTCCAAGTTAAAATTCCCCTTTGGTTCCGCAGAATCGCTAGCAGACGGGGTCGCAGTTATTGTGAAGGGGAATCACCTACCGTTAGTTCCAAGTGATTTAGTCCAGGTCGGCTTTGCCGATGGCGTATTGAGCAAGAATAGAGACTCCTGCGAGGTAGTTTTTCTCGAGTGGAGAAATACTCAGCAAAGATTCCTTGAAAGAATATTCGAACACTTCGATTAATCTCTCCTAGAGGAAATTATTGCAGCCATTGCAATTCCTGAAACTACTACGGCTAACCCAAAACCAGGGCTGTCCTTTTCACAGCCATCCTCGCCAGCATCAACCCCACCCCATTTACCATCGTCATAGTAGCAGGTAGACCATGTAGTGTACCAAGATGAGGAAGGAAAGTACTCCTCATTGCCATCTTCATCAATTAATGTAATTCTAAAGTTCACATATGTGTGATCTTCTGGTGGTGTTAGCGAAGTGGAGTAAGTTCCGCCATTATTTTCAAGCGTTTGTGGAACTGGAGGGTCACAAACTCCGTCATTAGTGCATATTTGGCTAATGACCTCAACCCCTGTGTTATTGTCAACATAACCTTGATCTAGGCTGAAGGATAACTCCCAAAGTTCGCCATCAACACTTGGGCTGGTAGCGCTTGCCGATGAAAAAGGAGTAGTTTCAGTATCAGGAAGCCTATCCTCTCCGGAATTTCCCGCTGCCGAGGAAAGTGGTAGTGATAGAAGCATTACTGTTGCTAGGATAACAAGTGCTCTTCGCATGGTAATATATGGGCGCTACTCGTTATTGAATCATTCCATATTCCAAAGTTCATCACCAACCCAATGAATGGTTTTGATGCCCTTACCTTTTGTTGCCTCAGGCATCTCCAATCCAGATGTCACTGCCCATCCAATAGCTAATGGCCTTTTATGCTCCATATCTCTGATCCAAACAAGGTCCCCCTCATTTATCTCTGAGTCAGCTGAATGCACTCCTGCAACCATGCAATCTGCTCCGTTCATCAAAAATGGGATTGCTCCATGGTCCACCTCTACCCACTTTTGTGCATCTAAATTCGCAAGGAATCCTCTCAGAGTCAAAAATGCATATTTCTTGTGTTCATCATTCTGAATTTGTACTGCTATCGGAGTTTTGTCAAGAAAAACCATCTCCCATGGGCCATACATAGCCATCTCAATGAAAGCGCCATCCACTGCTAAATCAATTCCCAAGGAACTTTCGAGTTCTTTCAGCAGAGGAACGATTGCTTTTTTGCGAACTGGTCTTCTTTTCTTGATATGCCACTCCTCTGCCATGATGATGGGTCTAACCCATCTTCTTTCACTATTTTCATAGAATTTAGTCGATTCGAATATTAACCAAGTTCTTTTAGTAAAAACATGGCAATTTGGTGCACCATCAGAACCTTTGCTGCTCATGCAAAAGAATTGGGAAATGAATTACCCAAAGACGTAATCACCTTTGTCAAACCAATGACTTGCCTAAACACAGATGGTAGAGTTAGGCTAAGTAAGCACCCTGGTGAAATGCATTACGAGATTGAGTGTGTTGTTAGACTGGATGCTGACTTGAAAGTTGATGCCATCGCAGTTGGCTTAGATCTAACAGATAGGCAAGCACAAATCCATCTCAGAGCAGAAGGTTATCCTTGGGCAGAGGGTAAATGCTTCAGAGATTCTGCGTTGATTGGAAATCTCAGTGATTGGAAGCAAGGCGTGGAGGAAATTAATTCGGATTCATCTGGACTTAGACTAGAATTAACGGTGAACGGAGAAGTAAGGCAATCAGCAAACTTGTCCGAAATGTCAATTCCAATACACCACCAGATTTCGAGAATATCTGCTTGGGCGCCTTTGCAAAGAGGTGATTTTCTATTCACAGGTACTCCATCAGGGGTTGGAAAATTAGAGGTGGGAGATGAAATGCATGCAATCCTTGTAAACGGCAGCGGTGATGTCATTTCAGCAATTTCAGCCACTTGTGTTTGAGGGTTGGATTCATATACGCAAGGCAGGTCGGTGTGACCCGCAAGAGGCGTTATTATGGCTCAATGGCACGGATTTTCAAGAAGAAAGCCTTCAGGTGGTCGCTTTGTCCAAGCACGTGGTAAGCGTAAGACTGAGATTTCCAGCGAGAAGCAATTTGCTCTAGTTGGCGAACCCAAGAGAAAAATATACCGTAAGACCGGTGGAAACTCAATGGTGCGTGTAATGGCAGAAAACAGAGTTTCAATCAACGATACCAAATCTGGAAAGACATCACTTGGAACCATTGTAAGCGTTATAGAGAACGAATCCAATCCGAACTATGTCAGAAGAAACATCCTAGTTAAGGGTGCTCTAATCGAGACTGACAAAGGCGTCGTGAAAATCACATCAAGACCTGGAAAAGACGGCGTTATCAACGGCGTTAAGGTCGAGTGAATCTGAGGTATTCCGCCTAAGCGGTGCTTGGGGGAGTTAATTTGGACCACAATCCAGACAGATTATGCATCTGGCCAAGTTATTTTGATATCAAATCTTCAAGGCGTGCTGGCAGGAGAGTTCCAAAGGATTCAAGTGTCCTAAAACCTAATCTTGAAGGATTATTTTTAGCATCAAGAGAAGTCGGGCTAAGAAAAATCAAGCGCGAAGAAAGAGTGGCTCATCCTAGCAGACCCTTTGCAAAGGAAGGAAGGCTTTGGGTATCAAAAAAAGGTGCTAAGGAATCTATTGGTGCTTCATCTAAGGAAGAAATTATGCAATTAATTGGTGCTACCTGGAAGGATATGCAAAGAAAACAAAGAGCTGCCGAGCAAGACACTTCTCGCTCCAAAGGTAGCAAGCAAAAGAAGTCGAGTAAATCCAAATCACCTCAATCCAGCGGATTCAAGAAAAAGTCATCAGGATTCAAGAAGAGATCATCTTTCAAAAAGCGATGAGCACGATTTGATTTTTACCAAATTAAAACGAAATCATTACCTGCTAATTTTCCCATACATGACCGAAGAGTTGGTCTATCCAAACCTTTACGGGTTAACATGTTCGAAGGTAATCAGCACCTTCATGATCCCGAGAAAGCGGCTGAATTTGCACGCGCTTTGGGTCTAATGGTTGGGGGGCACCATCCATTTGTTGGCGATTGGCAGGTCAAAGGGCTCTATGCGTACCGTTCTGGCAAATACAAGGGCCAAGCATATTTCGGTTCAGGAGGCAGCGAAAGCGATCGACTCAAAGACACATACGATCCCATCAAACCCGGGGAATCGAATCAAAAATACCGTCCGTGGAATCGCGATGACCCCAAAATACCAGAAGACATTCGACTAAAACTAATCAGATTAGAGGACAGAATGAATCGAACCCGCCAACCCTCTACAAAGCCCTTGTCCAGGGACATGCTTTCAGGAGAAAATATCCTAGTTTCGAAGCACTCATTACCAAAATACAACGGAATTTACACAATTCAAACCAATGAAATTAATGGAAAACCATGGTACAAAAACAACTCAGGGTGTATATTGTATTTCTACAATGCTAATTCGGGGGGAGGTGCATCATGGAGTTTAGACGACCGTTCTCAAGACGGAACGAATGATTGGTTTAGAGGGGGTTGGATCGAACCACCGAATTCAGGTAGTCCACCTTTAGGAATTCGAAGATGGGAAAACGCTGGAACAATAAAAATGGAATCCGTTTCAATATCGGATGAAGATTCTAGAGACGTCACACCTTTGAAAACAGGGTGGTACCGAATAGAGCACGCAGACGGGAGCTTGGTTGAGCGCGTAAGGGTTCACCGAAATGAACGGAATTCAGGTGCCACCAACGAATTCACAGCAACTGGCGACCTCACGGGAGATGTATTGTGGTATGTTGAAGGCAACACAGTAAACGTCCCGCAGTTTGAAAGCACAGGTACACTTCAGGCGGACGGAAACATCACTTGGAGTCGGGACGGCAACAAGGCCGTTTACGAGGGAAACGCTGGTTCCCCTTCAACAAGGGATGAATCCATCCACAATGATGTCGGAAAAATAGCGCTCAAGAGCATCCATGGCAAATACCTCAGCGCGCAGCCCGATGGTCGTGCTGAATGGAATCGTGCAATCGCAAACGACTGGGAATTTTTCGAATTAGGTGAGCGGGATGGGCGAAAAATCACGCTCAGAAGTACGCATGGGAAGTATGTTTCAGCCCAACCCGATGGTACCGTGCAAATTAATCGGGATTATGCGCCGCCTGGCGGATGGGAGGAGTTTACTGTTGAAACCCGACCTGGACCAATTCCAGGAGATGCACACGACTATCTCCATTTGAAGTCAGTTCACGGAAAATACCTGAGCGCGCAGGCTGATGGTACGGTACAGTGGAACCGGGATTACGCGCCACCTGGCGGCTGGGAAGACATCCAATTTGTACCACAAGGCACACAAAACCAAGATTCAGCACCCAGCAAGCAGGAAGAATCCATTGAAATTTTAGAGGCTGTAACCGGTAAGCCCATTCGTTTCAAACTCAATAGTCCACCAATCCACAACGATGCTTGGGTCGGCATCTACCCGCCAAATGCGAGTGACAAGGACCACGGAGCGCAGAACGATCGGTGGAAATGGCTTCGTGACATCGATGCGAGCAATGCGTCGTTCAGTCGTGGAGCAGCGGGCCCTCGGAGTATACGGGTGTTCTCTGACGGGGGATACATGCTTCACGCAAGGAAAGACTTCGTCGTTGAGACGGCTGAAAAATCTCGACGCGGAAGAATAGGATTCGCAGCTTTGTTTTGTATATTCTTGATTCTTCCTGGTTTGCCGCTTCTCATTGTGGGGTCCATATCCACGGCCGAAGACAGACTCGCAATGTTAATCCCAGGTGCGGTTTTGATGAGCGTTGGCGGCTTTGCACTGCTTAGATCGATAGCAGCCGTCATCAGCGGGGGGTCGACAGAAGTTCGCTCGTCCGTAATGTTACACCAGGAGGCAGTGGATGGCGCTTTTACCAAAATCGAGGTACTGTCGTTTAACCACCGTCAACCTATACGTTTCAAAATTATTAACCCTCCAACCGACAAAAAGGCATGGGTAGGCATCTACCCTAGTGGAGCTAATGACAAAGAACACGGGAGTCGCTGGATTTGGCTTAGGGACATGGACATTAACAACGCATCATTTCCTGGGCAAGAAAAAGGCACATGGAGCATAAGAGTTTTCTCTAATGGCAAATATAAACTACATCAACAAGTTGAATTTGAAGTCGAAGCTGATGATAAGAATGAGGTCTGGATGCATGATGCTCGACACGAGGATGGGCGGCTAATTGGGCAGGTGCATTATGGTAGTAATAACCAATTTACCAAAGAAATCACCACAGATAGAATACTATCCCATCGTTTGGTTGGAAATGTCAATAGATTTGAAACACAAAATACAATTTATCTCGTCTATGAACATGAATTAGGAAATGAACTCAACGACAATCCGTTCTGGAAAATTTGGTACCAAAATAAATGATTCATAATGTTTCTCAAGAATGACAATTAGGCAGTGGTGGTTTGGGAGAACGCGTTTTTACCAAAGAGAACAATATCTCACTTGACGATTGGAAGAATTCACAATAAAACCCTTTTCATTCTTTGGCGGGAATACTGTTATAGACTACCTTAACAAAGTTAACAATATGAAAACTAAAAGTTTGGTATTTTTTATGAGCTTACTTATGATTGGAATGACTTTGTCTGGGTGTATAGGAAATGAACCTGGAGACGAACCTGGAGATGATACAAGACCAGTTGATGATGTCGATATAAAGAATCCAGATGTCCAAAAGCCGCCTCGCAGCACTATTGAGAATTGCGATGGCATCAATCAAGAATTGATAATCTATAAAGCAGGGGCAGCTGATGATTTTGATACCACTAACTCAGATGCAAACCCTGCTACACCAGGTCCGGGGCTAAGTTTTTGGCAGACAAATGTGTTAACTGGATATTACAGTACAGTCACACCGAGTGGTTTTGATGAAACTTCTGTTGACAATTTATTCCTACATACATTCGCATTACCAACTTCAGGTCAAATTGTTGATGCGGAGTTAGAGATGTTAGTACAAGGAATAGGAGGTAATGTCGGAACTGACTCTATTGCTCTTAGGTTTGATAATTATGATTCCAATACAGGCATCTATTCATCAGGCAATCCTTGGAGCAACTCTTTTGTCAATCAACCAGGAAGCACGAACCTCTTCCTTCTGGCTCTTGACGACCTTCCTGCACACAACTCTGGAAACATTGTCCCTCCATCTTCTACAGGATTCCCATCCCCAGATTCGCGTATTCAAGAGATGGAAACACATAGAGTGTTAGACGTGATGATTCAAGATGATGTGTCTGTAGATTATCTAGAATTGACAATTTGCTTAGAGTCACTGCCAACAACCATTCCTTGCGAAGGGGATGACATGATGTTGCATAAATTCCTTGCCGGAGCAAAGGACGGTTTTTCACCAAATCTTGTTGATTCTCCAATGACGCCTTCAGCCGACCTTCTTGCTTGGCATTCCCAAATTCTCGGAGGTACCCCTCCTTTGCAAACCGCTACCTCAAATGCACCTCCAAGTTATGGAATGGGCTTTGATAGCGTACTAACAGATCGTTTATTCGCCCATAGTTTCACCAATTTGCCGACTACTGGAACGATTGTAGATGCTCAAATTGATATCAATGTAAGAGGAATGGGTTGGCTGGTAAGCACCGATAGAATCTACTTCAGATTTACTGATATGAGCAATCCAAATCCGAACACACCTTATACACATCATACTTGGTCTAATGATTTTGATAATGGTAACAACGAGGCACTCTTCCGTTTTGCTCTCGATGATCTTCCCTCTGACGCAAACCCAAACAACCTCGCAGCTGGTATTGTTGATAGTAGTATAATGGGTCCTGCACATACTGACGTGTTAACTAATTTGGATGCCTTGCGTTACATTGATGTCATCATCCAAGATGACACAAGTGTTGATTGGGTTGAACTTTCAATTTGTATAGAATCTGAACCAGTAATCCCTGAGATTTCTGTTGGTAAGGAGAATTCGTATATTTGTAATGAGGCTGGATTAGTTGAGCATGTAATCCTTCTAGGTGCAAAGGACACATATGGTGCCACTCCAGATGGGGCGCCTAATCCAAGTTCAGCTCTGCTCAGTTTACCTTATCCAACCCCATTTTCGGGATATGATGACCCACAAGGTGCGTATTTCTTAGAAACATTTGATTGGAGTGGATATATTTCGAGTAATGTTCCTTCTCAGTATAGTACAATGAATTTAATTGCTGCAAATTTAGAAACAGGACTTCGATCGTATGACATCTCTAATGGTGACATGTTTAGTCTTCGATTTGATACAGCAGATATGAACTACCCTAGTTTGAACCCTATGAATGATAATTGGCATCATTTAATCGGCTCTGCTACATCAGGTTCTAACGGTGCAATATTCCAAATGAATCTTGCAAACCTACCGGTGATTTCAACGACCTCATCTATGACAAATCAAGGGACCCTAGGTCATAATCTTATTTTGCCAATGGATGCTGGTATGAGTCTAGATGTGTTAGTCTATGACGCTCATGAAGTCGACTACCTTGAATTGAGTTTGTGTTTCGGAACTACAGATCGCCCTCACCAAGAAACTCATGGCAATTATAGTTGTAATACAACAAATAGCATGGTAAATCAATATGTTTTCACTACAGGTGTGGCTGATCAATTTGACATTGGAGGAATGGATGCAGCACCGACATACACAAACCCTACATCTCCGAGTACAAATCTACTAAACTGGTTCAGTGGTGCTACCAACACATTAAGCCCTCCTGCGTTGATCGCAGAACATGACTCTGCAGGGAATAGTTACAGCCCAATGGCTTCAGAATATTATTTGCACACATTCGATAACCTTCCGTCAGGTATCACGGATGCAAGATTATCATTCACAATAAAACCATTCGAGGAATCTAATCCGTACAATATTGATGATACACTAAGTTTGAGATTTGAAGGAACAAACGTAGTTCCATGGACTGTAGATTTAGGTACATTACCGTTGCAATACCCTGGAACAGGAATAACATTCCACATGGACCTTTCTGACCTGCCAGCATCCGGTACAAGTGACCTAAATGCAATGTTGTCTATGGCTCAAGGCAGTGGAGTAAATACTGTAATCGGGGCAATGGAAGCGTATGACTTCATTGATGTGGTTATTGAAGACCAACATAGTGTAGATTCGGTTTCTCTAATCATTTGTAATGAAGAAAATGGAGTAATCCAACAAGACCTTCCATTAAATTGCACAAAACCTGGGGCAACTACTCCAACCGGTGGTTCATATATTGTGGAAACACACATGGCAGGATTGTCTGATTTATACAATCCGAACTTCATTGATCCAGCATTGTCTCCAAGCCAAGCACAGATGGATTTTATGCTCGCACAAGTTCCAAATTTACAAGTAAACACAGATGTCCATCAACAGGATAGGTGGCGAATGCATGACTTCAGAAACCTCGTAGGCCCAAATGAAGTAATTATGTATGCAAGTATGCATGTAGGACTAGATTATGTTAGTGGCGATGTAGACACTGATGGCTTAATGTTCACCTTCTTGGAAGAAGATGCAAATGGAAACTGGTTGACTACAACTAATAGTCAAGGAAATACTGTAGGTCAAGGAATTGGTGTTGTAGATCAAGACTTGTGGAATCCAGCAGCTACTCAAAATACTATGAGCAATAGAGATCAGCATACATCTGACGAATTAGTGAACTATATCTTTGAGATTTCAACTGGAAATTTGCTCACTAATGGTTTTGTTCTCGGAATGGACTTAAGCAAATTAGCGGTTTCAGGAACATCTCTGCTGAACCAGCAATCACTTAATGGACAATATTCAATTATTGACGAGATGAATGAATTGGAGAGAATAGGTGTCCTTATTCAAGATGACACCAATGTTGATTATATCAAATTGACAATTTGTAAAGAAATCCTTGACAGTGATGGTGACGGTATCCCTGACCACATTGAATTGGGTGGACAATCAGGCGGCATAGATACTGATGGAGACGGAACCCCTGATTATTTGGATTTGGATAGTGATGGCGACGGTATTCCTGATTCTGTAGAAGGAAACATCGATACTGACGGCGACGGCATCCCAGATTATTTAGATCTAGATAGTGATGGCGACGGCATCTCAGATGAAGAGGAAGGACTCATAGATACGGATAGCGACGGCATTCCAAATTATCTGGATACAGATAGCGATGGAGATGGATTGCCTGATGATTGGGAAATTCAAAATAATTTAGATCATTTAACGCCTAATGGTAATGTTGATGCGGATGAGGATGGCTTAACGAACTTACAAGAGTATGAATTGGGCACAGACCCGAATAATCCGGATACTGATGGCGGCGGAATAAATGACGGAGATGAAGTCGACAATATGAGTGATCCGAATGACGGTTCTGATGATGGAGATATTCTAGGGTAGCGTAATCTGCCTTTCGGAAAGTCATGAAAAGCTGGCTTCAGCGGTATTCATGAGTGAAGGATGGGAGGGCAGCAAGTTGGCTGTGCCGGTGATATCTGAATTCAGATGCCTTCTGGCAAAGGATGAATCCAAGAGAAATTATCCTCAGAAGTTTGATTTTGAATACCGGTGAGCGCCTCATATAACTCAACGGTAATCGGTTGAGGTGTTCCGTCACCATAGGTTGCCGTGTTTTCTCCCTTTGTGATGCTTGCAATAGGAGATATCACGGCTGCTGTGCCACAGCAAAAAGCCTCATCTGCAGCCATTGCAAACTCTGCGCTTACCTTTTCCTCTACGACTTTGTAGCCACGGGATCTTGCTAGTTCAATTATTGACATTCTTGTAATTCCTGGAAGGATGGTTCCAGTTAATTCAGGTGTGTAAAGCACTTTGTCCTTAACACAAAAGAAGTTTGCTGCACCAACCTCTTCGATGAAGGTATGTGTCTCTGCATCCAGATATATCACCTCAGCATATCCCTTTGCTTTTGCTTTCTTGCTTGGCATCATCCCTGGCGCATAATTTCCTATCGCTTTGACGCCACCGGAGCCTCCAGGGGCTGCTCTGTGATATTCTTCTGAAATTAGTAGATTAATCGCTGACATGCCGCCTTTGAAATAAGGTCCTACAGGTGTAACATAGATCAAGAAAGTGTATGATGGTGCAGGAGAAACCCCCAATACGGGGCCGGAACCGAATAACAATGGCCTGACGTAAAGAGCACCTTTGCCCATCGGCGGAATCCATTTCTTATTAGCTGAAACTACTTTTTCAACAGCATCGATAAATATCGATTCTGGTACGGGGGGCATCTTTAGTCTGTCAGCCCCTCTTTGCATTCTTCTTGCATTCTCTTCAGGTCTGAAAAAGACGATGTTATCTTCTGCTGTTCTGTATGCTTTCATTCCTTCAAACAGCCCTTGTCCGTAATTTAGAACGCCAGCAGCAGGCGACATTTTCATGTCTCCATAAGGAATTAGTTCTCCTATATCCCAAGGTGAGTCGATATCCGTTGTTGTAATGTACATTGTATCGGTCGGAGTTAGTGAGAAAGTTAGGCTGTCCCAGTCCACTTCGTCGCTCATAGCGTCATCTCCAATGTGCCCGTAACGATATGGACTTTGAACTATTTGCCCCTCTTTATTGACAGACAAAGCCCATATCCTCAGTCAAATTAGCCCTGCAACATGGATTGGAGAGCAAAGGTCGGCATTGTCAGCCTTCGCTATATTTCTGATCAAGATAACAATAGGACAGTCATCGAAGTTTTCGGTAGATGCGAAGATGGCTCATCGGTATGTTTGCTATACTCTTCACTTTCTCCTTCATTTGAAATAGCCCCCAGAGGAAGATGGGATGAAGATAAACAATTGGATGATTTCATTCTATCAAATATCGATGCTCTGCAAAGAATAGAGAACGTTCATTCAGTCGAGAGAGTTAATGATAAATGGACTGATTTGGGGGTGAAACCCGTTTGGAAAGTAACTGCTAAACAACCATTTCATGTTCCTAAGTTGCGCAAAGACCTCTACAATAACTGGTCAGTTTTCTCTGGAGACATACCATTTACCAATCGATTTTGCCTAGATTTGGACATTGGTATGCACTTTGAAGTACATGCATCCGTTCTGCATAAAAATGGTGAAGATGAGAAGTTAGGTGCTAAAAAAGTGGCTGAAGCCGGCGGAAGTGGGCTATATCCAGTAGATTACATCGTATCTTGTGGTCCAGGGGATATTTCAGCTTGTGAAGCATTCCCGACTCCTTTCAAGGTTTATTCCTTCGATTTAGAAACAAGCATACAGCATGACACGATTCTGTGCTCGGCTGTGGTGTGTGAAAACATGCTGGATGGTTCTCGAACAATTCATGAATTCAGGGGAAGCGAGGAATCGATATTGATTGGAATGACCGATTTACTCAGAGACTTTGATCCAGATATCATAACAGGTTATAATATCGATAATTTTGACCTTCCTAGAATCGTAGAGCGAGCAAATACATTGCGTAGAGCAAGCGACCACATGGGCAAAGCAGAACTAATCGGTTGGGGGCGTTGCCCAGTCTTGCTCGATGAGATGAAGCGAGGCCGAGATTCGCTTCAGCCAAGAAGAGCCTCGAATAAAGCATGGAGTCTTGCCGGGCGCGCTATCGTCGATGCTTGGTGGCAAGCGCGCATGGAATTACGTCCACAACGAGAAACACTTTCCTTTGTTTCAGCCCTACTATTCCCTGAAGATGATGACAAACAAAAAATGGATATAGATTCCTCCAGGATGGATGAAGAATGGGCAAATCGTCCAGACGAGGTTATGGCATACTGTGTCAGAGATGCAGAACTACCATTGGATATTTTACATGCCATTCAGGCAATTCGCAGAAAGGAGGCTCTTGCATCTGTAGCAAAATTACCATTTGAAAGAGCAGCAAATGGCTCGACTAGTACTCTTATTGATTCACTCGTAATCAGGCTTGCAGATTCTTGGGACATCGCAGTTCCCCTTACAGGTTCTGCAGATAAGAAAGAGGGACAGATAGCCGGAGGATATGTGCACGATGTTGAAGCAGGCTTGCATCCATGGATTGCGATTTTGGACTTCAAGAGTATGTATCCTTCGATTATGATAGGCCACAACATCTGTTACACTACCAGATTAGATTCCAGTCGAGAAGTAAGCGAGGCGGAACAATCCATGATTCATACCGCTCCTAGCGGAGTTAGGTATTGGGGAGTTGAGAAAAGACAAGGGCTGATTCCCTATTTGCTCAAAGATCTAATGGCACAGAGAGACTTCCACAAATCCGAGTTGAAGAGTGCAAGATCAGCCTCGGATGATGTAAACGCTAGTTTCCACGACTCAATGCAGTATGCTGTAAAAATTCTGATGAACTCGTTTTATGGAGTATTTGCAAGCGAATTTTATAGATTTACTCACAGGGACCTGGGCTCTTCAATCACAGCTTGGGCTCGTCACAATATCAAAATGATAATCGAAGAAGTGGAAAAAGAAGGGCATCCGGTTGTTTATTCTGATACTGATTCAATTTTCGTGAAGTCACCTATGTCAGGAGAAGTCCCTGGAATTTTACTTGAAGATGCAACGGATGATGAGAGGCAAAAATGGGAGCAAGCCAAGCAAAACATGGTTGATTTTGGAATTGCATTAGCATCTAAGTACAGCAGGGATTCTGCAGTTTTGGAATTTGAAACAGGGATGAGCGTATTCTTCTCACACGGGGCAAAAAAACGCTACGTAGGTCAGGTTGTATGGCCGAATGAAAAGATGATGATCAAAGGATATGAAACACAGAGAACAGATTCATTCGAATTTTTGGTATCGGCAATGAAGCAAATATTCACTTTTGCATTAGCAGGTCAGAATGACCAATTAGTTGACTATGCTAGAAAGGCAGTGGATGATTTGAAGAAAGGCTTAGTAGATGTCCAACAACTCGTATTGTCAAAATCCTGTAAGGGCTCGGTTAGTAAAAAAATCAATCCTTCAACCGGTGAAGAGCAGGTAAGCGTTGACTTCAGCAAACATTACGCTAGACCAGATTCGATGGCACAAGTCCGTGCTGCTAAACAATTGTTGGAAATGGGTCTCGGATTTACTCCCGGAATGAAAGTCTCGTTTGTTGTCACTGATGGAAGTAAATCTCCTATGCAAGTTCAGGCTTGGTTGGCTGAGCAAGAAAGTGGCGGAGTCAAAAATTATGATGGGATATTTTACGCTGAAAGATTAGCAAGTGCACTCGGAAGAATAACCGAAGCATTTGGTTGGGATGCTAAGGATTTGATGAGAGGAAATAAACAAACTTCTCTTTTCTCATTTTGACCTGATTGATGCATAAATAAGTGCAAAATAGGGAAGGGTTCTTCATCGAGAATAACTTGGATTTTATTAATGAAGGCTAAGTTGCTCGGTTTAGGTCTTACCAGTTTGCTCTTATTGACCTCATTAGCAGGGTGCGTATTCGAGGATGATGGCTCCTCAGGTACAATGCTAGAAGCGGTATTTTCTTACTCACCTTCCGAAAATATCCAAGAAGGAACAGTGGTGAGTTTCGATGCAAGTGCTTCTTTGCCAAATGATGGAACTCTAACATTTAGATGGGATTTTGATGCGGACGATTCAACAGATGAAACTGGCAAAAGGGTTGAATGGAGATTTGACAATGCAGGAGAATTTGTTGTCAAATTATCAATTTCTGATGGTACCAAAACATCAACTCAGGAAAGGACAGTAACGGTATATGGTGCAGAAGTACAACCTCCGAGTGCTGATATATCTTCATTTTCTTCTGATGAAGATTGTACGGGCGAAGACCCTGATACAGGCAATTACATCTTGATATGGCTTTGTCCAGAAGATAAAGAGAACAACGACAGGAGAATTGACGAGACAGCAACAATTCCTCTGGATGCATCAGAATCAGAAGCTGGTTCAAATCAAGACTACATTTCTGAGTGGCGATGGGATTTAGATCTGAACGATGATTCAGACAATGATGGAGATATGGAAAACGACGCAGACCTATCAGGAGAAGAAGTTGACTGGAGTGATGTAGCGCCTGGAGAATATGAAGTAAGCCTCACTATTGTTAACGGAGGAGGAATGACTGATAGTACCAAAATGAAGGTATACGTCAATTATGCAGCCTTTTGGAAAGACTTCGAAATCGGTGGTAACACATCAAATTCAGCAGTAGACATCAATTTTGACATGCCTGTTGTGTACGATAAAGACTCAGGAAACACAATTCGTAAAGCAATTGGAAAACTTGTCTATCCGCAACAGGATGATGACTGGGTTGTTGGTGGAGGAAATAACAACAACAACGTATTGGATTTGTATGCTTTCAATGAGGATGATGATGAGGTTGCTAACACAACATCAACTACGGATGATCAAAGGGATGAGGATGATTGCGATGGAGACAGTTATTGTGTAAACTTACTTCTTTCATCTTACATGATGACAGACACAACTAATGGTGACGGCGAATGGACTTTGACGCTAAGAAATGAAAGATTCAATGATGTTCAAGTCACAAGTCTTGGAATATTCCTTGAATACAGATGAATCAAAGCGTAGCGTCTGACAAGACCCACTGCAAACCCTTGTGAATGTATAATTCATGCACAAGGGTGTTTAGCATAGCCCCTCGTGAACACAAGCAAATCACTTATCCACTTTTGTAAGGCTAAATCTATGCCATCCCGAAACCT